>Ga0164242_10003758_pt1 | contig 17212 bp, 13 predicted proteins | sample OricomgcompostMG_FD_108783 | JGI IMG/M metagenome (GOLD analysis project Ga0164242, IMG submission 108783) | Miracle-Growth compost microbial communities from Emeryville, California, USA - Original compost - Miracle growth compost (MG) ...
CAGGCACGCGCGGGCCGGCTCGACCGACGCGGTGCTCGCGCCGGTGGTGGTGGTCGCGCCGCCGGTGCAGCCCGGCGAGGCCGAGCGCGCGCCCGCCGCGTCGACCACGGTGATCGACGTCGCGTCGCAGGCCTCGGCGAAGAGCACCCCCGAGCTCATCGCTCGCGCGCCCGGCGCAGTGGTGCACGCGTACGGCGGCGCGGGACAGCTCGCCACGCTCTCGCTGCGCGGCGCCTCGCCCGAGCAGTGCCTGGTGATGCTCGACGGCGTGCCCATCTCCAGCGCGATCTCCGGGACCGTGGACCTCAGCGCCATCCCGCCCGCGTTCCTCGACCGCATCGAGATCATCCGCGGCGTGGTCGGTCCGCTCTACGGTCCGGGCGCGCTTGGCGGCGCGGTGAACCTGGTCACCCGCGCGCCCCAGCCCGGCCCGCCGGCGCTCGACGCGATGATCCGCGGCGGGTCGTTTGGCACCGGCGAGCTCCGGCTCTCGGGGAGCGCCGGCGTGGGTCCGGGCGCGGCGTTGGTGGCCTTCGACGGCCTCGCCACCTCGGGCGACTTCGCCTACCGCCCGCCCGATGCGCCGGCCGACCTGCTCCGCCAGAACAACGACGCTCGCCAGCTCGCAGGCCTTGCGCGTTACGTGGTGCCGCTCGGCGATTCGCGAAGCCTGGACGTGCTGGTGCAGCTCGAGCATCAGGACCGCGGCCTGGCCGGCGCGATCCAGAGCCCGTCTTCGGTGGACCACATGACCGCGGCGCAGCTCGACGCCACCGCGCGGCTGACCCAGCGGCTCTCGTTCGGCACCCTCGAGCTCCGCGCCTTCGGGCGGCAGGACCGCGTCGAGGTCGCCTTCGATCGCCAGGTCGCGCCGGCGCAGGTCGACGCCTTCGCCGGCGGCGAGGCCAGGCTCAAGCTGCGCCTCGGCCACCACGGCTTGCAATTCCTCGCGCACGCCGCGGGCGAGCAGGTGAGCCAGCTCGACACCGAGTCCCATGCTCGCCCCGAGCTCGCGCTCGGCGCCCAGGATGAGTGGCTGCTCTTCGATGGCGCGCTCTCGCTGCTGCCGGCAGTTCGGGTGGATCTCGTCGAGCATTTCGCGGGCGTCTCGCCGCAGCTCGCGCTCGCCTACCGGCCGGTGGACGGCCTCGAGCTCCGCGCCTCGGTCGGTCAGAGCTTCCGCGCGCCGAGCTTCTCCGAGCTGTATCTCGACCAGGGCTTCACCGTCTCCAACCCGGCGCTGCGGCCCGAGCGCGCGGTGCAGGTCGAGCTCGCCGCCGCGTACGACCGCGGCATCTTCCACGCGGCGGTGGCGGGCTTCGGCACCGAGTACCAGGACCTCATCCAGTACGAGCTCTACCCGCCGTTCCGCGCCAAGCCGTTCAACTTCGGCGCGGCGGGGATCGCCGGGATCGAGGCCGAGCTCACCTTGAAGCCGCGCAAGGAGCTTCTCGTCTCGCTCTCGTACGCGCGGCAGTGGAGCGCGGATCTCTACGACGACGTCCGCTTCTACGGCCACGAATTGCCCTACCACCCGCACCACCGTGGCGGCATCCGCGTGAGCTGGAGCGCCAGCCGGTTCACCGCGCACGCCGAGGCGTTCGCGCAGTCGAGCCAGTTCCTCTCCCGCACCAACACCGCAGAGCTCTCCGGCCGGGTGGACACCGGCCTGGGCGCCGCGTTCCGGCCGCTCAAAAGCCAGCCGCTCTGGTTCGGGCTGGAGCTGGAGAACGCGCTCGACGCGCGCGGTGAAGACCTCTATGGCTACCCGCTTCCCGGCCGCGCGGTGTTCGCGATGGTCCGGGTGGCGCCTTCGACGGAGCACCCATGAACCGAAACCTGCTCGCCCTTCCGCTCTTCGCCCTCGCGCTCGCCGGCTGCACGCAAACCGGGATCATCTGCACCAGCGACGAGGTCCGCTGCGGCCAGACCTGCGCCAACCTGAACGTGAACCCGGACCACTGCGGCGAGTGCGGCGTGGCGTGTGCCACCGGGTTCGCCTGCGTGAGCGGCGCCTGCGTCTGCAGCGGTGGGTTCACCCAGTGCGGCCAGGCCTGTGTCGACCTGCGGTCCGCGCCGAACAACTGCGGCGCCTGCGGCAACGTCTGTGCGAGTGGCGAGTTCTGCGTCGATGCCGGCTGCGCCAGCGGCCCGTGCCCCACCGGCTCGACCGAGTGCGGCGGTGGCTGCGTGAATACCGCCGCCGACCGCCTCAACTGCGGCGGCTGCGCCGACGGTGGCGGTACCGTCTGCGGCCAGGGCCAGGCTTGTAAGGACGGCGTCTGCGAGTCGGACATCTACGCCGCCTGTTTCAACTCTGGCGCGGTGTACGCGCTCGACGGGCAGAGCGAGACGGTCTCGCCCGACAAGGCGGTGGCGCCGCCGAGCGAGCCCTCGGGCCTGGCCTTCAACGGCCCCAATTCGCTGGCGGTGGTCGACCAACTCGCCAACGACGTCTACACCTTCGACCTCTCTGCCGGCGGGTTCGGCAGCGTCGACAGCTTTGCGGTCGGCCAGGGCCCCAGCCAGATAGCCGTCGCCGGCGGCATGGCCGCGGTGGTCAACGCGCAGGACGGCACGCTCGACATCCTGCGCGCCAGCGGTGCCGGGTGGGAGCGGGTCTGTCCTGCCGACGCCGGCGGCTGCGCGGCGAGCGTGCACTTCGACGCCGACAGCTCCCCCGAGTACGCGGCCTTCACCCCGGGCGCGGTCTACGTGAGCCTGCAGGGAAACACCCTCAAGGCCGAGCCGACCGGGAACCAGCTCGCCCGGGTGTCGCTCGATGATCTCTCGGTGCAATTGACCGACCTGTCCGCGGTCGACCTGCAGATGCCGGACGGCGGGACCCAGCCGCGCCCGAACGGCGTCGCGGTGGGCGGCGGGCACGTGTACGTGGCGCTGGCCAACCTGCCGTTCTTCACGCTCTCCGGCGGAGCGCAGGGTCCGTTCGGTCCGGGCCTGGTGGCGGTGCTCGACGAGGTCGACGGCGGCGCGCCGGTGCTGCACGCGCTCGGGGATGGCGGAACGCTCCAGCCGGTGGCCCTCGGGACGGGCTGCTTCAACGCCGGCTCGGTGCTGCTCTCTGGGCACACCCTCTATGTGGCCTGCTCGCCGACCTACGCGCCGGTGACCTTCGAGCCGGTGAACCCGGGGGCGCTGGCCGCACTGGATGTGGGAGCGCTCACGCCGACCTTCGCGCCGCAGGTGCTGGCCTGCCCGGCCGATGCAGGCGGCTGCAAAGACGGCGCGGCGAGCCGGATGGCCTTGGCCGACGGCAAGCTCTTCGTCGGCGACATCAACGACGGCCGGCTCTTCGTCGCCGATCCCGCCACCGGCGCACTGGTGAATGGGCCGCAGAATCCCCTCCTGCTCTGCCCCGCGCCCGACGGCGGCTACAACTTCATCTCCGACGTGGTGGCCAGGCCGTAGATGCTCGGCCTCGTGCTCGGGTTGGCGCTGGCGGCCTCGCCGGGCGCGCGGTGGCTGGGGCCCAAGCCGCCGCCGCGGCCCGCGCGGGTGGCCACGCTCGCGCCCAGCCTGACCGAGATGGTGGTCGCGCTCGGGGCCGGCGCGCGGCTGGTGGCGGTCTCGCGCTACGATGAGCTGCCCCAGGTCTCCAAGCTGCCGCGGCTGGGCGGGCTGATGGACCCGAGCGCGGAGGCGATCCTCGCCGCTCGCCCGGACCTCCTGGTCGTGCAGCCCTCGCCGACCATCGAGCCGATCCTGAAGAAGCTGGCCGAGCTGGGCGTGTCGGTGCTGGAGCTTTCGCTGACCAACGTGGCCGAGGTGGAGCTGGCGGAGCGGCAGCTCGGGGCGGCGCTGGGCGATGCGGCGGCGGGCGAGGCCTTGGCGGCCAAGCTCGACGCCGCCGTGGCTGCGACCCGGGCGCGCGCGGCGAAGCTCCCGCACCCGCGGGTGCTGCTGGTCTATGGCTGGTCGCCGCTGGTGGTGGCTGGGCCGGGCTCGTTCGCCGACCAGCTGCTTCGCGCCGCCGGCGGGCTGAACGCCGCCACTGCCACCGCGAACCGCTACGCGACCTACTCGATCGAGGAGGCGGCGATCGCCCACCCGGATCTCATCCTGGATCTGGCGACCTACGAGAAGATGCCCGAGGCGTTCGCCAAGCTGCCCGGGCTGGCGAAGGCGAAGCGGGTGCGGCTGGCCTCGCCGGCGCTGATGCACCCGGGGCCCGGCCTGGTGAACGGGCTCGCCGAGCTCTTCGCGGTGATCCACGGGATGCGCGATGGAGGCTGAAGCCGTCGCGGCTCCGCGCTTCTCGCCGGCGCAGCTCGGGCGCACGCTGCTCTTGCTGAGCGGCGCGGTGGCGGTGGCGCTGGTGGTGGGCGTGGCGGTGGGCGAGCAGCACGTCTCGCTCTCGACGGCGCTTCACGATCCGAGCTCACTGGACCGGGCCTTGATCTCGCTGCGGTTGCCGCGGGCGGTGCTCGGTGCGCTGGTCGGCGCGGCGCTGGGGGTGAGCGGCGCGGCGCTGCAGGCGCTGTTGCAGAACCCGCTGGCGGATCCGTTCGTGCTCGGGGTCTCGGGCGGCGCGGCGCTGGGTGGTGCCTCGGCGATCGCCTTCGGGCTCGACCGGCTGCCTCAGCTCCTGGCCCCGTTCGCCGCGACGCTTCCGCCGGCGTTGGGCGCACTGGTCGACGGCGTAGCGGGGCTCTCGCCGATCGCGCTGGCGGCGTTCGTGGGTGCGCTGGCGGCGACGGCGGTGGTGTTCGGCGCGGGCCGGGTGGGTGGCCGCATCTCGCCCTATGGCGCGCTGCTCGCCGGGGTGATCTTCAACGCGTTCGCGGCGGCGGGGATCACCTGCATCGAGTCGCTGACCGCGCCGGAGCGGCTGGGCTCGCTCATCTACTGGCTGGCCGGCGCGCTCACCTATCCGGGCTCGGGGACGCTGCTCGCGCTGGGCGTGCTGGTGGCGCTCTCGACCGCGGTGCTGGTCCGCGACGCGCACGCGCTCAATCTGCTGGCGCTCGGCGAGGAGAACGCGGCGGCGCTGGGTGTCGACGTCCCGCGGGTGCGGCGGCGGCTGTTCCTGGCCTCGTCGCTGGCGGTGGCGAGCGCGGTGCCGCTGACCGGGCTTATCGGGTTCGTCGGGCTCTTGGTGCCACACGTGCTGCGGCTCTGGCTGGGGCCGGACCAGCGGATGTTGCTTCCGGCCTCGGCGCTGGGCGGTGCGGCGTTTCTGGTGACCGCGGATGTCTGCGTGCGGCTGCTGTTCCCGCTGCTCGGTCGCGAGGAGCCGGTCGGCGTGCTCACCGCGCTGCTGGGTGGCCCGGTCTTTCTTTGGCTGCTGCGAAGGCGCGGCGCGCTCGCTGGTTGATCCAGACACGGCGACGCATGCGTCGCCCTACGCCGGCGCGGCCAGCGGTTCCGGCGCCGGCTCGGCCAGGGTCACCGCGGCCAGGTGCACCACCGCGAGCCAGGTGATGTCCGCCAGCGCGAGGTGGACGAGCTGCATCCAGATCGGCGCGAGCAGCGCGAGGTTCAAGACGCCGGCGCCGAGCTGCACCAGAAACATGATTGCCACCGCGTAGGCCGCATCGCGGGACCGCGGTCCGCGCCTCGCCGCCAGCCCGGCCGCGAAGAGCACCAACGCGCAGGCGGCCACCGCAAGCACCGGATGGAACACCCGCAGGTGCAGGAGAAAGCTCGCCGCCGGCGAGAGATCCGCGCGCATGCCCGCGGCCAGCGACTGCGCCGGAAAGAGCGTGTCGCCCAGCGCCGCGATCGCGCCGGTGACCGCCAGCAGCGGCAGTGCCAGAAGGCTCGCGACCAGCGCTATTCCGGTTCCGCCCTGGCCGCGAAGCCGGAGCGGTCCGAGCCCGTTGGACCAGAGCAGCGTCAGGGCCAGGGCGCCGAAAAGGTAGAAGGTGACGACCTGGTGCACCGAGACGCCGACCGCGCGCAGCGGCGAGGCGTTGGCCTCCACCAGCCCGAGCTTCACCAGGAGCGCCCCGAAGAGCGCCTCCAGGACCATCGCGGTCAGGAAGAGCACCGCGCCGGTTCGCGCCAGGTGCCCGCGCGGAAAGACGCGGAAGGCCAGCACCAGCAGCAGCACCGCCAGCGCGCCGTCGATGCCGCTGGTGGAGCGGTGGGTGAACTCGATGATCGTGTGCAGCGTGGGCGAGGTGGGGATGACCTCGCCGTTGCAGACCGGCCAGCTCCCGCCGCAGCCGCCGCCCGAGCCGGTCGCGCGAACGAACGCGCCCCAGGCCACCACCGCGATGTTGTAGACCAGCGCGCCCCAGGCGATTCGACGAAATCCGAGCGCGCTCATGTCCGCGCTCTATAAGCCTCGGTCGGGTCGATGTCGATTCACGCCACCTCGACCACCACGCCGCCAAACGCCACCGCCGGCCGCGGGATGCCGACGCCGGTGCGGTGACGAAGCAGCGCCTGCGCCTGGGCCTGGGCCGCGTCGAGAAGGATCCGCAGCCGCTTGCGCTCGGCCATCGGTGCGCCGAGCTGCTCGGCCGCCTGCTCGAGCAGGGTCCGCAGCAGCCAGAACTCCTGGCAGAGGCCTTCCACGCCTCGGCTCAGCGAGAGTCGCAGGACGCCGGAGACCCGGCTCCAGTGCGCCGCCGGGAGGTCGCTCGCATCGCCGAGCGAGCGGCCGAGCTCCACGAGGAGCGGCTCGACCAGCCCGTCGAGCTGGCCGATGGTCTCGAGCGGATCGGCCATGTTCCCCGCGTAGGCGCGGCGCCAGCTGAAGGCGATGGCCCCCGCGCGCGTGCCGAGCAGTCGCGCCAGCTCCATCTTCGGCAGCTCGACCGGCGGCGGCAGCGAGAGGTCGTCTTCGTAGCGGTAGGCTTCGGCGGTCATCGGGCTCACCTCGCGGCAATCGTCGCGGTGCCACGTAGCAAGGCGCTGGCCAATCCCGTCGCACGCCGCAACCGCGCGGAACCGCGTGCGCCCAGGCCCGTGCGCCTGGGTCGTCGGCGCACCAAGCCGGCTTTTCGGGTCGTCGCGCACACCGCCTGGCTCCGGAAATCTGACGCGCTCCGGAACCGGCCCGCGCGAAAGCTGGCAACATGCCGCGCGTGAAGCGCCTCGTTCTGCTCGCACTCTGTCTTACCGGCTGCCACCACTCGGAGCTGGACCGCGCCCGCGCCCACCCCAAGTTCGACGTCCACCTGCACATCGACCACGACGCCTTCGACCGCGCCGCCGGGTTGATGGAGCGCGAGGGCGTGGTCGGCGGGGTGGAGCTCTCGGGCGGCGCGGCCGGCGAGAGCCTGGAGCAGGCGCTCGATGCCGCCTCGAAACTGCGCGGCGTGAAGCTGCTGGTCTTCGCCAACATCGACTGGCGCGGCTTCGGAACGCCGGGCTGGACCGAGCGCGAGGTCGCGCGGCTCGACCGGGCCAAGGCCGAGGGCGCGAGCGGGCTGAAGGTGTTCAAGTCGCTCGGCCTGGGCATCCGGGATCCCGAGGGCAAGCTGGTCGCGGTCGACGATCCGCGCATCGCGCCCGTCTTCGAGGAGGCCGGCAAGCTCGGCTTCCCGGTGGCCATCCACACCGGTGATCCCAAGGCGTTCTTCGTGCCCGACTCGCCGCAGAACGAGCGGCACGCGGAGCTCTCGCTGCACCCGAACTGGTCGTTCGCGCGGCCCGGCTATCCCAGCTGGGAGCAGCTCTTCGGAGAGTTCGTGAACGTGGTGAAGGCCCACCCGCACACCACCTTCATCGGGGTGCACTTCGGCAACGATCCCGAAGAGCCGTTCCGGGTAGGCCAGCTCCTCGATGCCAACCCCAACCTCTATGTCGACGTGGCCGCGCGCATCGGCGAGATCGGCCGGCAGGATCCGCAAAGGCTTCGCGCGCTGTTCGTGGCACACAAGGACCGCATCCTCTTCGGCACCGACTGGGCCATCGGCACCGAGGGCATGACCTTGGGTGCGAGCAACGGCCACCCGGAGACGCTCGAAGATCTCGACCGCTTCTTCGCGCGCACCACCGAGTTCTTCGAGACCGACCACCGGCGCATCGCGCACCCGGTTCCCATCCAGGGCGCCTGGACCATCGATGCCATCGACCTTCCCGACGAGGTCCGCGACGCGGTCTACACCGGCAACGCCATGCGGCTGTTCCACCTCGCGAGCTTGCCAGCCGAGCAGCCGGTGCCCGCGCGCGGGCGCTGAAGCGGCGGAGTTGCCCCACCCGCCGGGCGCGTCCTAGCATTCCGCTTCGCCGCCTCCACGCAGACCCGCGAGCAATGCCTGCATGTGGCAGATCCTGATCAACGGGCCCGGTTATTTCGACACGCCCTACAACCTCCCCGACGGCGACACCCACCTCGGAAGGGCCGACGAGAACGACATCGTCCTCACCGGCGACAAGGTCTCGCGGCGGCACGCGCGAATCCGGGTGAACGGCAACCAGGTCTGGCTCGAGGACCTGGGCTCGCGAAACGGCACCCAGCTCGCCGCCAAGCCGGTGGCCGAGGCCACCGTGCTGCACGAGGGCGATGTGGTGAGCGTGGGCGAGAACACGCTCATCCTGCGCAGCGCCGGCGAGGCCGAGGAGTCGCGCACCGAGATGGTGGAGCTGGGCAGCGGCAATCAGCTCTCGGCCAAGGCCGCCGAGCTCGCCGGCCAGGTGCTCTTCACCCGCGACCTGCGCGAGAACTCGTTCATCGCCAGCTTCGAGCAGGCGCGGGCGATGAGCATCTCCGAGCTGCAGGCGGCGAGCGCCGAGCCGCGCGGCGGCGGCGAGCACCCGGTCAAGCAGCTCGCGCTGCTCTACAAAGTGGTCGATGCCATGACCACCAGCGCCTCGCTCGACGCCTTCCTGCAGCAGATGCTGGATCTGGTGATGGAGCTGGCCTCGGCCAAGACCGGGGTGGTGCTGCTCAAGAACGTGAAGGGCACCTTCTCGCCGGTGGTGGTGCGCCACGCAGGCAAGCTTCAGAAGGGCGAGGTGCCGGTCTCCGACGCCATCGTCTCCGAGGTGGTGCAGAAGAAGGTCGCGCTCTGCGTGGGCGATGCCCAGGACGACGCCCGGTTCAAGAGCCGCGAGAGCGTGATCCTCTACGCCATGAAGCAGGTGCTCTGCGTGCCCATGGTGCACGACGAGCAGATAGCCGGCTTGCTCTACCTCAACCGCGAGGGCGACGGCGCCTCGGGCATGCCGCTCGAGTCGCTGATGGACCTGCTCACCGCCATCGCCCAGCTCGCGGCCAGCGGCGCGCAGCAGGCAAAGTTGAAAGCCAAGGTGCAGAGCGAGGAGCGCATCCGCCGGGCGCTGGAGCGCTTCCACGCGCCCGACGTGGTGGACCGGCTGGTCAAGGACCTCGGCAAGGGCCAGCAGATAGGCGCCAAGGTGGACGAGCGGGTGGTGACGGTGGTCTTCGCCGACATCGCCGGGTTCACCGCGCTCACCGAGCGGCTGCCGGGCGCGCAGGTGGTGGAGCTGCTCAACGAGTTCTACCGGCGCATGACCCGCATCATCTTCAGCTTCGGCGGGACGGTGGACAAGTTCATCGGCGACTCGGTGATGGCCATCTTCGGCGCGCCCTACCAGCGGCCGGATGACGCCGCGCGGGCGGTGCGGGCCGCGCTGGCCATGCGCCGCGAGTTCGTGGACCTCATCACCGCCCGGCCACCCGAGGAGCATTGCGGCATCAAGCTGGCGGTCAACACCGGCAAGGCGCTGGCGGGCATCGTCGGTTCGGATGCGCGGCTGGAGTACACCGCGCTCGGCGATTCGGTGAACGTGGCCTCCCGGGTGGAGGAGACCGCGCTCGCCGGCCAGGTGCTGGTCACGAAGGCCACCCTCGACGCGGTGGGCGGGCGCTTCCACGCCAACCCGCTCGGCGAGCGGGAACTCCGCGGCAAGCGCGAGCGGGTCGCGGTCTTCGAGCTCATCGAGGAAGACCCGGAGTGGACCACCAACCCCGGCGTCTGAGCGCCGCGGTCATCCGTCAACTGGCCTCGCGCGGCGGCGCGCGTTTCGCGTGCGGTGCTTCTCTGGCATCATCCTGCGCATGGATCGTGCGCTCTCCGGCGCTCGCGCGCGAGCTCACCCATGCTAGGCGAGAAGGCTGTGAAAGGGCTGCGACCGTTCGCGCCCCAGCCATTCGGTCGCTACACCCTGCTGGCGCCGCTGGCCTCGGGCGGAATGGGCGAGGTGTTCCTCGCCCGGCTCGAGGGCGCGGAGGGCTTCGAGAAGCGGGTGGTGATCAAAAAGATCCTCCCGGCGCTGGCTCACGACCAGGACTTCATCGACCGCTTCGTGACCGAGGCCAAGGTGCTGGTGAAGCTGCACCACGGCTCGGTGGCCCAGGTCCTCGACATGGGCCAGCAGGACGGCGACTACTTCATCGCCCTGGAGTTCGTCGACGGCAAGGACCTGCGCAAGGTGGCGGCGCGCTGCAAGGAGCGCGGCCACACCGTGCCGCTGGGGCTCACCCTCTTCGTGGCCATGCGGGTGCTGGATGCCCTGGCTTACGCCCACCGCAAGAAGGGCGAGGACGAGGCCGACCTGAACCTGGTCCACCGCGACGTCTCGCCGCAGAACGTGCTCATCAGCTACGAGGGCGAGGTCAAGGTCATCGACTTTGGCCTGGCCAAGAGCTCGCTCTCGCTGGGCCGCACCAGTCCCAACGTGGTGCTGGGCAAGTTCTTCTACATGTCGCCGGAGCAGGCCAAGCACGCCAAGGTCGATCGCCGCAGCGACCTCTACGCCACCGGCATCTGCCTCTACGAGCTCATCGCCGGCAAGAACCCGTTCGAGGGCGTGCCCCAGGGCGAGCTGATGGCCCGGGTGGCCGACCCGCACCTCGAGCCTTTGGGCATGGCCATGCCCGGGGTGCCGCCGGCGGTGGAGCAGCTGGTGATGCGCGCGCTCGCGCCCGATCCCAAAGACCGCTTCGCCACCGCCGAGGAGATGCGCGGCCGGATGATGGCGGCGATGCTCGAGCTGGATCCGGGCGCCGGGCCGGAGTCGCTCGCCCACTTCATGCGCGCGGTCTTCGCCAACGAGTACGCCCACGAGCGCAAGGTCTTCGCCAGCCTGCGCGAGGCGGTCTCGGCCAGCGCCCACTCCGATGCCCGGACCGGGCTGATGCCGGTGCTGCGGCTGGCCGGCGATGACGAGCAGGCCATCCACGCCGGCCCGGGCGGAGTGACCCAGGTGGCGCCGGGCGCCGCGCCCACGCCGGCGACCGCGGAGACCCACGTGGGCCCGGTGCGGCCGGTTCCGGTCGCCGCCGAGCTCCCGAAGGCGCGCGAATCGCAGCGCACCGAGCTCGCCGAGCCGGCGGCCTCCGACGACGCCGGCCCCACGCTCATTCCGCTCGACGGCCCGCCCATCCCCGGTCGGCGCACCACCGACCCTGCCCAGGCGCCGCTGCACGAGCCCGAGGCGCTCTTCGGCGAGGCCTCGCGGCTCGGCCCACCGCCGGGCACCCCCGCAGGCCTGCATGCCGCGCCCGGCGAGGATCCGCAGGAGTTCCAGCTCCCCCGCCCGACCCAGCCGGAGCTCGAGGTGCCGGTGGTCGTGCCCGCGGTGGCCGGGGATCTGGTGCCCGGCCCGGTCGAGCCCAGCCTGCCCATTCTCCAGGCTTCGCTCGTCGAGCCGGATCCGGAGCCGGAACTTCCCGCGCTGGAGACCGAGCCGCGGCCGGTGCCGGCCAAGCCCGCGGCGAGCTCGCCGAGGGTGAGCGCCAGCGCCGTCCGGGCGGCACCGCGCCTCGATCCCGGTCTGCCCAAAGTGGTGGTCTCCGACGATCTGCACCAGGACGGCGTGCCGCCGGGCCAGCGCATCGAGACCGTCTCCACCCGCCCGCTCATCTCCTCCGCGCCGCGCGATCCTCGCCCGCGCGGTCCGAGCGGCGAGCGGGAGCGGCCGGTCACCGGCACCACGCGGCGTCCGGCGGCGCCGGGAGCGGTGCGGGCGAATGAGCCCTCCGGCCCACGCGCGCCGGCCGCGAGCGAGCCGGGGCCCAAGGCGTCCTCGGTCGACGCCAGCACCAAACGCTCGCTGGTCCTCGGGCTGGGCATCGGCGCGGGGCTGGTGGTGCTCGCCGTCGCCGGGCTGGTGCTCTGGAGCGTGCTGCACTGATTCGCGTGCTGGCCGCTGCATCGCGGCCGCGTTAGCCATCCCTCTCCGCCCGGCAACCTCTCCGTGAACCTCCACAAGAACGACTGGCTGCGCCTCCTTGCGGCGCGACCGCATCCAGGCCATCCGGCCGAGCCTGGGCTGCGCTTGGCCACGCTGCGCCGGGCGCGCGGGCTGCTCTCGACGCGCCTGCGCGACGGCGGCCTGCTCTATGGCACCCCGCTGCTGCCCGCCGAGCTCGCGCCCGGGCAGCCTCCTCGCGAGCGGCTCTTCCTGGCGGTGCATGCCGGCCTCTTGCGGCTGGGCCACGAGCTCGCGGATGCGCTGGGCCGTCCGGCGGTGCGGCGCGACGCCGATCTGGCCGCGGCCTTTCTGGCCTACGCCGGCGAGCCCGAGGCGGCGCAGCGCCTGGCCGACGCCGAGCGTCCCAATCCCGCGGCGGTGGCCAAGGCCTTTGCCAAGGCGGCGGCGGTGCTGGCCGAGCGGCTCGAGCGGCTCACCGCCGATCCGGTCTACGGCGTGCCGCTGCACAACGGGCTCAATTACGTGGACGCCTGGACCTTCGGCCGCATCGCCCTGGCGTTCTTCGCGTCGGGCGCGGTGAACGCCGACACCAACGCCCGCAGGCTGGCCGATGGCAGCCGCCACAAGGCCGCGCTGGTGGAGGCGCTGGTGGAGCTGGTCTGGGCCGCTGGGCCGCCCTCGCTCCCGGTGCGCCGCGCGCTCTCGCGACAGATGGGTGGCCTGGGCCTGCCGCGGGCGGCCACCCGCGCCCTGCGCGCCGCGCTCGACCGGCCGGGCACGCCGCAGGGGCTGGCGGAGAAGGTGCGGCGCCGCGAGCACCGCCGCTTCGTCCTCGCCCAGGCGGTGCTGGCGAGCCTGGTCGATGGGCGTCGAAGTCCGGCCGAGCAGCGCTACCTCGACGAGCTCGCGCGCGCCTTCGGCTTCGAGCCCAACGCGCTCAAGGCCCTCGAGGTGGAGCTGGCGGCCTTCTACGCCGAGCACCGAGAGTTCGTGGACACCTTCACCGCCAGCGAGGCCGGGCTCGAGCTGGCCGACGAGGTGGTCGACGAGCTCTCGCGCAAGGTGGAGCAGAACCTGGCCAAGGTGATGGTGGAGCTGCGCCAGACCGGCGAGCTGGCGGAGCTTCTGGGCAAGGCGGCGCGCGGTGCGGCGCTCGGTCCCGAGGAGAAGGCGCGGCTGCGGCAGAGCCTGCTCGACCTGGCGAAGGCGGTGCCCTCGCTGGCCATCCTCGCGGCGCCGGGCGGGCTCTTGCTGCTGGCGGCGCTGACCAAGGTGCTGCCCTTCAACATCCTGCCCTCGGCCTGGGACGAGCCCGAGGCGCGAAAGCGCTCGGCCCGCTGAGCCCTGAAGGTCAGGCCCGGCGCAGGCGCACCGCGAGCCGCTTCACGTCCTCGGCCGAGCGCATGGTGGCGGTGGCCTTGCGCTCCTCGTCGGCCTGCTTCTCCAGCTTGGCCGCGATCTCCGCGGCGTTGGCCGGCTTGGCGCCGTCGTTGAGCAGCCAGTGCACCGCCAGGATCGCCGCGAAGCGCGCCTCGTCCTGCTGGCTCACCTCATCGTTGCTCTTGCCGTCGAGCGGCTTCTGGATGGTCGAGATGAGCTGTGGCAGCGCCTCGGCCTTGCCGGAGTGGCCCAGCTCCAGCGCCGCGCGCTCGCGCACGAACGGGTTCGCGTCGGCGAGCTTCTGCTCCCAGCAGGGGAGCTGGCCCGTCGCGCAGCCGGTGGCCAGCGCGCCGCGGTAGAGCTTCAGCCGGCCTTCCACGTCCTTCTTCTGCTGGGTGCAGTCGGCGTCGCCGATCTCGGCGTCCTTGCACTCGGCGTCGAGCCGCTTGTCCTCGCCCGCCAGCAAAGCATCGTAGGCATTGAGCTCGCCCGCGTTGCCGAGCAGCGCCACGGTCTTGTAGGCGTCCTCGCGGTAGCCGATCGACTCCTTGGCGCTGGCCCGCTTCATCGCGGTGGCGACCACGCTGCGGTCGCCGATGAAGCGCAGCGCCCGGTAGTAGGTGTTGCGGGCCGCGACCTCCTCGTCGCCGAGCATCTCCTCCATCGGCTTGACCGCGGCCTTGCTGCGCATCCGCCCCAGCGCATCCGCGGCCTGCATGCGGGTGGCGTACTGGAGCTGGGCGTCCTCGTCCTTGTAGGCGAGCAGCTCGAGCAGCGCGTGCTCGGAGCTGCGGTCGTTGAGGTCGCCGAGGATCTGCGCGGTCTTGGCGAGGATGGCGCCCTTGAGCACGCCGTGCTCCTTGGCCCAGCTCATGAACTTCGGGTCCTTGCCCTGGATGTCGGAGAGCAGGATCGAGGTGGAGGGTTTACCGATCTCGTAGAGCGCGAACGAGCTCTCGGCATAGAAGGAGATGCCCTTGCGCTCCTGGTAGAGCATCTCGTGCACCGCGGGAATGGCGCTGGGATCGCCGATCTCGCCGAGCGCCATGATCGCCTTCTTGTTGATGAAGGTCTCGATGCTGGTGTCGGTGGCGATCTCGGAGAGCGCCTTCACCGCCGCCGGGTCGCGCACCTCGCCCAGCGAGCTGATGGCGTTGATGACGGTGTAGTTGTCCTTGCTCTTGAGCAGCTTGAGCAGCCCCGGGGTGGCCTTGGGATCGCCCAGCTTGCCCAGCGCGTCGGCGATGGCCCGGTTGGCGTGGTTCTGCTCCTCGGTGGCGTGGTCGGCGCCCGAGCCACGGGAGATGTCGATGGCCGCGAGCAGCGGCGCCACCGCGCTCTTGTCGCCGAGCTCGCCGAGCACCTCGGCGGCGAGCTGCTGCACGTTGCCGGGCTGATCGTGGAGCAGCGAGGCCACCTGGCCGGCCACGTCGGCCTCCTTGGTGGTCTTGGCCACCTCGCGGAGGTGGGCCATGTCGGCCTTCTTCTCGCGCTCGGTGTGCTCGCCCTGGACCTTCTGGACCCAGTACTTCACCGTCTTGGGATCGCCGCGGGTGCAGGCGCAGAGGCCCGCCGCCGCCAACACCAGGAGCTGGTTCCGAATAGAGTGGCGCATGCGCTTTCCCCGGGGAAGTGCGCGACGAGCCCGCCGCGCGAGGCAGGCCGGTCTAGCACCGCGTTTCCGGGTGGGTCAACGGAAGCGCCGCCTGGCCGCGGGGGCCGGGCGCTCGAATGCCTGCTATGCTCAAGGCTCCTCATGCACGCGCCCCTCGCTTCGCTCCGGCAGCTTGGAATCCTCGGCGCCGCGCTCGTCGTTCTCGGCGGTGGGCTGGCCTGGGCTGAGCCGCCGCTCTCACCAGAAGACCTGGCCAAGCTCGACGCGGCGCTGCTCGACCGCACCGGCCCGATGAAGCTGCGGCTCGAAGCGGCGCTCATCCTCTCGCGGGTGGGCACGCCCGAGGCGGTGCCCGCGCTGCTCGAGGGGCTCGGCGATCCCGAGCTGCCGGTGCGCGCGGCCTCGGCCCGGGCGCTGGGCGCGGTCGGCGACGCGCGGGCCGCCGACGGGCTCTTCGGACGGCTCCGCGATCCGGAGCGGTTCGTCCGCGACGAGGCCAACGACGCGCTGGTGCGCCTGGTCCAGCGCGGCTACGGGCGCGCGGTGGCCGCGGCAACGCGCCACTGGGATCCGGAGATCCGGGTGAAGGTGGCCGCGCTCGGCGCCCGGCTCGGTCCGAAGCTCGGCCAGAGCCTGGTGGCCCAGGCCATCGCCGATCCCGATGCCTCGGTTCGCAGCGCCGGGCAGGCCGCGCTCGCCACCTGGCCGCCGCCGCAGCTCTCGCGCTTTCTGCTGGCCGAGCTCGACGCCGATTCGCCCGCGGTGCGCGCCGCCTCCGCGCAGCTCCTCGGCGAGCACCACCTGACCGCCTCGGTGCCGGCGCTGATGAAGATGCTGGTCTCGCCGCGCGAGAACGCCCAGACCGTGGCCGCGGCCCGCTATGCGCTCCGGGAGATGAGCGACCAGGTGGATGCGGTCAAGCTCGTCGACCAGGCCAGGCACGGCGCGCGCGCCGAGCGGCAGATGGCGCTCTCGGTGCTCGCCGCCATCCACGACCGCCAGGCCTTCGAGCTCCTCGTCGCAGCCCTCGACGATCCCGACCTCTCGCTCCGCAGCGCCGCGGCCATGGATCTCGCGGTGCTCGGCGACACCCGCGCGGCCACCAAGCTGGCAGTGCTCGCCGGCCGCCCGGAGAACGCCTCCATCGCCCGCGAGCTGCAGAACGCGCTCGCCCGGTTGCAGAGCGCGCGCTGAACGCTCACTGGCTGGCCAGGAACTTCGGTGCGAGCTCGGCCGCGCGCGCCCGCGCCTCGGCCTCGAGCGGGTGGGCCTCGTAGCCGGAGAGCGCCAGGCCACCCAGGTACGCCGCGGGAAAGCCCAGCGCGCCCAGCCTCTGGTACTGCGCCACGTGCACCAGCTCGTGCAGCACCAACTCCAGCCAGAGCGGCTGAAGCGGCGTGAAGGGCACGCCCCGGTCGCGGACGTGCACCGTGCGCCACAGGGTCATCGCCGAGTAGCGCAGCCGGTCGCCGGGGAGCCAATCGAAGGGCAGGTGTGGCCCGAAGAGGAAGGCGACCTTCTCCGCCCCGCCGAGCTCCGGGAGCTCGCGGTCGGCGAACGCGAGCAGCGCGCCCGGCAGGCTGAGCCTGGCGCCGCTCAGCCTTCCCATCCGAAGAGGAAGAAGAGGATCAACCCGCCGAGCGGGAAGAGGAAGACCAGCAGCGTCCAGAGCGCCTTGGCCAGGAGGCGTCGCTGCGGCTTGCGCCAGATGTGCACGCAGGCCCAGATGTCGCCGATGAGGATCAGCAGCCCGAACATGGAGACGTGTGGAAGCCAGCCCGGATACTCGCCCCGGTAGCGGCCCACCTGGCCGGTCACCATGAAGTGGCAGCCGCCGAGGCCGGCGGCCAGCGGCAACGCGAGCCCGACGCGCCTCATTCGCGCTTCCGGCGGCGCAGCCCGAGCAGCAGCAGCGCCACCGCGCCGAAGCCAGGATCGCCGAGGCTCTGACAGCCGCAGCCGCTGAGCGCGAACTTGTCGGGCCCGCCGCCGCTGGTCGCGCCGGCCGAGGCCGAGCCGCCGTTGGTGGAACCCGAGCCGCCGCTGCTCGCGCCGGACGATGCCGAGCCGGACGTCGAACCAGAGCTGGAGGTCGCCCCGGAGCCGGAGGTCGAGGTCGAG
>Ga0164242_10003759_pt1 | contig 17206 bp, 9 predicted proteins | sample OricomgcompostMG_FD_108783 | JGI IMG/M metagenome (GOLD analysis project Ga0164242, IMG submission 108783) | Miracle-Growth compost microbial communities from Emeryville, California, USA - Original compost - Miracle growth compost (MG) ...
ACGTTACCCGTGAGGTCTTTCCAGGTGCCGGACGCGCCGGGTACGTTTGCCTGACCACCCAGACGGCCCTCAACCCCGACTTCGCGGGCGACTGTCGTTACCTGGTCGGCAAAGGTAGCGAGAGTATTTGTCATGTTGTTGATGGTCTCTGCCAACGCCGCCACTTCGCCCTTGGCATTTACGGTGAGTTTTTTGGTCAACTCGCCATTGGCTACGGCAGTCACGACCTTCACGATTCCGCGCACCTGCTCGGTCAGGTTTACAGCCATGACGTTCACGTTGTCGGTGAGGTCTTTCCAGGTACCCGCGACATCGGGAACCTGCGCCTGGCCACCCAGTTTGCCTTCCGTGCCCACCTCGCGGGCGACGCGGGTAACCTCGGCGGCGAACGCGTTCAACTGGTCCACCATCGTGTTGATGGTGTTCTTCAGTTCGAGAATTTCGCCCTTTACGTCGACAGTAATTTTGCGGGACAGGTCGCCGCGGGCGACTGCAGTTGTGACTTCGGCAATATTACGTACCTGACCAGTCAGGTTTCCGGCCATGGAGTTTACCGAGTCGGTGAGGTCTTTCCAGGTACCCGCGACTCCCGGCACGTTGGCCTGACCGCCCAGTCTTCCTTCGGTTCCCACCTCGCGGGCCACGCGAGTTACTTCGCCTGCGAACGCGTTCAACTGGTCCACCATCGTGTTGATGGTCTCTTTGAGCAGCAGAATTTCGCCGCTCACGTTCACTGTAATCTTCTTGGAAAGGTCGCCGCTCGCGATAGCGGTCGCCACCTCGGCGATATTGCGGACCTGCGCGGTGAGATTTCCAGCCATGAAGTTGACGTTATCGGTGAGGTCCTTCCATGTACCGGCGACACCCGGCACCCTCGCCTGACCACCCAGCTTGCCGTCCGTTCCGACTTCGCGGGCAACACGGGTTACTTCGCCGGCAAACGATCGAAGCTGGTCCACCATTGTGTTAATGGTGTCTTTCAGTTCGAGAATCTCGCCGCGGACATCGACGGTAATCTTGCGGGATAGGTCGCCGCGAGCCACCGCCGTTGCAACCTCTGCGATGTTGCGCACCTGGGCCGTAAGATTACCGGCCATGAAGTTGACCGAATCGGTGAGGTCCTTCCAGGTACCGGCCACGCCTGACACTCGGGCCTGACCGCCCAATTTGCCTTCGGTTCCGACCTCGCGCGCTACACGCGTTACTTCGCCTGCGAAGGCGTTGAGTTGATCGACCATCGTGTTGATGGTGTTCTTCAGCTCAAGAATCTCACCCTTCACATCGACCGTGATCTTGCGAGAAAGATCGCCGCCCGCAACCGCCGTCGTAACTTCGGCGATATTGCGGACCTGGCCGGTAAGGTTTCCGGCCATCGAATTGACCGAGTCCGTCAGGTCCTTCCATGTACCGGCAACCCCGGGGACGTTGGCCTGTCCGCCCAGCCGTCCTTCGGTTCCCACTTCGCGAGCCACGCGGGTTACTTCGCCAGCGAAGCGGTTGAGCTGGTCGACCATCGTGTTCAGCGTCTCTTTGAGCTGGAGAATCTCTCCACGCACATCGACCGTAATCTTCCGGGAGAGGTCGCCGTTCGCAATGGCGGTCGCCACCTCGGCGATGTTTCGGACCTGGCCCGTAAGATTGCTGGCCATAAAATTCACATTATCGGTCAGGTCTTTCCAGGTGCCGCCGACACCGAGCACCTGCGCCTGGCCGCCAAGTTTGCCTTCGGTACCGACTTCAAAGGCAACGCGCGTGACCTCGCCGGCGAACGCATTCAACTGGTCCACCATCGTATTGATGGTGTCCTTCAACTCCAGAATCTCGCCTTTTACGTCAACGGTAATTTTGCGCGACAGGTCGCCGCGGGCGACGGCCGTCGTCACTTCCGCGATGTTGCGTACCTGGGCCGTCAGATTGCCGGCCATGGCATTCACCGAATCAGTAAGGTCTTTCCAGGTACCGGCGACACCGGGCACCACCGCCTGACCGCCAAGTTTGCCGTCCGTACCCACCTCGCGCGCAACGCGCGTCACTTCAGAGGCAAAGGAGCGCAACTGATCGACCATCGTATTGATGGCCTCTTTGAGCTGGAGAATTTCGCCCCGGACGTCCACGGTAATCTTGCGTGAGAGGTCGCCGCTAGCAACGGCGGTCGCCACCTCGGCGATATTGCGAACCTGCCCGGTCAGATTGCTCGCCATGGAATTGACTGAATCGGTAAGGTCTTTCCATGTACCGGCCACTCCCGGTACCTGCGCCTGTCCGCCCAGCTTGCCATCGGTTCCTACCTCGCGGGCGACGCGCGTGACCTCGGCGGTAAAGATGCCAAGCTGTTGAATCATCGTGTTGACGATATTGGCTGACCGCAGGAACTCGCCTTCAAGGGGCCTTCCACCGACATCGAGGCGCACGGTCTGCGTAAGATTTCCCTGGGCGACGGCGGCGATGGCGCGAGTCACTTCCGTCGTCGGCCGCAGCAGATCTTCGACCAGGGTATTGACGGACGCTTCCATCCGGCCCCATGAGCCGCGGGACTGCTGAAAACGGGTGCGTTCGCGAGTCTTTCCTTCTTTTCCGACGGCTTGCCCTACACGGTTGAGTTCGTGGGCCATCTGCTCGTTCGCCGCTACGATGTCATTGAAAATGTCGGCGATCTTGCCTTCGAGTCCCACCCACGCGACCGGGAGCCGGACAGAGAAATCACCGTCCCGCATGGTTTGAAGACTTGCGAGAATAAGCGCCAGGTTATCTTCTTGAGGAAGGAGAGGGCTCTTCGCAAGTTTCCCATTCTGTCCATTTTGTGGCGACTTCAGCTTCTTACTTTCAGCAGCCGTAACGGTGGCGGGCGTCGCCATAAATCAGGGTCTCCTGTTCAACGGATCAGATAACCGGATTCAGCTATTCCAATCGATCTGGTGGCGCAGTTGTGTTCAAAAGTTTAGACAAGCACTTTCTGACGGGCAAGAAATATATTTACCCTACAAATTGGTGCAAAGAACAGCACCTCAACGAGGCGAGATGTTAGATGCAGCGCACCCGATTTAGGGATGCCCTTCCCTTACATGCAATCCGCAGCCTGTTCTAATTCCAAGGCATTCCTGAACATATCGCATCGCGCAGCGGCAATGTTCTTTGGCAAATCGAGGCCGCTTACAAAATGAGCTGGACCTTAGGAGGCAGCTTGGTGACGTTCTTGGGTCATCGGCTCTTTGACAGGAAATTGAGGTATTTTCCCCAGCAATTCAGATGTGCGGCGGATAAGCCGATTCGGCTCTGGCGAACTCGTTGCGTCAAATTCGATTCCCTTATAGAACCGTTCCTGCGACAGATTTGAGACAACCAAAAGAATCTTTGCCTTCGGCAATCGCCGGCGAACCACACCCGCGATCTCACCGATTTGCTTCTCTGTCAGCGAGTGACACAGGACAACCAAATCGAAGATCTCGCGCTCTAATATTTCCAGAGATTCGGCCGGTTCCTGACAGACCACCGTGGCCTGGATTTTGGCCAGCACTGCGGCCCGGGTTTCCAGGAGACGGGAGTCCTGTCCAACCAGAAGAATCTTAGGCATACGCATCCTCGCAACGAGACACTGTTGATCTAAACCTTGGCAGGCGCGTACTCGAAATACAGGTGAAACAAGTTACCAGTTTGCTCAATCTAATAGCACGGTGACTAAAGTTCTGTCACCTAAACGACATAGCGAAGGTATTTATCCGGAGTTATCCACAGCATGCGCTCATAAGAGGAAGTGACGATTTCGTAGCATTTGCAAGCCAAAGTCCTCAATTATTTTTTACGGTCTAAGATTTCGAGCCGTCCCGGCTGTACCGGATCAGGTCCGCTCGTTGGAGGTCTCCCGCCGCGGCCGTTACGGTAGATCGTTGAACGCCAGGCATTTGCGCCAGAAATTCGTGAGTCGGATTCAGTGATTCCGATTCCATTCTATCTGCAGATGTCAGAATCCATCTTGCCAGTCTCTCCCTCACCTGCTGCGGGCGGTTGCAAAGCACCGATTGCGTCATCTGTACCATTTGCAGATAAGCAAATGAATGCACCAGCTTCTGAAACATGCCGCCTCTTTGAAACTCCTCGCGCGCTATCGATGCAGGAATACGAAGGCCCTCGCCCTCTCCCGGGATTGAGTACCATGAGGGACTGCTGGTTCAGCAGCGCTGGCAATCCGGAAAAGCCCTGCGTCCGATCAAACCGACTTCTACCGATTCTCCACTTGCAGTCAAAGCATCGGTTGAGATTAATCCGCTATTCAGAAAATAAAGAAATTCAATCGGCTGGTTTGGCTCAGAAAGCCGTTTTTCCGGCGGTAGATCCGTCGGAACCAGATACTTCGACAATGCTGCATATTCTTCGTCGGGCAGTTGTGACAAAATCGAGTTTTTCGGTCGCGTCGATAAGGTCAAGGGCCGCTCGGTAACCATCTCATTGTCCTCAACGCGAGAATCTCCCTTCTAGCCGCAGAGACTGATTGCCCACAATAATCGTGGGATCGCGTTATGCGCTTAGCCTCAAATTATTCTTTGTACAGAAAAGTCTGTCGTTTACAGTACATAACCTTTCAAAAAGACCTTTGCTTATCTGCCGCTTTCTCCTAGCCCGTTGGGCAGCCACAATACCTTTGCTCGGTTAGAATGAAAGCTCATCCCTCACTGCCCCGTTATTCGCTTAAGCGAGCGGGCCGAAAGCGCTTTTACCATGCATCGCTGGTCCCAACTGTTCATTCCAACTCTCCGCGAAGCTCCCGCAGACGCCGAGGTCGCCAGCCATAAGCTTCTTCTCCGGGCGGGATATATTCGTCAGCTCGGGGCCGGCATCTACAGTTATCTCTTTCTCGGGAACCGCTCTATTAATAAGATCGTCGCCATCATCCGCGAAGAGATGGACAAAATCGGCCAGGAGTTTCTGCTTCCCGCGCTCAATCCGCGGGAGATCTGGGAGGCCAGCGGACGATGGACCGGTATGGGCGAAAACATGTTCCGCCTCAAAGACCGTAAAGGCGCTGAGCTCTGCCTCGCCATGACTCACGAAGAGATCATGACCGATATCGCACGCAAAGAGCTTCGTAGCTACAAACAGCTTCCCCAGATCTGGTACCAGATCCAGACCAAGTTCCGCGACGAACCCCGCCCGAAGTCCGGGCTCCTCCGCGTCCGCCAGTTCATCATGAAGGACGCATATTCCTTCGATATCGATGAAGACGGCCTGGATGTGAGTTATATCAAGCATTTTGACGCATACTCGCGCATATTCAACCGTTGCGGCCTGAAATTCGTGGCCGTTCATGCCGACTCCGGCGCAATGGGCGGTTCGGGAAGCCAGGAGTTCATGGTCTACACGGATGCGGGCGAAGACCTCATCGCCAGTTGCTCCTCGTGCGGATATGCGGCAAACCTCGAAAAGGCAACATCCTACCTCGAACCTCTGGAGGAGCTTGCTGCCACCGGAAATGGCTCCCCTGAACTGGTCCACACGCCGGGAAAGGGCGCCATCGCCGATGTGGCGGAATTTCTGCAGATATCTCCCCAGCAGGACATTAAAACCGTCGCCTACATGATGGCCAAACTCGATGGAAAGGGCGCAACTGTCTGGGTACCGGTTTCTGTCTTTCTTCGCGGCGACCATCAGGTCAATGAGACGAAGCTGCTGGGCTTTCTTGGGGGGACCGAACTCCGCTCGATGAACGCGGAAGAGCTGGAGAGATATTTCCACGCGCCTGCCGGATTTCTTGGCCCCATCGGTCTGAGCCCGACAAAGGATTCCCAATCGACCGATCCTGACGCTCTCATCGTCGTACTCGATCAGGCCCTTGCTGGACGGAAAAATATGGTTGGCGGCGCAAATAAGCTGGACTATCACTATCGCAACGTGACTCCGGGTGTCGATTTTCTCTTCACCGCCACCGCTGATGTGCGCAACGTCGTCGAAGGCGAACCTTGTCCCAACTGCAAGCACCCGCTGCGTCTCGGCAAGGCTGTGGAGATCGGCCATATCTTCAAGCTGGGTTACAAGTACTCCAAATCCATGGGGGCAACCGTACTCAACCGTGACGGTAAGGAGGTCACGCTGATTATGGGCAGCTATGGCATAGGCGTGGAGCGCATCCTTACATCTGCAATTGAGACTTCTGCCGCAGCCAACGATGGAACAGCCTATGCTCTGCATCCGACCATAGCTCCATTCCAGGTCGTCGTCACAATCACGAATGTCAAAGATCCCGTCCTCCTCGCCGAAGGCGAAAAGATCGCGCTGCAGCTCGAAGCTGCTGGTCTCGATGTCCTCCTCGATGATCGAGACGAGCGTGCGGGAGTCAAATTCAAAGATGCCGACCTCATCGGCATTCCTTATCGAGTCAATATAGGAAGAGGAGTTGCTGAAGGAAAGGTTGAATTTGTAGACCGCCTCCAGAACCAGAGTCAAGAGGTTCCGTTGGACGAGATAACCGGACAGGTAACGACCCAGATAACCTCAATTCCGGGTCCGGTGCTCTCCGCTGCCATTCAATAAACGTCCAAAGAGAGAGCATCATTGCCAGTCAAACTCAAATACGGCAGCCGTCCCCGCCCCAACACCGGGAAATCCCGTTTCGGCTCTCGCGCAATGCGCGTTTTTCTTCTGCTTGTGCTGGCCTGCATCGCCATTGGCGGGGCTGTATTTGGCTATTTTTACTTCCATTATCAGCATGTAGTGGATGATCGCCTTGCCGCAGGCCCTATCTTTGCAAGTGTCTCGCAGATCTACGCTGCTCCTCGTGAAGTCCGCCCTGGCCAGAAGCTCACCGCCGATGCTATCGCCAGCGATCTTCGCCGCGCCGGATACAACAACAACCCTCAGTTGGGCACCTTCAAGCTCACCGGCGACAGCATCTTCATTAAGCCGGGCGCGGAAAGCTATCACAGCACCGACGGCGCCACGATCAACACCACTGGAGGAGTGGTCCAGAAGATTACCGCCGAAAATGGGGTCGCCCTTGCGGCCTACGATCTCGAACCACAGCTCATCACCGCTCTCTCTGAAGATAAGAGCCGTACAAAACGGCGCATGGTGACGTATCAGGAAATTCCTACTCGCATGGTGCAGGCCGTTACTGCCATCGAAGACCGCCGCTTCTTCGAGCACTCCGGCGTCAATTTCGTCCGCATCGGCAAGTGTGCCATCGAAGATTTGATGTCCCACCACCTGACCTGCGGCGGCTCTACCCTTACCCAGCAGCTCGCGCGCGGTTTCTTTCTTTCTCCAGACAAGAAATTCGTCCGAAAATTCCGGGAGGTTATGATCACCTTCCAACTCGAAGCCCGCTTCAATAAGCAGCAAATCTTCGAGATGTATGCCAACGAGATCAACCTCGGCCAGCGTGGAAGCTATGCGATCAACGGCTTCGGAGAGGCCGCGCAGGCCTACTTTGGAAAGCCGCTCCGTCAACTCGATACTGCCGAATGCGCTCTGCTCGCCGGCATGATTCAAAGTCCAAACCGTCTCAATCCTTATCGACACGCAAAGCGCGCTATGGAGCGTCGCAATGTCGTTCTGGACTCGATGGTCGAGACCGGCGCGCTCACGCCCAGCCAGGCTGCCCATTTCAAGGCTGAGCCGATCCGTCTTGCATCTTCAGATATCGATGCGAGCGAAGCTCCTTATTTCGTGGACCTCGTTCACGATCAACTTGTTCGCCGGATTGGCGACCAGGACCTCAGCCACCAGAACCTTCGCATCTATACGTCGCTCGATCCCGATCTCCAGCGCGTTGCATCTGAAGCCGTGGATTTCGGCATGAAGCGAGTGGACGAACTTATCCGGAAGCGCCACAAAAAAGGCAATACGCATATCACGTATCCACAACTCGCCCTGGTCGCGCTCAATCCCCACACGGGACAGGTGCTCGCGTTTGTCGGAGGCCGCAGCTACAGCGCCTCGCAGCTTGATCATGCCATGGCGGAGCGCCCTACCGGCTCCATATTCAAGCCCTTTGTCTACGCAGCCGCCTATAATACCAGTCTTAACGGTCTTCACGTCGACGGCAACGGTCCCTTCACCGCGATCACCAAACTCAATGACGATCCGCAGGATTTCGGCACGAACGGCAAGTCGTATATTCCCGGGAATTTTGTTAAGGGTGAATTCCCCGGCATGGTTACTGCCAACGAAGCTCTGGAACACTCGCTCAACATCGCGACTATTGCGCTGGCCCAGCAGGTTGGCTATGAGAATGTTGCCGCTCTCGCCCGTTCCGCCGGTATTGTCAATGCCCGCGCCACCCCGTCTGTCGCCATTGGAACCTATGCCGCCACTCCAGTCGACATGGCCGGCGCTTATACGGTTTTTGCAAACAATGGCGTCCATATCGATCCCTGGATGCTCGCCTCCGTTCGCAATGCAAACGGTGATATCGTCGCCGATTTTTCACCGCAGGCGCGTCAGGTCCTCGATCCTCGCGTTGCCTTTGTCACACAATCTCTCATGGAGAACGTGATCAATCACGGCACTGGTGCGAGCGTGCGGGCGCTCGGCTTTACTGCGCCGGCTGCCGGCAAAACCGGCACGGAACACGATGCCTGGTTCGCAGGCTACACCTCCAATCTTCTCTGTGTCGTCTGGGTAGGCAACGACGACTATACCGACATCAAGCTCCAAGGGGCCGATGCCGCCGTGCCCATCTGGGCCGAATTTATGAAGCGCGCCACTCGGCTGCCCGAATACTCCGACACGAAACCGTTTACGCCTCCAGAAGGGGTTACGGTCGTCAAACTTGATAAAAATACGAATTTACTCGCCGACGCTTCTTGTCCGGATGATTACACCGCCGCTTTTCTTGACGGTACGGCTCCGCAGAACTTCTGCAGCCAGATGGGTGAAAGTCCTCAAAATTTCCTTCAGCGTCTCTTCAATTTCGGCGGTTCCAAAGAGAGCCCCCAGCCAACTGCCCAGCCAGAGTACAGGCCCGCATATCCCGGTACTCAGCCAGGCACTCTGAACCATCCGCAAACACCTCGCCGGCCCAATGTAACTTCTGAACCCAATGCTCCTTCCAGCGGGAATGCTCCCGTAACCACGAAGCCAGAGAAGCCTAAGAAGAGAAACTTCTTTCAAAAGCTTTTAGGAATCGGTGACGACGATAACAGCAATCAGCAACAATCGCAGCCCTCCGCGCCACCTCAGTAGTATCCATTTTCTTCGAGAGCCAGGTCGCTGATTAAGCTTTACCCCGGTGTTTAAGCTTCGCTTGAAAGCCACGGCTGGCACACCGGGCACCAGTAAGTTGACCGCGCCTGGAGCCCTTGCTTTTTCATCATCACTGTAGCGCCGCACCTACGGCATTCCTTCCCTTGCCGGCCATACACCCACAATCTTTCTCCGCGCCCCTTAGGGCGAGTAACGCTCGGATTTCCCGAGTACGTCACGATGCCATTGGCTTTCTCCTCCGAGACATTTGCTCTCATGTAATGCTGGGCATAATGCACCATTCTCTCCATCTCCTGCGGCGTAAGCGTACGCATCGCCCGAAACGGATTTACCCTTGCCGCAAACGCTACTTCACTCTTGTAAATATTTCCCAATCCCGCAAGGACTTGCTGGTTCAACAGCACCACGGCGATCTCTGCCTCTGGATGCCGCTCGCGATAATTCTTTAGGCTCAATACTCCCTCTGCGAGGCTAAAATCTAGAGCAAGAATATCCGTCCCCAGCTTCGATAGTTGGCTCCGCTTCAGCGAGCGTTCAGTGTGAAATTCCATAACCGGAACATTGAAGGCGACCGCCTCCCATTCCGCCGTTCGAATCAACGCGCGCATCCGGTTCCGCCCTATCTGCCATCGGTCACCTGTGCGGTAGAGATGCCAGCTTCCACTCATCAACATATGGGTGACCAGAATTAAGTCTCCGGAAAAATAAATCAGCAGCCATTTTCCGCGCGACTCAACTTTCTCCACTACTCGGCCTACCAATGGAGTCTCATCGTTCACCCGTGCCAGTTTGGCCAACCCCGCCTCAAATGCCGTGACCACCTTGCCCCCAATGGCTCGTTGCAAAGATCGTGCTGTCCGATAAATCGTGTCTCCCTCTGGCATACAACTTCCCTCTGAATAGATGACCCCTATAGGTGCACCCGCTCCCCGAATGTGGAATTTTAGCTATCTGCGTTTCTGGCTACTCTGATTCAGGTAATTGATTACGCAATCCATTCAGTAGCATTCAGGGAGTTAGTACCGATGTATACGCTTAAGCTAGGCGCACTTATCCTCTTTGCCTCCACGTTCGCTGGAGCCCAATCCGTTACCGTTGGCACAATGTCATCTGTGCAGAATGGTACAACAACCACCATTACTGTTCCGGTCTCGGTAGCCGTACCGCCAACCAGCACCGCTGCCAATGCCCCAGCGCCGGCCTCGTTCTCCGCGGACGTCGCCACCAGAAGCAGCATGGATGGAAATGGTCTTCTTACCGTGGGCGCTGCATTCACGACAATCCCAATTGCCAACGTCGTAACGGACACTGCTTCCGCCTGGAATCCGACAACGAACTCCTATGTCATTCCTACAACGGGCAATTACCTTATCGTCTCGCATGTCCGCCTGATGGATTCGGCTCCCAAAGGCATCAATTATGGCCAGGGCGTCAATTCGACGAACACAGATGACGTAAATTTTGTGTGGTCTACTACCGGCACGAATAGGAACTCAATTGCAAACACCAGCATTGTTCACCTTACCGCGGGCACGGCCGTACGACTGTTCATGTATGCGGATTCTTCTACTCCGGTTTCTGTGTATAGCGCAACCCTCAGCATTCAGCAACTTCCCTAAGAGGCCACTCCAATGAAATCGCTTCTGGGGATACTACTCATCGCGGCAGCTATGCCCCTCACTGCTCAAACCTCAACGCCTCATACGCTTGTTTTCAACTTTGTAGTTACAACAGTTACTGCGTCATCTGGACAGAACTCGTCAGGATCTACAGCGGGCCAGACCTCGGGAACAACCACTGGAACCACAGTGACAGTTCCGCCGGATAGTTCCTCGACCGATCCGGGCACTGGCTCAAATCAGATTCCGTCCACCGGTTGTGTCAGCTTTTATTCGGATGCAGTCAATGCGATGAACGGAGTTTACTCAAAGCTGATTCAAGTGCAGCAGAACTATACGGCTGGGCAACAGGCGAATTCGGCAACCACCAGCGCCTCCGCAGCCAAGAAAGATGCAGTTGCAAAGATGCAGCTCTATAGTCAGGATGTTCGCGACATGATTCGTATCGGTGGACCGCAAGCGGTAGTCGGCACGGGAGTCGCAGCAATCTCGACTGAAGTTACAACGCTTCCTGTAGTGCTTGTGAACACCTCCCAACCTCTGGTTTCTCTGGTTAGCAACATGCAAACTGGCCTTAAAAACGTCAGTGATCTAGTCAATGCAAGTACGTGCCCGCAGTCCACACCCTAACTGTTATCTGCAAAAGGCACATGTTTCATAATAGTAGGTTGAAGATCCCTGAAAAACTCTTCAACCTACATCATTGTTGGTGGGATGCGCGGGGATTCACGCGTATGCCTGGCGTCACTCTCAATTGACGATGATCGGCGCAGATGAAATCCCATTGCCCCAGCCACGAATCCCGCGTCGAGCAGAAATTGAGAGATGGGGTGCTCTGCCGCTGTTATTCCATTCACCGTAGCAATCAGCATCCCTGTCCTTCCATGCTCTTCCTCGTGAGTCCGGGCTTTCGTTACCAGAAACTCCGCCAGGCTCCGCATTACATGAGACCGCTGCGGTTCTTCTTCCGGTAAAAAGGCCTGGAGGTTTGGATTTCCACGCCGGAGATAAGCCACGAGTGATCCATCGCACAAGATCACTCGCGCACCTACGCTCCGAGTCAAGGATGAACCCGCATCCGGCGGCGCAGGCCAACGCAGCAAAGCTCCGTAAGGATTCGCCGGATCGGTCGCGGCCAACTGCAACATCTCCGGCTTCTCCGCGTCGGCTTGAGCCCGAAGCGAACGCAATAAATCCACAGCAGCAGGCAGGGCAAATTGGGTCGCTCCCAAATCAGCAGCGAAATATCCCCGGCGGATTCTGCCGCTCTCTTCCAATGCCTTCATCACGTCGTAGATCGCGCTGAACCCTCCAGGGAGGTTCTCAGCATGGGCCGTCTCACGAAATACCACGCCATATCGAGTTAGCAACTGTTGTGCAATCGCATGGCTCCATGCCGTAGCCGACCAGATAATGCCCGATAACTCGGCTGCAAGCGCCGCCCCCTGCAAGGCCCATCTACCCTGTGCGGTCGGCGGAGTTGTTCGCCGCGAACGAAATCCTGTCTGCTGATGGACACGCCGCTGCTTGCGCGCACTCTCGGCAGGCCGTTCGCAGTATGCGCGCAGCGCAGCCATACCGTCATTGGTCACAAGGCCTTTCCATACCAATTCCCAAAGCGCATCCAGTGTCTCCCCCGGATATCCTCCGCCGACGCCATCATGCAGTTCCTGAAAAAAGGAGGCTCCACGCGCACGCAGATAAGCAAGAATTTTCTCTCCTCGATCGCTTATCTCTGATCCCTGCTCCCTGTTCCCTGCATTCCATAGCTCCGGCAGCTTCTCTGCCAGATAGAGGCCAATTCGCCCGTCGCGCTCTCCAATTGGTTCAAGGCCGACCCACACCACCTCGCCCGCCGCAATCAAGATATCCAGATCGGATGGCTTATACCCAATCAGCCGCGCCGGAAGAATCTCCGTCTCCAGAATGGAAGCCGGCAGCGGAACGCCCTGCAAATTTTCAATTACGTCCAGCAGAGCATCCAGCCCGCGGCGTGGCTGCACCACTCCCTGCCAGCGCGTCAACAAGCGGGCGAGCGTCCGCTGCTCCACCGGCTCGACTTCCTTTCGCAACCGCGCCAGCGATTTCCGCCGAATTGTGCGTAGCACCTCGTTGTCGCACCACTCGCGATGTACTCCCCCCGGACAGAATCCACCTTCCACGACCCTGCCCGTCTGCACCAGCCGTTGCAGCACCGTCTCCACAGTCGTCAGTGGCATATCGAATCTGGTCGCTGCTTCATGGGTCGTGAACGGCCCATGCGTTCGTGCATAGCGTCGCAACAAATCCACCATCGCCTCGTGAGCGGGTTCCAGAAACACCGTCGGCAGTCCCGGCGGCAGCGGCACGCCAAGCGCGTCGCGATAACGCGCCGCATCCTCCACTGCAATCAGCCGCTTCTCTCCTGCAAACTGCACCTCCAGGACTCGCCGTGCCCTTATCAACCTGGCGGCGCTCTCCGCGACCTCATCGCTTATGCATCGCGCCCGCAACTCGGCTCGCGTTAAATCTCCCAGCCGGAGCAACAGATCATGCACCCCATCCATCGTCCGCGCCTTATAGCTCTCGGCTACACACTGCAACTGTTCCTGCGTCTCCTCGATAGCATTGGCATCCAGCAGCTCCCGCAGATCTGCGTCACCCATCAGTTCTCGTAGCTGGTCCTGATCGATCGAAAGCGCCTGCGCTCTCCTCTCCGCAAGCGGAGCGTCGCCATCATAGATGTAGTTCGCCACATAGCTGAACAACAGCGCCGAGGCAAACGGGCTTGGCGTCCGTGAATCCACCGTGTGTACCCGCAACGACCGGTTCGCCATCAGCCGCAACGTTTCCATCAGCGCAGGCATATCGAATACATCACGCAAACACTCGCGATATGCCTCCAGCAGAATCGGAAACGAAGGATAACGGCTCGCCACACTCAGCAGGTCATACGACCGCTTCCTCTGCTGCCACAGCGGAGTTCTTCCATCCGCCCTGCGTCTGGGCAGCAGCAGGGCGCGCGCCGCGCTTTCTCGAAACTTTGCCGCAAACAATGCGGTCGATCCCAACTGCTGCAAAACCAGCTCCGCTGCTTCTTCCGGCTGCAACATTAGGGGTTCGATATCCGGAGGCACATCGCTCTCCGGGAACCGCAGCACAAATCCATCTTCGCTCCACATGGTCTCGACATCGGGGCCGCCCAGAACGCGAATCCGTGCCGTCGCCGCCATCGCCCAGGGCGCATGGATTCGGCTGCCAAACGGCGTCAGTACACAGACGCGCCAGTCTCCCAGCTCATCGCGCACGCGTTCAATGACGATATTGCGGTCGTCCGGCACAATAGTCGTTGCGATCTCCTGGTCCGCCAGATAGCGCAGCACATTCTCCGCCGCGCCTGCCTCCAGATCATGCTCCATAGTCAGCCGCGCCACTGCGACGCTGCGCGGCGTTTCGCGCAACTCTCGCACCAACGCGCCAATTCTTCTGCCAAACTCCAGCGGACGGCCCGCACGATCTCCATGCCAGAACGGCATCTTGCCCGGTTCGCCCGGCGCAGGCGAAACCAGCACGCGGTCGTGCGTGATCTCTTCAATCCTCCACCCGGATGCGCCGAGGATGAAGGTGTCGCCAGTTCTGCTCTCGAACACCATCTCCTCGTCCAGTTCTCCTACCCGAACTGGTTTGCTTCGTTCTCCGGCCAGAAAGACCCCATACGTGCCGCGGTCGGGAATCGTCCCGCCATTCAGAATGGCGATCCTCTTTACTCCCGCGCGTGGAGTAATCCAGTTCCGCGTCCGGTCCCATGTCACCCTCGGCCGCAGTTCCGCAAACTCATCCGACGGATACCGCCCTGCAAGCATATCCAGCACACCATCGAAGACGCTCCGGCTCAGCTCGGCAAATGGAGCCGCGCTTCGCATCAATGCGAACAGCGCATCATAGCCAATTCCCGGGCCCTCCTCCTCTTCCATCCTGCGCGAGGCCCGTTTCTCCGCATCCGCCACGCTCAACGGCGGATGCGCGATCACTGCCACCATCTGCTGTGCCAGCACGTCCAGCGGATTCCGCAAAAACCGGGTCGACTCCACATGTCCTTCGTGCATCGCCCGCGTCACTGCTGCACACGCCACCAGGTCCGAACGATACTTCGGGAAGATAATTCCATGCGAAGGCGCGCCCACCTGGTGCCCTGCGCGCCCGATCCGCTGCATCCCGCTCGCCACCGAAGGCGGTGCCTCTATCTGGATCACCAGGTCGATGGCGCCCATATCGATGCCCAGTTCCAGCGATGAAGTCGCGATCAGCGCCTTGATTTTTCCCGCCTTCAGCATCTCTTCGATCTCGCTGCGCTGAGCCGCCGCAAGCGATCCATGATGCGCTCGCGCAATCGCTTCTCCGGCAAGCTCGTTCAGCGCTCCCGCGAGCCGCTCCGCCACCCTCCGGGCATTCACGAAGATCAGCGTCGATGTACGCCCCTGAATAATTTCGAGCAGCCGCGGATAGATCGACTGCCAAATCGAGGTTCGTTTCGGCCCCTGCGATGCCGGACCGCTCGGTAGTTCTTCCACCTCGCCCAGCCGCGCCATGTCCTCTACCGGGACCTCTACCTTCAACTCCAACAGCTTTCTGGCGCCCGCATTCACCACCGTAACGGGACGATATTGGACCCCGTCCGCTACTTCTACGGCGCTTTCCTCGTCGTTGGGCAACTCCGCAGCAAGTTCCGCTACAATTTCTGCTGCCTCTACTCCACGTTCTCTGGCCGCCGTTTTTACCCCCTCCACTCCGCCCAGAAACCGAGCCACCTCCTCAAGCGGCCTCTGTGTCGCCGACAATCCAATCCGTTGCAGCCGACGACCGGTCAAAGCCTCCAGCCGCTCCAGCGAGACCGCCATGTGTGCCCCGCGCTTGCTCGGCACCAGCGCATGAATCTCATCGACGATGATCATCTCCACTGTCCGCAGCGACTCTCCAGCCTCAGAGGTAAGCAGCAGATACAGGCTCTCCGGCGTCGTAATCAGAATCTCTCCCGGATGCCGACGAAATCTCGCACGCTCCTTCTGTGGCGTATCGCCGGTGCGAATATTGATCTCCGGAATTCGCACCTCTATGCCGTCCCGCTTCGCCATATTGGCGATTCCAGCCAACGGCGCACGCAGGTTCCGTTCCACATCCGCAGCAAGCGCCTTCAAGGGTGAAACGTACACTACGCGACATCCCCGCCCCACATCGGGCGACGTCCTCAGCATCAGCTTGTCCAGACACCATAGAAACGCGGTAAGCGTCTTTCCTGTTCCGGTCGGCGCGAGGATCAGCGTCGATTCTCCTCGTGCAATTGCTGGCCACCCTTCCACCTGCGGAGCCGTAGGCGCTTCAAAAACGGCCCTGAACCACTTCGCCGTGATTGGATGAAACAAAGCGAGCGCAGCATCGGCACTCGACGGCTTCGCTCTAACATTTTTCTTCGAACTGGAGGAAGCTCGCGGCATCGTTCAGTGTGCTCTCAGCAGCATACCTGCCGCACATTCGTGAGATGCGCCTGAGTCCTGCCGCGTTCTGTATCAGGACACAACATCTGGACGTAGCATTGATCTATAAGCCCCTTTGATTTTAAGCATTTCACCGACAGGAGCCAGAACAGAGATGACAGTTGATAGGGACGGCGGCAGAGCAGCGTTGCGGAGAACCGTAAGATGAGCCTACCCAGGAAAAACTCTCAGGCTCGACATTCTTCACCTTCTACTATCGATGAGCAGTCCAATCACTGCTTTGGCTGCGGACCAGCCAATCCGCAGGGGCTTCATCTGAGTTTTACTATCAGCGTGGCAAGCCCCGAAAACCCTGTCGCCACAGCGCAGGTGCAACTCACTCGCCTGCACGAAGGGCCGCCCGGCTACATCCATGGAGGCATCATAGCGACCCTTCTGGATGAGGCCATGAGCAAACTCAATCGTCCTTTGAATGTGCTTGCCGTGACCCGGCACATGGAAATCGATTATCTGCGTCCTGCCCCGGTGCATGAGCCGCTTCTTCTTGTAGGCCACCACATCCGCCGCGAAGGCCGGAAGCTTTTTCATCAGGCTGAAATCCAACAGGCGAATGGAACTGTGATAGCCCGTGCCAAGGGAGTCTTTATTGTCCTTGACGAAAAAGTGCTTGCCACCGTTCTCCGGGCAAAAGCTCAAAATTGACGTGATCCCGATATTACAGACGTTCAAATCTTCCCTGGACAAAACTGATAAACTGGACTTTCCCGCGAACAGCCTGAATCAAACACTCAGTGCGCATCTCGCGGCGTTCAAGGAGATATCGTCATGGCAGACCCCACCAGCAACGGCAACTTCGGTTCGTCCTCTCTTCGCCTCAAGACTGGCCTCGCAGAGATGCTTAAAGGCGGCGTCATCATGGAC
>Ga0164242_10003760_pt1 | contig 17205 bp, 23 predicted proteins | sample OricomgcompostMG_FD_108783 | JGI IMG/M metagenome (GOLD analysis project Ga0164242, IMG submission 108783) | Miracle-Growth compost microbial communities from Emeryville, California, USA - Original compost - Miracle growth compost (MG) ...
CAGGGGAAAGAAGTTACTTTCATCCACGCAGGCACAGCGGCCTCTTACTTCGCCAGTCCCGGTCAATCGGCTTACACCGCTTCTAAAGCGGCCTGCAACATGCTGCTGGATCAACTGCATGCAGGTGGGTTATCTCCATAATCTCGGACAAACGTACTATTCAATCGGTTTACTGATCCCTTGCGGTACAGAGCATAGTAACATCCGCGTCTTTAATGTACATCCGGGCATGGCAAAGAGTAAAGTTTTACGCCAGGAGCTTCACGTTTTCGCAAAGGATGCTCGTACGTCTCATCGCCGAACCGGCAACGATGACAATGAATGGCTAATAAGTTGAGTAGCCGAATTATTTGGCTCAGTATCAGTTTATCTATCGGGTTCGCAGGCAGACTTCTTGCGCGGCCGGTTCGTGGCCGTCAATTGGGACGTTGACCAACTAGAAGCTCATTCAGATGCAATTGTCAAGGACGGCCTGCTACAGAATCAGCCGATGAGGGGACATTTTGGCCCTGGAGGACACCAATTCTAGGTTGATCATCAAAAACCGAAAGTCATCCTTTACCGCAAGTATTCATGTGTGCAAAGCGGCCGAAGAGCGTTCGTAAAAGCTGTGTGACTGGACTGGCTGGAGTGGCCCCCTTACCTTATAGTGGCCTGCACATAGCTAGATGTAACCCCAATAATTGACCATATTTGGGGGCAGCTCTATATCGCGACGTTCAAAGTTAGGCTCCTTGACGGATGGAGTCAAAACAAAACCATCTTAATATTGAGAAGTCCGCGAAATGCCGACTGTTGGGCGCCGGCGGCGGGTCCACGCTTCCAGACCTGCCCTGTAGATAGGTAAAGCCCTAGCCCTGCCCGTCAGGGCCACAACACCATCGCAGTTTCACCACAGTATCCACACGATCAGAAAGACCACAGCACCATTGTATGGGTTTCGTATACTTGCTTGACTTGTACAAATGTAGCTGCGCAAGCTGGGCTGGGGTTGGTGGGTGGCGGACTTCTGACCCACTCACACACCCCTTATCAAAATAGTGGGTTCGGACATCTTCCATCTCCGAACGGCGGTGCTAATCAACTTGCCTTCGATCTCCGAACGACCTGCAATCAAATACGGCATCATCTCCGTATGCTCGGATGAACTGGACTGTGAGCATCACGATATTCGGAGGACAATGAATGATACAACGATCACTAGCGCGCAAAACACTATGGGCGAATCACCACGACGACAGCCACTGCAACAGCAGCAGCAGCAGCATAAACGACCAGTGTCACCGTCCAGGCCCAATCCAAGTAGACGCGGTGGGCCGAGGCGAAGTCCACTGAGCTGTCTGTCTTGTCGCCAGCACAAACTCCGATGCGACCGGCGTGTGCCATGTGGGACGTGCACCCGCTATCGTCGCGAGGCCCAGTGCCGGTTGAATCCTGCTCCTACGAGGAAACAGCCTGCCGGGATACAAGCCGCTGTTCCGGCGGAGCCTCGCGTACCAGAGCTGGTAATGCAGCCGGAGAAATCCTCTTGTCAGCCTAGAGCCAGATTTCACCACCGCCAACTTAGTGACCCCATTGTCGAGGATGAGGATGAGGATGATCATGCCCATCATGCTGATTATGGCAGTGGCAGTATTGGCAGAGGTCGTGATCGAAGCGAAGTCCCCCCAACCCAGGAAAATGAGGCATCCATTGCGAATCGTCTAAGTACACTAGGTGGCTTTGGTATCGGGACCATTCCCTCTTCGCCCCTGCCGGAGCTTCTGGCTGAGGCATCTCGCCACCATGAGGGACAATCCCTATGGGGAAGCATGTTTGACCCGCGCAATCGACAGCGGCTATGGCAACAGCAGCTGAGTGCAGTACTTCCATCCCGTGCTCAGTGCGATCTGCTCCTCAATTTTTACGTTGAGCATATCAACTGGATCTTTCAGACGGTCCACGTCCCGTCTCTCCGTCGAGACTACGAGAGGTTCTGGGATCTAGGATTAGAGAAGGCCGACCTAATCTGGACATCGCTGCTCTTCACCATTATATCCGTCAGCGCACTCTACGTCCCGCTAGAGGCCGTCACAGTTGTGAACATCCCACGGGAGTCTATTCGATCTCTGGCTCACCTATGGCATCTAGCCTCTCAGCATGCTCTTAGAGCTGGCGACTTCGAGGCCAAACCGTGCTTGGTACAATTGCAGACATTTTCCATCACACAATTGTACTGGTACGCAACGAACCGTATTGAGACGTTGAACTCGTAAGTGTTAAACCCTGATCTAAGCTTTGGACTGCGCGACAATGATGCTTACCTGCTCTATGAAGACGTCTTGGACAGGCAGTCAGAAATTCCCAGGCCCTCAACTTGGACCAGGAGACATCCGAGTCTACGTGCTTGCAGGATGAGATGAAACATCGCATCTGGTGGGATCTCGTTGACTCGGACATGTGAGTAGTGAGACAATAATACTCAATTGCGCATGACTCGAGTCTCATGGATTTATAGGTTCCAAACCGTATGCTTGGGCCGCCCACCGTTGATCCGACTACGGCTTCCGGGTGTTCCTCTGCCTCTGAACTGCAGCGACTGCGACATAAGTGATGACTATGTTCGCCCAAGACCGCTCGATGAGCCTACGGAGATGAGCATGAATACATTCAGGGCCCGCGTATTTCAAATACTGAGCCGAAATTACTTTGCGAACAATCTGGACCAAGAGCCGCCCTCCTACCAACGCGTTATAGAAACAGATTCGGAACTCACCGACCTCATGACGAGGCTGCCATGGTACTTCCAGATACAAAAGGACGGTAGGCCACCTCGTATTTCGGGGCCCCTATCCGAAGTGTTGCCCTGGCAACACCACATCTTCCGCACATTGGTCTCTACCCAGCGCATTCGGATGTATCGACCTTTTTTGAGCGCCCGTATTGGCGACTCGTGGGATAACTGTGTCAAGGCCGCAGCAGACCAGCTCATAGTGTATCGAACGCTGCGTGAAGACGTCTCACCGACGTGTCGTCACAAGTTTCTTCCGCAGGCATATCAGATCTTCTCTGTGGCCGTGACTGCGGCAGCACTGTTACTGGTTGAGGGGTCCCTGCCCATACCCAACATTACGCAGCAACTGAGGGATATGGCAGCAGATCTTCAAATAGTGGAGGTCCAGGGTTGCCCCGTGCCTGTCGCAACGAATGGGAGAAAGGTCCTGCTCAAGATGCTCTCCCTCTACGACTGGAAAGCTAGAGGGCCAACCACGCCAGAAGAAGCCCGCAGTCTCGTACCAGACATTGCCATCATTCTTGGAGGGGAGCGGACGACTATTGCCTACATGGATCGACTGGCTGCGCCGGCAGATGAGACTCAGTTGGAGATACCGGCGCAGACGGACTCACAGAATGACGAAGTAGCGCCGCAAGGGGACCAAGTTCCAGCGTGGCCTCCCGAAGAAGAAACGGAAAACGCCACTCTAGTGTCGCTATTGAATCTGTCTTGGAACGAGATGGATGCGGGGGGAGATCCGGCTTTATTTCCAGAAGATGCTACCCGACTTGATTTGTTGAATTGGGACATGACTGGTCTCCTACTCGATTCCCAGAACCTTTGATTTAAACTAATCGCAACTTCGCAAGGTTAAATCCGCAGTCACGGACGGTTTACTCGGACCGGAGACTAGTGCCGCACTACAGGAGGTGAGGCAGGGTGGGGTGGACGCTTCTCCGAATACTCCGGCAACCAACCTGTAATTCCCTGCTCTGTAAGACTCCGCATTCGGACTTGGCTCCTATCACTTCCTTCTTTCAAGTACACCCATACCGGAATTTAGTGGCTACTAGGTAGTTCCAAAGTGAATACAAATGTAACACTCCAAGTCACTCTTACGGTGCTGACTGGCATTGATTTATACCTTGTTAGATTCTAGATTCAACGGAGATGGAGCGAATTACACCAGTTTCATCACTTCTTCAGAACCTCTCCGGCAAAACCGTCATCATCACCGGAGGGGCGAACGGCATTGGTCTAGAAGCAGTCCATCAATGCCACTCACACGGCGCCAACGTTGTGATTGCCGACCTTCCCGGCTCCAAGGCGGCTGCTGAGGCGGTCATTGGAGGCCTGGATGACCCCTCTCGAGCAGCCTTCTTTCCGGCTAACGTGAGTGTATGGGAAGACATGACCCAACTGTTTGAATCGACCGTCAGTCGATTTGGGAAAGTGGACGTGGTCCTTGCAAACGCAGGAATCATGGAGTCTCGCAAATTCTTCGATTTTGAAGTCGATGAGACGGGCCGCTTGAAAGAGGATGTGGCTTCGACCAGGGTTGTTGATGTGAACCTGAAAGGCGCGATGAACGGTATGTATCATCATGGCGTTTCGATGGCGGATTTACGTCTTGTCTTTTATTGTATGTATTTATTTATTCAAAGTACTAACATGTCTTCAGCCTTGAGACTTGGAGTCTTCCATATGGAGCACAACGAACCAGACAAGGAGGGCTGGCGAGGGTCAGTTGTTCTAATTTCATCCACTTCAGGATATATTGGAGGCACCGAAGTCATATCCTACATCTCCTCGAAACACGGCATCATAGGGCTCCTCCGATCTGCGCACCAGGAGGCTCGCCGGCGAGGGATTCGCGTTAATGCCGTTGCTCCCTTCATAACGCCCACGCATATCACCGGGGGCTATTCGGAGGCATGGAGAGAGGACGGTCTTCCATTGAATGCTACTGCAGACGTGGCTTTGTCCATGATACAGTTAGCCCTTGATACGCAAAGTCAAGGGAGGTGCCACATGGTAAGTGCTCATTTTACTAGGTGTCCCAAGTTGGCTTTCGCGTACCAGGACTTACAGACACGCAGGTATGCGGAGGAGCATTTAGAGAGGTAGAAACCCCTATGGCTTTGACAATGGCATCATGGGCAGGAGACCAGCTTGCAGGAACGTTTCGTAAAGCTGGAGAATTCTTCCAGCGGATCGGCGGCTACCCTTTGCCCGCACAAAGGCCCTAGATCGAGAACCAATAATGCAAATAGCTTATAGTGGTGGACAATCCACTTTTAGGGCAGACTCCTTGGCTCACAAACGCGAGGTTAGGTACCTCTCTATCCCAATTGTCAACGACAACCTCATATCCTGCCAGTGGATACACGCTCGCCTATTTCCAAAGTTGTTCTACATCTCAGAGTTCAGAAATGCAGTTTCAGAGCGTAGTCAGCATATACACAATGCAAAAGGTGGGGGAGGGGCAATTAGTGGCACGACACCAGCGGGTTCGTGCCGACGTCACCGTATCCGCTTCCACTGACCCCAGACCCCTGATTCAGCTTAGCGCGTGTTGTGCAAAGTTGCAGCGAAGGGGACGCGCCGGGTACGGTGTCTCGACCACCCCCGGAGCCACAAGGCAGAGAGGCCTTGCCTTCTTGCTGCATACACGGATACATGAGAGAGCACAACCCGGTCCGTGTATGTGTATTATGTTTGTCTGTGTATCTGTGTCTGTGAGCATTTCGGTTCACGTTGGAGTTGCGCAGCCCTCTCACTTGCAGCACGTAAGCCGCCGCCATGCCTTCCATGCTGCGTGTTCTACGCCTCGCAACCATTATGTGCGAAAGTGGCCTGTCGTGGCCTCTGCCCACAGACGCTTGGTTTCTCTCCGATCGCGCAGCCATGCGGCGACCGGCGACCACCAACTACCCTTGCAAGATTTCTGTTTTTGATCCTACTCGAGATTTGGTCGTTCTTGGGTCGATCTTACTCGGCCGATCCTTCACAGACATACTGAGGTAGGACCAGGTTGGCAGAGAGCCTGGGTTTCCTTTTCTTGATTTCACCCTGGTCACCTGTCACTTGAGGGCGATGCTCGCTTGGGGTTTCCTGCAAGGGACAGAGGCTAGTTCTTGGGTCTTGTTTGAAAGTGTTTAACTTGTCATCCTACCAATTGTATGTGTGTACTTTTGCTTTCTAGGTGGCCGGGGAGGATGGGATCGGGAGAGGAGACGGATACTCCCGCCTCGCGATGCAAAGTACCTTCCCGTGATGCGAGGTACCCTCGTAGGCATACTTGGTGCCTGAGGTACGTGGCCTCAGTTCCATATGCCAACCTCTCGACCTGGACGGAGGCAGATACGGACAGATACGGAGATGAAGTTGAGGAGGGCTATGACACCTCTTCCCGTCGCTAAACATACCGACTTTGTCGTTGTCCTGGTACACGGCAATCTTTACTTCTATTATCGGCGTCTTCTTTGTACAAGAAAAAAAAAACAAAACACTTGAACCGGAGATCTCGTGCGGGGGGGTTTGTCGCCCTCCCCGGCCGGCTATGAAGCAATCCTGAAACGGACCACCGTCTGTGTCGAACAAGTTTCCCCAATGAGTCGGCTTTGCGCACTGATCCCCACCACCGACTTCATGATGGGCAGCAGCCTCTCCATCAAAGTTGTCTCTCTCTGCCCCAAATCCGTCGCTCACTGTCCGCTATAATAACTGACCGGGTTCTCTCGAGCTTCCTTCCTTCATTTCATTGTATGCCCTCGGCCTCAGCAGCATTTCGGTCATTCCCGAGGAACGGTTTTCCTTTCCCTCCCTTTTTTCTTTGTAGCGACGCGAATCCCGTCGCCATCTACGCTGCCTCTCATTGGCTGCGTTGGCGGCTACTCGATACTTCCCCTGCCTAGACCTGACGTATTGCATTGGCACACACCTTCGCCAAACCGACTTCCCACCTCCAACTTCCAACATCCTCGGGTCCCTCGGCGCGTCCATTGGCGAATATTTCTTTCTTCCATCGAACCATCCAAGGCTTTTCTGTCTCCTTTGTTTTGGCACCCTATATCGTGCGTCTTCCATCATTGTTTGGCGAATCGCCCGGAGCTTCGGTCTTAGCTCCATCCAGTCACTTGTGTTTCTCCGCATCGGCGACCTGCACGAATCCCCCTCCAACTTTCACACCAGCCATTCCAGCCTCCAACCCCTCGACATCCATCCCCGGGTCTCGACATCCCAACCCCCGGTAGATTTGAACCTGCGGAAAAAAACCAACAAAGATCCCATATCTATTCAATCCTGGTCGATCCAACTCGACCTTTACATTCATTGCATCTCAGCATATTCCTGGCGCCTCGTCAACCTTGTTGGTTATACATCCCCTCGAAGCTGCTCCGTAAGCACCGGCGGCGTGCTCGTCAGCGACCAAACCCCACGGCACCAAAGCCACACACCGAGTTCTTGGGACTCGATGTCATATGCTACCGCTGCAATGTCTGCCCAGCCTCAGTGGCCCGAGACCAACCGCAAGCGGGAGCGGGATGATGAGCACGAGGACATCGCAATCGGCGGCATGCTGGGGTTCACAGAGCACCGAAGTGTATGTTGCCGCCCTGCTCTCCCACGTTTTAACATATTTCCACCTGTTCCTCATAATTCCTGTTCGATCCGGAGCTGTGAGCTAACCGCCGTTGTAGAAACGCCTCCAAACACTCCCACTGCGCATGTCGCCCACCTCCAAGAGGCGATCCATCCCTCCGGACTTCCCACCTCCCTATCCTCAGCACTCTTCACCACCACAACCGCACACTATCACCCCGTCTGACTCGGACTCGGAGGATGCAAACCAGGCCTCGTACCGGCAGAATGCTTACCACGGCCAACCCGGCCTTCACGGCGAATCCTGGCCAGCCACAATCCTGCAACATGAGGACCAGCAACCCATATTCTCCATGGAACCGGGGACTATTGATGGAGACATGGATATGATGGACACATCCGAGCCCATCATCCACTCCACCGCTCCGACTCGAGAACATCTGCGCCCGGGACCCCTGCAGCCCGACCCCATCTCAACCAACCTCACCGGCCGCATGCCAACCCCCATCCACTGCACCTTCGCCGCCCAGGTGCGGGGCAACAACTGGGGCGGCGCAGCCGGCAACGTCATGCAGACGGCCGGCGGCGGCGCCGCGGCATCTCCGCGACCGCACCGGGAAGCGTACCACGTCGGCATGCTAGGCCACGAGTCCGTCCCCCGCTCGCTCGACGGACCCGCCGCCACGGCCGCGGTCATGGCCGACTGGAACCAGGTGCAGAACCGCCGCCTGCCCTCGCCTATTAGCGAAACCGGTGGCGAAGACGGCAGCGACGGCGGCCTCGAGAGCCCGCCGGGCATGATCCTGGACTCCTCGTCTGCCGGCCAGGTGAACCGCCACGGCCACCAGCACCCGCTCCTCTCGTCGCTGCCGCCCCGCGCGAATTCCGCCATGGAGATGGGGGCGGGGACGCCCGTGGTCGTGCCCCCGCGGTTCGCCACGCCGAACAACATCGATTCGGACGGGACTGCTCTGCCTGAGAGCCCCGAATCCGCGATGGAGGTAGACGGGACGGCCAGCACGTCGCCGAAGAAGGGACACACGCGGTCGCGCCACACGCTCAACTCGTGGACGCTGCAGCCGGGCATGAAGAAGTCGTTCAGTATAGGATACAGGGCGGACTGCGAGAAGTGCCGGATGAAGGTGCCGGGCCACTTTAACCACATTATCGTCTCATAGGCTCTGTGGCGACTATGTCGGTTCAAGCATGTGTGCGAGTAATGTTAATAATTATCGAGGACTGGGTGAAGTTGTGGGTTTAGCATTGGGCGTTTTACGGGTGACAAATATTTGTCGAGGACCAAGAGGCCTCTTTCCTCATCGTCGGATGGCGGTGGATATCTTTGCTGCTCTGTCTGCTCTTATGTTGGTAGCTATTGACAATTCAATATAAAATTGCAAGAGCCACCTTGTTACATTTTAAAATGGCGGGGTGAAGTTGTAGGTCTATCCGTGTCTCCCCCTCGCGCCTTTGATGCAGATCCAATTCTACAGTATATGGTACAATGTATAGGCTCTCCCTTCGAGAGCGCCAGGAGACCGAAGTCACCAACGACATCAAAGCTAGCATTATTTTTGTCGACAGGACCCATGCATACTCCCTGAGTCGGGGCATCGACACAAACTCACCAGAACCAACCCCCCTTCTTCTTCGGTGTATCCGGTTGCTGGCGCTGGGCTTCAATGCCAACCTGATCCAACGGTCCGCCCTTCCTCTGATTCTCCCTCTCAGCCTCGAACGCGCCCTTGGCCTTCTCGCGCAGCAGCGCTTGCTTGCTCTCTAGCGCTCGCGCAAGATCGCTCTCCCTGACCCCGGCCCCGTCGTCCTCTTCGCTGAGGCTCTCCCACCCTAGTCGCCGCTGCGTGCTGCCGAGGTCGTGGCCCTCCTCCTCCTTCTTCAGGCTCGAGAACAGCCAGCCCCGGATCCCGCCCTGCTTCTTCTCGCCCTGCTGTTCCGTTGCCGCAGCCGACACGGCGCCGGCCGTCGTCGCTGCGGGATTCTCGGCGCCGGAGGGATTCTCGAGAGGTGCCGGCGCGCCTAGAACGCTGGGCGCGCTGAAGATGCCGGGTGTGTTTCCGGCCTCGCGGGCGTTTGCTTCGTCTACCATGGCGATTTGGTCTTCGGTGGCCTTGCCGGTCATGTAGGCGAGGCGGGCGGCCTCGAGACTGTCGGCGGCCATGCGCCTCTGGGCCTCGAAGAACTCGCCCTTGCGCTTGCGATTGTACATGAACATGTCGGCGGCCGTGTAGACTGTCATGAGGCCGGCGATTGCTGATCCGGGGGATCCGTGTTAGCTTTTGAGCTGGGGGAGTATGGGGGACTTGGATAGGATGGGAAAGGCGGGGGGCAAGAGTACGTACCAGTTAACCCAAGTAATCCCAAGACGGTCATCTTGTGTGCCGAGTCGAAGAACCGTCTTCCACCCGAAATGACCTGATCAAACCGTGATACCTGCGCCTTCTTCGCGGCCAGATGTGCTGCTCTTAACCGCGCCACCCTCTGTTCGGGCGTCTCTCCAAACGGCGGTGTTGCCGACCCCCCCGACCCTCCTCCACCACCCGGCCGCGATGCAGCCGGCGTCGTCCGTCCCGACGCGGCCCCTGGACGAGAGAACCTCGGGGTGGAGGGCGCTGGCGAGTGTGCTGCGGAAGCTTTGGATGTTGCATGCGGGGTCGTCGGCGTGAAGCGGGTCGCGTCTTTGACGCTCCGCGGCGTGGCACTTATTGCCATTATGGGCGATTTTTTTCCTCTCCTTCGGTCGGGGTTTCCTTTTGGACGACACTCCGTAGTCGTTAAAGCTTGGATGAGCTCACTTCAATTGAAGCGGGTTATCAGGAGATTTTTTTGGGGAGTGTTCAGCCACAAGTGGGCTTTCCGTAGCCTTTGCTGTGGTTCTGATTGGTTGAATCTGTGGCTGAGTACCCGAGCTTCGGGATGGATTCCAAAATTTTGGGCCAGGACGAGCTTGCTTCGACTTCACAGGCGAGAAAACCAGCAAATCTGAATCTGCAACACCCGGTTGAGCACAGCAACAGTGCCCAATTGACATGATGCGACGCTTAACACGGTTACAAAAGCCGGCCTCTTTTACGCCTGCCTGCTCCTCACCTTCCCAGTCCCCTGCCACGACCTCCGCCGCCACGAGATGTCCTCGACGACGTGACTTCTCGTGCCTCACCCAGCGTTCACGAGTGTCTCCTAGCACGACTCTCTCGCCCAGAATAACGAGCATCGCCCGCCCATTCTCCTCGACGGCGCCGGCGCTACGCAAACTTGGCAAATACAGCAAACTTGGCAAATCCAATAAACCCGACGAATGGGTATCGGCCCATGAAGTCGCGGATCTCAGCGATGCCGACCCCGTCGAGCTGGACGAAGCTACCGCACAGCTACTCGAAATTGAGACGGACCTGAAGCTCCCCGGAGAATTCAGACGCTTCCCTCCGTCTGAGCAAGTCACCGACCCGAGCTACGTACCCGCACAAACGGCGGATAAACTGGAATGGGTTGGTGGGCTGGACGATTGGTGGGAAGATAACCAGAACTGGCCTGCATCGAAGAACTACGTCGGTTTTGGGCCTGTGGAGAAGATTACCGACCCGGCAGTGCTCGAACTCCTAACGAGGAGAGCCCTCGTCGAGGCATTAGCCCTGCAAAAAGGAGCAGGAGAGCACGCGTTGGCCGCACCTTGGCAGGTTGGTGGACGAGCCCAGCTGGTCTCCACGCTCCGTGTGGGCATTGAAGTCTCCGAGCACAGAGCGGCTACGCTAACAGAGGACGCCATGGACTTGGTCGTGCACCTTACTTCTAAGACTACAAAGCAGAAGGCGGGCGATGTCGACTTGCCTATCGATCCCGAGGAAGCGCGTGAATTCACCAAGGCCTGGGACCCTAGTTGGAAGGAAATCTCACTGGATGACCCGCGTTTAAAGTTCGCTGTAAGTTGACCCCTTCCTACGAGATATACTGCTTCGGGATGCTGACTCTCGTTCTAGATCGCCAAGCGCCTCCAGCAACTCACAGGACACATCCTTTCGGACAGCAAACTACTCCGTGTCCGGAGTGTCGAGTCGCTACTCGAGGTTCTCATCAAGCCAGCCCCACCAAAGAAGCTTGCCGAGGTGGTTGAGGCAAAAGGTGCTCTTGCGGAGCTCCCCAATGTCAAGGTCTATCCGAGGAGGGTCACGCCCATTGATAAGGAGAAGATGGTCGGGCGCTGGAAGGTCATTGTGAAGGAATTGGAGAAGCGCGAACTGCCAATCACTGGCACTGGTGGCTACGAGAAGAGTGTCGAGAGAAAATGGGTAGATGGCAAGGCGTAAGGAGGCGGTTAGTGGTCGAGGAGGTGCTGTATGTTTGGTTCCAGCGGGTAGAGGTCGGTCTGTACCATACTTTTAGATCTTGTACCATGTGTACGGAGATATCCGTACGTCTGTATTGATATGATGTCCGTCTTATATTAACGGGGTTTCGGCGTGATTAAAGGCCGACAGGCGCCCAACAAGAGCCCGGGCGTGCCTCGTAAATCGTATTGCATGGGCTGCCTCTGAGAGGCTTAACTGGGACGAATTGGGCCGCGGCTTTTGTATTGCACAGCCTGGCCTCTTATCGAAGGGAAGCTGACCTGTCACTCAGGTGCGAAATGAGTGTCGCCATTCAATAATAAGCGCTGTAGATATATTTGACAGGCTCGTACGTGCTGCGTGTGCCGGCACCCCTTTGGGCGGAGCACGGACCAATTAGAGCGGGCGGCGTTGATTCTGACTCAAATCCACAAGGTAGCTCTAGGCAAACGCGTTGAGTTACGAAGCTAATTTGCCAAATGTCGACGTTTTGAGAGTTTGTTGAGAGGACATGACGTGGACGGATAGCCGAAGTCCGACCTCCCGTTGAACATAAACATCTTGGGCCTGGCAGTTCTACGGCGAGAGCTGGTGCCTGTTGAGCTGTCTTCTTTGATGGGACAATCGCAGATATGACGCCCGAAGACATCGAGGCGCTCTTCCAGAGTAGCGCCCAGTCGCGCACCACCAGCGATGGCGAAGACGAGGCTATCTCAGAGGAGGAGAGGGCTTTGAGGACCGACAAGCTAAAGGAAGTCCTTCTAGCTGCGCAGTATGCCTGGCTCTCTGGATCCGAGGTCATCGACCTTATCGCCGAGAAGCTCGGCGATGGAAGTCGAGATGGTAAGTGGGATTTCTTGATTTTGCCCCTGCGGTGATGTTCATTCGAACTTCTGGACGTCTTGCAGCGTGCGAGGGGAGCTGGTTTAAATACCTTGAGCTGTTGCGCGGCCTGTAGCCTGGCACAGCGCTCCCTAGTCTACACTTCGCCACCTCGTCGCCATACCCCCCTTACCCTCCGTGATTGGCTCTCTACGGGCCTTGAATTCTTGTGACAGCTCTGACGTTTTATTCACTAGCTCCGTGGAGAGTCTCTATAGGAGACTCGGGAATTCTGAGGCTGTTCCTCAAGATCTTGTCGCTTGATGGAATACGCCAGCCCCTGAAGATCCATGCCTTACGGCTCGTGGGAAACTCATGTGCGGACACAGGTAGGGTTCCCACGTTTGATAAAATCCTGAGTGATGAGACTAAAAAGTATGCCTGCAGACGAGAATCGAGCGAGGGTGGTGGAGTCAGATCGTATGGGCTCCATCGTTGGTCTGCTTGCAGATGACTCCCTCTTGGCCTTTGTGATACCCGTCCTATATAATATCTGTGTTGACTACGGTGAGTCTAAAAGTCCCGGGGTTTAATCTGCACCGAAGCTAATAAACACACAAGAACCGGCTCAGTTGCAAGCCTCTAATGCTGGCCTGAGCACCGCCCTTGTCAATATCATTAGCTCTGAACGACTACAGCAATGCCGGCCGTTCCTTAATATAATATGCAAGACTCTAGTATTACTTGTCTCTCAGGGTATGCTTTTGTCTCCTCCGGGCTAATGCCAACCTACTAACAGCCCCTAGAACCCGAGACCAAGCTGGCCCACCCGGAAACCCCAGCTCTCCTCCTCACGCTCGCCACCCGCAGAACATATCCCCTAGACCTAGAGGAATTCTGCGAGCTCACGTCCGTGGCCTTGGCATACCTTGCCAATGAACACTTCCAGACCCGTCTTCTAGAGGGTGGTTACTTTGGCCTCCTAGTGGAAGCGTTTTCGGATTCATACCGTCGATTCGATCTCGCAAACGCGGATCCTGAGGATGCCCAGCAGCTGAAGCAGATTTGGAATGGCTTTGTCCAAGCCTCTGCTGATATTTCTGCCCTACCGTCCTTCTCATTCCACCACCCAGTTGGCAGCAACGTGGTGCAGAGGTTAACTAACTGGCTGAGCGGGCCTCCCTCAGACACCCACCTCCAGACGGCAGCATGTCTCTGTCTCGGGAACCTCGCGAGGTCTGACGATGCGAGTATCGCCATCGTTAAGGACGCCTTCCCCCCACTATTGGCCATTCTCACAAAAGCCGTACCATCCCTCTCAACATCAAGCACGCCCAACTCCCCACCACCATCCCAGCTCCTCCACGCCGTCCTCTCCTTCCTCAAGAACCTCGCCATCCCTCCTGCAAACAGGACTCTCCTCGGCTCCTTGCTCGACCCACCGCTATCCATCCTCCCACATCTCTGGTCCTCGACAGACACCCAGCCGCAGACCCAGTTCGCCGCCGTCTCGCTAACTCGCCTCCTCCTGGCGGGCTCCCAGCCCGCCAATGTGCGCCGTGTCTGCGCACGCCTCAGCGCAGACCCATCCTCTCCCGCCCGCGACCGCAGTAACCTACACCTCCTAATGTCCCTCCGCGCCCGCGTCGACGCCGAGCCCACCAAGCTCGAGGCCGCGCGCGCCGTTGCGGCCGTGTGCCGCACTCTGCACTCCCCATCCATGCCGCAGGTCCTCTCAGCGGACTGGGACACCGCTGGAGACGGAGACTCGTCGCCCTTCGAGCCGCCCCTACCGTCCACTGGGCAAGACGACGAATCCCTGCGGCGGGCGCGCTTCTACGTGATGCACGCCGACATCGCCAGGGCGCTGGCGCACCTCGTGACGCAGACTCGGTTCCCGGCCCTGCGCTCCGAGGCCTTTTTCGTGCTCGCGCTGATGAGTCGGTCCGCCGACGGGGCGCGCGTGGTGGTGGAGTCGCTTGAGGCTGTTGAGACGTGCCGCGCCCTCGTTGAGGCTATCACGGGCCGCGATATGCTCGATGGTCACGAGCTGCTGGCCGCCCAGTTGTCTTCCGGGACGTGCGCTCTATCCGAAATGCAGGGCCAGCTCCAGCAGCGTGGAGGGGCGACCACAACATCCGGCGAGTTGGATCCGTTAGAGGGGCTTGGGTTGGAGCCCCAGCAGGTCGATCCCGCGCAGGCGGCCAGCATGGCTATCGTTGATCGCGAGAACTGCCTCGTGCTGGTGGCGGAGGTCTTGAGACATTATGGGGAACTTATACCACTATTCAAGAAAACCGTCTTGGAAGAGATATTGGCAAAGGGGGGAGAACAGGTCCTGCACGAGAGACAGCACGGTGCAGGTCACGGCACGGGCTCGAGTTCTTAGGGGACTCGGATTCCGCTGGCTTCATAAAGAATTGGGCCAAGCCTTGGGATAGATGGCCGTTTGGGAAAGGTATAGACGGAACACCTCACTTACTTTGATATATGTAGAGTAGACATGCATCCACACTCATAAATAAACATCTCATCCACCTCATCTACTGCAGTCACATCTAGCACCTGGGCCGGGAGAGGCGGTTACTTTTCCATCCCATTCATTTTCCGAATGATCTAGCAAAATCCCATCATGCAAAGTAAACTTCTGAACCATGACCTTGCCAAACGATGATATCCCCGAACTACGCGGCCATAGGAAACCAGCATCCGCCGTCCAGTAGACAAGGTAAAGCAGACCCGCCAGACGACCGTCCGGAAATTTCGCCTCTCCTCCGTCTTCCTCTCGTCCTCCAACGTCACGACCCCATCTATTTCTTGGCCGCCTCGGCCTCGGCCTTGTCCTTGGCACGCTTCTCCCGCGCGCCGGCGTAGCGGGCGTCGGCTCTTGCCTTGCGGAGCGCGACGTAGGCGCCGCCCTCGATGGGCTTGGGGACGTCGCTCTTCTTGATCTCGGAGAAGCCGTTGGCGGTCGGCTTGAGGTTGGCACCGATCTTGGTGACGGTCTCGGCCTTCTGCTCGGCCTTTGGTGTGTCGCCGTGCTTGACCTTGTTGGACTTGCGGGGGAACACGATCAGGCGGTTCAGGTAGTCCTTTAGGCGCTCGACGTTGGCGGCGAGGGACTCCTCGGAGAGGTTCTGGCGGCGGTGGTCGACGGCGATGCCGACGGTGGGGGCATATTGGCGGGCGATGCCAGCAGCCTGTTGGTAGAAAATTTGTCAGAATATTCCTCCATCCATCAATTCCTGTTGTGACGCCAGCGGGTTCCCCCCTTGATCTTGACAGCAGAGAATTGCCTTTGATGAGTCGTTCATACCTTGAGCTCAGTCAGGGTGAAGCCACGTCCGAGACGGACCCGTCGGTTGTACTTGATGGTCGGGCACCGGACGACGGGCCTCAGCTTGTCGATAGGGCGGGGGGCGACGGCGGCAGCCTTTGCGCGGCGAGCATCACGGCGGCTGGTCTTCTTTCCGGGCTGTTTCCATCAAAAGAAATGTCAGAATCGCGCTTCAATCCATTGCCCCCGATCGCTTCCCTCCCCAATTTTTCCGCCACGGATGGAACTCACCTGGTCGAAGTGTGTCCTGACCCGGCGTTGCCAATCCTTTCGGAAATCTGTAAGTCTAAATCAGTCCTCCAGTTCTCATCCCAATCGCCCATCGCCGGCTCGTCGAGGGGTAGGCCTACGGTTGTTGGGGATCTGCTGGTTGTGCTTGATCGCCTAGATTCGGGAGGTAACCGGTTAGCAAACGCCGCTTGGATGTATAAATACAAGTAAGATGTTGGTGTTCTCTAAAAAATACTAACCATTGTGTCGGTTGTGCGATCAAGAACTTGTCGTTGAGGTTGGTGATCTTCTCAATCTTCAATCCAGGCTGTGAAATTTCGAGGTCCGCACGCGGTCAAAGTTTTGGCAGGGCTTGCAAACCCTACACTTGGTGGTGGGGCTTGCTGTGGCTTGAAATTTGTGTGGATACTTGAGTCCCGCTTGACATCAAGCCACGGTGTGGCAGAAGGATATCATGTGATATACACTTTCGGGTGGATTGGGATCTGATCACGTGGACATCCACAGCAAAAAGACCGCTCGACATCAACCTCTTTCATCGAACCTCGCCCCACATGCGACGGGAAATTTCCTGTGCATCTTTGTCCGGCATCACCGCCACATTGCCCTGTGCCATTGTATTGTATTGGTCACCGTCGTTCAATACACTAGCCACCGGAGGATTGGGCTCCGATACGTAACACTGTCGCAGGAACTCATTTTGGCTCTCGATGCATCCTCCTTAGCTGTCTCTCGATCCGGTTTGTTCCGTGGAGATGGCTATTTCGAAAGGCGTGGCTCAATCCTAGTGCCAGCAACCAGGGGTTGGCGAGTATGCCATGATCACTTGTGTTGGTTGTCTGAGAGCATGTTCTGCAACCGAGACATTCCCGATGGAGTTTTGAACGCATCCACCAATGAACTGGCCCCTCTGCCGTTTACTCACCACGAGAACGATGTTAGTATCGGATAGATACAATGGCAGTGAATGGGTATTCGATGACTAGGGCCTATTTACCTTGGTCATATTGCCCTCGTCTCCAAAGAGAAGCGCTAGCCGCTTGTTTTGTAAAGCCAGCGAGAAGTTTATGCTCGATGGACATGAGATCAACTTGCAGTACAGTGTTCGTAAC
>Ga0164242_10003761_pt1 | contig 17203 bp, 15 predicted proteins | sample OricomgcompostMG_FD_108783 | JGI IMG/M metagenome (GOLD analysis project Ga0164242, IMG submission 108783) | Miracle-Growth compost microbial communities from Emeryville, California, USA - Original compost - Miracle growth compost (MG) ...
CACGACGCCGTGTTCCGTGCACGCCTGCACATCTATGTTGGATGACACTTTGCCGGTCTGGCAGATGAGACGCAATCGGGGCAGGCGGTCGAGCAGTTCGCCCGTGATCACGGTGCGCTCGCGCGTCAGGACCAGTGCGTCCGCCTTGGCGAATCGGGAAGCCAGGGTGTCCACGTCCTTGACGGTGTCATTGAAGATGTGCACGTCGTGTGGCTCGAGCAGTGCAAAGCATTTCAGGCTGCGGACGCAGTCCTGGTAGTCATCCGGTATGGCGATGTTCATGGCGATTGAAGCTTCTGGCCCCTTGGCGAGCAGGGAAGATCCCGATTCTGGAGTTTATCAGAGAGGCCTGTGGGGCGACCGGACAGGATTCCAGAACATCCGATCAGTAGTGTTCCTAGGGTAAACCAGAAGCTCCATGTGATTGACATCGGCATTCTCCGGTCAATAGAATGATTAATGAATCATTAGTCATTTTTAGGCGGGCCGTGTTGCCCGACATGGAGGCGCGGCTATGCCGGAGGTGATGGCAGCGGACGGGCTGCTTGCGTTGTATCGCACTATCAAGACCATTCGTGCGGTTGAAAACGGCCTCACGCGCCTGTTTGCCGATGGCGAGGTGCCCGGCTTCATCCATCTCAGTGTGGGGCAGGAGGCGATTGCAGCTGGTGTCTGTAGCGCCCTACAGGATGGAGACACGTTGGGTACGACGCACCGCGGCCATGGCCACGTCCTGGCACGCGGCCTGCCGCTGCCCCTGTTTTTCAAGGAAGTCATGGGCAAGGAGGGCGGCGTGTGCGGCGGGCGTGGCGGTTCGATGCACGTCTCCGACATGCGGTTGGGCATCCTGGGCGCCAACGGTATCGTCGGCGCCAGCATTCCCATCGCGCTGGGCAGCGCCATCTCGCACCAGATCCGGCGCACGGGCAATGTTGCGGTGTCGTTCTTCGGTGACGGTGCGATGGCCGAAGGGGTGCTGCACGAGACCCTGAACATGGCAAAGCTTTGGGGCGCGCCGCTCCTGCTGGTGTGCGAGAACAATGGCTGGTCCGAGTTCTCCCCGACGAGCAGGCAATTCGCAGGCACGCTCAAAGGACTGGCGTCAGCCTTCAGGATCCCCTGGCAGCAAGTCGACGGGAACGACGTACGCGAGGTAAGCGCTGCAGCCCGCAAGGTGGTTGATGGCCTTCGCAAGGGAAAGGGGCCCGCAGTGCTCGAATGCCTGACCCGGCGCGTGCGTGGCCATTATGAGGGCGACCCCCAGAAGTACCGTGACGCAGAAGAACTGGGCACGCTCGACGATGCCGACCCTGTCAGGCGCACCCGCGTGATGTTGTCGGAAGCAGGCGTTGCCGAGATGCGAATCGACGAAATCGACGAGAAGGTCGATGCGGACATCGACGCCGCGATCCAGCAGGCAAGACAGGACAGCGAGCCGTCATACGAAGCGGCTTTGCGGGATGTCTACACCACGGCATGACACCAGGCAGACCGCACATGACGACGCAAGGACCTCCGTTCATGACCAATATGAAGTTTACGCAGGCCGTCAACCAGGCCCTGCGCGACGCCATGACACAGGACGATACAGTCGTCCTGCTGGGCGAGGATATTGCCGGCGCGGGCGGGTCGTTCAAGGCCACCCGCGATCTGCTGGACGCGTTCGGACCCGACAGGGTGCGCGACACGCCAATTTCCGAGGCCAGCATGGTTTCGCTGGCCGTGGGCGCCGCCATGACGGGGCTCAAGCCGGTCGTCGAGATCATGTTCATGGACTTCATTGCCCTGGCCATGGATGGACTCGTCAACCAGGCGGCCAAGGCACGCTTCATGTTCGGCGGCCGGTCGAACGTCCCCATGGTCTTGCGGACGCCGCATGGCGGCGGCCTGAATGCCGGCCCCCAGCACTCCCAGTGCCTCGAGGCCTGGCTGGCGCACGTTCCGGGGCTCAAGGTGGTCTGCCCGGCGACGCCGGATGATGCCTATGGCCTGCTGCGGGCTGCCATTGCGGATCCGGATCCCGTCGTATTCGTGGAGAACAAGGCCATGTACGGCCGGAAAGGTGATGTCGATGTCACGCGGCCCATTTCCCTGGGCAAGGCGCGCATCGCCCGGGAAGGCCGGGATGTCTCCATCGTCACCTATGGTGCGACGGTTCACGTCTGCATGGCTGCCGCAGCCAGGCTGGCCGAGTCGGGTGTCGAGGCCGAGGTCATCGACTTGCGCACCATCCAGCCGTGGGATGCCGAAACGGTGACGACATCACTGAAGCACACGCACCGTCTTGTCATCGTGCACGAGGCCGTGCAGTCGTTCGGAGTCGGCGCCGAGATTGCGGCCCGTGTGGCGGACGAAGCCTTCGATGAACTTGATGCTCCGATCGTGCGTGTTGGCGCGCCTTTCATGCCGGTGCCTTTCGCGCGGTCGCTGGAGGCCCGCTACATGGTGGATGTCGATCGCGTCTGTGCCGCGGTCGACCGGACCATGGCATGAATAGCAGGGGTTGGGCTTTATTTCGACAGGAACTCACGCAATGACCGACGACAAGGCTGTACTGATCACGCGCGATGGCGCCATCGGGTTGCTGACCATCAATCGCCCGCGGGCCATGAATGCCCTGGATGTGCCGACACTGCTGGAGCTCGAGGCGGGGCTGGACGAGCTGGAGCGCGATGCCAGTGTGCGTGTCATCGTGCTCACAGGGGCGGGCGACCGGGCGTTCGTTGCTGGTGGAGACATCGGTGACCTGAACAGCCGGCAGGGGCTGGCCCACTACCAGGAATTCGCCGAAGTCGTTCATCGTGTCTTCCGGCGGTTCGAGAACAGCGACAAGCCGACGATCGCGGCGGTCAACGGCTGGGCACTGGGCGGGGGCACCGAATTGCTGTTGTCCCTGGATATCCGTCTGATATCGGCGACCGCCCGCGTGGGCCTGCCGGAGATCAACCTGGGGTTGTTCCCAGGAGCAGGGGGTACGCAGCGCCTGATGCGGCAGATCGCCCCATGCAGGGCAAAGGAAATGATGTTCACCGGTGATCAGATCTCCGCCGATGAGGCAGTGGCATTCGGTTTGTGCAATCGGGTTGTCGCACCGGATGTACTGATGGGTGAAACCCTGGCGTTGGCTCGCAAGATCGCGGGCAAGTCGCCGCTTGTTCTGAAGTTGCTGAAGCGCAACCTGCGTGAAGGCGGCGAGATGCCGCTGGGAGCCGCCCTGGCGCATGAGCAGGCCATGATCGGGTTGGTGCTGGATACGGCCGATGCGCATGAGGGCTGCTCGGCATTCCTGGAAAAACGTCCGCCACAATTCAAGGGCCAGTAATCGTGCGGCAGGCTATCACATTGCCCAAATTGGGCCTGACCATGACCGAGGGGGTCGTGTCCGAATGGCTGAAGGCGCCTGGGGACGCCTTTCGTGCCGGCGAGTGCCTGTATGTGGTCGAGAACGACAAAGTCGCCAACGAAATCGAGGCGGAGGCCGATGGTGTCCTGCTCGAGATCACGGTGTCGGCCGGAGATGTCGCGCCGGTGGGTGGGGTCATCGGCTATTGGGAAGGGAAGGGGAGCGAATCGGCCCGCCGGCAGGTAATCCCGGCAATCGGGCCCGAGATCTCGGGCAACGGCGGGAAAGGCGAGAAGGGCGAGGCAGAGGTGGCAACTGCTCCTGCCCCGGCCTCCGACCCCAGGGCCAGGAATACGGATGCTGGTCGTCGCATCATCGTATCGCCCTATGCGCGCAAGCTGGCTGTCCAGCGCGATCTTCCCCTGGCCGAAATTGTGGGAACGGGCCCGAATGGCCGCGTGGTGGCCCGTGACGTCGAGGCGGCTTCCTCTGCATTCGTGCGCAGCAAACCTGCTCCGTTCATTCCCGCCGCGCCAGCGGCGCCTGAAGTTCCGGTTTTCGAGCCGGCCCTGCCGGGCCAGACATTGACGGCGCCCAGTCCCACGCAAAGCGTCATCGCGCGCAGGCTGGTTGCCAGCAAGCAGGAAATCCCGCACTTCTATCTTGCGCTCGACATCGACGTGACGCGGCTTGCAGATCTGCGCAAAGAGGTCAACAGCGCCCAGGATACGTACCGCCTGACGATCAATCATTTCATCGTGATGGCGGTCGCGCGTGCACTGGGCCGGATGCCGGAAGTCAACAGCGTATGGACCGACGGAGGCATTCTGTCGCGTGAGCAAATCGACGTGGGCGTGGCGGTCAGTACCGACGACGGCCTGCTGGCCCCGGCGGTCTGCGACGTGGGCACGCTGTCCATGGGCCCGCTGGCCCAGCGGCTGGACAGCCTGGTGGAACGGGCGCGTGCCGGCCGCATGAACCAGAGGGATCTTGGTCATCCCGCCATCACCGTTTCCAACGCAGGCATGCATCACGTGCGCTACATGACATCGATCATCAATCCGGGGCAGGCCATGATCCTGGGCGTCGGCAGCATCCAGTCAGTATTTATGCCGGATGCGGACGGGCAGCCAGAACTGCGCCGGCAGATGGGTGTGGTGCTGTCGGCAGATCACCGTGTGCTCGACGGCGTTCGTGGCCTCAAGTTCCTGAACGTCGTGCGGGAGTTTCTTGAACAGCCCGTGCGCCTGCTGATGCTATGAAGCGCCCCGGAAGATAGGAGAAGAGATCATCATGAAATCGGAAAAAACCTTATCACAATCGTTGGCAGCATTTGTCGTGTCGCTGAAGCACGAAGCGTCCATTCCTGGCGCAGTGATGGAGAAAGCACGCCTCTGCCTGCTGAACGGCTATGGCATAGGCCTGGCCTCCTTCAACACTCCTTTCGGGCATGTGGCTGCTGCAGCCGGGGTGGCGATGGACGGAGAACATCCGCATGGTGCCACCCTGCTGGCGAGCGGGAAGAAAAGCTCGATCCAGGCTGCGGCACTGTCCAATTCGGCCTTGTTCCATGGCAGGGCGCAAGAAGATGCCCTGGGCGCGGCCCACCTTGGAACCATCCTCATCCCGTTGTTGACCGCTGCAGCGGAAACCGGACAGATGCCGCTGGACCGTCTCCTGCCGGCCCTCGTCGCCGGCTATGAAACGGGAGGTTTGTTCGAGCAAACCTATGCCGGCTGCACCACTCCCGTGGGCCTGCGTGCCTCGCCCTTGTACGGTGCGATCGCGTCCGCCGCCGCATCCTCGCTAGCACTGGATCTGGACGAAGACCGTACCGCGGCAGCCATTGCCAATGCAGCCTCGCTGGCAGGCGGCATTCTTCAGTCTTTCGCTGATGGCACCGATGAATGGCGCTACCAAGTGGGTTTCACTGGCAATCTGGGCTGGGTTGCGGCACAACTGGCCCGAGCCGGATCCGTGTCGGCGCCGCGCGCTTTCGAGGGGAGGGCCGGTTTTGTCCGCGCGTACGCTCGCACCGACTGTGACGTGGCATCTCTCCAGGCGATGGTCGGCACGGAATGGTTCATCCATCGCGTGGTCTTCAAGCCCTACCCGGTGTGCGCGTTCAATCAGACCCCGGTCAATGCCGCCCTGGCGATACGAGACAGGATCGGGAAACGCACACCCTCGCACATCAGGGTCCGCATGAATCCCTACGAGACAGGCTATGCCGGCATGGACAGCACAGGGCCTTTCAATTCCGTCTCGGGAACCTTGATGAGTATTCCATTCTGCATTGCCAACACGATCATTCATGGCGCCCCGACACTGCGCGACATGATGGTGTACGACGACCCGGAAGTCGCGGGGTTGATTGCCCGCATCGAACTGGTCAGCGACGCCAGCGTGGCGCGCTTGAGTTGCCGGTTGGAGGTTGAATTCGACAATGGCGACGCGCCGGAAAACCTGGACATGAACATGACGGTCGAGGACTACAACTACGACCGCGCGGAGGTGCGCCAGCTGGTGCAGCGCGTCGGGGCTGAAGTGGGGCTCGATTCCCGGTCCAGCCTTGCCTTGGAGCGTTTCGCGGACGACCCGGCCGGAGTGGGCGTGCAAGTAGTGCTGCACGAGTTCGCCCGTGTGCGCGAGGGTGCGTAGCGGGAAGAGGCGGCCATTGGCAACCGGGTGATTGCCCAGCCACACGAAACAGGAACAGGACACTCCATGGATTTTCAACTGTCAGAAGAGCAGAAGATGATTGCCGATTCCGCGCGCCAGCTTGGCGAGCGCTTCGGCCTGGACTACTGGCGCGAACAGGATGCCCGCAAGGCATTCCCGCACGAATGCTGGCGCGCCATCTGCGAAGCCGGGCTCTGTGGGGTCGCGCTGCCGGTGGAATACGGCGGGTCCGGCCTGGGCATGTTCGAGATGGCGCTGATCATCGAGAATCTTGCGGCCGCAGGCGCCGGATCCACCGTAGGCCAGCTGTTCATGATCAATCCCATCTTCGGCGGCGTTTCCATCAGCCGTTTCGGCTCTCCCGAGATGAAGAAGACCCTGTTGCCTGGCCTGATTGCCGGGGATATGAACTTCTGCATGGCCTTGACCGAGCCTGATGCGGGAACAAATACGCTGGAGATCCGCAGCTTCGCCGCGGCAGACGGAGACGGATGGCGCCTCAACGGGCGCAAGATATGGATCACCGCGGTCGACAGCGCCCAGAAGATGCTGGTCGTGGCGCGTACCCGAAGCGTCCAGGAAAGTGCGTCGCGCAGCGATGGCCTGTCGATGTTCATGATAGACGTCGACCGCGAAGGCCTGGCGCACACATCGATCGACAAGGTGGGCACCAACACGCTGAGTGGGTGTTCCGTATTCTTCGACAACGTGCGCATCGAACCGCACGAGCTTGTCGGCACGCTGCATGGTGGCTGGAAGGAACTGCTGGACGTGCTGAACACGGAGCGCATCGTGACGACCGCGGGCCTGATCGGGACGATCGAACTGGCTGTCAGGCTGGCTGTCAACTATGGCAACGACCGCAAGGTGTTCGGCGGCCGTGCGATTAGCAGCTATCAGGGCCTGCAGTTCCCGCTGGCGCAGTGCTACGCCGAAATGGAGGCCGCGCGGCTGGTCAACTACAAGGCCGCAGCCAACTTCGACAAGGGCTTGCCCTACGGCAGCGAGGCGAATGCGGGGAAATTGCTGGCGGCCCAGATCGCGGCGCGTGCGACGGAAAGGTCTATGCAGACCCTGGGCGGTATGGGGTTCGCACGGGAATACCACGTCGAGCGCCTGTGGCGCGACTGCCGTCTGTTCCGGTTCGCCCCGATTTCCGAAGAAATGATCTTGAACTACATCGCCATGTACGACCTCGGCATGCCGAGGTCGTACTGAGGAGAGCCTGCCATGGTCACACTGAGTGCTCCCGTTGAACATTGGGCCCGCAGTACGCCCGAACGGCTGGCGATGCGCTACGGCGACACCCGGATCACCTATTCCGACCTGTTCGACAGGACCTGCCGCGTGGCGGGCATTCTCGCTTCCAGGGGCGTGGGCCGAGGCGACATCGTGGCGCTACTCATGAAAAACAGTGCCGCATTCATCGAGATCGCCCTGGCAGCCAGCCACCTGGGCGCAGTGATGCTCCCGATCAACTACCGACTGAGCCGCGACGAGGTCGATTTCATCCTGCATCACGCGGGTGCCAAGTTCCTGTGCGTGGACGAGGCCTTGCAGGACAATGCCGGCGATATCGCAAGACTGGTGGTTTCTCCAGACCTGGAACACGGTCTGTCGGGCCTGGACCCAGCCGCATCGCCTGTCGTCGAACCTGTCCCCGTCGTTACGTCCGACATGTTCCGGCTGATGTATACGTCCGGCACCACAGGCCGGCCCAAGGGGGTGATGCACAGCTACGAGAATTTCTACTGGAAGACGCTGGATCACATCAGCGAGCTGCAGATCACCGCCTCGGATCGCTTGCTGGTGGCGGGCCCCCTGTATCACGTGGGAGCTTTCGATCTTCCCGGGCTGGCGTTGTTCGAAGTCGGCGGGTCAATCACGATACTGAGGGATTTCGACGCTGACGCCTGCCTGCAGGCGATCCAGGACGACCAATTGACCGGCGCGTGGTTCGCCCCGGTCATGCTGAACCGACTTCTGGCGCTTCCGGAGCGCGAGCGCTACAACCGGGGCAGTCTCAAATGGGTGATTGGAGGAGGGGAGCGCACGCCGGTCCAGCGCATCCAGGCCTTCGGCTCCCTGTTTCCCAAGGGGCGTTACGTAGACGCCTACGGCCTGACGGAAACCTGTTCGGGCGACACCATGATGCAGGCCGGGCTTGAAATAGAAAAAATCGGATCGGCGGGCCGTGCGTTGTCCCATGTGCGAATAGAGATTCGTGACGGCAATGGCGAACGTCTGCCGGCGGGCCAGCCTGGCGAGATCTGCCTGCGGGGTCCGAAGATCACCCTTGGCTACTGGTGCGACGAGCAACGCACCAAAGAAAGTTTCTTCGAAGACTGGTTCCGATCGGGCGACATGGGCTATCTGGACGAAGATGGATTTCTGTATCTGGTCGATCGCAAGAAAGACATGATCATCAGCGGCGGCGAGAACATCGCTTCGTCCGAGGTGGAGCGGATCCTGTACCAACTGAAGGATATCGAGGAGGCTGCGATCATCGGCCTGCCCGATGCGAAGTGGGGAGAGCGCGTTGTGGCGGTAGCCGTGCTTCGCGAGGGCTCCACCCTGACGCTCGAGGCCTTGCGGGAGTTTTGCAAGGGCAAGATCGCAGGTTTCAAGATGCCCCGGCAACTGATCGTCATGGAGGCCCTGCCGCGCAACCCGTCCGGCAAGGTGTTAAAGCGCGTGCTCCGCGACGAACTGGCCAAAGTTCAGCCCTAGCCCGATTGACCGGCGATGGCCGCGGCGCCGCACCCATGGTGCATTCTCGTGGCCGGATACGTTGCAGCAAAGCAGTACCGATGCATTCATAGATAAGGCCGGGGCTGGATGGGCCAGCCCCGGGAACACCAACAGGGAGACAAACATGAACAAGCGCACGCCATCTCAAACTCTTCTTCCCCAGCCAGGACGCCGCAGGCTCCTCCAGGGGGCGGTTGCCCTGACCGGATTGTCGTCCGTCGGAATTCCCGCCATTTCCCTGGCGCAGAACAAGCCGATCCGGGTCGGGATGCCCACCATTCTTTCCGGCCGCGTCGCGACCCTGGGCATTTCCTCCAGCAATGCCGCCAGGATGCAGGTCAAGAAATTCAATGATGCGGGCGGTTTTGGCGGGCGCCCCATAGAACTGGTCATCCGGGATTCGAAGGGGCAGCCCCAGGAGGCCGCGCGCGTGTCGCGTGAACTGGTCAACAGCGAACATTGCGAAATCCTGCTCGACGGCGAGGCCTCGTCGGGTGCCTTCGCGGTACACGAGGTGGCTCGCGAACTGGGGGTGTTGTGCATCCATGCGATCTCCGAGACCTCGTCGCTGTCGGCCGACCCCAAGCTGCACATTCCCAATGCGTTCCGTACCGCTCGCCAGGGCATCCACGACTCGATCATCGGCGGCGCCTTCGCCGGGCGCATTGCCAAAGAGAAAAAACTGACTCAGTGGATGAGCGCGTCGCCGGACTATGCGTACGGCCGGGACACCACCGCCGAGTTCTTCGAGTATGCCAAGCACTTCAACAAGGACATTGAAGTGGTCGGCCAGGCATGGCCGAAACTGTTCCAGCCCGACTACAGTGAAGTGGTCACGCGGCTTTTGCAGAAACGTCCCCATGCCATCTACTCGTGCCTGTGGGGTGGGGACCTGAGCTCGTTCATCAGCCAGGCCAATATCTATGCCATGTTCAAGAACCGCGCATTCTTCGCCGTCAACATGGCTGATTACACCGTGCTCACGGCGGTGAAGAACCTGCCGGAAGGCCTCTACTCGGGCAATCGCTATCTGCGCAGCTTCCCCAACACGCCGGCCAATCACGCCTGGGCCGATACCTACAGGAAAGCCTACAAGGACCTGCCCACGAACTGGTCCTGGGAAGCTGCGCTGGGGGTGGATTTCCTCATCGAAGGCATGAAGAAGGCCAACAGCGCGGACGGTGCCAAGATTGCGAAGGTGCTGCCCGGCATGGTGATCGATTCCCCGTTCGGCACGAACGGAAAGATCACGATGCGCGCCGAAGACCATACCATTGTCGACTACGCACTGGGTTGGGGAGCCATAAGCTCGAAGGAACCCTACATGCCCAATCCGTCGGTCGGAGACTGGAAGCAGATCTTCGAGCTGGAAAAAGAGTGGAAGAAGTCCAAGGGCTACATCTGATCCATCATCGTCGGCCGATCCGACACAGGAACCGGGGGTATCGTGAATCCTCATGAACTGTTCAACTGCGTGACTTCCATGTCGTGCATTGTCACCCAGGCCAGCACGGGGTTGATTATCGGCGCCCTGCTGTTCCTGGTCGCGGCCGGCCTGACTCTGATCTTCGGTGTGCTACGCGTCATCAACTTCGCACATGGTTCGCTCTACATGCTGGGCGCCTATTTTGGCCTGACCGTCTACCGGATGACAGGGAGCTACCTGCTTGCGGTGGTGATCGCCGGCCTGGGAGTCGCCCTGTTTTCCATCGTGTTCGAGCGATTCTTCATCCGGCGCATATACGACGCGGACGTCCTGATGCAACTGCTGGTCTGCTATGCGTTCATTCTCATCCTGGATGATGTGGTGAAGCTGGTCTGGGGCGCCGAGTTCCTGTCCATGGGCATGCCGGAGGCATTCCAGTCGCCTCCGCTCATGTTGGGAGGAGGCATCATTCCGGTCTTCTACCTCGTCCTGGTAGCCGCCGCAGGGGTGATTGCACTTGCCTTGTGGTACGTGCTCAAGCACACTCGCATCGGCAAGGTGGTCCGGGCCGCTGCCCACAATCCCACAATGACGTCCACGCTGGGGTTGAACACCCAATTGATCTATGCCGGCGTCTTCGCCTGCGGCGGACTGCTGGCCGGCATGGCGGGGGCACTGGCCGCGCCGGTGCGCTCGATGTCGCCGGGAATGGGGTTCTCGATTCTGATCGAATCCTTCATCGTTACGGTGATAGGCGGGATGGGTTCGGTGAGCGGGGCTCTGGTCGGCGCATTGCTGATCGGAATGGTACGGTCGTTCGGTTCCATCGGTTTCCCGGATTTCGTCGAAGTCCTGACGTTCCTTGCCATGATCCTCATCCTGGTCCTCAGGCCCGGTGGCCTCATGTCGCGGAGGCATGCATGAACCACACTCGCCCATTCCTGAGGGAATTGATCGTTGCCGTGGTGGCGCTCGTCTGCTTGGCGCTGATTCCGCATCTCACGCCCTCGAAGCTGGTTTCCGATTTCGTGATACGCCTGGCCGCTTTCGGGGTGTTCGCCACTTCGTTGAACATCCTGATCGGCTATGGCGGCATGGTGTCCTTCGGCCATGCCATGTTCTTTGGTGGCGGCGCCTATGCCTTCGGACTGCTGATGCAGAAGACGGGCGTGCCGGTTCCGGTAGCCTTGCTGGGCGCCGTCCTGTTCTGCGCGCTGTTGGGTTTTGTCATCGGTGCGATCTGCGTGCGTCTCAAGGAAATCTATTTCGCGTTCCTGACCCTGGCCTTCGCCATGCTGGTCTACAGCGTGATTCTGTCGTGGATATCCCTGACGGGCGGCGACCAGGGGTTGGTAGGGGGAATTCCCAAACCACCCTTCCTGGGCATCGACCTTGCCAAGAGCGGACACTTTTACTTGTTCACATGCGTCGTGGGCGTCGTGTGCCTGCTGCTGATGCGCCTGTTGATGCAGTCGCCCTTCGGATATACGCTGCGCATGGTTCGCGACGACCCGGAACGCGCACGGTTCCTGGGCGTGGACGTTTGGCGTACGCGGCTGTATGCCTTTGTGCTGGCGGCTGCGTTTGCCGGCGTCGCGGGCTCGATCATGGCGCTGTTCGTCTCGGGTGCCTACCCCGAGCTGTCCTATTGGACGATGTCGGGCGAGGCGATCTTCATGATCATGCTGGGTGGCCTGCACGTATTCGTCGGCCCCCTGGTGGGGGCTGCACTGTTGCTGATGTTCAACGACGTGGTGACGCGATTCACCGATCTCCATGGCCTGGCGCTGGGCATCATTGTGCTGATCTTCGCCCTGGGGTTCCGGCGCGGTGTCACGGATTTCGTGGTGCGACGGTTCCGGCCGGCTCGCAAACCTGAAAATGCCAGATAGGTGACTACATGACGAATCAAAATTCTGCCCCACATGCCGCCAATGCTTCCCTGAGCGTCGTGACCGGAGGCGCCAGCGGGATAGGGCTTGCCTGCGTCCGTCGACTGCTGGAGCGCGGCGACCGTGTCGCCGTGCTGGATTTACTGGGACAGGAACGGAACCTGGAGGGCCTCACGGGGGCCGTCAGCTTCCACCCCTGCGACGTGTCTGATGCACAGCAAGTACGGTCGGTTGCCGAGTCGATCGCCAGAGACCTCGGCCCCGTGCGCAGCCTGGTCAACAGTGCCGGAATCATCCAGAAACCCGTCTCGCCGGAAGAACTGGACATCGATACCTGGGACAAGGTTGTATCGGTCGACCAGCGTGGTACGTATGTATGCTGTGTCGCATTCGGCCGCGATATGGCGCGCCACGGCGGTGGCAACATCGTCAACATTGCTTCCATCGCCGGTTCGAGGTCAATGCCGCTGCATGCCTATTCCCCTGCGAAGGCCGCAGTCATCTCCATCAGCCGCTGTCTGGCGGCCGAATGGGGACGCTCTGGTGTCCGTGTCAACTCGGTCTCGCCCGGATACACCGTGACCCCCGCGCTGCAGGATGCCATCGACCGAGGCGATCGTGACCCGACCAACCTGATACAAGGCTCGGCCCTGGGGCGCATGGTGCGCCCCGAGGAAATCGCGGCGGCGGTCGATTTCCTGACCTCCGGTCAAGCGTCCGCCATCACCGGGATCGACCTGCCGGTGGACGCCGGCTGGCTGGCCGGTACCCCCTGGGCGACGTATGGCGGCCTGCCGCCCGCACGCGCCGCCGAGGCGCCACACGGCTCGTCGAGGCAGTGATGCTGCGCATAGAGAACCTCCGGAAATCATTTGGCGGTGTCGTCGCCACCGGCGATCTTTCCCTGGATTTCCCGAAAGGCTCCCTCACGGCCGTCATCGGCCCGAACGGCGCGGGCAAGACCACCTTCTTCAATCTGATTTCCGGCGCATTGCGGCCCGACAGCGGCCGGATATTTCTGGACGGACAGGATATTGTCGGTTTGCCTCCCGCCGAAATCGTCCGCCTCGGCATAGGCCGGGCGTTCCAGGTGTCGCGCCTGTTCAAGTCGCTGACCGTCGAGGAGTCGCTTCGTGGCGCTTTGCTGTCCCCCCTCGGACGCAGCCTACAGATGAGAGGGCGGTTCCCGCTTGCCGAAACTCGAGACCGGGCCCACGAGGTCATGGAACAGTTGGGCCTGGCGCAGAAGGCCAACGTCGTCAGCGGCAACCTGTCGCACGGCGACCAGAAGTTGCTCGACATCGCCCTGGCCCTCGTCCTGCAGCCCAAAGTCTTGCTGCTGGACGAGCCGGTCGCTGGCATGGGGCCCGAAGAACGGGATCACATGATAGAAACGGTGTATGGCCTATGGCAGCAAGGCGGCCTGACCGTGGTGCTCATCGAACATGACATGGAAATCGTGTTCCGCATCTCGCAGCATATCTACGTCCTGTCCTATGGCCGGCTGCTGGCGCAAGGCACCGCCGAGGAAGTACGCCACAATCCGGGCGTGATCGAGGCTTATCTTGGCGTCCCCAAAGAGGAGCAGGTCGCATGATGGCAACCGGCAATACGCCTGTCCTCGACGTGGAAGGCATCGACGCCTTCTATGATGCCAGCCAGGTGCTGTTCGGCCTGTCGTTTCAGTTGCACAAAGGTGAAACGCTGGCACTGCTGGGGCGAAATGGGGCGGGAAAGAGCACCACCATGAAATCCATTGCCGGCATCGTCCGCGGGCGCAAGGGAGCCATACGCCTGGGGGGAGTGGACATCCGCGGGCGGGCGCCGCATGTGATCGCGCGAGCCGGTATCGCCTTCGTTCCGGAAGACAGGCAGATATTCCCGGATCTCTCGGTCGAGGACAACCTTATCATTGCTGTGAAACGTGGCGCGCGGGGCGAAGACGACTGGACACTGGATCGCGTCTACGACATGCTGCCTCTGCTCAAGCCGCTGCGCACCCGGTTGGGCGGGCAATTGTCCGGTGGCGAACAGCAGATGCTGACGGTTGGCCGCGCACTCATGGGCAATCCTTCTGTCATCTTGCTGGACGAGCCCAGCGAGGGCCTGGCGCCCATCATGGTCCAGAAGATAGGCGAACTGATCAGGATGCTGCGTGAACTGGGTTCGACCATCGTGCTGGCCGAACAGAACCTGCATTTCTGCCTTGGACTGGCTGACTCTGCCGTGGTCATAGACAAAGGCAAGAACGTTTTCCGTGGTTCGATCGACGAACTGAACGGCGATGACAGCATCAAGCAGCGCTATCTTTCCGTGTGACTCTGGGTTGCGGAACGAGGAGGCGCCCGTGCGGCCTCAAGCGCCCCCGATCAGGCCGTGCGAAATCAGCTTGCAATAGGCTTGCGTGACCCAGTCGGGGATGTCCGGGTCGTTGTCGTCCCCCACGCGCGCCGCGTAGTGGCCCAGGTACAGGCGTGCGCCCATCATGACGAAGGCTGCCACCTCGATTTCTCTTTCATCAAAGCCCTTGATTTCGCCATTTTCCATTGCGCGCTTCAGGAAACGCATATAGCCGCTGCGCACAAGCTCGATGTGGGCTTGGTAGGCCCTCGGAGCGAAGCTGGGCGCTTCGTTCAGGATCCGGAAAAAGTGTGGATGGATTTTCAGGAATGTATAGAATCCCCGGAAGCCCAGTTCCTCTCGTTCGAGTACGGTGTTGCCCTGACGGCTGCACTGTCCGACATAGCTGAGCATTTCCTTGCCAAGGCGCGGCAGGAGTTGATCGAGTATGTCCTGCCGGGATTCGAAGTAGTTGTAGAACGTGCCTTGTGCGACGCCTGCGCGCTGGGTGATCAGAGTGATCGATGTGTCTTCATAGCCGCGTTCGCCCACTATTTCGGCTGCTGCGGTGAAAAGCGCTTCATGGATGAGTCGTCCTCGCTCGTTCCGGTTTTCTGCGTTGCGCCAGTTTGCGACTTGTGCCTTTTCCGGAATTGACGACGCAGGCGGCGCTTTGGTGGCTTTGCTGGATGATTTACGGGGCATATGGCCAATCTGAGCTATTCATGAATCATGATTCATTTTTCATTGTGTTTGATAACCCTGATCAAGTCAAGATGTTGCTCGTCAGGGAGTCGACCCAGTTTATCCAAAAATGGGGCCCTGTTTAAAATCCGGCGTATAGTCTTGTCGACGCAAGGCCAGTGAACGCCACTACTGCACTTGCTCATTTTCACTGAATCATTCTCATGCCCAGCCTGTTCGATCCTATCTTCATCGGCGCTCTCCGCCTTCCCAACCGCATCGTCATGGCCCCGCTCACGCGCAACCGCGCGCCTGGCGCGGTGCCCACCGACATGATGGCCACGTATTATGCGCAACGCGCCTCGGCCGGTCTCATCGTCACGGAAGGGACGGCCGTTTCGCACCAGGGGCAGGGCTATGCCGATGTGCCAGGGCTGTATTCGGATGAACAATTGTCCGGCTGGCGACGCGTCACCGACGCCGTGCACCAGGCAGGTGGCCGGATCGTGGTGCAGTTGTGGCACGTTGGCCGCGTATCGCATACGTCCCTGCAGCCGGGAGAGGGCGCGCCGGTGGGGCCGTCCGCTGTCCGTGCCAACGCCAAGACCTATCTGGTGCATGCCGATGGCAGCGGCGGGTTCGTCCCGACCTCTGAACCGCGGGCTTTGCGCGTGGACGAACTGCGGGGCATTGTCGGCGATTACCGGCGTGCCACTCGCGGTGCCATCGAGGCCGGGTTTGACGGTGTCGAAATCCATGCCGCGAACGGCTACCTGATCGACCAGTTCCTGCGCACCGATTCCAACCTTCGCACGGACGACTATGGCGGCACGGTAGAGAATCGGTCGCGGCTCCTGTTCGAGGTGCTGGCGGCCGTCATCGAAGAAGCGGGATCGGGCCGCACCGGTATCCGCATTTCTCCCGTCACACCGGCCAACGATGCCGGTGATCCAGACCCTCAGCCGCTCTTCAATCATGTCGCGCACAGGCTCGCAGCCCATGGCCTGGCCTATGTGCACGTGATCGAAGGGGCTACGGGCGGCGCGCGCGATTTCCAGCAGGGGAACGCCCCGTTCGATTACGCCGCGTTGCGGCAGGCTTATTCCGCAGCGGGTGGAAAGGGCGCCTGGATGGTGAACAATGGCTATGACGCCAGGATGGCGGAACAAGTCGTCGCCAGCGGCCAGGCCGACCTGGTTGCCTTCGGCAAGTTGTTCATCTCGAACCCGGACCTGGTGCGGCGCCTGCGCGAAAACGCCGGGCTCAACGACCCGGACCCCACGACCTTTTACGGGGGTGGTGCGAAAGGATACATTGACTATCCGGAACTGGCCTGAATAGCAAGACGAAGGCTGTACGAAACCTCAAGATGTGGCCGATTGTGCCGGCCAGGCTCCGGGTCATGGCGGGGAAGCGCCGCCGGTGCCGCATCCGCATGGCAGTCAGGACCCTCTTCAGCAGTTCCGGCCCGGCGGGCAGGAATACCCGTTGCCGTGCTGGGGCCCCGAATCGTAGTGGCCGTTGTCATGCTGAGGCCCCGAATCATGGTGGCCGTCGTCATGTTGAGGCCCAGGGCCGTAATGACCGTTGTCGTGCTGGGGGCCGGAGTCGTAGCGGCCGTTGTCGTGATGGTGTCCGTTGTCGTGAACGTATCCGATGCACCCGGACAGCGACAACGCCATGGCCGAAGCGATCAAGAAGGCTTTCATGCTTGTTTTCCTCTTGTGGTGACTGGCTTTGATTCTAGCGATGCCGAGGGTGTCCTGGCCTTGCAAACGGTAACCGGGTACATCCCCGCAAAGCGACGTGCGCGCGAGGCGACGCGCACCTGACAATTTCCTGAAAAGGCGGGGCGGGCACCATGATTTGCCACGGTACGGCCGCCGCGGGAGACGCCAAGACAAAACGGAGATGCCAAAACAAAAGGGCCTACAGACCGGAATCTGTAGACCCTTGAAAATACTGGCGCGGCTGGCAGGATTCGAACCCACGACCCCTTGGTTCGTAGCCATAGTATTGATTTTAAGTAATTGATTTATAAGGGGTTTAACTGTGCGTTCGTTGCCAATTTTGCACAGTATTGGA
>Ga0164242_10003762_pt1 | contig 17201 bp, 16 predicted proteins | sample OricomgcompostMG_FD_108783 | JGI IMG/M metagenome (GOLD analysis project Ga0164242, IMG submission 108783) | Miracle-Growth compost microbial communities from Emeryville, California, USA - Original compost - Miracle growth compost (MG) ...
GCGTTGACGACCGGTTGAGGGAGTTCCGGGATCGCGTGGGGGTTGTCGAACAGAGTAATGGAGAGCACTGAGGTCGTGCTTGCTGTGGTGCTTCTCGTGTGTTCCCGAGATTCACGATAGCGACCCTTGAGACTCTAAGGGTGCGTAATGTTTTGGATATTAATTAGAGAATCAGCTTGTTATAGACGGGGCGGGATAGAACTAAAATTCACGAGGCCATGAAACATGATACCTAAACGTTTTGGTCCATTATAACTACCTACCCACCAAGCAGCCGATGCATAACTCATCACTCAGATACATCTAGTTCCTGCTCCATCACATACCAACTCAGTAGTCTACCCACAGGAACCCCGAACGCCGTACCCTCTGTGCCAGCATTCATCTATCATCTATCATACTTCACATCTTATACACCAGTCCTCCGTCCGTATACCTAGAGCAGCTGTTAGCATTATCGTCGCGTACCGGGAGCGAGGTAGGGGAGCTTACATGATCTGGTTTTCATCGTGCATCGCCTTCATCGCCTTGACGGCCTCTTCCTTACCGAAGGAATTACCCGAGCCAACCTTCTCGTTGACAGCTTCGATAAGAGCATCTACATCTGCCGCATCATCCTCGAATAGATCCGAGCTCATCAGCGGTCCTAGCGCCCTCCGGAAAACCCTCAAACGCTCGTCGCTAATGGGCGCGTCTATGCTCAGCCCGGCGGCACCACTAGCGAGATCGGAGTCGTCTTCCTCATCCTCATCATCCCCCTCCTCCTCTTCTTCTTCTTCCTCCTCTTCCTCCTCGGCTTCGTCGTCGTCGTCAGCGTTGTCCTGGGTCTGCGACTCCAGCTGCGAAGCCGGCAGCGACGAAGCGAAGGATAGCTGAGACTGCGAAGGTTCGCCATTCCTGCGACCTGATCTCCGGGGTGTGGCGCCGTTGACACCGCCGGCATCGTCATCGCCATTTGCTGCCTGAGGAGTGCTCCGGGCACCACGACTAGGCGTCCCGGAAGCTCCATTGCGACGGCCACTCGCGTTCGGCGTGCGAGCGCCGCGGGACGCGCGAGCGGTTCCAGTGCGGGCAGAGCCGCCGCGGAAGTTGCCGTCGTCGCCGTCGTCGTCGTCCGAGTCGGAGGACTCCTCGCTAGACAGTTCCGCCTCGACGGGTCGAGTCTTTCTGCGCTTCTTCCTCGACTCGTCCTCGAGGACTTCCTTGAACAAGGCGAATCGGAGGATGCCCTCTGCGGCGAGCGCGTCTCGCTCCTCTACTCGACTGGAGAGACGTGACTTTGCGTGTGCCGTGGCTAGACGGATGAGAGTCTCTAGCGTACGCACGGTCATGGGACTCGTCTTGCGCTGGTTTCCTTCCATCTCGTCGTTCCGGAGGCCCACGTAGATATCCGCAATCCGATCCGAGGCTTCCTGGGTGAGGACAGGCTTAATCCTCGTCTTGGCATATTGAATGTACTTCTTCATGAAAGGGATACTGAGAACCTCGGGCTTCTTATTTTGGCCCCGGCCCGTGGTAGTTGTGACACCCGAGTGAAGCATCGCGTCGTACCTCTCGTTCACCTCGGTAGGCCTCTGCGAATCGGCTTGGCTGTTCAAGGCAACGTTAAGGGCCTGCTGCGCGTTCTCTCTGACCGGTGCGCCCTCTTCCGTCCCGGGCTGTCGGTATCGGTGCATGCGGAGAACATGCTCAGATATTCTCCGGTCACGGCTGTCCTCGATGTCGTCGGTGACGACGAACAAGAGATCGAAACGAGACAGCAACGAGTCCGGGAGGGCGATGTTCTTGTGCGGATCCTTATGTGTGTCATACTGGCCAAAAATGGGGTTCGCTGCCGCAATGACGCTACACCTCGCATTCAAGGAAGTGTGGATACCGGCCTTGGCGATGGTAACGGTTTGTTGTTCCATGACTTCGTGGATTGCGACTCTGTCGATATCGGACATCTTGTCGAACTCATCAATGCAGACGACTCCACGATCGGCCATGACCATGGCGCCGGCTTCGAGACGTCGCTCGCCAGTCTCCTTGTCCGAGGTGACAGCGGCTGTCAGACCGACACCGGAGGACCCACGACCGGTGGTCGCAATGGCGAGCGGCGCGGTGTTGAGCACGAAACGCAGGAGCTGAGACTTTGCCGTCGACGGATCACCGACCATGAGGATGTTGATGTCTCCTCTCAGATGGGTTCCGTTCTCCAGATTCTTCTCCATGCCTCCAAGTAACATGAGGAGGATCGCTTTCTTGATGTAATCATGCCCGAAGATACTCGGCGCAAGCGATTGGGATAGAAGCTGGAAAACATTCTTCTTCTTCGCGATCCTGTTGATGTTCCGGATATCGGTATCGGTGATTGTTGCCGTTGCCACGCCTCCGCCGGACTTTGACGATAAGAGAACAATGTTGTTGGCAAGAATCAAGGTCTTGAAGAGGGCGCTGCTGTGGTTCGTGTTTCGATTTCCCATGGTTCTGTATATGCCCACAAGTTGGACACGATCCCCGGGCTTGACCTTGTCGACTAGATCGTCGTCGAGGACCACGTCGACGCCGCGGGGAAGCTGCCCCGCTGGCGCTCGTTCCGGCATTTCCTGGATAGAAATGGTTTGGTGATCTCGGTAGGTACAGAAACCGTACTCAGTCAAGAGTGGGTTGCCCTCGTCGTCCTCCTGGGGGTATACACTCGACGTTGTCGCGCCGTTCGTCATGGTCTGGTCGAGGTATTCTCTGTAATGGAAGATGTTCTTGACCTCGTTGTAATGCACACTCTTGACGACCTTGGGCCGGATCAAGGAACACCTCGTGACAATACCTTCAATGGACACTGTCTGATTGAGGTGCTGGGACGAGATAGTCCTCGGGTTGCACGTGTGTAGGCCAAAGCTTCCAGCCCAGGCGCAGTAGTACAGGACCTCATTGTCGGTCTGGTCAGGCCTCGCCTGAGGAATCGTCTTGACGATCTCCTTGAGGGCGTGGTTGAAGGCCAGCGTGTGTTCGAAAGGCGCTGTGAGCAGCCCCTCAGCGATCTCGGGATTGTGTTCGCGGACATGGTCGATATTAACAACCAATCTCCGCTGGTTTTTCTGGAGCATCAAGATGATCTCCGGTCTATAACTTCGCGCATGTTGGTCATCTACGAGAAGCGTAATCAGTCAGTGGCTCACGGCCAGGTAACGAAGCAGGGAGGAGACATACGCGGATCCAGAAACTCCTCGGCCTGGCGAATACGATTCCTCACCGCCTCGTCCTGAAGCGAGAGGTAGTCCATGATAACGAAGTCGGTTTACGGAAACCCGAAGGCGCAGGGCGATTGAAGAAGGAAACTGGAATCGCAAGGCAACTTTCAAATTCTTTCGGCTGCGGAGTTAGGACAGAATTTAGGTTGAGATAGGGCGCGAAAGGGGAGACGCGACGCTGGGAGCAAGAAACCGCGTAAAGTGGTTTCGCGTCAAGCCAATCAGCGCGAGCTACTCTCCTATGCCCCTGAATGCGAACACGTGAAGAATTAAACAAAGCACGAGCCACTTCAGGCCCAACGAGCTAAACCCTTTTCATGCCTGTGCTTTTCAGACCAAACGTATCCCCCTTTTCTGAGTTACGGACAGGTCTGAGGCTGTCAAGACTCAATAGTAAGACGAACGGCAATACTTGCTACGTCTTTAATTTTATATTGTTATAGAAATCCCCCAACTCGGAAGAGTACCGGCAGACTTACCATCAGCTTCACAAAACGTCTAATTGGAGAACTCGCGGACTGAAGGTATATGCGAGGTAGGCGTCACCCCTGAGTAGCTAGAATCAGAGAGTAGTGTTTTTTTTCTTCACTAGGTTACAGGTTCTATGTTAGCTACTCATTTAATCTAAAAGTCCGATACATCCTTTTCAAGAGATGCTTATCTTGTCACATGCCGTACTACAATCATCGAAAGGCTTGGGCAGACTCGGCTTGCTTCCACTGTTCTGCACGCTGAAGCATCTCGTCCCCGATATGGCGTGGTGACATCCGCCTGTCGTTTCGTCCTAAGGCGGCAGAATGGTCAGAGCAGTATCCCGAGACATCGTAGGACGCCAACTGATCCAGTTGCGTAGTATCTCCCATGATAATCAACCATACGTTCCGTACTTTTGTCATCTGACGGCAATTATCGATACCCGACGGCTGCGTAGAGCGGGCTTCGGACTGTAGTTATACCCGAATTGGGCCATCTCGGGTGGCCGTGTGACGAGGAGCCGCCTGGCCACAGATTGAGGGAAAAAAGGAATCCGTGGTTGGATTAAAGCCCGTTGTCTGTACCTCGATGAATCATTTTAGATCAGAACCAAGATCTATAGGGCGTATTCATCATACAAATCCTCCTCTTGTCGACACCACGGCGCGGCCTCCTTAAAACCAGGGTCGCGGGGTTGATACCGTATCTTGAAGGTTACAGACGGCTGAGTAACATATGCGCCTGCTGACCGTCAGACCGGCCCTCGCTGTCCGTCGGGTGCTTTGTGTATGATGTGCCGAGCATGTTGGAGCGGTTCCTGCCGCTACCCTTCCCAGCTGTAAATCTAGCCGGCTTCTGATCCTGCCGCATGCTCGTTGTCCGTGAGACAAGTAAGGTAATTCGCGATACGTGGCGCACATATCCAAGCCGTGTAATGGCCCGGCCCTGCGACCTCGGGAAATCGGTTGGCGACTGATGCTCCGAACATGTCGTGCCTCTCCGTAGCTTGGTAACCAATGATATAGAATAGCCAGCTCGGAACTAAGAGAAAAGATCAACAGGTACCGCCATCCTGATGCCCTCATACGTCCTCCCGTCAACACTAGCCCCTCTAAGTCTCGGGAACGAGCAACTCACTCCCGGAATTTGTGACTCTGCATGCAGTTCGGGATTATTTGGGCATAACGTGTAGAAAAATCTGCTCGGCAAGCAGCTCTCGGCTCACCTAAATTTAAAGCAGTGTGTTTCTACGCGAATGCAGCTGTAGCTCATACAGTCTAACACCAAACAAATAGTTGCCGCGCCTTGGGGCTGTGGGTGATTCTTCGTTATCCCGTGTCGCGGCCCGTGAAAATTTCCTCGCCGATATCATCTACTGTCAGGGATTCGGTTAACTAGAGATCACAGGCTGGCGAACTGCAAGGAATAAAGGGAGTGTGTTTGAATAACTTTGGGCTAGACTCGAGTTGCTTAGGGATCGAAGGCTAGACGATGACTCCCGGGGTTCTGTACTGGAGGCTCAAGGGGTGTGAGACTAAAACCACACACACGTAAGATATAGAGCGACGATCTTACCACAGTAGGAGACCGAGACACATGAGAAAACTTGCTCATACCAGCGAGTCTGGGCGGACGACAACTGGAGAGATGCATTGGACGCCGTACATCATTGATCAGATCAGTGCCAGACTCCAAATTGGCGGTCTCCAGGCATCGGCTTTAATAGCAAGGAGGCAAGGATGTATACGATTCGGCCGCAGTCTCCATGCTCTATGATGGACAGGTGCAGCAAGGCACAGCTGGCAGATCAGCGTCGGCAACCGTTCCCATGCAGCTGGAGAGCAGCCGATAGGAGAGTGGCTAACATAGGAAACGCCTTGATAACGACGATTTACGACCTTCAAGATACGCTCGACAACCACATTCCCGGGTAAAGTGGACGATGTGTTGCAATGAGGTGAGTTGTCCGCTACCGGAAACGGCAGAGGTTCATGATGCCGAGGATACATAGGCTCGGCTAGCTCGTAACTTCGAGGACGGGCCATTGGGTTGAAACCGAACCCTGCAACGGAGCGTATCGGGGGTGGTACCAAGGCGGACGTTGCTAGAAAGCATCAAAGAATAAGCTGTCAGGCCACCTGCGGCAGGTATGGCTCCTCGTGACCGCAATCCCGGATGCTCACAACCGTTGTCGGACAGGGAAAGGAGGCGTCATTGGCCAGCCAAGCCTAGCAACAAGGTAAGCAATACATGAAAACAACGGCGATGCCGCCCGTATGAGGATCGGCATCGCGGTTTCGGGAAAGGCATCATTGGATGGGGAGCAGCAGAAAACTGATTTTCCCAACTCAAGGCGCAGGCAAGCGAGCTGGCAGTGCCAATGATAGTGTGCCCCGTATGTTCCGTCTGCTCCGTAAATTCCCGTGCCGTATAGGCAGACGATGGGACTTGCCTATTCCAAATATTACGTGGAATTCGCAGTCGAAAGTCTTCGTGCTCGTATGTAAGATGTGGGTAACTAAACCCTTTTGTTGGTAGCTCCATGCCAAGCTTCGGGATGGAGGTGTTGGGCTGGCCCGAGATCGGGATGCCGAGAGACGTTTAGTCACCCACACACCCATACTACGTACACCCACACACCCCGCAGCACCCGCACCGCCACTTACAACGTAACCCCACCACCACTGAAGCCCCATCAGTGACCCCAGCACCCTCCTCCACCAACATTCTCCTCCGCCCCCCTGTTATTTATTTCCGAATGGAGGTTTGAGCATGAGCCGTTGTACCACGACAGGCCGGAATTATCAAGTTGCTTGCAGACGGTTTGTGCCACGTGAGACAAACGCCCGACGCCGTGTGAGTATCCAGTTCGGTTGATCGTTGTAGGTCATTTTGCTCTTTGAACGACGTTCAAGTCTTCCACGGTGGATTATTTGTGGCTGCCTTCCCAGGGAGACACGCTGCCAACCTGTTGGGAAACTCCTACTCCAGGGACTGACCAACCTGCTTTTGAGGGGGACACGTGAACATGAGCCGCAGGGCGGCCGACCAGTGAGAGGATGCATCATATCCATCATCTACATCACAAAGGATCCAACTAGGCGAATCATACAACCACCCGATGATCCACAACCCGCCAGAGACTAAACAAACCTCGGGCCACCGAGCGAATCCATAGAAATGGGCGGGGGTGGGGGGACGACCACCTACCAGAGTCGCCGAAAGCTTGCCGGGAAAAACTAACTAATGCTTGTCACGACCTTGGCAACGACGGACATATTGCAGGTTGGCTTATTGGCTTGCAGTTTGACGTTGGCGTCCGGGCCCCCCTTTCATACGGCATCGGAGATGCTACATGCCGTAGGGTCCGTATATAGTTCCTAGGGGCATAAGCAAGTCTGCATCCAAGTAGCCGGTCCCGGCTCCCCGGTCTTATCCCTCCTTCCTCTCTGTATTTCAATACCCCCCGGTCTTTGTTTCCTGCTCGTGTTCCTACGATTGCACCTGCCTTTCCCCTACTAGAAACACTCTCCCATCCCATCTCACCCTCTCCCCTTCGAGATGGTGCTCAAGACAGTTAGCACGACGTCCAACGGAAGTGCCATCAACGGTACAATTGCACCTAACACTGCTAGCGGTGCCACAAAAATGGCTACGTCTGCCGTCCTACACCGACACCTGAACCGTGATTTCCTCGAGCTCGTTCAAGGGGAAGGAACCTATCTCACCATGGCGGATGGCCGGAAGATCCTCGACGCCTCGGGGGGTGCTGCAGTTGGCTGCATCGGATGGGGCAACAGGAGAGTTGCAGAGGCTATCATGGAGCAAGTGCTTAAAGCCCCTTATTGCTCCACACTGTTTTACACTACTAGCGTGTGTGAGGAGCTGTGCCGGATGCTAGTCGATTCTACCGACGGACATATGGCGCGGGCCTATATTGTGAACTCAGGTCGGTGCCATGCCGTCCGTTTCGGGACTGTATTTCGGGAACGGAAGCTGACAGGGCAGTAGGGTCCGAGGCGATGGAGGCAGCTGTGAAACTAGCGCGGCAGTACTTCTTGGAGAAGGACACCCCGGAGCCGCAGCGGATTCGCTATATCTCGAGGCGGCAATCCTATCATGGCATCACTCTAGGAGCGTTAGCAATGGGTGGGCATGAATATCGCCGGAAGAAGTTCGAACCCCTGTTGATGGACAACGTCTCCCGAGTGTCACCGTGCTATTCGTTCAGGGGCAAAGGCGTCCACGAAACAGACGAGCAGTACGTTGCTAGGTTGGCGCAGGAACTCGACGACGAGTTCCAGCGGGTTGGTCCCGACACCGTCTGTGCCTTTGTCGCCGAACCGATCGTGGGTGCCGTAAGTCACTGCTTGATCTTGCCATGTATGTACGTCGGATGCTAATAACGACGGATAGGCACTCGGATGCGTCCCTTCGGTTCCTGGTTACTTCAAGGCCGTTCAAGCCGTTTGCCAGAAATACGGTGCTCTGCTGATATTCGACGAAGTAATGTGCGGGATGGGTCGGACGGGAACCACCCATGCATGGCAGCAAGAAGGAATAGCTCCAGATATTCAAACCATTGGGAAGTGCCTCGGTGGAGGATACCAACCGGTTGCAGGAGTCCTTGCGAGCGGACGGGTCATTGACGCAATATCAAATGGCACATCGTGAGTGCCTTGAGACAGAGTTGAGCGTTGAGGGGGTCTTACTAACTTCTACCAGAATGTTTGTTCACGGGCACACCTACCAGGGACATCCCGCTGCTTGTGCGGGAGCTTTGGAGGTCCAGCGCATTATCCGCGAAGAGGGCCTTGTGGCGAACGTGGCAAAAATGGGGACTCTCCTGTCCACGCTACTGCGAAGCACTCTGGGAGATCATCCCAATGTTGGAGACATCAGAGGGCGGGGTCTCTTCTGGGGAATCGAATTCGTGGCGGAGAAGAAGACTAACACCCCGTTCCCCAGCGAAGCCCATGTGGCCATGGAAATCAGTGAGCTGGGCATGGCGAAGGAATACTCGATCGCCGTGTACCCTGGCACGGGCACTGCTGAGGACGGGATCGGGGGAGATCACATCATCATTGCACCGCCCTACAACGTGAATGAGGCAGGCATTCGGGTGATTGTCTCAATCGTCAGGAAACTAGTCAACGATTACTTCTCGCGCATCTCCCAAGGCAGTAAGTAGTTGAGGCGAGAAGAACGTATTATGTATCTGAATACGTCATTCGCTCTGACAATACGAATAGTGCCTGGACTATAACCCTAGAAAATAAATATTTCAGATCCTTCTCCGTTCTCAAGTTCGGCCCGTGGCTTTGCCTGTCAGTTTAGAATCAGGTTTGCGATCAGTTGATCCTTGAGATGATGGACATGAGATGAAGCAACGGGCCGTGGTTTACCGTTTACCCCGGATCTACGGATATAGGTACCAAAGTACCGATGCGCACGAACCACTCCACGCCTTGGGTGAATGATGAGATGTCAGGTACCGACGTACATTAATACCTTAACGCACATCTGCCCATTGAGCCTATGGATCACCTTTGGGCCGTGGAGGGAAAATGAAGTTTAAGGCAAATAAATCTACTGCGGACATCAAATCTGCTCCCGCAAGATAGACTTTCTATCTTGCCTCGCCCTCGGGACGTTGCGCGGTCATTCTACAAGTTCCAACTGCTTTCCACACCAACAGCGCCCTGCCAGGTGGCTCCAGCCGCCAAACAACCGTGCCCGCTAGCGTAGCAGCCGGCGCTGCCAAACCCCCAAAGATGCCTGCCGCCATGGGCGGAGTGTATGCGCCCTCTCCCTCCTCCACATCGGTGCTGCTGCTGTCACCATCACGCCAGCAGTTCGTCCTTTCGCAGTTCTCTCCGGGTAGGGCCATGGCGGTTGGCTTCACTAGCGGTAGCCGCCACGCGGCGGACGAGGAGGCGCGCGCCGAGGTCGACGTCCTCAACTCGCGCCTCGAGAAGACGACCCAATTGACCAAGAAGATCCAGGCCAGCCTCGGCAGGCTTGAAGCTACGGGCAAGAGTGTGCGCGAGGTTGTTGGGCCGCTTAATGGCGAGACTAAGAGACTGCAGACCCTCACTAATAGTCAGTTTGTTCCGCGGCGTTTCCTATCCAGAATGTCAATCTGCCCCTTTCCAGCAGCCCTCGTACCATTCCGCGATGCGCCAAACCGGAAGACCCCGTCTTCGCTACCCCGTCCTTGTCGTAGACTATCTCACTGACCTTCTGGTGGCTAGACGTCGACTCAGTTATCGCAGCGATCGAACGACTCCGGCAACCGGCCGACAGTAAGAATGACGAGGAACAGATCATTCGCATGGGACCCGACAAGGCTGGCCTCTCGAGTTACCTAGCGTCGGTCAAGCGCCTCGATAAGGCCCTGTCAGAAATGAAAGCCTCGAACCTCCGATCGACACAGCAGACGGTAAACGATCTACAGCGACTGGTCAAATCCGGCAACACGCAGCTCGAAACCTACTTTGACAAACTACTGCGCGGCGAGACTCCGCGGTCGGTCGAGCCGCTACACTTTATCACCAAAGACAAGCCGTTCCCCGTGCTATCGCAGGACCAGATTGCACGGCTTGGCTTGGTAAATTCATACGTCGCGGGGGTACACCGGCAGAGCGGCGCCGCACCACAGGAGTCGCCCGTCGCAAAGATCTACGCGGAGATTCGAAGCCCGTACTTGTCGGCGACGCTCGTCAATCTCGCGTCGGCGAGCGTGAATACGGCCAAGAAGAACCGCCCAGACGCGATATATCGAGCCGGCACGAATGGCATTGGCACGTACGCGCAGGCGATGGAGGGCTTGTTCCTTGCCGAGTACGACAACATCTGCAGTATCTTTATGAGGGAGGACTGGGGCACTGTGTTCCAGGCCACGTGCCAGGCTTCGCTGATGGAGCTTGGCCGCACTTTACGAGAACTTAATAACCATGTCAAGGCGCACATGAACACAGACTGCTTCCTTGCATACGAAATTGTCGAGATCATATCTAGCTTGTCGAACAACCTAGAGACCCGAACGGGGGAGCTGAAGGCGTCGCTTGCCGCGTCCTTAAAGCCGGTCCGGGAGACAGCCAAGTCATCCCTCGCCGAGCTCTTGGAGGACACTAAGCGTCGCTCGGCCAGTCTACAGACGTTACCGCCCGACGGCGCACCGGTACCGATCGTGTCTGAGACGGTACAGCGGCTACAGACTATGGTCGACTTCCTACGGCCGATATCTAGCATCATGATATCCCTCGGGGACGGCGGGTGGAAGTCCACCGCGGCGTCCAGGGGAGGCGGGGCGGCGGCAGCGGACGCAATTCCCAGCCTCGCATCGTTCGACATTGGAGCGGACGGCAAGGACATCTTTGCGCACTACTGCACCGACACGATCGAGGCGCTCATGGCGTCGCTAGACGCGCGAGCGCGGGCGATACTGCAGAAGAAGTCGGTGATCGGGGTGTTCCTCGCCAACAGCGTCGCCATCGTGGAGCGGATGATCCAGGACTCGGACCTGGCGCCGGTGCTGGAGCAGCGGCTCGGGGTACTGGACCAGTGGCGCAAGAAGGCGACGAGCTTCTACACGGACGCGTGCAAGGACGTCAGCGTGCACCTCTTCGACGTGATCCACACGAGCCGGACGGCGCGGCCGACGAGCGGCGGGCAGGGCGCGGTGGACAGCGCGTCGATCATGAAGGGGCTCAGCTCCAAGGACAAGGAGAACATCAAGGCCAAGTTCGGGGCGTTCAACGCGTCGTTCGACGACATGGTCGCGCGGCATAAGCAGTACAGCATGGAGAGGGAGGTGAGGCAGATGTTTGCCCGGGATATCCAGCACATGATCGAGCCGCTGTACAACCGCTTCTGGGACCGGTACCACGAGATCGACAAAGGCAAGGGGAAGTACGTCAAATACGACAAGTCGTCCATCTCTGCCGTCTTCCTCAGCCTGTATTAGGACTAATTGGGTCTTTTTGAGGCTGGGGGATGGGATGCGCGTGCAGCATGCGTGTCAGAGACAACGCATAAGAAGCCAAAAAGTTTCTCACCCGGGATGAGGCATGGCCTCGTCATGCTTTGTCTATGCCACGTCCCGAACGGACAAGAACTTCAGGGCGGACGACGACCTATCCGACGGTCCCGGATTCGGCAATGCCTACATTGCCTTGCAGCACATATGATTTATCAGCTTTATAATTAGCGGCCGCCCAAACGACCTCGCCTCACAGACGGGGCAACGCAGGGGCCCGTTGTACATATACAACAATCGCATGATCGGCGCGCCGTTTATAGTCCCTTCTATAACGTGCTTCCGCCGTGTGTCTCGTGGCCCTCCCCTTTACCGCCCCCCACCTGAATAAGGGTGGGCTAGAACTACGGGATGCTCGGGTCGGCCCTTGGTGGGGCGCGTCACCTGGCCCCACATCGGCCGCGTCCGGGGTTGGGCCGGGGGAGGGGTGTTTGCTTGTTTGTTACAGGGGACGGCGATGCCCGACCGGGGGGCCTCAGGTGTGCGCTTCATATATGCAGTGTCTATCGGGCACCATGCGGTCTGAGTCTGTTTCTGACGTTGGGAGACCGAACGGAGAGGAGGGGGTGCGCACAGAGGATGAGTGAGAGGGCGGGGGTGAGATATGACGGTGAGGGGAGCTGTGTGTTGTGTGATGACAGGTGACCGCGTCTGCGTTTTTTCTTCCCCTCCTTGCCATTTACATGTATACTCCGAAGCTCAACGTTTTCGGAAAGCCGAGGGGCAGGTTTGGCGGGGGGAGGGGGGGTTTTGTTCTAATAATGGCTGATTCACCTTTCTGTTTGTATTTGCTATAAGATACCACTTTCGTTACCCCTCCTCCGGCGCCCCCTCCCTTGCTCGGGGTCGCGTTGAAAGGAGGGGTTCCAGGCCATTTTTTGTTTTGCTAGTGTCACCTTATTCCAAATCTGCCCCTTTCTATATGCGTACGCATACCTAGCTAATACTTACTTCGCCATATGTGACGGAAACCAAGGTGAGGGGTTTCTGACGACGCGAGCGAGAGTGAAAGGGCGCAGCACATATGCAGCTTCTACTGTATGTAGGTCGAATGAAGCCCTGCCTCGTTTCCCTTGAAGCTCCGGCCCAATCGCTTTGTTGCACTCGTTCGTCCGACAGTGCCGGTGTGTTCACCGGTTTTTCTCGATATCATGATATCAATTCTCACCTTTTTTTCGGCACGACTCCATGTCACTTTTCCTATTCTCTTTTGGGCTGCATGTCTCACCCACTGCCACCCTGAGCTGGCGAACCGGGGGGGTTCGTGTCGCGGGAGCTTGCGGGAGTGAGCGCAGCGAGAACCCTGTTAGATAGACAGGGCTGCCAGAATAACTTCAAGGATGAGTTCTATTATCACCTTGTCCGTGTTATGCCCGCCCGATCGTGTCCTGCCGTCTCTTGGGTCGTAGCCTGCTCCGTTTGGAAGATCATCTCCACCGTCCAACTATCCCTGTCGTCTCTTTCTTTCTCTCCACCTCCGCAAGATTCAAGGCTTTATATCCCCCTGCCGCCACTCTGTTTCGTCGCACCTCTTTCGGGTAGGTATACATGGCTAGTAATATGCCAGGGCCAAGGTGTAGTGCCACGTCGAGGGGACTTTGCGGAGGACAGGGTCCCCTCCTTCTTGGTGGCGCTGCCACACCGAGAATGGCATGCGAGAAGCCAAGAAGATGGCTTGCGTTGGTGAGGTAGGGTCCCGGTCAGGCTGAGCCCGGCGTGTCGGGATTGGATAAGTTGGGGTGGGTAGGTACTGTAGGGAGTATTTGGTACTTTTATTGCTTTGTCTACTTATATGTATTCTAGTGTTTGTACATGTACAGTACATGTGTGACGTGTTCAACGGTGGAGGAGGCAAAGCAAGGCAACTTAAGGCAACTTTAAGCAAGGCAAAAGTACGGCAAAGCAAGGCAAGGCGAGGCGAGGCAATGCAAATGACTGCATCGGCGAGAAACACGAAAGCAGAAGATAACGCAGGATGGAAATTGCAGATTGCCCAGGTATGGTCAGTGCTGTGTGCAAACACACACACAAGATACAGAAAAATCCCTGTCCATCCCAAAAACTCTCACTCGCCCATTGGTATCTCCCAAAGCCCAAGATGTCGTCCTGATGGCTAAGTAAGCCGTGGTAGGAGAGGCGGGTTTTCGCCCAGCCTGCATCAAACGCCAGTTCCCTTGTAACACCCCGTCACGTCGTTACCCTCCCAGAAAGGCCCTCCGTGGAGAAGCGTGATAACCCAATCCCAATCCCAATGTATTCCCAGCCAAGAAAAAAAAAACCGCGCAAAGGTAAAGCCAAGGAGAAACCAGTTGAGGAGAAAAACGCCACTGAATGCCTTTCCCTGAACCAAGAAACACCAGCGAGCGGTCCCTCCAGTCCGTGCCCGCAGTCAAGATTGGACGCAATGAAGAAAACACCGCCCTGGCAAGGGCAGGGACGAGAAAATCGCAAACCCCTGGCCTGTTGAGCGAATGAGCAAGGACGATAAAAGTACAGGTTTCCCAAAAATCGCGGTCGTGGCGTCGGTCGTGGTCCAGCCCCCCCGGTACCCATGTAAGCCGCAAAAAAAAGCATGGATCATGAAGAAAAAAGTAATGCATGATCCCGGCTGTGACTCAGGACAATGGCGAGACGGGCCACCACAGCATCAGGCTTGGATCCGTGGCGGGCCGACTTCCAGCGACCGGGTGGGGAAGATGAGGTGGAAAGAAAAGGTAGGAAAGCGTAAGGGGCCCCCCTTGGGCGTCATAGGGAGGACGTGGCCTAGTTGCTCGCCTGCTCCTCTGGCGTTTGTACTGTTGGAGTTTGCCGAGCCGGCAGTAGCTAACGGTAGGCAGACGAGCAATGTTGTCGATGGGAAACGTCAGAGGGGCCCTTGTTGTGTGAGAGAGAATGGCTTAGTCGATCGGATATCTCCATGTTTCGACCGGTGAGGGAGTTCTCGGCATGCAAGCTGCAGAAGACCTGCATATGTTGCCCGGGCCACCTGCAGAGAGCCCAATTGGGCGGGACAGGCAGGCTCGGCGGGACAGCAGGCAGGAGGAGGCTCATGAGGGGCACCTGGCGCAGTGGGAGCTGCCAGGGCAGTAGTCGTGAGTGCCGAAGTCGACGGCCTTGCAGCAGAACGAGCAGCAGTGGTTGACGAGGGGTTGATACTCCTTGACGGCCATTGTGTGGGATGTTTGGGGGGTGGTGGTGTGTAGGAGTTGGTGTAATTGGTAGGTGTGGTTCGCGACAACTGTTGAGGACCGATGCAGTGACAACCGATCTTGGAAAGGGTTGGGACGATGGCCAAGGGGGGAGCGAGTTTGGTCGTGAGTCGAGTTTGGTTGTCCGTGGGTTTGTGCTTGGAGACGACGTGGGGGATTTGTGTATGTGTACGGATATGTTATGGCAATATAACTTTGTTGTTTGAAGATAGATGTGTAGTAGGAAGCAAGAAATAGAGAGCAAGTTAAGGATCCGTAGTAGGATGTAAGTTGTAGGTTGTAGTGAGGTATGAATCTCTGGATGGCAGCTTGTGGATTCTTGGGAGAGAGGACGGGTCTGCTCAGACTTTAAATAATTTTGGGATACCCGCGACGGGAATGAGTTGAGGCTTGTGTTTTTTTTTGGCGAGGAAAAATAATATTAGGAGAGAGGCTTAGTACGTCGACGATGTACTTTGGTACCACTACCCCAAATCGATCCAAGGACTGCCTAGGGGGTGTGGGGGATGATGCAAATAGAGGTAGTGCCTGATAGGTATAAAGGAGGTAAAATAAGGCAAGGAAAGGGGACGGGAGTGTGGGAAAAGTAAGGCAAGGTTAGGTGCGGTACACAGGTACCCAATCTGTATGCATGTATGTACAGTACAAACAAGCCCCGCTCGCCTCGCGTTTGCTTTGTGCCTTGCCAAGGTACGTTTTCTGTTCGAGGAGGCGCGTTGGGGGGGAACGACAAGGAGTCGTACACGAAAATAATGTGTCGTTACTATCTCTAGAGGATCCAAAAAAGGGGAGAAGGGAGGGGGGGGGGGTGTGTGGGCGCTATTATGGAGAAGAGGGACCAAACCATGCAGCGTTGTGGCACAAAGCGGTCACGGGGGCGTGTGCGCAATCGAGAAAGAAACGGCGGATCGTTAATTGAGCGGAGCAAAAAGGTCGGAAAGCTCTGATTTAGGTGTAGGAGAAGGACGTTAGTACTCTGTACTGTGGATAGTTACCAGTGGATAGTATCAGTGGATACCTAGTATCAGTGGGATGTTGGTTGTGGAACTCCCATGTACAGTACATCCGTACCGGCAACTTGGTGCAACCACTTTTTCTCGCGCCTTTGCGCCCCCATCTTTCAATCTGCCCTACGCGGCACGGCAACTATCAGTCGGGATCAGTCGGACACAACCAACGACACAATAACACAATCCACTGTCATAATCCTGTCTTTAATTCTGTTCCCCCCTTCCCTCTCCATCCGGCTCGTCCCTGGCTATCCGAGAGCCAAGAAGGGAAACCCCGAGTCAGACAGTGTTGCCCGGTGCGGGGTGGTGATACGTAGTAGAGTGGTTTGGGGAGGGGAAACGGTCGACAGGGGGGGGCAGAGAGTAGAGGGGCAGTGGGCAGAGGGGAAAGAGGAGAGAGAGACTGCCACAATCTGCAAGTCGTCATAGTCATAGTCTCAAACTCTCTCACTCTCAAGCATTTCTCTCGCTGCATCTCTCTCCCCGATGTCCCAAAGAAGGACTGACGGACCGAGACCAAGGATGCAAGGTGAGGCTGATGTTGATGATACGAGATTTTAGTGCCATTGTCAGTATTGTCATTATTATTAGGCTCCTGCACATGCACATACATGCAAGCACGCAGGGAGCATGATGAAAGTATGCGGACGCGTGTAAGTCAAGCCATCCTGGACCAAGTTCAAACCGCCGTCGCCATGCGGCACAATTTCGTCTGTTTTCGACACCATGGGGCCAAGTCGTCCCCCTGTTCCGTTTCTTCTCGTTTCCCCGTCTCGTTTCCCTTCTCGTTTCCCCCCATTTCTGTTCCCGCTTTCCCCCGTTCCGTTGGCTTGGTTTCGGGTTGGGCCTAACAAAGAAGCTATCTATTCCATGGCACAAGTACTGTACATTACTTTCTTTGTACCTCCCCGTGGGTGGAGCCTGCAGAGAGCCGTTGCCTCTGACGTCGTCAGCTTCCTTCTCCCATCAACCCGTCTCTGTCCCATGTTCAAACCTCATCACATACGGGCAATGCCCAAGCAAGATGACGGTGGCTTCATTGTAACCCCTGCCCCTGCGCTGCGGTGGGCAGTCGTGGCCCAACATTAATCTCACGATGCTATTGACCACCCCCCCCCCCCCCCCCTCCCCCCCCCGGCCCCCCCCCCCCCCCCCCCCCCCTCCCCCCCCTTTTCCCCTGCTTTTTCCTCTCCCGTGGGGGTAGGCTCTGCCCCCCCGAACCCAGGGGCGGGAC
>Ga0164242_10003763_pt1 | contig 17201 bp, 22 predicted proteins | sample OricomgcompostMG_FD_108783 | JGI IMG/M metagenome (GOLD analysis project Ga0164242, IMG submission 108783) | Miracle-Growth compost microbial communities from Emeryville, California, USA - Original compost - Miracle growth compost (MG) ...
GAGATCACCACCGAGATCCGCCCGGCGCCGACCTTCTACGCCGCCGAGCCCTATCACCAGCAGTACCTCGATCGCGTCCCGAACGGCTATCGCTGCCACGCCAACACCGGTGTGCCGTTCCCGTAAGACCGCCACCCGAGAACTGGCCGATCACGTCACGACGCTGCGCGACCGGTAGTTCGCTGCCGGATGCACGCGACTCACAGGGCCAGCACGGCCATATAGCTCATCACACCGGCCATGACCACCTCGCAGACCGAACCCAGCCGTGCTGCGGACCGCTGCCTCGGTGTTTCGGCGGCCACAGCTACGCCGGCGCGGACCGCGCTGACGACGACCGCAGCGCAGACGGCGAGCAGGGCGGCCGCGAGCCACGGCGGCATCGACATCGCCGAAGCATCCGTGGTGGACCCTGGCGGAGTCGTGCGCGGGGTCATGTCCGACATCGCCGGCGTGGCCGGGACGGGACCACCCAGAGCGGCCGGCACGAGCATCACGGCCATCACTGCCGAGGTGGCGGCCACCCGACGGCGTACGTCGGGCGGACGCCGTACGGGCCGGTCCGGCCCGAGCGTCGAGGCGAGGAACCACGCCGCCGCGATCCCGAAGATCACCGCGCCCACGAGTGCCGTTCGCCCGCCCACCGGCGCGAGGAGCATGACGATCATCGTGGTGCCCATCAACATGTGCCAGAGGTCGACGTGCGGGAACGCGCCACTGCGCCGCGACGCGATTACGCAACGGACCAGACAGTGCCCCACCACGGCAGCGGTAAGCAAGGCTGCAACCAGGACGCCCACGCCAGCCATGGTCGGAGTCTGCGACCGCATCCTCGCTCCGGACAGGCACAGTTAAGTCACCTGTTGATCGACTCCTACCGGTGCCGCGCGCAGCACCTAGCGTCGGCGGGGTGTACGACATCGCCGTTGCCGTCGCCGCCTGTCTCCGCGCCGGAACGCGCGTGGACGTCGCGTGGGTCCTGGACAGTGACCTCGAGCCGCCACCCGGACCAGCCGACGCCGTCGCGCTCACGCCGGGCGGTGGCCGGATCGGCACGCTGCTCCACGGCGCGCTCGACGACCGGCTCGCCGATGCCGGCACCGGACGTCTCCTCACGCTTGACCTCAGCCCGCTGGAGGCGAAGGCGATGGGTCGCCGCGGCGGCCGGGTGCGTTGCCTGGTGGTGCCCGCCGACAGCCTGCCCGCCGACCTGTGGCGGCGGCTCGCCGTGCGGGAGCCGGTCCGTCTGCTGACCCGGCTCGAGAAGGATCGGATCGTCGACACGGTGACGTACGACGCCGGGCCGGAGGATCCCGTTGCGAAGGCCACCCTGGAGTTGGTCGCCCGAGGTTCCAGCGGCTCGGTTCTGACCGAGCACGGCGTGATCACCGTGCTCTGTCCGCTCCCACGCCTGGCCGTGCTCGGCAGCGGCCCGATCATCGACGCGCTCGCCGGACTGGCCGACGTGCTCGGCTGGAGCGTGCACCGGGGCGATGTTACGACGATCGCCGGACTGGCGCCCGGACTGACCCCGCGCGATGCCCTCGTGGTGATGAGCCACGACGTCGACGCCGCCGGCACCGTGCTCGCCGAAGCGCTGGACGGGCGGGCCGGCTACATCGGCGCGCTAGGTTCGGCCCGGATGCAGCAGGCTCGGGCTCGCTGGCTGGCCGACCGTGGGATCACCGACCTGTCCCGCATCCACGGGCCCGCCGGCCTCGACCTCGGCGCCGCCGGACCCGGTGAGATGGCGGTGGCGATCCTGGCCGAGGCGATCGCGGTACGCACCGGTCACCGGCTCGGTCAACACATCGCTTAACCGGCCCTCCCTCGGCCCCGCGACCACACCTAGAGTCGAGAGCGATGCAGGAGGTGCGCCATGGGCAACGAGACCCCGGAAGTGCTCCGTGAGGTCTGGGAGGTCGACAGCGCGGACCCCGCCGTCCGTACGGCGCTGGACGACTGTGGTCCCCAGCAGAACTGCCGCAACATGCGCCACGTCAGCTTCGACGCGATGGCGGAGCCGGGCACCGACCTACGGGCAGCGTGGCACGAGCGGCTCGCTAGCGAGGGCAAGTTGGCGAACGGCGCCGAGACGATCCGCGACCTCGTGCTCGGCCCCGATGCCGACGAGTGATGCGATGAGGATTCCCGGCAGCGTCGAGGAGCTGACCGGCATCCTGCGCAGCGGTGGCTACCTCGCCGACCGGGGGCTCGCGACCGCGCTCTACATCGGCCTCACGCTGGACCGCCCGATCTTGCTCGAGGGCGAGGTGGGCGTCGGCAAGACGGAGGTCGCACGGGCGCTGGCGCAGGTCCTTGGTCGACGCCTGGTGCGGTTGCAGTGCTATGAGGGCATCGACACCCATCAGGCGATCTATGAGTGGGACTACGCCAAGCAGATGCTGCAGATCCGAGCGCTTTCCGAGCGCCGGCTGGCAGAGGTGGCCGGTGATGACGACGCCGCCGTGGACTCGCTCTTCGGTGAGCGGTTCCTCGTGGAGCGTCCGCTGCTGGACGCTGTCCGCACCGGCGACCGAGCCGTGCTCCTGGTGGACGAGATCGACCGGGCCGACGACGAGTTCGAGGCGTTCCTGCTCGAACTGCTCTCCGATTTCGCGATCACGATCCCCGAGATCGGCACCGTCGCCGCCGAGCGCCCTCCGCTGGTGATCCTCACCTCCAACCGCACCCGTGAACTCCACGACGCACTCAAGCGCCGGTGCCTCTACCACTGGGTCGGCTACCCCTCTCCCGAGCGCGAGCTCGAGATCGTCCGGGAGCGCATCCCCGGCGTCGAGGAGACGCTGGCCCGCAAGGTCGTCGTGGCCGTCCAGCGGCTGCGCGAGCTGGACCTCGCCAAGCCGCCCGGTGTCGCCGAGACGATCGATTGGGTGCGCAGCCTCGGGGTCGTCGGCGCCACCGACCTCGACGACCACACCGTGGAGGACACCATGGGTGCCGTCGTGAAGGAGTACGACGACCTCGAGGTCGTGCGCGGCAGCTTGGACCGCCTCATGGCAGGTGGGTGAGATGAGCGGCGACACCGCGGTGCCCCGGCTCGGCGCGACCCTGGTGGGCTTCGGACACGCCCTTCGTGAGGCGGGGATTCCGGTCGGGACCGGCGACGTGGTGACCTTCTGTGCCGCCGCGGCCGAGCTCGACCCCGCCGACCTGCTTGACGTCTACTGGGCCGGACGGACGACCCTGGTGACCCGCCACGAGCAGCTTCCGACCTATCACGACACCTTCCTGGCCTACTTCCTCGAGGACGATCTCCCGCCCCAGGACCGTCCGCCCCTGACCCCACGCCAGCGCGCGGAGACCCGGGCGGCGCTGGCGATGCCGGAGACCGAGCCAGGACCGCAGCGCGAGGAGGAGAGCCGGGAAGCCATGCTCGGCCTGGTCGCCTCGGACGCCGACACGCTCAAGAGCAAGTCATTCGCGCAGTGCACCCCCGCCGAGCTGGTCGCACTACGCCGAATCATGCGGACGATCCGGCTGTCGCCGCCGCGCCGGCGTACTCGGCGGACCGCACGGGGACGAGGACGCGTGCCCGACCTGCGCCGGACGGTGCGCGAGATGATGCGGGCTCACGGCGAGCCGCCGCAGCTCTATCTCCGTCACCGTCGGCTCCGTCAGCGGCCGCTGACCCTCCTGCTCGATGTGTCGGGCTCGATGGCCGACTACTCCCGGGCGCTGCTGCAGTTCGCCCACGTGACCTCGCGCTCCACGGCGAAGGTGGAGGTGTTCTGCTTCGGCACCCGGCTGACCCGGATCACCGCGGAGCTGCGCCATCGGCGTACCGACGACGCCCTCGACCGCGCCGCTCGTGCCGTCGTCGACTTCGACGGCGGCACCCGGATCGGCGCGTCGCTGGAGACGTTCGTCCGCGACTTCGGCCGACGCGGCACCGCGCGGGGGAGCATCGTGGTGATCTGCTCCGACGGGCTCGATCGCGGTGATCCGGCCGATCTCGAGGCCGCGATGCAGAGACTGGCGCGGCAGTGCCACCGGGTGCTGTGGCTGACGCCCCACACCGGCGAGCCGCGTGCCCTCGGGCTACAGGTCGCCACCCCGTACGTCGACACCGTCCTGCCCGCCCGCGGCCTGGCAGACCTGGCGGCGTTCGCCCGGACCGTCGCGGACCTGGGGTGACCCGATGAGCCGGTGGAGTGTCTCGTTGCGGGCCGACGGCGACCGTGAGGTCAGCCGCGAGGAGATCGTGGAGTTGGCCGACGCGGTCGCGTCGCTGGGCGGCGTGGCCGCCGGCATCGGCACGCCGTCCTACGGCGCCGAGATCGTGGTCTCCGCCGATCATCCGGCCGAGGCCGCCCAGGTGGCGCGCGCGGCGTTCGACCGGGCCGTCGCCGGGACTGGGCTACCGGTCTGGCCGGTCGCGGATGTGCGCGTGGTCGGCGCGGACGACGATCCGGACGACGCATGGAGCTGAGCCGACCGTGATCAGGCTGGGCTCGCTCGCCGGCCACTCCTTCGAGGGGCCGCGGATCCTCGCCGGGTGGACGCCGCCGGTCGGACCTGGAGTCTTTGCGATCCTGGTCAGGCCCGATGCCGAGCGCCACCCCGAGCGCTACGCCGTGGTGTACGCCGGTGCCTCGACCGATCTCTCCGGACTGGACCTGCGCCATCCGGCGGCCCCATGCTGGATCCGCCGGGCCGGTACGAAGTGGGCGGTCCACGTCGCCGTACACGACCCGCCGGGCGCCACCGACCGATATCGCCACGAACTCGTCCGCGAGCTCCTCTCCGTCTACCACCCCGGCTGTAACCACGAGCGCTACGTGCCAGCGTGGAAGCAGGAGTGGATCGGCACCTACTCCGCGCCCACCACCGACCCACTCACGACCAAGCGGGATCCCTAGGGACAGGCGCCTGTCCAGCAAGGTGCAGTCGGCCTGGGCTCAGTGCGGGGCGAGCTCGCCGTCCGGTGCGTAGCCGACGCCGTCGTGCAGCCGGGACCGGCGACGGCCCATCGCAGGGATGGCCGGTGGGCGTTCGGCGCGCGCCGCCGCGGCGTCGTAGGTGGCGCCGGTGACGACGCCCTCGGCCATGGTGTAGAGCAGTGGCAGCGCGCCGGCGACGACGCCGCCGGTGCGGTTGATGTGCTCCAGGCCACCCTCGATCGGCGCAGCATCCTCGGCGATGCCGTGGACAAGATCCCGGCACTCCTCGAGCAGGTCCGCAACGCGGGTGAGACCACCTCCGACGATCCAGAGATAGATCGCCAAGCCGGCGATCAGCAGTGCGACGTCGACGACGGTGAGGACGACCAGCAGAGTCATGAGCGCACCTTCCCGAGGACGCGGCCGAGGAGCAGATGATGCTGTAGGCCCTCGGCGAGCACCGCCTCCACCCCCTCGGCCGTCTGGCCGACCAGGGACGCATCGGCGGTGTTCGCCTTCGCCGCGGCGAGACTGTCGCGAACCTTCCCGACCCGGCGCTCGATGACCGTGACCTCGCGGACCAGGACGGTCAGCAGCGCCGCGACGGCGAGGACAACGACGAAGCCGAGCGCAATGGCGAGCCACCACAGGGTCCTGTCGGTGTGCGACAGCAGCGGATAGACAGTCATGTCAGCCTCCGAGCCGGGCGCGGCCGCGGGCCAGACCCGCGACGATGACCCCGACATGGTCGATGGTGGTCCGCAGCCCGGCCAGGCCGGCGGTGTTGGTGACCGACTGCTGCAGCGAGCCGTCGATCGCTCCGGCCTGGGCACCGATGCGATGGGCGAGCCGCAGGATGGGGAGCACGAGCGCAACGACGGCGAGTACGACGACTGCCCCGATCACGTAGCCGATGGTCCAGCCCATCTCACACCCCCTCGCAGAAGTCGCGGACCGGCTTCAGGTCCGCGTTGACCGACGCGACGGCGGCAGGGACCGGTGCGGTCCGGTCGGCGATCATCCTGACTCCGGCGATCACGCCGTCCAAGGTGCGGGCGACGGCGAGGAGGTGACCGATCACCCGGGCGAGGCCGAGCGCGGCGGCGCCGACGATCAGCGCACCAAGGGCCAAGGTGAGAATGGCGGCAGCGGGCATGGCGGCGTACCTCCCTAGGCGAGGAGCTTGGCGACGGAGCCGGCGTAGCGGACCGCCCCGGTGGAGATGTCGTGGACGGTCCGTCCGGTGCCGGCGAGGAGCTCGGGGGTGTGCTCCAGCTCGGCGGCCAGCTTGCCGCCACCGGCCAGGATCTCCTCGCTCACGCCACGGATCCGCTCAAGGGCGGCGAGGACGCGGTTCAGGAGTGCCACCAGCACGGGCACGACGACGACCAGCAGCAACGCGTTGCCGATCCACCACAGGGTCATGGGAACTCCTCAGGCAGGTTGATAAGGCAGGAAGAAGCGACGCAGGACCCGGCCGAGCGCCATTCGCATGGCCTGCAGCGCGATCGCGACGCCGCTGGCCGACTCGGCACCGACGCCGGAGACGTCTTCGCCACGCTCGAGCGCATCGATGCGGCGCTGCATGTTGACCGCGAACTGGCCCATGAGGACCTTGGTGACATCGGTGACCATCCCGCGGCCGTACTGCGCGGCGGCACCGGAGAGGTTCAGGTCCATGTCGAGTCCGACCCGGGTGCCGACGCCGGCCGGCTCCAGTCGGGCCGTGAGCTGCATGGCGGCATTGCCGCGACCGCCCTCGGCAGCACCAGCACCGTCGATGACCATGGTCTTGGTGGCCTCGTCCCTCGACACGATGTGGGCCTTGCCGTCGAAGACGAGCCGCACCGGCCCCATCCGGATGCCGACCTTGCCCGCGTAGTGGCCCTCACCGAGATCCTGGTCCAGGCTGGCGCCGGGCAGACAAGCGGCGACCTGGGGGACGTCGCCGAAGAACTCCCACACCCTGTCCAGCGGCTGAGCGACCTCGACGGTGTTCTGGATGAGCACGGTGCTACACCTCCTGGAGGTAGGCGGCGGGGTCGGCCTCGAACCGATCGTGGCAACCGAGGCAGCAGAAGAAGTACGTCGACCCGGCGTGACTCAGTGGCCAATGGCTCTCATCCGCGGGAACGGTCATGCGGCACACCGGGTCGACCGCCTCGGGCGTCCTCATGAGGGGAAGCTCCGTGCGGGCCGCGGGTCGCAGCTCGCCAGCCGCGCGCCGGCGGACAAGGTCGGCGAGGACCGAGACCGCGATCTCGGTGTGGGTGGTGTGGCCGAGATCGAGCCCGACCGGATAGTGGACGGCGGCCAACAGCGACGGGTCGACGCCGCGGTCGGCGAGGTAGCCCAAGACCGCCTCACCGCGCTTGCGGGACGCGACCAGACCGACGAAGACCGGCCCTCCGGGCACCGACTCCAGCGCCCCACGCACCGCGTCCTCGTCGCCGTGGCCCTGGGTGGCGACGACCACGACCGAGTGGCGCCTGAGCCCGCGGGAGGGCATGTCCGGGGTGTCCACCGCTCGAGCGCGCCACCCGATCGCCGAGGCCAGCGTGACCAGCGTGACCACCATCGGCGTACGGCCCACCACGACCAGGTCCGTGACCGGCAGCATCGGCTCGATGAAGATCTGCAGCGCACCCTCGCTCTGGCATGACATCGTCACGTAGGTGGCGCCCTCGGGGATCGCCGGCTCCTCCCCCGTGCCCGTGCCCAGATAGAGCAGACGAGGCTCGCCGGATTCGATCACGGCGCGGGCCTCGCGCAGCACCACCGGCTCGGCACAGGCGCCGCCGATCCACCCCTCGAGGCGGCCCTCGGCGGTCACGATCGCTCGCGAACCCTGGTGGCCCGAGGACGGTCCCTCCCGCCACACGACGGTCGCGAGCGCCACCGCCTCGCCGGCCTCGGCAAGCTCGCGGGCCCGGTCCCAGACGGCCCAGCCCTCGGCGTCGTACGCGGTCATCCTCGCCTCCTAGCGGTCGGTCCGCACCGGCGGTGCCCCCGACACATCGTGGCCCGTGATGATCGCCTCGTGGACCCGATCCGGCAGGAGCGGCATGTCGACGTTGCGGACGCCGTAGGGCTTGAGCGCGTCCATCACCGCGTTCACGTACGCCGCAGGCCCGCCCACGGTCGCGCACTCGCCGATCCCCTTGGCACCCAGCGGGTGGTGCGGGCACGGCGTCACGACCTCGTGCAGCTCGTAGCCGGGCGTCTCCCATGCAGTCGGCAGCAGGTAGTCCATGAAGTTGGAGCCGATGCAGTTGCCGTCGGCGTCGAAGGTGATGAACTGCATCGACGCCATCGCGTAGGCCTCGGTGAGACCACCCATGATCTGGCCCTCGACGACCATGGGGTTGATCCGCACCCCGCAGTCGTCGACGGCGACGAACCGGAGCACGTCCCACACGCCGGTGAGTGGGTCGACCTCGACGGTGCAGACGTACGCCGCGAAGGGCCAGGTTAGGTTCGGCGGATCGTAGTAGGCGTTCGCCTCCAGGCCTGGCTCGAGACCGTCGGGCATGTTGGCGTACGCCGCCATGGCGCACTCCTGGATGGTGACGCCGCGCTCGGGCGCACTGCGCACGTGGAAGCGGCCGAGCTCCCATTCGACGTCCTCCTCGGCGACCTCGAGGAGGTAGGCCGCGATCTTGCGTGCCTTGGCGCGGACCTTGCGCGCGGCCATCGCCACGGCGGCGCCGGCCACGGGCGTGGAGCGCGAGGCGTAGGTCCCCATCCCGAACGGCGCGGTGTCGGTGTCGCCCTCCTCCACCACGACGTCGTCGGCGGGCAGCCCCAACTCGTGGGCGACGATCTGCGCCCACGTGGTCTCGTGCCCCTGGCCCTGCGTCCGAGCGCCGGTGCGCAGGATCGCCTTCCCGGTCATATGGACCCGCAGCTCGGCGGAGTCGAACATCTTGATCCCCAGGATGTCGTACTCCCGGCTGTTGCCGGCGCCGAGCGGCTCGGTCATCGTCGAGATCCCGATCCCGAGCAGTCGCCCGCGCGTGCGTGCCTCCTGCTGCTGCCGCCGGAAGTCGTCGTATCCGATGGCATCGAGAGCGGTCTGCAGGCACTTCTCGTACTGACCGGAGTCGGTGAGGAAGCCGTACGGCGTGCGGTGCGGGAAGTCGTCGTCCTTCACCAGGTTGATCCGGCGGAACTCGGCCTGGTCCATGCCGAGGTCGTCCGCGGCGGCCTGGACCATCCGCTCCTGGAAGAACATCGCCTCGGTGACGCGGAAGGAACAGCGATAGGCCACACCGCCCGGAGCCTTGTTGGTGTAGACGCCGGTGGCCTGGAGATGGGCATAGGGGATGTCGTATGCGGCGAACGCGCTGTGCATCAGGCCGATCTTGAACTTGCTCGGCTGGGCGTCGGCGAAGAATGCCCCGTGGTCGGACGTGCTCCGCATGCGCACACCCAGGATCCGGCCGTCCCGGCGCAGCGCCATCTCCCCGTCGAGGTAGACGTCGCGGCCGAAGCCGGTGCTGGACAGGTTGCCGGTCCGGTCCTCGATCCACTTCACCGGGCGCTCGAGCAGGATGGAGGCGAGAATCGAGACGACGTACCCGGGGTAGACCGGCACTTTGTTGCCGAAGCCTCCACCGAGGTCGGGGCTGATGATCCGGATCATGTGCTCGGGCAGCTCGGCGATGAGCGCCACGGCGGCGCGCACGATGTGCGGTGCCTGGCTGGTCATGTAGACCGTCAGTTTCTGGGTCGACCGGTCGAAGTCGGCGATCGAGCCGCAGCACTCCAGGGGACTCGGATGCGAGCGCGGATAGTGCAACGTGATCCGGGAGACCAGGTCGGCCTGGTCGAAGGCGCGATCGGTGCCGGTCTTGTCGCCGACCTCCCAGGTGAAGCAGGTGTTGTCGTGCTGGTTGGTCTTGTCATCACGGATCAGCGGCGCGTCGGGAGCCTGGGCCTGCTCAGGGTTGACCACCACCGGCAGCGGCTCATAGTCCACGACGATCGCCTCGCAGGCGTCCTTGGCGATGTAGGGATCGTCGGCGATGACCGCGGCGACCTCCTGGCCCTGGAAGCGCACCTTGTCGGTGGCGAGGACGGCCTGGGTGTCGTAGGACAGGGTCGGCATCCACGCCAGGTTGCGGGCCGCCATCATCTCCCCGGTCAGCACCAGGCGTACGCCGGGGATGTCCCACGCTTTGGAGGTGTCGATGGAGCGGATCCGGGCGTGTGCAAGCGGGCTGCGCAGGATCTCCATGTGGAGCATCCCCGGCAGGACGATGTCGTCGATGTAGTGACCCTTGCCGCGGATGAACCGGTTGTCCTCGACCCGGCGGCGACTGGCGCCCATCCCTCCGATCTTGATCTCATCGAGCGGATCGGGGCGGGTCGTCCCGGGCGTACCGGGCGTGGGAGTCGGCTCGGCGGTCGTCGTCATCGCTCGCCTCTCATCCTCGCGGCGGCCCACAGGACCGACTTCACGATGTTCTGGTAGCCGGTGCAACGGCACAGGTTGCCCGACAGCGCGAACCGCACCTCGTCCTCGGTGGGGTCCGGGTTCTCCTCCAGGAGCGCGGTGGCGGCGAGCATCATCCCCGGCGTACAGAAGCCGCACTGGAGACCGTGCTCGGCCTTGAAGCCCTCTTGGATCGGGTGCAGCTGCTCGGAGCTGGCCAGGCCCTCGACCGTGGTCACCTCATGGCCGTCGGCCTGGACGGCAAGCATCGTGCAGCTCTTGATCGGTCGCCCGTCGAACAGCACGGTGCAGGCGTCGCAGTTGGTGGTGTCGCAACCGGTGTGGGTGCCGGTGAGCTTGAACCCCTGGCGCAGGAGATGGGCGAGCAGCAGCCGCGGCTCGACGTCGGCGGTGCGCATGCGCCCGTTGACGGTGATCGTCACGCGGCGGACCGGGACATCCTGCTCCGCACCGCCGGTGACCTCTTCGAACAGGCTCGTCATGCCGCGCTCCTCTCCGGTGCCTCGGGACAGTCGGGCCGCTGCGCGATCCGGGTGAGGATCCGGATCACGAAGGTGCGGACGACATGCCGCTTGTAGTCCGCGCTGCCGCGGTGGTCCGAGCTCGGCTCCGCCACCTGGGCGGCCAGGTCCGCGGCGTACTCGATGGCGCGCTCGTCGAGGACCCCGCCAACCAGCGCGGCCTCCGCCTCCGCCGCATGCAGTGTGCGGCTCCCGACACCGGTCAGCGCGATGCCGGCCCGGGCGACACGGTCGCCGACCAGCTCGACACAGACCGCGGCGCCGGCGGTCGCGAAGTCACCGACCCGACGCTCCAGCTTCAAGAAGCCGCCGGTCACGACAGCACCCGGCATGGGCGCCGGCATCACCGCCTCGACCGCCACCTCGTCGTACGCGAGGATGTTCTGGAAGGGACCGGTGACGAAGTCGGTGACCGCGATCTCGCGGCGGCCGTGCACGCCCTGCGCCACCACCCTGCCGCCGAGCGCAGTGGCCACGGCCGCCCAGTCGCCCTGGGGGTCGGCGTGGCACAGCGACCCGACCAGCGTCCCACGGCTCCGGACGACCGGGTCGGCGATGAGCGGCGCGGCCGCCGCCATGGTGGGTTGCCGGGCGGCGATCTCGCGGGCACGCTCGAGGTCGGCGTGCCGGCACAGCGCACCGATCCGGATCGTTCCGTCTGACTCGATCCGGTGGAAGGCGAGGTCGGTCAGATTGTTGATGTCGACGAGCAGCTCGGGTGTGGCGAAGCGGAGCTTCAGCAGCGGTACGAGGCTCTGGCCGCCGGCCAGCACCTTGGCTTCGCCCCCGCCCTGGTGCAAGAGGCCGATGGCTTCCTCGAGACTGCGGGGTGCTTCGTAGCGGAAGCGAGCGGGATACACGGCGTCACCTGCCTCCATCGAGCCCGGCCGGATCCGGCACGGCGACCGGCAAGGACTCGACCTCATCCGGGTCCGGACGCGGCTGTTGGTGCGGCGGCCACGGCCCCTGCACCGGCTGGCCGGCCACGCCGAGGAACTCCACAAGCTGCGGGAAGGCGAAGACGGTCGGGCTCTTCCCTTCCGCCGGGACGTTGGCGAAGAGCTCCGCCATGCGAGGGTTGCCCATGGTCGAGACTGTGCTCTCGATCACAAGCACCCACAACGCCCAGTCAATAGTTCCCTTATCGAGCCGCGATTCGGCGCTACTGCCCACCCCGACAACGCCGAGTCGGGCTCTTACGCGTGCATAAGCGCCGACTGGGCGACCCCGCCGCGCACACAAGCGCCGGCTCGTCAGGACCAGAGCGTGACGTGGACAGCCGGCTTGAACCGGCCGTGGGTGACCGGCCGACCGCGCAGCATTGCTTGGGTCGCCCGGGGCGTGGTGACGAAGCGGGCCATCTCCTCGGCGGCGGGCGTGGCCTGCTGGCCGCCGAGGAGGGAGAGGTTCCAGGCGCCCTGGGCGGCACCGAACCGGCCGGGGATCCGGACGAGGGTGCCGGCGACCACATCGGGCTGCGCCACGAAGGAGAGCGCCAGAGTCACGCCTCGCCCGCGTTTCGCCTCCTCCAGGGCCGCGGACTGGGACTGGAAGATCTGCTGCCGATCCTCGGGTACGCCGAGATGGCGGAGCATCCCGGGGACGACGCCCGAGTCCTCGGCGGCCGAGGGGCCGAGCAGCCAGGTCTGCTCGCGCAGCAGGTGCGGCCCAGGGTTGCCGCCACGCAGGACCGGGTGGTTCGGCGTGGCCAGGGCCCAGACCTGGTAGTTGAGGAAGTGGACGGTTCTGATCGCCGGATCGCCGCCGCTCGGTCGCGGACCGATGGTGGCGTCGAGGGTGCGGGTGAGCAACAGCTGCTCGAAGTCTGCGGCGCGGTGGATGCTCAGCTCCACGTCGAGGTCCTCGGCGCGGTCGGCGAAGAGCCCGATCAGCCCCGGCGCGGCGTGTTCGGCGAAGAGACTCCCGGCACCCAGTCGCAACAGCCGCCGGCCCACGCCTGCCTCGCGCACCTCCAGCACGGTGCGGTCCTGGAGACCGAGCAGCTCGACCGCCCGGCTGGCGAGGCGCAGGCCTCCGGGCGTGAAGGCCAGGCCGGCCGCCGTACGGGTAAAGAGCTGGTCGCCGAGTTCCTTGCGCAACTGGCCGACGTGGAGGGAGACGGCGGCCTCGGTGACGTCCAGGCTCTGTGCCGCGGCCTTGACCGAGCCGAGACGGACGACGGTGGCGAAGGCACGCAGCTGGGTGGGTGTCATGCAGGGAGCTCCTCGGCGGGTTCATCGCGGATCATCACCACGGCGGCACCGCCCTGCCCCGCATCGCCTCCCACACCCGCGAAGGCGTGAGCGGCATGTCGGCGTGCCGGACACCGAACGGCTCCAGCGCGTCGACGACCGCATTGACCACCGCCGGTGGGGAGCCCACGGTGGCCGATTCGCCCACACCCTTGGCGCCGATCGGATGGTGGGGCGAAGGTGTGTACGTGGCGCCGGTCTCCCAGTCGGGCACCTCGCGCGCGGTCGGGATCAGATAGTCCATGAGAGAGCCACCGAGGCAGTTCCCGTCGCTGTCGAACCCGATGTACTCCATCAGCGCCATCCCCACGCCGTCGGTCAGCCCACCGTGGATCTGGCCCTCCACGATCATCTCGTTGATCCGGGTGCCGCAGTCGTCCACGGCGATGAACCGGCGCACCCTCACCTGCGCCGTGCCGGAATCGATGTCGACGACGCAGACGTAGGCCCCGTAGGGATAGGTGAGGTTCTGCGGGTCGTAGGTCAGCTGGCCGGCGAGGCCAGGCTCCATCCCGGCGGGCAGCGCATCGGCGCCGTACGCGGCCCGGGCGATCTCCTGGATCGTGATCCCCACCCCGGGGACACCGCGCACGTCGAAGCGTCCTTTCGTCCACGCCAGCTCGTCGGGATCGACCTCGAGCAGGTGGGCGGCGATCAGCCGGGCCTTGTCCCGGACTTTCCGGGTCACCAGGACAGCCGCCGCGCCCGAGACCGGCGTGGAACGCGAGCCATAGGTCCCCAGCCCGTACGGCGTCAGCTCGGTGTCGCCGTGGACCACCTCGATGTCGTCGGGATGGATGCCGATCTCCTCGGCCACCATCTGGGCGAACGTCGTCTCGTGGCCTTGCCCTTGGGTCTGGACGGCGAGCCGGACGACCGCCTTGCCGGTGGGGTGGATGGTGAGCTCGCAGCCGTCGGCCATCCCTAGCCCGGCCATGTCCATGTCCTTGCGCGGGCCAGCGCCCACGGCCTCGGTGAAAAAGCTGACCCCGATGCCCATCAGCTCCCCACGAGCGCGCCGCTCGGCCTGCTCGCGGCGCAGCTCGGCATACCCGGCGATCCGGAGCGCCTCGTCGAGCGTCGCCTCGTAGTCACCGGAGTCGTAGAGCCAGCCGGTCTTGGACTGGTAGGGGAACTGATCGGGCCGAATGAAGTTGCGTCGGCGCAGCTCGACCGGGTCGATGCCGAGCTCGTCGGCCAGGATGTCGACCATCCGCTCGACGAGGTAGACCGCCTCGGCGATGCGGAAGGAGCAGGAGTACGCCACGCCGCCGGGCGCCTTGGTGGTGTGGACCGCGGTCATCGAGCAGTACGCCGCCTCAAGGTCGTAGGACCCCGTGAAGACGCCGAAGAAGCCGCCGGGGAACTTCCGCGGCGCGGCAGCGCCGTTGAAGGCACCGTGGTCGGCGAGGACGTGGCTGCGGACCGCGAGGATCCTGCCCTCCCGGGTCGCGGCGATCTCGCCGGTCATGACGTAGTCACGCGCGAAGGCGCCGGCGGTGAGGTTCTCGGTGCGGTCCTCGGTCCACTTCACCGGTTTGCCGGTCACCATCGAGCCGACGATGGCGCAGACGTAGCCGGGATAGATCGGCACCTTGTTGCCGAAGCCGCCACCGATGTCGGGCGAGATGACCCGGATCTTGTGCTCCGGCAGACCGGCGAACATCGCATACAGGGTCCGGTGGGCGTGTGGGGCCTGGGTGGTCGCGTGGAGCGTGAGTCGCTGCTCGACCCTGTCGAAGTCGGCCACCGCGGCACAGGTCTCCAGGGGTGCGGGGTGGACCCGTGGGAAGATGATCTCCTGCGTCACCGTCACCTCCGCGTGGTCGAAGACCGCCTGGGTGGCGGCGGCGTCGCCGGTCTCCCAGTCGAAGCAGTGGTTGTCGACCTTGCCGACGTCGTCGCGGATCACTGGAGCGTCCGGGTCGAGCGCACGACGTACGTCGACGACCGGCTCCAGCACGTCGTACTCGACCTCGATGAGCTCCAGGGCGTCCCGCGCGGCGTACCGGTCCTCGGCGACGACGAAGGCCACCTCCTGACCCTGGAAACGCACCTTGTCCGTGGCAAGCACGGCCTGGTGGTCCCCCGAGAGGGTGGGCATCCAGGCCAGCCCTCGCTCGGCGAGCATCGCGCCGGTGACGACGGCCTTCACCTTCGGGTGCATCTGTGCCGCGGTGGTGTCGATGTGGACGATGCGGGCATGCGCGACCGGGCTGCGCAGGATCGCGCAGTGGAGCATCCCGGGTAGCTGGAGGTCGTCGGTGAACCGGCCGAGTCCGCGCACGAACCGACGGTCCTCCTTGCGCAGCATCCGACCATGACCCATCGGGCCACGGTTGTCATCGAGGACGGTCACGGCATCTCCCCCCGAGCTCGTTCCTGCTCGGCCGCCCAGCGGATGGAGCGGACGATCGAGGCGTAGCCGGTGCAGCGGCAGATCTGGCCGGAGATCGCCTCCCGGATCTCGTGGTCGCTGGGGTCGGGGTTCGCATCCAGGAGTGCCCGAGCCGACATGAGCATCCCGGGGGTGCAGAAGCCACACTGCAGGCCGTGGCACGCCATGAAGCCGCGCTGCACGGTGTCGAGCTCGCCGTCGACCTCCAGGCTCTCCACCGTCCGGATCTCATGGCCCCCGGCCATGGCGGTCAGCACTGTGCAGGACTTCACCGGCTCGTCGTCCATGAGGATCACGCAGCTACCGCAGTTGGAGGTGTCGCAACCCCAGTGGGTGCCAGTCAGACCGAGCACGTCGCGCAGGAAGTGAACCAGCAGCAGCCGAGCCTCGACCTCGCGGACGACGTACTCGCCGTTGACGACCATTCCGACCTCCATCAGGCCGCCGCTCTCGCACGCTGGGTCGCGGTGCGCAGGGATCGTCGGGTGAGCTCAGCGGCGAGATGGCGCTTGTAGTCGGCGCTGCCGCGGCCGTCGGTGACCGGCGTGCACGAGCGCGCGGCGATCTCGGCAGCACGGTCGAAGGCGTCCTCGTCGGGAACACAGCCCCGCAGTGCGGCCGAGATCTCGGCGATCCCGGTGGTGTTCGGCCCTACCGCCGCCAGCCCGGCGCGGGCCTCAGCGATCCTCGGCGCGTCGCGCGGCCCCTCAAGCCAGACCGCAGCGCCGGCCGCGACCACCGCCCAGTCACCTGCGCGACGATCCACCTTGGTGTAGGCGCTGCCCGCGTTGCCGCGGACCGGAAGACGGATCTCGGTGAGGATCTCCGCCGACCCCACCGCCGTCTCGTAGGGTCCCCGATGGAAGTCCTCCATCGTGACCAGCCGCTCCCCCGCTCGGCCGCGGATCACGCAGCTCGCCGCGAGGACGGTGCACACCGAGGAGAGGTCCTCGGACGGATCTGCCTGGCACAGAGACCCGCCGAGGGTCCCGCGGTTGCGCACCGGCGGGTCGGCGATCACCGACTCGGCGTCACCGAAGATCGGGAAGAGCTCGGCGAGCAGCTCGGACTCCAGCAGCTCCCGGTGGCGGGTCAACGCGCCGATGCGGACGATGCCTCGCTGCTCGTCGAAAGTGATGTGACCTAGCTCGTCGTGGAGGTCGCCCAGGTCGACGAGGTACTCCGGATTGGCCAGCCGCAGCTTCATCATCGGCAGCAGACTGTGGCCGCCGGCGATGACGCGAGCCTCACCGCCGAGCCGTTCGAGCAGCCCGAGCGCATGCTCGATGCTCGTCGCTCGCGCGTATTCGATCGGCGCGGGAACCTGCACGTCGGCCTCCGGCGGTCCAGGCCACATGCTGTGACCTCGCTCACCGCACCCTACGCTTCTTCCGGCCCGTTCGCGCAGCCGGGCGCGGAGGAATCAAGCAAAGGCTTAAGTAGCAGGCGCGACGACCTGGCCGGACTCTCCCGGATGAGCAGGTCGAGGACTGCCCGCACGACCGCCGCGGTCGACGCCACCCCAACTGGCAGCGCGGGTCCACTCCGATGTCCTTCACTCCGTCAGACGCTGATGTCCTTGTGCCAGGACTCGGTGACATAGTCGGTCTCCCAGCCCAGACTCTTGTAGAGACCGTCGGCGCCGGTCGGGCTGTCGGCGTCGACCTC
>Ga0164242_10003764_pt1 | contig 17199 bp, 12 predicted proteins | sample OricomgcompostMG_FD_108783 | JGI IMG/M metagenome (GOLD analysis project Ga0164242, IMG submission 108783) | Miracle-Growth compost microbial communities from Emeryville, California, USA - Original compost - Miracle growth compost (MG) ...
GCATCACGACATCTACTCCATCGAGGACCTCAAGCAGCTCATCTTCGATGTGAAGCGCGCGAACCCCTCGGCGCGGGTCCACGTGAAGCTCGTCTCGCAGTCGGGCATCGGCGCGGTCGCCGCCGGCGTCGCGAAGGCGAAGGCCGACGTGATCCTCGTCTCCGGCCACGACGGCGGCACGGGTGCGTCGCCGCTCAACTCGCTCAAGCACGCCGGCACCCCCTGGGAGATCGGCCTCGCGGAGGCGCAGCAGACGCTCATGCTCAACGGCATGCGCGACCGCGTCGTCGTCCAAGTCGACGGCCAGATGAAGACGGGCCGCGACGTCCTCGTCGCGGCGCTCCTCGGCGCGGAGGAGTACGGCTTCGCCACGGCACCGCTCGTCGTGTCCGGCTGCATCCTCATGCGCGTGTGCCACCTCGACACGTGCCCGGTCGGCGTCGCGACGCAGAACCCGGAGCTCCGGGCGCGGTTCAGCGGGAAGCCCGAGTTCGTCGTGACGTTCTTCGAGTACCTCGCGCAGGAGGTGCGCGAGCACCTCGCCGAGCTCGGCTTCCGGAGCCTCGAGGAGGCGATCGGGCACGTCGAGCTCCTCGACGCGAACCGCGCGATCGAGCACTGGAAGGCCGACGGCCTCGACCTCTCGCCGGTCTTCGCCGGCGCGACGTTCGACCCGCGGGAGCCGCGGACGAGCCGCGTCCCGCAGGACCACGAGCTTGAGCAGCACTTCGACGTCCAGCTCCTCGAGCGCGCGGCGACGGCGATCGAGACGAAGGCGCCGGTCCGCATCGAGCTCCCGATCCGGAACACCGAGCGGGCCGTCGGCACGATGCTCGGCCACGAGATCACGCTCCGCCACGGCGAGCACGGGCTTCCCGCCGGCACCATCTCGGTGACCCTCACGGGCACCGCCGGGCAGTCGTTCGGCGCATTCATCCCGTCCGGCATCGAGCTCCGCCTCGAGGGCGACGCGAACGACTACGTCGGGAAGGGCCTCTCCGGCGGCTCGATCGTGATCCGGCCGCCGCGGACGAGCGTCTTCGCCGCCGAGAAGAACGTCATCGCGGGCAACGTGATCGGCTACGGCGCGACGAGCGGCACGATGTTCCTCCGGGGCCTCGTGGGCGAGCGCTTCCTCGTCCGCAACTCCGGCGCCACGGCCGTCGTCGAGGGGGTCGGCGACCACGCCCTCGAGTACATGACGGGCGGCCTCGCCGTCATCCTCGGCAGCACCGGCCGGAATCTCGGCGCCGGCATGTCCGGCGGCATCGCCTATGTGCTCGGGCTGGGACGCGAGCGCGTCAACGCGTCGTCGCTCGCCGACGGGGAGCTCGAGCTGCTCCCACTCGACTCGGCCGATGTGGAGATCCTGCGGGACCTCATCGAGAAGCATCGCGACGAGACGGAATCGTCCGTCGCGGCGCGGCTCCTCGAGGACTGGCCGGCGAGCGTCGAGCGCTTCGTCAAGGTGCTGCCGCGCGACTACGCCGCCGTCACGAAGACCCGCACCGAGGCGATCGCCGAGGGGCTCGACCCCGACGGCGACGTGGTGTGGAACCGGATCAAGGAGGTCACGAATGGCTGACCCGAAGGGCTTCCTGAAGGTCCGCGAGCGCGAGCTCGCCCCACGGCGGCCGGTGCCCATCCGCTTGATGGACTGGCGCGAGGTGTACGAGCCCGCCGATCCGGCGATGCTCCGCCGGCAGGCCGGCCGCTGCATGGACTGCGGCGTGCCCTTCTGCCATCAGGGCTGCCCGCTCGGGAACCTCATCCCCGAGTGGAACGACCTCGAGTGGCGCGGCGAGGGTCAGCAGGCCATCGAGCGGCTCCACGCGACGAACAACTTCCCGGAGTTCACCGGGAAGCTGTGCCCCGCGCCCTGCGAGGCCGCCTGCGTGCTCGGCATCAACCAGCCGGCCGTCACGATCAAGCAGATCGAGGCGAACATCATCGAGGACGCCTGGAATCGCGGATGGGTCCAGCCGCAGCCGCCGGAGCGCCTGACCGGGAAGACGATCGCGATCGTCGGCTCCGGTCCCGCGGGCCTCGCGGCCGCCCAGCAGCTCACGCGCGCGGGACACACCGTCGCGGTGTACGAGCGCGACGACCGCATCGGCGGACTGCTCCGCTACGGGATCCCCGACTTCAAGATGGAGAAGAAGTCGCTCGACCAGCGGCTCGCCCAGATGCAGGCGGAGGGCACCCGCTTCCGCGCCGGCGTGCACATCGGCGTCGACATCGGCTGGGACGAGCTCCGCGAGCGCTACGACGCGATCCTCATCGCGACCGGCTCGACCGTGCCGCGCGATCTCCCGATCCCCGGACGGGACCTGCTCGGCGTCCACTTCGCGATGGACTACCTCACGCAGTCGAACAAGGTCGTCGCGGGGGACCGGCTCGACGACCAGATCACCGCGGAGGGCAAGCACGTCGTCGTCATCGGCGGCGGCGACACCGGCGCGGACTGCATCGGGACGGCGCATCGCCAGGGCGCGCTCAGCGTGACGAACCTCGCCATCGGCAAGCAGCCGCCGCGGACGCGCCCCGTGAACCAGCCGTGGCCGACCGTCCCGCACATCTTCGAGGTGTCGTCGGCGCACGAGGAGGGCGGCGAGCGCGTGTTCCTCGCGTCGACCGTGGAGTTCCTCGCGACGGAGGCGGGCGAGGTCCGCAGCCTGCGCGTCGCCGAGACCGAGTACGTCGACGGCACGCGGGTCCCCAAGTCGGGGACCGAGCGCGACATCCCGGCCGACCTCGTCCTCATCGCGTTGGGCTTCAACGGCCCGGAGACGGCGACGCTCGACGAGCAGTTCCCGCTCCCGCTCGACCGGCGCGGCGCGTTCGAGCGCGACGGCCACTACGAGACGCCGAGCTCCGGCGTGTTCGTCGCGGGCGACGCCGGCCGCGGGCAGTCGCTCATCGTCTGGGCGATCGCGGAGGGCCGCGCCGCCGCCGCCGAGATCGATCGATACCTCGAGGGCGAGACGCAGCTCCCGGCGCCGGTCCGACCGACCGATCGGGCCATCGCGATCTAGCCCATTCCTCGTTCATCCCCTGTCCGACCGCTACCACCACCACTGAGCGGAGAGCTGCTTCCATGAGACGAGCCAAGATCGTCGCGACCCTCGGGCCTGCGACATCGAGCTACGACAACATCCGCGCCATCCTCGAGGCGGGCGTCGACGTCGCCCGGTTCAACCTCAGCCACGGCTCCTACGAGGTCCACGAGGAGGTGCACCGGAACTTCAAGCGCGCCGCGGCCGACTCGGGGCGGAACGTCGCCTGCCTCATCGACCTCCAGGGCCCGAAGATCCGCCTCGGCCGCTTCGCCGACGGGCCGCACACGCTCGCGGTCGGGGACCTCTTCACGATCACGACCGAGGAGGTCGAGGGGACGAAGGACCTCGTCGGCACGACCTTCAAGGGACTCCCGCAGGACGTCAGGCCCGGCGACTTCCTCCTCATCGACGACGGCAAGGTCCGCGTCCGCGTCCTCGACACGGATGGTGTGCGGGTGCGCACCGAGGTCGTGGTCGGCGGCCCCGTGTCGAACAACAAGGGGATCAACCTCCCCGGGGTCGCGGTGAACGTCCCGGCGCTGTCGGCGAAGGACGAGGAGGATCTCCGCTGGGGCCTGCGACTCGGCTTCGACTACGTCGCCCTCTCGTTCGTCCGGAGCGCCGCCGACATCGAGCGCGTCCACGAGATCATGGACGAGGAGGGCATCCGCCTCCCGGTCATCGCGAAGGTCGAGAAGCCGCAGGCGGTCGAGGCGATCGACGGGATCGTGAATGCGTTCGACGCGATCATGGTCGCCCGCGGCGACCTCGGGGTCGAGCTCCCGCTCGAGGCGGTGCCGATCGTGCAGAAGGACATCGTCATCAAGGCGCGCCGGATGGCGAAGCCGGTCATCGTCGCGACGCAGATGCTCGAGTCGATGATCCAGAGCCCCGTCCCGACGCGCGCCGAGACCTCCGATGTCGCGAACGCGATCCTCGACGGCGCCGACGCCGTCATGCTCTCGGGCGAGACGAGCGTCGGGGCCTACCCGGCGATCACCGTCTCGACGATGGCCCGGATCATCCAGTCGACCGAGGAGCACGGCCTCGATCGGATCGGCCCGCTCGGGACGAAGCCGCGCACCCAGGGCGGCGCGATCACGCTCGCCGCGGCCGAGGTCGCCGACTTCGTCGAGGCGAGGTACGTCTGCGTCTTCACCGAGTCGGGCGACAGCGCGCGCCGCATGTCGCGGCTGCGCTTCCGGATCCCGATGAAGGCGTTCGCGCCGACGGAGGAGATCCGGCGCCGGCTCGCCCTGCTCTGGGGCATCGACGCCACGGTCGTCGCCCGCGTGCGGACGACCGACGCGATGATCCGTCAGGTCGACACGGTCCTCCTCGAGGAGGGCCTCGCCGAGCACGGCGACAAGGTCGTCGTCATTTCGGGGACGCCGCCGGGGATCTCGGGCTCGACGAACGACATCCGCGTCCACGTCGTCGGCGAGATCCAGGACCTGCAGCCGGTGTGGGAGAGCGGCGCGCACGCGGACTGACTAGCGCCGCGCCCGGAACCACCTGAGCAGGATGAGCCCCGCGGCCACGAGCGCCGCCGGCGCGACGCAGAAGCCGAGGATGACGCCGCCGCGGACCGAGTCCGGCTGCGTGACGTCCTGCCCGGCGACGGTCGAGACATAGCCGGAGGCCTGGAGGAACAGGCCGAAGATCGCGGGGCCGAGCGCATAGCCGAGGTGCTCGCCCGCCGTCCAGACGCCCGCGAAGACGCCGCCGCGCTGCCGGCCCGATGCCGTCTCGTCCTCGGCGATGACGTCGGCGAGCATCGCGATGGCGTACACCTGCTCGCCCGCGTAGCCGACCCCGACGAGGACGACGGCGACGTAGACGGCCCATGACGGGAGGCCCGTCCACGCCGCGACGGCGATGAGCAGCGCGCCGAGCACGAAGAGCCCCGACGAGCCGATGAATGCGGGGATCGCCCCGATCCGCTTGCGGAGCATCGTCCAGAGCGGCGTCGTGAGGATCGCGGGAGCGACGAAGGCGACGAAGAGGAACGTCTTCGCGGCGGCGTCGTGGAGCACGTCGTCGGCGAAGTAGTTGACCCCCGCGAGGATCGTCGCGATCCCCGCGCCCTGGATGACGAAGCAGATGAGGAGCGCCCGGAACGAGCCGTTGCGGGCGACGACCGCGAACTGGGCGGCGATCGACGGCTCGCTCTCGACGAGGCGGCGATTCGCGACGCGACGCGTGCCGAAGAAGACGGAGAGCGCGCCGACCACGAAGAGCAGGCCGACGAAGACGCCCATGTTCCGGTACCCGGCGATGGGGTCGTCCGGCGTGAGGCCGACGATGATCGGCGAGATCCCCCCGCTCAGCAGGATCGCGAGCGCGAGGACGCCGATCCGGAGCGAGATGAGCCGCGTCCGCTCGCTCGGGTCGTCGGAGAGCTCGGCGGGAAGGACTGAGAACGTGACCTGGAAGAGGCCGTATGCAGTGGCGCAGGCGATGAAGGCGGCGACGACCCAGAGCGGCGCCCATGAGGACGTGCCGAGGGCGCCGGCGAAGATCGCGGCGAAGAGGATGCCGGCCCCGAGCCCCCCGAAGAGGATGTACGGCATCCGCGGCCCCCACCGGTGGGCGGTCCGGTCCGAGATCCGGCCGACGAACGGATTCCACACCGCGTCCCAGAGCTTCGGCAGCAGCACGAGGAAGCCGCCGAGCCCGGCCGCGACGCCGAGGACGTCGGTGAGGTAGGGGAGGAGCAGCAGGCCGGGCACCGTCCCGAATGCGCCGGTCGCGAGCGAGCCGAGCGAGTAGGGGATCCGGACGGTCGCGCGGAGGCGGGTGGGAGCGGGAGTGGTCGTCGCTGACACGACCACGAGCCTAGGGGCCGGGTGCGCTCAGGCGAGGATGACGGGGACGTTCCGGGCGACGCGATGGCGTCGGGGAATGCGTGGAGCGGCCCATGCGACATACGAGCGGAATAGCATCGGGGACGCGCGGTTGACTCTGATCGACGGGTCCGTGCGCTCGGCGAATGCGAGGAGGCTTCGATGGACATCGGCGTGCACTTCATGAACTTCACGCTCCCCGCGGGGGATGCGGCGATCCCGGGCACGGTCGCCGACCTGGCGCGCGCGGCCGACGACCGCGGCTTCGCCTGGTTCACCGTGATGGATCACTGGTTCCAGATGGAGCGCTTCGCGCCGTACACGGATCCGATGCTCGAGGGCTACACGACGCTCGGCTACGTCGCGGCGCTCACGGAGCGGATCACGATCTCGACGCTCGTCTCGGGCGTCACCTACCGGAACCCCGGGCTCCTCGTGCAGACGGCGACGACGCTCGACGTCCTCTCGCGGGGCCGCGCGATGTTCGGCATCGGGGCCGCATGGTACGAACGGGAGCACCATGCGCACGGCGTCGCGTTCCCGCCGATCGCCGAGCGCTTCGAGCGACTCGAGGAGACGCTGCAGATCGCAGGGCAGATGTGGTCGGACGACGACGGCCCGTACGAGGGGACGCATTACCGCCTCGCCGAGACGGTCTGCCATCCGGCCCCGGTGCGCGGTCGCATGCCGATCATGATCGGCGGCAGCGGCGAGCGGAAGACCCTGCGGATGGTCGCGCAGTACGCCGATGTCTGCAACCTCAACGTCGTCGACCCCGAGACCGTGGCCCACAAGGTCGACGTGCTCAAGGAGCACTGCGACCGCCGCGGCCGGGACTTCTCGGCGATCAGGATCACCGTGCAGGCGGGCGTGATGGACCCGGTCGCCGATCCGGCCGGATTCATCGAGCTCGCGAAGGCGCTCGCGCCGCTCGGCGTCTCGCACATCCAGGTGCGCAATCCTGTCGAGGACGTCACGGGGTGGGCCGACCGCGTCGGGGAGCTGGTGCCCGCCCTCGCCGAGCTCTGAGATCGGCCATCCGCTGATATGCGGCGGATATCAGCGATGCGCTGATGGCGGCTCAGGCGTGCAGCACCCAGAACAGGCCCGCGCTCGCGAGCGCGACCGCCCAGCTGACGAGCGTGCCGATCAGGAAGTACTCGGCCTGATTGCTCGGGCGGTCGCCGCGCTGGATCTCGGGGAACCGCACGATCCCCTTGGCCGCGAGGAGCGCCGCGAGGAATGCGTACTGGCCGGCGAGCGCGAGCCCGAGTCCGAGCAGCCGCTCGAGCGGTCCGATGAGCCGGCCGCCGCGCAGCGTCGCGACGCCCGGCGTGCGCTCGGAGGATCCGCCCTCGGTGGAGACGACGCCCTCCCCGCGGAGCGTCGCGAGCACGAGGAGGTTCGCCGACTCGATCTGGAAGAGCGCGAGGCCGAGGACGAGCACCGCGTCCGGCAGCGCCAGACGGTTCGCGACCGGGATGCCGGCCCACCACGCGTCGGGCTGCGAGGGAACGGGCATGCCCGCTCCTGCGATGACCGAGGTGACGAGCACGACGCCGAGGACCACGAGGGGCGCCGGGGCGCCGGTGAGCGGGGTGGAGGCCGCGGCAGCCCGACCCCGGAGCGCGATCGGCCAGACGGCGCCGATGAGGACGACGAATGCGATGCCGCTCGGGGTCGCGCCGAGGCCCCAGCCGAGCAGGGCCAGCGCGGCGAGCGCCAGGAGCAGCGCGGCGATGCGCGCCCAGGTCGGCAGTCCGCGGGCGACGGCGCGGACGATGTCGACGAGGCCGAGCGCGAGGATCGCAAGGCCGACGAGCGTCATGCTCCCGCCTCCCGGCGCAGCTCGTCCCAGCCGGCCAGCAGCGCGGCCGAGCCCGCCTTCGACAGGGCCTGCGACACGGCGGACTGCCGGATGCCCTCGGCCTTCGCGAGCTCCTCCTGCGTGCGCCCGCGCAGGGCCCCGAGCGTGAGCCGTCGCGCCCGATCGCTCATGCGGCTGATCAGCTGGTCGCGGCTCAGCAGGTAGGCGTTCGCGATCGCCGCGGCGGTGCGGGCGCTCGCGTCCTCGTCGGGGGCGACGACGAGCCAGGACCGGGCGCCGACGACGCGCCGTCGCGGGCCCGACTTCGACTCGATCTCCTCGATCGCCTGCCGGGCGGCCCACCATCCCGGGCCGTCCTGGATGTGCCGCTGCGAGTCGACCGACTTCACCGCGCCCCAGCCGAGACCGAAGCGGAGGTCGATCGGCCGCGCGAGGGAGAGCCGGATCAGCATGATCGAGGCGAGCGCGGTCTCGAGGGAGGGGTACACCGCCTGGAACTCGTCGCCGACGGACGGGGTCATCGGCTCGTCGGCGAACGGATGCTCCCGGTGCGTCGCCGTGAGGATCTGCTCCAGCCGGCTCTGCACGGCGTCCCGATCCTCGAGGCGCCGCGAGTCGACGATGTCGGCGAGGACGGCGATCGGCATGAGATCAGCATATGGCTGATAGTCGCCGAATATCAGTCATATGCTAATAGTCGTGTCGAGTGCCGGTGGGGAGGGTCGAACTCCCACGTCTTTCGACAACCGATTTTGAGTCGGTCGCGTCTGCCATTCCGCCACACCGGCCGGTGGATCGCCTCCACCGTAGTGCAGGGCGTTCCCGTAGGCTGGAGACGTGACCACCGAGGACACCGAAGTCGCCCCGCGCCGTGTCGTCGTCGCCGAGGACGAGTCGCTCATCCGGATGGACGTCGTCGAGATCCTCACCGACGCTGGCTTCGAGGTCGTCGGCGAGGCGGGCGACGGCGAGGCGGCCGTCCAGCTCGCCGCCGAGCTGAAGCCGGATCTCGTCGTGATGGACGTGAAGATGCCGAAGCTCGACGGCATCTCCGCCGCGGAGCGGCTCTCGAAGAACCACGTCGCGCCGGTCGTCCTCCTCACCGCATTCAGCCAGAAGGAGCTCGTCGAGCGGGCGTCGGAGGCCGGCGCGCTCGCCTACGTCGTCAAGCCGTTCACGCCGAACGACCTGCTCCCGGCGATCGAGATCGCACTCGCCCGCTACCAGCAGATCATCGCGCTCGAGTCGGAGGTCGCGGACCTCGCGGAGCGCTTCGAGACGCGGAAGCTCGTCGACCGGGCGAAGGGCCTGCTGAACGAGAAGATGGGCCTCTCGGAGCCCGATGCGTTCCGCTGGATCCAGAAGGCGTCGATGGACCGCCGCCTCACGATGCACGAGGTCGCGCAGACGATCATCGAGCAGCTCGCGCCTAAGAAGTAGGCGAGGCGAGCGTCGGCAGCCGGTCGATGTCCCGCAGGAGGTTCGTGATGCGGACCGTCGAGAGCCGCTGCCCCTCCTCGTCGGTCATGACGATCTCGTGGGTGCAGAGCGTGCGGCCGAGGACGAGCGCCGTGCAGGTGCCGAGCACCCAGCCGCGCTCGATGGAGCGCGAGTGCGTCGCGTTGATCTCGATGCCGACAGGGAAGCGGTGCGGCCCTCCGTGAATGGCGGAGGACAGTGAGCCGAGCGTCTCGCCGAGGACGACATGCGCGCCGCCATGCAGGATGCCGATCGTCTGCGTATTGCCCTCGACCGGCATGCGCGCCGCGGAATACTCGGCCGAGACCTCGAGGATCTCGATGCCCATCCGCGGCACGAGGCCGTTCGCCTGGGAGTACTCGAAGCGGGCGGCGAGGTCGGGATCGAGGTCGGCGGGAAGCTTCACGACGAGGGTCTTTCCGTGTCGGGGGCGGCGGCTAGGCTCCCAGTCGTGGCAGCTCCCTCGAAGCCTACGCTCCTGCTCATCGACGGCCATTCGCTCGCGTTCCGGGCGTTCTTCGCGCTGCTGCCGGCGGGGCGCTTCGTCACGAGCGACGGTCAGCACACGGAGGCCGTGTACGGCTTCGTCTCGATGCTCCTCAAGCTCCTGAAGGACGAGGGGAGCCCGACCCATATCGGCGTGGCCTTCGACATCTCGCGGTACTCGTTCCGCACGCGCGAGTACGCGGAGTACAAGGGCGGTCGCGGCGAGACGCCGCCCGAGTTCATCGGCCAGGTGCCGCTGCTCCAGGAGGCGCTCGACGCGATGGGCATCAAGTGGCTCGTCAAGGAGGACTACGAGGCGGACGACATCCTCGCGACGCTCGCCGCGCAGGGCTCGGCGAGCGGCTTCGACGTCCGCGTGGTGTCCGGCGACCGCGATTCCTTCCAGCTCATCGACGAGAACGTGACGGTGCTCTACCCGAGCACGCTGGGCATCTCGGAGCTCAAGCGCTACGACGCGAACGCGGTCTACGAGAAGTACCGGGTCTGGCCGCACCAGTACCCGGAGCTCGCGGCGCTGACGGGCGAGAAGGCGGACAACCTGCCGGGCATCACGAAGGTCGGGCCCGTGACGGCGGCGAAGTGGATCGAGAAGTACGGGACCGTCGAGGAGATCGTCGCGCATGCCGATGAGATCACCGGCACGGCGGGGGAGAACCTCCGGGCGGAGCAGGAGAACGCCCTCCGGAATCGCCGGCTGAACGCCCTCGTCCGCGACCTCGAGCTGCCGCTCGGCCCCTCCGACCTCGAGCGCCTGCCGATCCGCGAGGCGGCGCTCCGGGCGGTCTTCCGCCGGCTCCAGTTCAACACGCTCCTCGACCGCGTCCTGAAATCGGGGCCCGTCGACTCGGACGGCGTCGAGGCGGGAGAGCTGGCCCTGGCCGAGGAGGCGGCGATCCCGCCCGTCCGGGAGCTCGTCGACGAGGAGCTCGAGCGGTGGCTCGAGACCGCCGCGCACACCCGCCGCGAGCTCGGCGTGCGCGTCCCCGTGTCCGCGGGCGCGCTCGACGGCTTCGGCCTCGCGATCGCCGACGACTCCGCCTGGGTGCCGTGGGGACCGCACCGGCCCGACTACGCCGCGCTCGAGGCCTGGCTCGCCGACGGCGACGCGCCGAAGATCCACTGCGGCGCGAAGCGCGACCTCCACACGCTCGCCCGCGCCGGCATCGAGGAGCAGGGCATCGCGGGCGACGCCGCGATCGCGGCCTGGGTCCTCGAGCCGTGGTCGAAGGGCGACGACCTCGCCCGTCTCGTCACATACCACCTCGGCGAGACGCTGCCGCAGGCCGACCCGAACCAGCTCGTCCCCCTCGAGCAGGGCGCGAGCCCGGCGACCGAGGCCTGGTACGCGCGGCGGGTCGAGGCGGCCGCGACGGCGAAGCTCGACGAGCGGTCGCGCGTCGTCTACGAGGAGATCGAGATCCCGCTCGTCCCGGTGCTCGCGCGCATGGAGCTCCAGGGCGTCACCGTCTCGGAGCCCCGGCTGCGAGCGCTGCGGGCCCGGCTCGCCGATGGCGCTGCGACGATCCAGGCGGAGGCCTTCGCGGCGATCGACCGGGAGGTGAATCTCGGGAGCCCGAAGCAGCTCCAGGAGGTCCTCTTCGAGCAGCTCGGCATGCCGCCGACGCGGAAGACCGCGACGGGCTACTCGACCGACGCCGATTCGCTTGCGGACCTCCAGGCGACGAACCCGCACCCGTTCCTCGACCTCCTCCTCCAGCACCGCGAGTCGACGAAGCTCGGCGGCATCATCGACACCCTGCTCGGCGCGATCCGGCCCGACGGACGCATTCACACGACGTACGACCAGACCGGCGCCGCGAGCGGGCGCCTCGCCTCGAACGATCCGAACCTCCAGAACATCCCGGCGCGGACCGAGGTCGGCCGGGAGATCCGCCGGGCGTTCGTCGCGGGGGAGGGCTTCGAGACGCTCCTCACGGCCGACTACTCGCAGATCGAGATGCGGATCATGGCGCACCTTTCGGGCGACGAGGCGCTCATCGAGGCCTTCAAGTCGGGGGAGGACCTGCACCGCTTCGTCGGCGCGCGGATCTTCGGCGTCGCCCCCGAGGCGGTCACGCCCGAGCAGCGCGTGAAGGTCAAGGCGATGTCATACGGCCTCGCGTACGGACTCTCCGCATTCGGCCTCGCTCGCCAGCTCCGGATCGAGCAGAAGGAGGCCCGCGAGCTCATGGCGGACTACTTCGAGCGGTTCGGCGGCATCCGGGACTATCTGCGGGGCGTCGTCGCGCAGGCGAAGGAGGACGGGTACACGACGACGATGTTCGGGCGACGCCGGCCGTTCCCCGACTTCCAGTCCTCGAACCGTGTGCTCCGCGACAACGCGGAGCGCGCCGCCCTCAACTCGCCGATCCAGGGCACCGCGGCCGACATCATCAAGCGCGCGATGATCGGCATCGATCGCGAGCTCACGGTGGGGGGCATGGACTCCCGGATGCTGCTCCAGGTGCACGACGAGCTCGTCTTCGAGGTCGCTCCGGGGGAGCTCGAGCCGCTCCGCGACATCGTGACGACGCACATGGCCGGCGCCGCCCATCTCCGCGTCCCGCTCGAGGTCCAGATCGGCGTCGGCGCGGACTGGGACTCGGCTGGACACTGACTGGGAGCCTGCGACCTCGCTGTCAAGCACGGACCGCGGTACTGCGCCGAAGCCGCGCGCCTGCATAGGCTCGAATCATGACCGACGGCCCGTCTGCCCCGCGCACCCCGACCGCGGTCGACGAGATCGCCGAGGGCTGGATCGACACGACGCTCCAGCTGCATCCCGAGTGGCACGTCTACCTGGGCCGACCGGGACGCGAGGGCGAGTATGGCGACTACTCGCCGGCGGGCGCCGAAGCCGATGTCGCCGCCGCGACGTCGGCGCTGGCACGACTCGAGGCGGCCCGCCCGGTCGACGAGGTCGACGAGATCACGAAGCGGGACCTCGGCCGCGAGCTGCGGCTCGCGCTCGACCGTGCGGCGGCCCGCTTCGAGCTGCGCGACCTCAAGGTCATCGCCTCGCCCGCCCAGGAGATCCGCGACATCTTCGATCTCTCGCCGGCCTCCGGCGAGGATGACTGGCGCATCATCGCGAAACGGCTGGGGAACGTCCGGGGTGCGATCGACGGCTATGTCGCCACGCTCCGGGAGGGCGTCGCCCAGGGCGTGACACCGGCGCGGCGCCAGGTCGAGGGCGTCCTGGAGCAGATCCGGGCCTACTCCGCGCCCGACGGCTTCTTCGCCTCGCTCGCCGAGCGCGGCTCGGCCGCCGCACCCGCCGCCGCTCGCGATCTCGCGGCGGGCGCCGCAGCCGCGCGCGAGGCGTACGACGTCCTCGCCGACTTCCTCGCCGATGAGCTCGGGCCCGCGGCGACGACGACCGACGCGGTCGGCCGGGAGCTCTACGCGATCGCATCGCGCGGCTTCCTCGGGGCGACCGTCGACCTCGACGAGACCTACGAGTGGGGCGTCGAGGAGCTCGCCCGCATGCGGGTCGAGCAGGAGGCGATCGCCGACGAGATCCGGCCCGGGACAGGCGTCCGCGAGGCGATCTCGCTCCTCGAGGCGGACTCGGCGCGGAAGCTGCACGGGACCGACGCGCTCAGGGCATGGATGCAGGAGAAGTCGGATCAGGCGATCGCCGAGCTGAACGGCGTCCACTTCGACATCCCCGAGCCGGTCCGCCGACTCGAGTGCATGATCGCCCCGACGCAGGAGGGCGGGATATACTACACGCCGCCGTCGGAGGACTTCTCGCGCCCCGGCCAGATGTGGTGGAGCGTCCCGCCCGGGGTCGAGGACTTCGACACCTGGCGGGAGCTGACGACCGTCTACCACGAGGGCGTGCCCGGCCATCACCTGCAGAACGGCCAGGCGATCTGCAACGGCGACGAGCTCAACACCTGGCGCCGCAACACGTTCGTCTCCGGCCATGGCGAGGGCTGGGCGCTCTACGCCGAGCGCCTCATGGAGCAGCTCGGCTACCTCGAGGATCCGGCCGAGCGGCTCGGCATGCTCGACGGGCAGCGGATGCGCGCCGTCCGCGTCGTCCTCGATATCGGCGTCCACCTCGGCAAGCCGCGGCTCGACGGCACGGGCGTCTGGGACTTCGACTACGCCCTCGAGGTCATGCGCGAGAACGTGAACATGAACGAGGGCTTCCTCCGCTTCGAGACGATGCGGTACTTCGGCTGGCCGGGCCAGGCCCCCTCGTACAAGGTCGGCCAGCGGTACTGGGAGCAGTTGCGCGACGAGGCGAAGGCGCGCGCCGGCGCGGCGTGGGACATCAAGGCCTGGCACAAGCGCGCGCTCGACATCGGCGGCGTCGGCCTCGACACCCTCCGCTGGGCACTGGGACGGCAGGCATGAGCGACGAGCGGATCGTGATCGGGGGCGCTTCCGGCTTCATCGGCTCGCGCCTCGCGACGGCGTTCCGGGCCGACGGCGCCGAGGTCGTCACGGTGGGGCACGGCGTCGGGAGCGACCTCCGCTGGGAGGAGCCGGACCGGCTCCGGGCCGCCGTCGACGGCGCCGCGCTCGTGATCGGGCTCGCCGGCAAGAGCGTGAACTGCCGCTACACCGCCCGCAACCGCGCGGAGCTCGTCCGCTCGCGGGTCGAGACGACGCGGGCGATCACCGCGGCGATCGCCGCCGCGGAGGCACCGCCGCCGCTGTGGATGAATGCGTCGACCGCGACGATCTACCGGCATGCGGACGACCGGCCCCAGACGGAGGCGGACGGCGAGCTCGGCACCGAGCTCTTCAGCGAGGACCTCGCGAGGACATGGGAGGCCGAGCTCTTCACCCCCGCGCTCCCTGCCACACGGCGTGTCGCGCTCGAGATCACGATCGTGCTCGGCGACGGCGGAGCCCTCGCTCCGCTCGCCCGCCTCGCCCGGCTCGGCCTCGGCGGCGCCAACCACGACGGCTGGTGGCCGGCCGCACCCGGCCGCCGCGCCGCGCGCACGTACCTCCGGCCCCGCACGCGCGGCGGCCGCCAGCGATTCAGCTGGATCCACCTCGACGACGTCGAAGGCATCGTCCGATTCATCCGCGATCATCCGGAGATCGAGGGCCGCGTCATCCTCGGCACGCCCGAGCCCACCGACAATCGGAGCTTCATGGCGGCGCTTCGCCGTGCGGTCGGCGCCGGCATCGGGCTGCCCACGTCCCGCTGGATGCTCGAGCTCGGCTCGATGGCCATGGGCACGGAGGCCGAGCTCGTCCTGAAGTCCCGCTGGGTGCTGCCGGCCAAGCTCCTCGACGCCGGCTACCGCTTCCGGCACATCGACCTCGACGCCGCGATCCGCGCGTCGCTTCCCGTGAGGAGTGCCGCATGAACGAGTCCGGGCGGCTTCGCGCCGTGCTCTTCGACCTCGACGGCGTCCTGACGCCGACGGCGGCCGTGCACATGCGCGCATGGCGGGAGATCTTCGAGTCCGTCTTCGTCGCGCATTCCCTCGCTCCCGCGTACACCGATGTCGACTACTTCGCGCACGTCGACGGCCGCCCGCGATACGACGCGGTCGACGCCCTGCTCCGGACGCGCGGGCTCACGGCGCCCTGGGGCTCGCCGTCCGACGGTCCGGACGCGGAGACGGTGTGCGGCATCGGCAACCGGAAGAACGCGCGGTTCGAGGAGCTCCTCAGCCACGACGGCGTCGAGCCGTACCCCGACGCGATCGACGCGCTCGACGCCATCGCCGCGGTGGCGATGCCGGCCGCCGTCGTGTCGAGCTCGCGGAACGCCCGCGACGTCCTCGCGGCGGCGGGCATCGCCGATCGCTTCGACGTCGTCGTCGACGGCAACGTCGCCGAGCGCGAGGCGCTGTCGGGCAAGCCGGCGCCCGACACCTTCCTCCGGGCCGCGGACCTCCTCGGCGTCACCGCGGAGGAGGCGGTCGTCGTCGAGGACGCCGTCGCCGGGGTCGCCGCCGGGCGCGCCGGCGACTTCGGTCTCGTCATCGGGGTCGATCGCGGTGCCGGCGCGGATGCGCTGCGCACGGCCGGCGCCGATCTCGTCCTGACCTCGCTCACCGCGCTCCGGGAGGTGCTGCTCGATGCTTGACCCCGTCCGCTACCCCGTCGACCCGTGGCGGCTCGTCGAGACCGGCTACGACCCTGCCGCCGGGGAGCTGGGGGAGACGCTGTTCGCGACCGGGAACGGCTATCTCGGCCTGCGCGCGAATGCGGCGGACGGCCGCGCGGGGCACGAGCGCGGGACGTTCATCAACGGCCTTCACGAGACCTGGCGCATCCACCACGCCGAGTACGCCTACGGCTTCGCGGAGACGGGGCAGACGATCATCAACGCGCCGGATGCGAAGGTCATCCGGCTCTACGTCGACGACGAGCCGCTCAACCTCGACCTGTCGGAGCTCCTCGAGTTCCGCCAGGAGCTCGACTTCCGCGCCGGCGTCCACTCGCGCTCCGTCATCTGGCGCACGCCCGCCGGCAAGCGCGTCCGCGTCGAGGCGAGCCGGATGGTCTCGTTCGTCGAGCGCCACCTCGCCGTCCTCACCTTCGAGGTCGAGCTCCTCGACGACCCCGCGCCGGTCACGATCTCCTCCCAGCTCCTCAACCGGCAGGACGAGGAGACCGAGTTCGGCCGCACGGGCTCGATCGACCCGCGCCAGGGCGAGCGGCTCACGACCCGCGTCCTGCTCCCCGGCGAGCACTGGCAGGACGAGGGATTCAGCGTCCTCAGCTATCAGGTGGCGAACTCCGGGATGACCCTCGCCGCGATGGTGCACCACGACATCGACACGGGCGACGAGGTCGAGGTCGAGCACGATATCGGGCCCGACGTCGCGAAGGACGTCTTCTACATCCGCGCGACGCCGAACCGCCCGATCCGGCTCACGAAGCTCGTGAGCTATCACACGAGCGACGGCACCCCGACCCGCGAGCTCATCGACCGATGCCGGCGGACGCTGCATCGCGCGATCTCGGAGGGCACCCGAGTCCAGCGCGAGCGCCAGGCCGAATGGCTCGCCGCCTTCTGGGAGCGCTCCGACGTCGAGGTCGAGCACGACGAGCGGCTCCAGCAGGCGATCCGCTGGAACCTGCTCCAGCTCGCGCAGGCCTCGGCCCGGGCCGACGGCCTCGGCATCGCGGCGAAGGGCGTCACGGGGAGCGGCTACAGCGGGCACTACTTCTGGGACGGCGAGATCTACGCGCTGCCGTTCCTCATCTACACCGACCCGACCGCGGCGCGGAATGCGCTGCGAATGCGGGAGCACATCCTGCCGGCGGCCCGGCGCCGCGCCGCCATGCTGAGCGAAGGCGGCGCGCTCTTCCCCTGGCGGACGATCAACGGGGAGGAGGCCTCGGCCTACTACGCGGCGGGCACGGCCCAGTACCACATCAACGCCGACATCGCGTTCACGCTCGCGAAGTACGTGCGAGCCACGGGCGACCTCGACTTCCTCGCCGACGGCGGGATCGACATCGCGGTCGAGACGGCCCGGCTCTGGACGAC
>Ga0164242_10003766_pt1 | contig 17194 bp, 14 predicted proteins | sample OricomgcompostMG_FD_108783 | JGI IMG/M metagenome (GOLD analysis project Ga0164242, IMG submission 108783) | Miracle-Growth compost microbial communities from Emeryville, California, USA - Original compost - Miracle growth compost (MG) ...
CATCACGAAGCTGTCGGCCTCGGGGTCGCGGGCGCCGAGGTGGATATTGGAGAGCATGCCGCGGCGGCGACCGGAGCCCCACTCGACGGCGAGGACGACGAGGTCGAGGGTGTGCCGGGGCTTGACCTTCACCCAGGCGGCGCCGCGACGGCCGGCGGCGTACGGCGCGGCGAGGTCCTTGACGACCACGCCCTCCTGGCCGGCGGCGACGACCTCGGTGAACCAGGCGGCTGCCACGTCCGGATCGGGCTCGTGCAGTCGGGCGACCCGGTGTTGTGCGGGCACCACGGAGTCGAGGACAGCGAGCCGATCGCGAAGCGGCTCGTCGAGCAGGACGAGGTCGTCGTGGAGGAGGATGTCGAAGAACCACGGCCGCAGGCCGGCATCGCCCGCGTGTGTGGCGATGGAGGAGGCGGTCTCCTGGAAGGGACGCGGCCGGCCGTCGCCGTCGAGCATCAGCGCCTCGCCGTCGAGGATCAGGTCGCGCGCGGGCAGTTCGCGGACGGCGGCGGTGACCCCGGGAAGGCGTTCGCCGATGTCGTCGAGGCTGCGGCTGAACACGGTGACGTCCTCGCCCTGCTTGTGCACCTGGATGCGGATGCCGTCGAGCTTGGTGTCGACACTGACCGCACCGGGAAGCTTGTCGAGGGCCGCGGCGACATCGGGAGCGCTCGAAGCGAGCATGGGACGCACCGGCCGGCCCACCTCGAGGGTGAAGCCTGCGAGTGCGTCGACGCCGCCGGTGAGCGCGGCTAGGGCAACGGGACCGGTGGGGGCACTGAACATCGCGGCCCGCCGGACGGCGGCGATCGGGATGTCCGTCGCTGTGGCGATCGCCTCGAGGACGACGGCGTCCTGGGCGCCCTGGCGAAGTGAGCCCGTCATGAGCCCGCGCAGGTGCTCCTGCTCGTCGCGAGTCAGCCGGGAGAAGAGGCCGGTGACGAGTTCGGCGCGGCGGCCGGCCGAGCCACTGCCCGACACCTCCGAGAGCGCCTCCAGCGTCGCGTCGACCTCGACCAGGCCGACGGAGGGACTCGCGGACGGAGCCGGGAGCTCGGTGAGAGTGCGCCAGCCCACTCCCGTGCGTCGCTGTCGGAGCATGCCGGCCAGGTAGGCGGTGGCGATCTCGACCTCCGCGGGTTCCAGGCGGGCGAGCAGTGCCGCGAGCAGGTCGCGCTTGGCGGTGCGCGAGCGCGTGGCGGCCACGTCGCGCGACACCTCGACGAGATCGTTCAGGAGCATGGAGCGACTGTAGGGCGGACGACGGACAGGGTCTCGATATGCTCGCTGGCGCTCGCTACTCGACCAACGAGTAGCTCGCTGGCGCTCGACCAACGAGGTGGGCCGCGCCACTCCGTCGAACGAGTAGGTTTCGTCTGTGACGACAGGGGAGCGGACCAGGCGCTGGCGGCCGGACTGGCCCTGCCCGGTGGCACAGGTGCTGGCTCCCCAGCGGCACGGAGCAGGTGATCCGACGTACCGGATCGACGCGGGCGGTGCGCACTGGCGCGCCTTCCGTACGCCGGAGGGGCCGGCCACTCTCCGCGTGCGGCCCGAGCCCGCGACCGGCGAGGTGGCCCTGTCGGCGTGGGGACCGGGCGCCGACTGGATCCTCACCCAGGGCCCGGCTCTGCTCGGCGCCGACGACGACCTGTCGGGATTCGAGGCGCGCCATCCGCGGCTCGCGCAGGCATGGAGACGGCGTCCGCACTGGCGGATGGGACGCAGCGGTCTCGTGGTGGATGCCCTCATTCCGGCGGTGATCGAGCAGAAGGTGACCGGTCAGGAGGCCTTCGCGGCCTACCGGCGACTGGTCCAGCGGTACGGCGAACCGGCGCCCGGGCCGGCGGCCGGCGAACTGCGCCTCCACGTGCAGCCGGCGCCGGAGGCGATCCGCGCGATCCCGAGCTGGGAGTGGCTGCGGCTGCCCGTCGACGGTGGCCGCTCGCGGCCTCTGGTGGGTGCGACGAGGCTCGCGGACACGCTCGAGCGCGCCGGGCGTCGCGGCTCCGCGGAGCTCGATCGGGCGCTGACCGGCCTGCCCGGGATCGGCCGCTGGACCAGCGCGGAGGTGCGTCAGCGCGCACTGGGCGATGCCGACGCGGTGAGCTTCGGCGACTACCACGTCGCGAAGGACATCGGCTGGGCCCTTACCGGCGAGCGCATCGACGACGACGCCCTCGCCGTCCTTCTCGAGCCCTACCGCCCACACCGCTACCGGGTGCAGGCGCTGCTGGCGATGGCGGGCGCCGGTGCGCCTCGCCGGGGTCCGCGGATGGCCCCGCGACGGCACCTCCCGACCGGATCGAGCTCGTAGGACCCCATATCACCTGATCGCCGGGAGGGAAAGGCCGTCCGGCTGGCGAACGTGGTTTACGTCCGGTGAACATTTGTACAGAATCCGGGTAACCCACGTCACAGTCGGTCGTTCTGTGATGCAAAGCCCAGCGAGGGAGGCTGCGTGAGTTCGATTGCCGCCGCCGGCAGGTCCGGTGTCCTCGATCTGATGGGACGGGCGCGCCAGGGCATCGAGACCGCCGGGCGGCTCGTCGTCCTCGCTCTCGAAACGATCAGGTACCTCGCCACCGACATCATCGGACGACGCTTCTCCTGGGAGGAGTTCATCCTCCAGTGCTCCTTCATGACCCGGGTCGCGCTGCTGCCGACGATCCTGGTCTCCATCCCCTTCGGCGTGATCATCTCGGTGCAGATCGGCGCGGTGGCCTCGCAGATCGGGGCGACCTCCTTCATCGGCGCGGTCAACGGCACCGGCGTTCTCCAGCAGGGCGCACCTCTCGTGACCTCGCTGCTGATCGCCGGTGCGGTCGGGTCCGCGATCACCTCCGATCTCGGTGCCCGCACCGTGCGCGAGGAGATCGACGCGCTCAAGGTCATGGGCATCTCGCCGGTCCAGCGGCTCGTCGCCCCGCGACTGTTGGCGGCGCTGCTGATCTCCTTCCTGTTGACGATCATCGTGGCGGTCACCGCGATGCTCACCGGCTATGTCCTCGTCGTCGGCGGCGGCCAGGTCTCCTCGGGTGCCTACCTCGGCTCCTTCGTCTCCTTCAGCAATCCGACCGATCTCTACGTCGCGGAGTTCAAGGCGCTGGTCTTCGGCTTCCTGGCCACGATCGTCTGCTGCCACAAGGGCCTGACGGCGAAAGGGGGGCCCAAGGGCGTCGCCGATGCCGTCAACCAGGCGGTCGTCCTGAGTGTCATCTTGTTGGCCTTCGCCAATGTCCTCATCACCGAGGCCTATGTCCTCCTGATCCCCCAGAAGATCTGACATGGCGAATCTGAGCGATCCCGTCGTCAAGGCCGTCGACGCCACCATGGACGGCCTGGCCAAGGTCGGAGACTTCGCCACCTTCAGCGCCAAGTCGGTCGTACCGGCGATCCAGACCTTCAAGCGCTATCGCAACGAGACGCTGCGCCAACTGATGGACATCGCGTGGGGCAGCGGAGCGATCGTCGTGGGCGGCGGCACCGTCGGCATCATGGCGCTCCTGGCACTCGCCGCTGGTACGTCGGTGGGCATCCAGGGCTACTCGGGTCTTCAACTCGTCGGGCTGGCACCGCTGACAGGCTTCATCTCGGCCAGTGCCAACACCCGAGAGTTGGCCCCGATCATCGCGGCGCTGGCGTTGGGCGCGCAGGTGGGCTGTCGCTTCACCGCTCAGCTGGGCTCGATGAAGATCAGCGAGGAGGTCGACGCCCTCGAGGTGATGGCGGTCAACCCGATCCACTTCCTGGTCACGACGCGCATCCTGGCCACGGTCTTCGCGATCCTGCCGCTCTACCTGATCGGACTGATCGGCTCGTATCTCTCCTCGTACGCCTCGGTCGTGCTGATCTTCCACCAGTCGCCGGGCCAGTACGAGCACTACTTCTCCACTTTCATCCAGGGACGAGACATCCTGCTGTCGGTGATCAAGATCGTGATCTTCGCGATCGCGATCGCGCTGATCCACTGCTGGTACGGGATGCGCGCCGGCGGGGGGCCGCAGGCGGTCGGTGAGGCGACGGGTCGCGCGATCCGGGCGAGCATCGTCTCGGTGGTCGTCCTCGACATGATCATGACCCTCGTCATGTGGGGCGGGAACTCCGGTTTCCGGGTGTCGAGGTAGGCATGGCGAAGCAGAAGGTTCGCGTCGAGCTCACCCGCGCCCAGTACGCCAAGCGCGGGCTGGTGGCGATCGTCCTGGTCGCCCTGGTGCTGCTCGTCATCTTCGGCAAGTCCGAGGGTGTGATCGGCGGGCCCGACAAGATCTCGGCCCAGCTCGCCAATGCAGGCGGCTCGCTGGCCAGCGGCGCGGACGTGAAGATGCGCGGAATCATCATCGGCAAGGTCGACGGCATCTCGCGCGGTGACGACGGCGGGGTCCGCGTCGGTATCTCGATGAATGGCGGCGAGCTCGGCAAGATCCCCGACAATGTCGTCGCCCGGATCCTCCCGGCGACGGTCTTCGGCACCTCGTACGTCGACCTGACCACCCACGGCCCGTCCGCCCCGAAGGCGCTCCACGCCGGAGCCGTCGTACCGGCCGACAAGACGCAGGGCACGCTCGAGCTCCAGAAGGCCCTCGACGACATCGACACCCTGGTGAAGGTGCTGCACCCAGCCCAGCTCAACAGCACGCTCAGCTCGATCGCGATGGCGATCGACGGTCGTGGTGACGAGATCGGGTCGATGATCGACGAACTGGACAGCTTCGTCCGCAAGGTGACCCCACTGGTCCCGGTGATCAAGTCCGACATCGCGAAGCTTCCGGTGAACCTCGAGATCATCGAGAAGTCCGCGCCGGACTTCTTCGACGGTCTCGAGGACACGCTCGGCCCGCTGCACACCATCGCGGCGCACAGCAAGGAGTTGTCCACGCTGCTGACCGGCGGTCGACAGGTGGCCGACGAGGCCGGTGCCCTTACGACGAAGGTGCGCCCCGACCTGGTCCGCTTCGTGAACCGGGCCGCGCGGGTGCTGCAGGTCTATTACGAAGAGCGCCGCGCCGCCTTCACCAATGCCTTCGCGACGATCCGGACCGTCTCCTCGAAGCTGACCACCATCGTCCACCACGGCTGGGTCGACAACACGATCGTGATCCAGCAGAAGTCGCCGTCGTACTACACCTCGAAGGACTGCCCGACCTTCGGCAACGCCCGGGGCAACAACTGCGGGGGTGGCCAGTGATCGCCGGATTCAGGTCGATCCTGATCAAGTTCGGGATCTTCGCGGTCATCGCGCTCGTCCTCGGGATGCTGCTCTTCAACACCATGATCAACGGCGTTCCCCATGGCACACGCGAGTTCAAGGCCGACTTCACGAACGTCAGCGGCCTCTCCAAGGGAGATGACATCCGCGTGGCCGGCGTACGCGTCGGCAAGGTGAAGGGCATCTCGATCATCGACGGCGACCATGCGCAGGTCACCTTCGAGCTCCAGAACACCCAACCGCTGCTGAGCAACACCAGCATCGTGATGCGCTACCAGAACCTGCTCGGCCAGCGCTATCTCTCGATGGAGCAGCCGGCGAAGCGGGGGACCGTCCTCCACGCGGGCGCGACGGTGCCGCTCTCGCGGACCAGCCCGGGTTTCGACCTGACCGAGCTCCTCGACGGCTTCCGTCCCCTCTTCGCCACCCTGCGTCCGTCGGACGTCAACCAGCTGGCCGGGTCGCTGATCCAGGTGCTCCAGGGTGAGGGCGGGACGGTCGAGCAGCTGCTCCAGCAGACCACCCAGCTGACCAACTTCGTGGCCGACCGCGATCAGATCTTCGGCCAGGTGCTCACCCGGTTGACCCCCGTCCTCAACGACGTCGCCGGCCAGGGCACGGAGTTGAAGAGCACGGTGCACGAGCTGCGGCTGCTGATGACCGGTCTGGCCAAGCAGCGGCAGAGCATCGGAAGCTCGATCTCCAATCTGAGCACGCTGATCGACTCGACGTCGACGCTGCTGGCCCAGGCGCGCAAGCCGGTCACTGCGGACACGCATCTGTTCCGACAGGTGGCCGATGTGCTCGCGAACAACCGGAACCTGCTGGCGCAGGCGCTCGGCGCCTTCGGTGACGTCTTCGGTGATCTCGGCCGAGTCGCGTCGTACCGCAACTCGGCGAATGTCTACCATTGCACGTTCTGGCTCCAGATCAGCGGTGCGCAGATCAACCTGAGTGGTCACCAGTCCGGTGGGCCGTGGACGAAGGTGTGCCAATGAAGCCGCTCGCGGACCGGGATCCGTTCAAGATCGGCCTGATCGCCATCGCGGCCGGGGTCGTCATCGCCGGCATGGTCGGGCTCTTCACGATCATCCCGTTCGGCAAGACCACCTACACCGCGATGTTCGCCCAGTCGGCGGGCCTCAAGACCGGCGAAGAGGTGCAGATCGCCGGGGTGACGGTCGGCAAGGTGACCAGTGTCGGACTCGACGGCCAGCATGTGAAGGTCGGCTTCACCGTCAGCAGCGGCCAGCACCTGGGCAGCCGTACGACGGCCGCGATCAAGGTCGCCACCCTGCTGGGCACGCACATGCTCGCGGTCGACCCGGCCGGGAGCGGATCGCTTCCTGACAAGACGATCCCGCTGAGCGCCACCACGGTGCCCTTCAACCTCCAGGACGTGCTCGACAAGGGCACCACCAACCTGGAGCGATTGGACGCGACGAAGCTGTCGAAGCTCCTGACCACGATGACGACCACGTTGTCGCCCTCCAGCAAGGACTTCGCCCCGGCGCTCAAGGGCGTCGTTCGGCTGGCGGACGTCGTCTCCAAGCGGAGCAATCAGATCGGAGGCCTCCTCAAGGCGGCACGGAGTGTCTCCAACCAGCTCTCCTCGAGCAGCACCGACCTGATCGCCCTGATGAAGCAGACCAACCTCGTCGTCTCCGAGGTGACCGCGCGGCGCAAGGCGATCCACACGCTGCTCGTGGAGACCACGCGACTGGCGAAGAACGTCAACGGCATCATCGCTGACACCAAGGCCGACACGGGTCCCGCCCTGCGCTCCCTGAATCTGGCGCTCGCGACCCTGCGTAGCGAGGACAAGTCGCTGCGCCACGTGCTGGACACGATGGCGCCGGCGGTGCGCTATCTCGCGAACGCGACGGGCAACGCGCCGTACGGCTATCTGTACGCCCCGGCTCCGGTTCTGCCGCCCAATGACGGCATCGGCTGCAAGTTGGTGAAGAATTGTTGAGAACGACTTCCATGAAGGACCGCCGGCTCGGCGTGCTGGTGGCGCTGGCGACGGCCCTTGTGGTCCTGTTCAGCGTTGCGGGTTGCTCGGTCATCCCCTCGAGCAAGACCAAGATCACCGCCTACTTCAGCGATGCGGCTGGCCTCTTCGTCGGCAATGACGTCGGCGTTCTCGGCGTACCGGTCGGCAAGGTCACGGCCATCAAGCCCGAGGGTCAGCAGGTGAAGGTCACCTTGGAGGTGGACAAGGACCAGCCGATCCCCGCCGGTGTCGCGGCCGCGGTCGTGTCGCGGTCGGTCGCCACCGACCGCTATGTCGAGCTGACCCCGGTCTACTCGGGTGGGGCGAAGATGCAGTCCGGGGGCGTGATCCCGGTCGACCGGACGAGAACGCCCGTCGAGTTCGACCAGGTGCTGGCGAGCATCGGCGACTTCGCCCGCGGCATCAACGGGTCCGGTTCGGCGAAGGGCGCGATCAAGAACTTCCTCGATGCCGGCTCCGATGCGCTGAGCGGAAACGGCGGCCTGATCAACCAGTCGATCCACTCCCTCGCCGATGCCAGCAATGGCATCTCGACCCAACGCGGCAACGCCACCTCGACGCTCGTCTCACTCGATCAGCTCACCCGCAAGCTGGCCGCCAACAAGGGCACCGTCCGCGCCTTCGTCAAGCAGGTCGCGGCAGCGACGAAACTGCTGGCACAGGAGAAGACGAACTTCCGGACCTCGATCCGGTCGGCGACGAGGATGATCCGCGTCGTGGCGGACTTCGCGAGGACGAACCGCGCGCAGATCACCCGCGCGGTGAAGCAGAGCAATGGCGTGATGCGCACGGTCCTCGACAAGCGCAACCAGACGGCCGAGATCCTGCGGGTGCTGCCGCTGACCCTGCAGAACCTCCAGCGCATGCTCGCGCCCGACGGACGAATCCGGGTGCGACTCGATCTGACCACGCTGCTGCCGATCCTCGGCAACATCCTGCCGACGCTGTGCACCGTGCTCCCGGGCGACCTGTGCACGCTGCTCGGCACCGACCCGCCGCTCATCGGGCAACTGCTCGACCAACTGTTCGGACTCCTGCCATGAGCGCCCGCCTCCTACATGCCCCGGCCACGCGCCTGTCGGCGCTGCTGGTCGCCCTGGCCGTGCTGACCGGTTGCGCGGGGCCGACCTTCTCGTCCCTTCCCCTTCCCGGGTCGGGCGTCTCCGGGTCGACGATCAAGGTCACGGCCGACTTCGCCGAGGCCCTCAATCTGGCCCAGGGCGCCGCCGTACGCGTCAATGGCGTCGATTCGGGCCGGGTCTCGGATGTCGCGGTCAAGGACTTCCACGCAGTCGTGACGATGAATGTCAGGACCAACGCGAAGCTGCGTTCCGACGCGACCGCCCGGCTGCGCTACACCACGCCGCTGGGCGAGCTGTACGTCGACGTGACCAACCCGAGCAAAGGACCCCTCGCGGCCGATGGCACGCATCTCGGTGAGAAGCAGACGACGACGGCGCCGACCGTGGAGGACGCCCTGTCGGCGGCCTCGATGCTGATCAACGGCGGCGGGCTCAATCAGCTGCAGACGATCGTGACCGAGTCCAACAAGGCACTCGGCGGGCGCGAGGGAACCGTTCGTGATCTGCTGACGCGCAGCCAGGGCCTGCTCACCCAGATCAACTCCTCGAGCGCTGACTTCGACAAGGCGCTGCGTGCGATGAACGGCGCGGCGGCCGCTCTCCAGGGTCGGCGGAAGATCATCCACCAAGCCTTGGTCGACGTACGCCCCGCGTCCGCGGCGCTTCGGGCCAACACCGAGAACTTCACGGCCCTGCTGACCAGTCTCAACAAGTTCGCCAGTCAGGCCAATGGCGTCGTACGGGCCAGCCGCACGCAGATCCTCAGACTGGTGCGTCAGGCGCAGCCGCTGCTGCAGGAGATGGTCTCGACCATCCCGACCTTCCCCAAGACTCTCAAGGCGCTGCTGCACCTGCGCGACATCCTCGACAACGTCGTGCCGGGGGACTACCTCAACCTCGGCTCGCACCTGCGCCTCGACAGCTTCGTGCTGGGCGGCAAGACGGTCGGGCTGGACACTCTCCTGGGTCTGCTCGGCCTCGGTGGCAAGACGAAGGGCAACACCAAGGCCAAAGGCAAGCCCAAGGGCCTGAACGGGATCGGCAAGAACACCGCCGCCGGCGTCACCCAGGGCATCGTCGGTGGGCTCCTCAACGGGCTGCTGGGCTCGTCGAAGGACACGAAGTCGCCGACGGGCAAGGGCACGAACTCCCTTGCCGGGTTGCTCAACGGACTGTTGGGAGGCAGCAAATGACCGCCTTCGAAGTCCCCGAACCGAAGCGCAGGCCGGCGATCGTGCGCGCGCTGACCAACAAGCTCTACCTCAGCGCGCTCGGGGTCTTCCTGGTCTTCGTGGTCGCCGTCGCCTACGTGATCAGCGGCGTGCTCGGCACACCGCTGACCAGTCGGCCCAAGACCGTGAAGGTCGAGCTCGGCACCACCGGTGGTCTGTTCGTGGGTGCTCCGGTGACCTATCGCGGCGTCCACGTCGGCAAGATCACCGACATCACCTTCACCGCCACCGGTGTGCAGGCGAAGGCGGACATCACCACGGGCACGGCGATCCCCGCGGACACGAAGGCCGTCGTACGGTCGCTGTCGCCCGTTGGCGAGCAGTACCTCGACTTCCAGCCGCGTGCGGACAAGGGGCCCTATCTCCAGGACGGCGCCACGGTGACGGCGGCCAACACCAGCACGCCGCAGACCCTGGCCAGCACCGTCGTCGCGGTCAACAAGCTTCTGGTGCAGATCGACCCCGGCAAGCTCCACTCGGTGCTCGACGCGGCGAGCACGGCCTTCAGCGGCACCAGCTCCGACCTGTCGCGCCTCACCGACCAGAGCCGCGCGGTGATCAGCGACCTGAACAAGTACTGGCCCCACGCCCGACGGCTCGCGCGCAATGCCGGGACGCTGCTGGACATCGGCGCCGCCAACTCGGCCCGGCTGCGGCAGACCGCACGCGACTTCCGCGAGTTCGCCGCCTTCTTGAAGGGCTACAACCCCGAACTCCTGGCCACTCTGAAGAGCTCGCCCGAGGACGTCGCCCAGTTGCGCGAGATCGTCCGCGATGCCAGCACCGTGATGCCGAGCTTCCTGCGTCTCGGTGGCGACGTGAGCACCCTGATCGGCTCCTACGCGCCTCACCTGAAGGTGCTGCTGAGCACCTTCGCCCCAGGCCTCGGTGTGCTCGGCAAGGCGGTCAAGGACAACTCGCTGCAGCTGGATCTCATCGGCCAGACCGATCACAACTGCGACTACCCCAACAAGCGCCTCGACCCCAAGACCACCACCAGGCGACCGCTCAACGGCAGCTTCCACTGCCCGAGCTCCTTCAAGTGGGACCAGCGGGGGGCGGCGCACGCTCCCGGGCCGGTCCGGTAGTCGCGGCCTCGTCGGGCCGTCTCCGGGGCTCCGACATGCTCCAGCCGCTACTTCGTGTCACCTGCTGGCCTCAACTGGCGGCTGGAGAGTCAGCGAGCCGGTGAGTATTGGTCTCGATACGCTCGCTGGCGCTCGCTACTCGACCAGCGACGCTCAACGCCTGTTGTCCGGCTGCACCCGCAGCGTCAACAGGGTGGTGGCGAGGGAGTCGTAGTTGCCGACGAGCAGCAGCAGCTCGACGAGCCGGCGTTCCTCGTACGACGAACGGAGGGCGGCCCAGGTCTCGTCGGTGATGTCCTTGGACAGCACCAGCTCGTCGACCGCGGTGAGGACAGCGCGTTCGGCGGGTGTCCAACCGTCGGCGGACGGCCCGGCGACCACGCGTTCGAGGTCGGCGGCGGTGGCGCCGACCCGCCGGGCCAGGCGGCGGTGGTGGTCGAGCTCGTAGCCGCATTCGCGCAGGTGGGCGACCCGGACGATCACCAACTCGGTCAGCCTCCGGGGCAGCCTCCCACCCGGCATCAGCTTGCCGGAGAAGTGCAGCCAGCCCCAGAAGAGGCCGCGGCCGCGGCCGAGGGTGGTGAAGATGTGCGGCGGATTGGTGCCGGTGATCCGGCCCGCGATGTGGGAGAAGGCCCAGATTGCGGGGCCGGTCTGCCGGAGGCCACCAGGTTCGATGCGGGCAGCGCCGACTGTGCCGGACGGCTCACTCATGAGAGCTCCCTCGTCGCGCGCTGGACGTCGGGGAGTACCTGGTTGGCGACTCGGTTGAAGACGTGCATGCCGACCACGTAACCGGGTGGGAAGTAGCGCTGCAAGAGGTGGAGCGCGTGGATGTCGGGGGAGGTGTAGACCCAGTACCGGCGATGCCGCACACCCTTGAGGATGGCCGCGGCGGCCCGGTCGGGGGTGACGGCGTGCGCCTGGAAGCGCTTGCGGGCCTTGATGAAGGCGGGGCTGGCGTTGTCGACGCCGGCGATCTGGACGGTCTCGGTGAGCCCGGTGTCCACGCCGCCCGGGCAGACCAGACTGACCCCGATGCGATGACGGGCGAGATCGAAGCGGAGCACTTCGGAGACGCCGCGGAGGCCGAACTTGGTGGCGCTGTAGGCGGCGTGCCAGGGCATTCCGATGATGCCGGCGGCGGAGGAGACGTTGACCACATGGCCACCTCGCCCGGCCTCGATCATCGGCGGCACGAACTCCTGGAGGACGTGGACGGGCCCCATCAGGTTGACGTCGACGAGGCGGCGCCAGGTCTGGTTGGACATCGCGCTGATCGTGCCCCAGGAGGCGATGCCGGCGACATTCATCACGATGTCCATCGCGCCGTGGGCCTCGGTGATCTCGGCCGCCATCGCGCGCACGGCCTCGTAGTCGGAGACGTCGACCGGCGAGGCGTGGGCGACATTGCCGCCGCGTCCGGTGATCGAGGCGACCGTCTCGACGAGGGCGTCCGCGTTGACGTCGGTCAGGAAGAGCACCGCCCCCGCGTCGCCGAGCTGCTGCGCGAGCGCCCGGCCGATGCCGCTGGCGGCGCCGGTGACGAGGACGGAGGCTCTGTCGAAATCGGTGAACCGGCGTGTGGACATCAGGACCTCCTGAGGACCGCGAGATGTTGGATACCGATGGTATCGAAAGCATGGAGAGGCGTCACGGGGGCGTGGCGACCGGAGCGCGGGTCAGAGCAGGTGCCGCAGGGGGTTCAGGAAGCCCTCGGTGAACTTGCGGTAGAGATCGCGCTGGCGCCACTCGGCCAGGTGCATCTCATCGCAATTGGACTCGTCGCTGGCGAAGACCCGCTCCATGGCGGCGGCGAAGGCGGGGTCGATGATCTCGACATTGATCTCGTAGTTGCCGCTCATGCTCAGCCGGTCCACATTCGCCGTACCGATCGTCGACCAGGAGCCGTCGATCGTCGCCGTCTTGGCATGCACCATCGCGTCGCGGAAGCGCAGGATCCGGATGCCCGATTCGAGCATCCGCATGTAGTAGCCGCGCGAGGTCCAGTCGGCCACGATGTGGTTGGACTTCGCCGGGATCAGCAGCCGTACGTCGACGCCGCGCTCGGCTGCCTCGGTGAGGGCGTCGACGAAGTTCTCGTCGGGGATGAAGTAGGCGTGAGTGAGCCAGACATTGCGCTCCGCCTTGGCGATCGCCTCGAGGTACATGGCACGGATGGGGAACATCCACTGCCGCGGGATGTTGCGATGGATCCGGATCTGCGGCTCCCAGCCTCGGGAGGTGTCGGTGAGCAGCGGCTGCATGCGATTGCGCGGCATCTGGAAGCGCTTGGTGCGGTTGACATTCCAGAAATCGGCGAAGGCGCGCTTGAGGTCGGCCACCGCGGGCCCGGTGATGCAGGCGTGGGTGTCGCGCCATTCGGTCGCGTACGCCGATCCGATGTTGTAGCCGCCGACGAAGGCCACCTCGTCGTCGACCACCATGATCTTGCGGTGATCGCGGCCGTAGCGACTGAGGTCGAAGAAGCGCCAGCCGGCCGCGTAGACGGGATAGGCGAGCACCCGCAACGGCGGTGGGAAGCGCTTGAAGCGGGGGGAGACGACCAGGTTGGCGAAGGCGTCGTAGATGACATGCACGTCGACACCGCGGTCGGCGGCCTCGATCAGAGCGCTCTTGAACTCCTCGCCGAGCGCATCGCCCTTCCAGATGTAGGTCTCCAACAGCACCTGGCGGTGGGCGCCACGGATGGCGGCGAGCATGTCGGCGTACAGGTCGGTGCCGCTGGTATAGATCGTGACCTCCCCCGAGCCGACCGGGACGGTGAGCGGCTCCAGGGTCGGGAAGGGCTTGGGCTTCTTGTTCCGGCGCCGGTAGGAGTCGACGAGAGTGAGGACGACAGCGACGAGGATCTGGACGCCGAAGATCGCCAGCAGGGTGCGGCGCAGCAGCGTCAGGAGCTTCACAGGGTCAACCGTATCGGCCGGAGCCCCGGCGTCTCGACAAGCTCACCGGGGGATCCTGTCGGTGCTGCCTCCTAGGCTGGTCCGCATGCGACCAGTGACCGATCTAGAGAGGCGAGTCGCCCCGTTCGAGGTGATCTCGGAGTACTCGCCCTCGGGCGACCAGCCGGCGGCGATCGAGGAGATCGCCCGGCGGATCGACGGGGGCGAGCAGGACGTCGTCCTACTGGGTGCCACCGGAACCGGCAAGACGGCGACAGTCGCCTGGGTGGCGGAGAAGCTGCAGCGCCCGATGCTGGTGCTGCAGCCCAACAAGACCCTCGCCGCCCAGTTCGCCAACGAGCTGCGCCAACTCTTCCCCAAGAACGCCGTCGAGTACTTCGTCTCCTACTACGACTACTACCAGCCCGAGGCCTACGTGCCTCAGACGGACACCTACATCGAGAAGGACTCGTCGATCAACGAGGAGGTCGAGCGGCTGCGGCACTCGGCGACCAACTCGCTGCTCACCCGCCGTGACGTGATCGTGGTGTCGACGGTGTCGTGCATCTACGGTCTGGGCACGCCGCAGGAGTACGTCGACCGCATGCTGCGGCTGCGGGTGGGCGAGGAGCACGACCGCGACAGCGTGCTGCGCCGGCTGGTGGAGATCCAGTACAACCGCAACGACCTCGCCTTCACCCGCGGCACCTTCCGAGTCCGTGGCGACACCCTCGAGATCTTCCCGGTCTACGAGGAGATGGCGGTCAGGGTGGAGTTCTTCGGCGATGAGATCGAGCGGCTGATGACGCTGCACCCGATCACCGGTGAGGTGCTCAGCGACGACCGAGAGCTGCACGTCTTCCCGGCGACCCACTACGTGGCCGGCCCCGAGCGCATGGAGCGCGCGATCAGCGGCATCGAGGCCGAGCTGGAGGAGCAGGTCTCGCTCTTCGAGCGCCAAGGGAAGCTCCTGGAGGCCCAGCGGCTCCGGATGCGCACCTCTTACGACGTTGAGATGATGCGCCAGGTCGGCTCCTGCGCCGGCATCGAGAACTATTCGATGCATATCGACGGGCGCAGTCGCGGGAGCGCGCCCAACTGCCTGCTCGACTACTTCCCCGAAGACTTCGTGCTGGTCGTCGACGAGTCGCATGTCGCCGTTCCGCAGGTCGGCGGCATGTACGAAGGCGACATGTCCCGCAAGCGCAACCTGGTCGACTTCGGCTTCCGGTTGCCGAGCGCGATGGACAACCGCCCCCTGAAGTGGGAAGAGTTCCTCGAGCGGATCGGCCAGACCATCTATCTCTCCGCCACCCCCGGCGACTACGAGCTCGCCAAGGTCGGGGGAGAGGACAACGTGGTCGAACAGATCATCCGCCCGACCGGGCTGATCGACCCCGAGGTGATCGTCAAGCCGACCAAGGGCCAGATCGACGACCTGATCGGCGAGATCAACACCCGGGTCGAGCGCAACGAGCGGGTGCTGGTCACCACCCTGACCAAGAAGATGTCGGAGGACCTCACCGACTACCTCCTCGAGCACGGCATCCGGTGCCGCTACCTGCACTCCGAGGTCGACACGCTCAAGCGCATCGAGCTGCTCCGCGACCTCCGGTTGGGCGAGTACGACGTCCTCGTCGGGATCAACCTGCTCCGTGAGGGTCTCGACCTGCCCGAGGTCTCGTTGGTGGCGATCCTCGACGCCGACAAGGAGGGCTTCCTGCGCTCGGACAAGTCGCTGATCCAGACGATCGGTCGAGCCGCCCGCAATGTCTCCGGCCAGGTCGTGATGTACGCCGACAAGATCACCCCGAGCATGGAGTCGGCGATCGACGAGACCAACCGCCGTCGCGCCAAGCAGGTCGCCTACAACGCCGAGCACGGGATCGACCCGCAGCCGCTGCGCAAGAAGATCGCCGACATCACCGAGATGTTGGCCCGTGAGGACGAGACCACGCAGGCGCTGCTGCAGACCTGGGCTGATGTGGGTCAGAAGGGCCGCGCCGGCGGGGTGAAGCCCGGGAAGCAGCCGGTGCCGGCGCTCTCGAAGCTGCACGACGACCTGCCCGACACCGCCGGGCTGCCCTCGGGCGATCTCGCCGAGCTGGTCCAGCAGCTCACCGAGCAGATGCACGGGGCCGCCGCCGAACTGCAGTTCGAGGTCGCCGCCCGCCTCCGCGACGAGATCTCCGAACTCAAGAAGGAGCTACGCCAGATGTTGGAAGCAACAAAGTAGCTCGGAGTCGCCCCACGGGCCCCGGGGCACAGAGAGTCCATGGCGAGTGCACAGGCGTGACCTGCGGTTGGAACTGCTCGTTTGACGCTCAAAGCCCCGTCGGCCGTGATAGACCGTCCGGATCGCGTGTTGCGGTTGCCGCAAACGAGAACACGTTCTAGATTGTCCGCCAACGGGGGACCGCAGGAGCTGGACGGGAGGTGGGTGGCTTGGCGATCAGTGCTGCCACCGTGGTCCGCGGCCCCGGTGAGGTTGCGGCCATGGTCGTCGATGTCACCAAGGCCCTGTTCACCACCCGTTTCCAGGGCCGCGAGTTCATCGAGCAGGCCTGGTTCATCACCAGCGTCACCCTCATGCCCACGATCCTGGTCTCGATCCCCTTCGGCGCGGTGATCTCGCTCCAGGTCGGCAACCTGACCGGCCAGCTCGGCGCCCAGTCCTTCGCCGGCGCGACCGCGGTGCTCGCGGTCGTCCGCGAGGCGGCCCCGATCGCGGCCGCGCTGATCATCGCCGGTGCCGCCGGATCGGCGATCTGCTCCGACATGGGCGCGCGCAAGATCCGCGAGGAGATCGATGCGATGGAGGTGCTCGGCATCGATCCGATCGCGCGTCTCGTCGTACCCCGCGTGCTGGCCACACTCTTCGTCTCGGTGATGATCAACGGCCTGGTGATCGCGGCTGGCATCGGCGGCGGCTATTTCTTCACGGTGATGGTCCAGGGCGGGTCTGCGGGCGCCTTCCTGTCCTCGTTCACCGCGCTCGCCACCCTGCCCGACCTCTACATCTCGATGATCAAGGCCGGCCTCTTCGGCTATCTCGCCGCCATCGTGGGCGCCTACAAGGGCCTCAAGGCCGGCGGCGGGCCGAGCGGCGTCGGGCGAGCGGTGAACGAGTCGGTGATCGTCGCCTTCATGCTGCTCTTCTTCCTCAACTCGATCCTGACCGCGCTGTACTTCCAGCTCGTCCCGCAGAACGGGCTGTGACATGACCGAAGCCGTGGAGGAGGCCGAGCCCCGCGAACCCATCGCCCGCCAGGTGGCACAGGTCGGTGCCGCTCTGGTGAAGGAACAGCGCGGGCGCCTGGAGGAGTACGGCGACCAGCTGCTCTTCTACGCCAAGGCGCTCGCCTGGACCCCCCGCGCGATCCGGCGCTATCGCCGCGAGATCTGGAACACCCTCGCCGAGGTCGCCTTCGGCGCCGGCGGGCTCTCGTTGATCGCCGGGACGGTCGGCGTGATCGCCTTCCTGGCCTTCTTCGCCGGCACCGAGGTCGGCATCCAGGGCTATGCCTCGCTGAGCCAGATCGGGGTCGCGAAGTTCACCGCCTTCATCTCCGCCTACTTCAATACCCGCGAGGTGGCGCCCCTGGTCTCGTCGATCGCGCTCGCCGCGACGGTCGGCTGTGGCTACACCGCCCGGCTCGG
>Ga0164242_10003768_pt1 | contig 17188 bp, 4 predicted proteins | sample OricomgcompostMG_FD_108783 | JGI IMG/M metagenome (GOLD analysis project Ga0164242, IMG submission 108783) | Miracle-Growth compost microbial communities from Emeryville, California, USA - Original compost - Miracle growth compost (MG) ...
ACCGATCCAGAGAAAAAATGGAGGCAGCAATATCTGAACCGTCTCCCCTGCCCTGAAAAGCGGTGATCGTTACGGGAAGCAGATGTGGTGTTAATGTATCAATGGGTATTAATGAGTCATGAACAATGGCTTTTTTTATATCTATTGAGGGGGTATGTCCGTGCCTCTGGGCAATGCCCCTTGTCGGGATTGAAAAAAGAAAGGTCAGCGTAGTCGTGAGCAGCCAAAAAAATAGAGCCCTGTGGCTACAAGTACTACCTACCGGTCCGTTTTTACTTTTCCGGTTCCACATTATTTTTTTAATGGCCATGGTTTAAAAATACGCATAAGGTGCGTGTTTGGGCAGAACTGCCATATTATTTTAAATGGAGCTTTTTGCGGTATTTAACCAGCTTTCTAAAGACTTTTTGCAGACCCTGAATCAAATCTTCTGCAATCAAAGACTCCGGACTTGCTTTTTTGATATATAAATCTGCGGATAGCCCGTGAATATATACTCCGAGAATTGCCGCATCCCTGGGTGGGACTCCTTGGGCTAACAAAGAGGTGATGATACCAGTGAGCACATCTCCGCTGCCAGCTGTTGCCATACCGGCATTGCCTGTTAAATTATAATTTATTTTGCCTTCCGGTCCGCAAATAGCGGTATGATGGCCTTTCAGTACAATGACTAATTGCCATTTTTGCGCCATCTCGCTGGCCAGATTCACCTGATCCATGCTATTGTCAGAAGGCCCGAAAAGTCTTTTAAACTCACCGGGGTGCGGGGTTAAAATGCTGTTTTTAGGTAAGAGGGTAAGGTATTTGTCAGGATCCGTCGCCATAATATTTAATGCATCCGCATCAAGCAATACCGGCGCTTGTACGTTTTTTAGAAAATCATATAGTGCGCTGGCAGATTCCGGGTGGGTATCCATGCCGGGCCCCAGGCCGTAGGTGGCATTTTTGACAGGGTTTATTGCTGCAACATAACTTTCTCCTGCCGGTTCAAACATCGATTCAGGGGTCAGCGTTTGCAGGATTTCATAGCCGCATTTGGGTGCCTGAATAAATACTTTGCCGACACCAGTTCTGAGCGCAGACATGGCTGACAGGCCGATTGCCCCTATTTTACCATAACTGCCACCAACAAGCACGGCGGTTCCAAAACTGCCTTTGTGCCCAAATGGCCGGCAAGACCTTGGCTGATACCTTCTGACAGCAGCCCTTAAGTCAACAGCCAGAAAACGGGTGCGCTCCATATGTGCATAAACAGGGCAAAGGCCAATATCAAGGATTTTTATTTTACCGACATATTTGGCGGCCTCCTCATGCATAAAACTTCTTTTATACGTCTGAAAGCTAAGCGTATAATCGGCCCTGACAATTATAGGCGGAATAGATTTTAATGCATCTGTCCTTCCTTCCGCAGCGGCAGTTGGCTCCATAGGCAATTGATCCGGACTCAGGCCACTGGGTAAGTCAATGGATATTGTTTTTCTGCGCCGGTATTTGCGCTCACCATGCGAATAGTCATTGATTGCCTGAATACCGAGCTGCGTTACCAGATGCGCTTTATTGCGGGGTTCCTGAAGGACTTTTAGGGCTGTTGACGCGCCGGGGTTGACTCCTGTGCCCAGTACTGAATCAATAATAATGCGGGCACCGGACTGCTCCATGGACTTCATTAAAAAGTCTAGCAGCTTTTGCTGCCCCTCATGAGTAAAGTCAGTGTGTTGACGGATTGTTTCTTGTAGCCTTATAAATTGTAATGCCTCCTTTTTAAAATCCTTTTCAATTAACTGCCATTGATCCAGCGCCCCGCCCCGGAAGGTAGCCGGATCCGCTAATAATATAATCGTAACTGTACGGCCTTTTAAAAGCAGGTGACGGCCAATGACCAACCCATCTCCCCCATTTCCTCCTTTCCCGCAGATAATACAAAAGTTACTGTCCTTGGAGAACTTTTGTAGAAGCCAATGGGCTGCGCAGTCTCCTGCCCTTTGCATCAACTTCGTTTGGGAGATTTGCTGACGCTCCATGGTGGCTGCATCCCATTTATTTATTTGTTCAGCGTTAAATATTTTCATGATTATTGCTTATAACGATTAGCTGCGTTATCAGGTAAAGGTAAGAAAAAGTTTCAGGGGTTTTCGCAATTCAGGTAAGCTAAACGGGAGCGTCAAGTTGCTATCAGTTATTAAAAACTTTAATCATCCCAAATAGACCATGATAAAGCAATTGATGTATTAAGAAATGAATTAATTTATTAGTGCCTGAATGAATGGAACATCTTATATTTGCTTATAAAACATCTTTAACCTCTTATTGAATCCTATGAAAAAGCATTTGAAATTATTAGGTGCCTTTGCACTTTTTTCCATACTGGTAATCTCCTGCAATAAGGATGACAGCGGACCGGGTAGTGTCAGCGGAACCTGGACTTTTGGAGACTATACATATACCAGGGCTACTTCAACTCAGGGTAATGAAGAGACTTCAGGGATTTATGCCATTGTTATGGTGGCAACTGGTGGTGACGGCGGAAATTTCGGAGACTTTTCAGGTAGTGCAATGTCTTTTATATTCCCCAGTGCGCTTGGAGCGGGAGAATATAAACTTGCCACCAATGAAGAAATGCAGGCCAGTTATAAAACAAAAAAACTGATGGACATCCAATGTCAGATCGGGCTTGCGGGATCAAATGGTTCTACACTATATGAAAGTAGCCTGGCTACTGGAGGCACAGCCAATGTCACGATTGACAAGGATGGTAAATATCATATCACCATTAAAAAACCGGCAACTTTAAAAAAATGGGTGGAGTTGGAAGGCGGAGTCTCTGGTGCTAAAGACAGCTATGAACTGAAGGTCAATGATCTTTATTAAACCAGCGCAAAGAGTCCTGTTTAGCGTATAGTGATTTTAAATGGAGGGCATGATTGAAACCACCCCTCCATTTAAAATGGGTAATACCTATGTGTTATCCGGCCAGACTCACCTGAACACGGATATCAGGATGGCTGTTTAAATAATCAATCAGTTCGTCATTTAAGGTGACACCCTGTCCCAGTGTATACATACTGACGGAGCTTTCATCCTGGAAATCTAATATATTGAATTTCAGCTGAGCAGATCCCGGGTATTTAACCATGTTTGCTTCCAGGAAATTGACCAGTTCATCTGTTACCTGTTGCAAGGGCAATTCCATGTCCAGAGATTTGGGCATCGAATTTTTAAGTGAATCCAAAAGGCTGATGGAAGTGATTTTAAACTCATATTGTCCCGCATTAAATCTTTGTTTAAAATGCCCGGTAACACAGAGCATCAGACCTGCTTCAATGAAGTTTTTAAAATTTAAATAGTCTTCCCGCCAGAGCATGAGTTCTGTTTTCCCTGAATAGTCTTCCAATGCCAGAACGCCAAAATCCATTCCTTTTTTAGTCTGGCGGTGTTGAGCCCCTACTACCATGCCGGCGAGTCGGATATTACTGGTTCTTGGATTTTCATCCAGCCGCATCGTTTCAAAATCACTGATGTGCATCATATTAAAATGCTTCATTTCAAAACGGTAATTATCCAGTGGATGACCGCTGATATAAATCCCTGTTACATCTTTTTCATGCTCCAGTTTCTCAATAAGGGACCAGGGCTCTGAAGGTAAAATTTTGGGCGTAGCTATTTCTGGCATGGTGGCCTCTCCAAATAAGCTTCCCATCGAACTCTGTTTACTGGTTTGTACTACATTCCCGAATTTAATGATTCTTTCCAGGTTGTTAACCACTTCGCCTGTCTGGATGGCAAAGTATTGTCCTCTGTGCATTTGTTCAAAACAGTCAAATGCACCGGCATATACCAGGCTTTCAATCGCTTTTTTATTGACCGTTCTTTGATTAATACGTTGAATAAAATCAAAGATATCCTTGAAAGGGCCGTTTTGATCTCTTTCTTCAATAATGCTGTCAATGGCTGCATCACCGATGCCTTTCAGTCCGCCAAAACCAAAACGGATCTCACCTTTCGCATTTACCCCAAAACCTTTTTGTGATTCATTGATGTCACAGCCCAGCACCACCAGGCCCATTCTTTTACATTCCTCCATAAAGAAGGTTATTTTTTCAATGGCACCGGCATGGTTTAAAATCGCTGCCATGTATTCACTGGGATAATGGGCCTTTAAATAAGCCGTCTGATAGGCTACAAAGGCATAACAGGTAGAGTGAGATTTATTAAAGGCATACTGTGCAAAAGCCTCCCAGTCTTTCCAGATTTTATCCAGTTTGTCCACCGGATGTCCTTTTTTGGTGGCTCCTTCCACAAATTGGGCCTTCATCTTGTTTAGAACGGCTATTTGTTTTTTACCCATAGCCTTTCGCAAAACGTCCGCATCTCCCTTGGAAAACCCCGCCAGTTTTTGAGACAGAAGCATGACCTGTTCCTGATATACGGTAATACCATAGGTATCCGCCAGATATTCTTCCATTTCCGGAAGGTCATAGGTGATTTCCTGTTCCCCGTGTTTACGTTTGATAAAGTCAGGGATATAGGCAATCGGGCCCGGACGATACAGGGCGTTCATGGCTATAAGATCAGCGAAAACGTCGGGCTTGAGTTCTCTTAAATTCTTTTGCATCCCGGCACTTTCAAACTGAAAGATGGCATTGGTTTCACCTTTCTGGAAAATTTCAAAGGTTTTTTCGTCATCCAGAGAGATATAATCTATCTCAATGTCAATATTGTAATTTTGCTTGATTAGTCCCAGTGCTGTCTTGATAATGGAAAGGTTTCTGAGTCCTAAAAAGTCCATTTTGATAACCCCGGCTGATTCAATGCTACTGCCTTCAATCTGAGTTACCCAAAGGTCAGAGTCTTTGGCTACTGATACAGGAACCAGTTCTGTCAGGTCTTTAGGGGCAATGATGATACCTGCGGCATGTATACCTGTATTACGGACACTGCCTTCCAGCCTCTCTGCTTCGTGAAGCACCTGAGCCCGCAGGTCATCTCCCGCATAAATTTCCCGGATTCTTTTGATGTTTTCTATATCTTCCGGCTGATAACCTTCTTTTTCTTCCAGGGATTTTTGCCCGTCCTTGGCTTCAGCCGCAGTGATAGGCGCCTTAAGTACTCTTCCCAGTTTGGTGCCGGGTTTATCGGGCACCAGTTTAGCCAGGGCATTGGATTCGGACAGGGGCAGGTCCAGTACGCGTGCAACGTCTTTGATGGACATTTTGGCCGCCATGGTGCCGTAAGTGATAATCTGGGCAACCTGCTGTTTTGAATACTTTTCTACTACATAGTTAATCACTTTCTGGCGTCCTTCATCATCAAAGTCGGTGTCGATATCCGGCATGGATTTACGATCCGGATTTAAAAAACGCTCAAACAGTAAATTATATTTAATCGGGTCAATATTAGTAATGCCGATACAATAGGCTACCACGCTTCCGGCAGCTGATCCACGGCCTGGTCCGATAAAGACCCCCAGATCCCGTCCGGCCTTGATAAAGTCACTTACAATCAAAAAGTAACCGGCAAATCCCATTGTTTTAATGGTGAACAGCTCAAAATCCAGTCGCTCCCGGATCTCTTCCGTAATCTCACTATAGCGTTGTCTGGCTCCCTCATAGGTCAGATAGTGAAGGAAATTCCACTGATTAATATTGCTGTCATTCGTTGTTTTAAATTCCTCAGGAATCGGGAAGGCCGGTAAAAGAATGTCTTTTTTTAAATTCAGTACATCTATTTTATCAACGATGGCCTGTGTGTTTTCTAGTGACTGGGGGATGTCCTTAAAGACCTGCTCCATTTCTGCAGTAGTCTTAAAATAAAACTGATCATTTGGAAACTTAAAACGTCTGTTTTTTATGATCACGTCATCATTGACAAAGTCATCAAAACCAGGTGTTGTCTGTTTCTCCCCGGTATTGATACAAAGTAAAATGTCATGTGCATTGGCATCTTCCTGATTGGTATAATGGCTGTCGTTGGTACATATGACCGGAACTCCATATTTTTCCGCAAGTTTCAGCAGCACGATATTTACTTTATCCTGGTCAGGAATGTTATGGCGCTGTAATTCTACATAGTAATCATCTCCAAACAAATCCAACCACCATTTGAACTCTTTTTCTCCGGCCTCTTCACCATGCATTAAAATAGCCTGAGGCACACTGGCACCCAGACAACAGGTAGTGGCAATTAATCCTTCATGATGCTTGCTGATCAGTTGTTTATCTACTCTGGGGTATTTGCTGTACATCCCTTCGATAAATCCCATTGAGGTCAGTTTAATCAAATTGCGGTAGCCCAGCTCGTTTTTAGCCAGTAGTATCTGATGGAAGCGCTTGTCCTTTTTTTCTTTGGTAAAGGTTTTCTGGAACCGGTCTTCAACGACGTACAGTTCACAGCCGACTATCGGTTTAATTTTTGGTGTCAGAATATCTTTGCCGTTTTCATCTTTACCGATTACTTTGGTATTATTCCAAGCCTGCGCCACAAATTCAAAGGCTCCAAACATATTGCCGTGGTCAGTTAATGCCAGGGCGTTCATGCCGTCTGACTCCGCTTTTTTATATAGACTGCCAATAGAGGCGGCTCCGTCTAATAAAGAGAATTGGGAATGAACGTGCAAATGAGAAAACTGTGGCATATGATTACTTGACTTTAGCGTTATTTTTAAGGTTCCGGCTCTGGGATGACTGGACAAATTTCGCTAAAAAAAGAGGAAGAAAAAAGCTAAATAACCCTATTGGGGATAACTAAACTATTTTGTTTTATCCTATATATAACGTTCCCTTTTAGAATAAATTACAGATGAAAATGGGGTGTATATAAAGGCACCTGCCATTACCTGGCAGGGCCTCCGAATACAACTTTGTACAGTTTAGCCATTAACTGACAAAGACCTGGTGCGTCTGGCCATCATCTGTCAACACTACGTAAGGGGTGTCCTGAGGTTGCCCGTCCAGTGAATACTTTGTGAGTCCTTCCTTTGGTCTTTGTATATCTTGCAGGTTGATTTCTATCTCAAATACCGACTTGCCAAACCGGTAATCTACCTTAAATCCTTTCCAGTTGCCAGGAACAGCGGGCTTAAAACTTAACTGATTCCCACTGCGCCTTATGCCCAGAATAAAACGGAACATAAACTGCTGCATCCAGCCTGCACTACCCGTATACCAGGTCCACCCTCCTCTGCCTCTGTGCTGAGGAGAATTATATACGTCGGCTGCCATGACATAAGGCTCAACTTTATATATTTCCACACCCTGACGTGTCATGGTATGGGCAATAGGATTAATCATATTAAAGAGCTCCCATACCTTATCATGGTGTCCCATTTCGGCAAAAGCCATCATGGCCCAGATGGCAGCGTGAGTGTATTGTCCTCCGTTTTCCCGAACGCCAGGTGCATACCCTTTAATATATCCCGGGTTTAAATCGGATTTGTCAAATGCCGGGTCCAGTAGCAGGATTACACCCTCTTTAGGACGGATCAGATGTTCTGCCAAAGATTGTAATGCTGTTTGTTTTTTATCCGGTCCTCCTGCACCCGATAAAATGGACCAGCTTTGTGCAATAGAATCAATTTTACATTCCGGGTTCTGATGAGATCCCAAAGGAGTGCCGTCATCAAAATAGGCTCTTCTGTACCAATTCCCGTCCCAGCCGTGCTGATTGAGGTTGGTTTTTAGCTTTTCAGCTTCCATCTGACAAAGCTGGACTGTTTTTGAATCCATAACGCGGTGTGCAATTTCTTTAAACTGCATCAGCACACTATAAAGGAAAAACCCCAGCCAGATACTTTCTCCCTTACCCTTTTCTCCTACTTTATCCATCCCGTCGTTCCAGTCCCCTGTTCCCATTAATGGAAGTCCGTGCAGGCCCATCCTTAGTCCATGGTTGATGGCTTTTATACAGTGCTGATACAAACTTTCTCTGTCCTCTGTAATAACGGGCAAATCATAATAGGAGTCTTCTCCCGGATTAAGCGGACGGCCATCCAGATAAGTCACCTGCTCCTCTAAAATCGCTTCATCTCCTGTTGTAAATACATATTGAGCCACGACAAAGGGCAACCAAAGATAATCGTCAGAACAATGTGTTCGGACACCTCTTCCTTGTGGTGGATGCCACCAGTGTTGGACGTCTCCTTGTCTGAATTGTCGGGAGGCTGATAATAGAATTTGTGCTTTAGCGATATCAGACCTGGTATTTAGAAGGGCCATGACATCCTGCAACTGATCTCTGAATCCGAAGGCTCCTCCGGATTGATAATAGCCGCTTCTGCCCCATATACGACAACTCAGCGTCTGATAAGTCAACCAGCCGCCTGAAAGAAAATTAAGGGCAGCATCCGGTGTCGTAATCTTAGTTTGTCCCAAAATCAGATTCCAGTTTTCATGCACCTGACTTAAGGCCTGTTGGATAAATTCTAAGTTTTGCGTTTTTTCAATGAAGGATAAGGCTTCCTGTTTATCCTGAGCTGCACCCAGGCAAAAATGAAGTTCTATTTCCTGGTCGCTGTATAATTGAACGGGGGTTTGTAATGCTCCACAAGGGTCCAGGCCTGCTCCCGTTTTGCCGGAGAGTCTGGTACGCCGTAGACCAGCCGGATTTGTTAGGGATCCAAGACGGCCGATAAAGGCTTCCCTGTCGGCCGTTATACTATAGTTTTGCGCAATACTGCCAATACTATAAAAAGCTACGGCATTGGGATAACTGCTGCTATAACGGTTATAAGCCAGAATCGCCGGCTGATCAGGCACCTTTTCCGTTACGATATAAGGCGCTGTTTTGCCGGGATAATCTCCCAAGACCCATTGTACATAGCCTGTAACGGATAGCTTTCTGTCTTTGCCACTGATATTTTTTAGTTTCAGCCATTGATAGCGTACCGGTAAGTTTTTATCCACAAATACCCAAAGTTCACTTGAAATACCGTTTTCTGTATGAGCAAAAACACTATACCCAAATCCGTGGCGGGTGATAAAATCCCCTTTGCCCGTGGCAGGCAGAGGCGTCGGTGACCAGATCTGTCCGGTCTGTTCATCGCGGATATACAAAGCTTCTGCCTGATTATCCTGTACCGGATCATTCATCCATGGGCTGAGCCTGTATTCATGCGCATTTCCATACCATGTATAGCAGCTGCCGCTTTCTGTGATAACGCAGCCAAGTTGTTCGCTGGCGATCACATTGGACCAGGGCATCGGTGTTCTCAGTGCAGCGGAGGTACGGATAATATATTCTTTTCCATCTTTGGTGAAACCACCTAGTCCGTTGTTAAAGACAAGGCCATTAGGCAGGAGCTTTCTGGTAGAGATAATTGTCTTATCCTGCCGGGTGCCCGACTCCATGGCTGGCTCTAATACAGGTGGCAGTAATTTAGGCTTTTGGGCTTGAAGAATCTGCTTTTCAAGGCTACCTAGTTGATCATCGATGATAATTCTGGCAACGGTCTGCATTAAAATTCGATCCTCTGTGGGTATTTGATCCGCACTTCTCAGATAAATTCCACCATACTGCTGGTTAATGGAAACACTTCCTGCCAGGGCAATCAGACTCTGAATCTGTTCATGCAGATCTTGCCTGTAAGAACCAAAATTTTCATTCCAGATAATCAAATCTGCTTTAATTCCTTTTAATCGCCAGTAGGTATGTGCATTGATGAGTTGACGAATCAGCTGAATATTTTCTTCGCTTTGCACTCTTAACAGCACAATGGGTAGGTCTCCTGAAATAGAATAAGCCCAAAGACCGGACTGCGTCTTATAATTACTGGCAATAATGCTGGGTGCCGCCCTGAATTGTTCATTTGGATATAGAATAAAACTTGCCATTTTACTATAAAGTTTGGCTTCCTGCTCGGTAGCATTGATTTGACGCAGCAGCACCTGACTATGGGTCCAGGATAATTCGAAAGCTCTGTTTTTTAGATGGCGGTCCTGGTATTTATCCAGTAAAGCCTGACAGGTCTCTTTTTGGGCGGCAACTCCGATGATTAAATCGATGGTGGCAGTATGTCCTGCTTTTAGTTCAAAAGTCCTTCTAATGGCAACAATAGGATCCAATACGGATCCTTCTGTATTGGACAGCATGCCTGGTTTGTCCAGCGCAATTGGGCGCGTTGTATTTCTTCCACGGCCTATAAACCTGGCTCTGTCCGTTTCGTAGGATATGGTGGCGTTCTGCATGCCTGTACCGTTTAAGGACATCAGATGAAACATCCAAGGAGGCATTTCATCTGCGGATCTGGATCTTCTGGTACATAAAATGGCCTCCTGCTGCTTTAGGATGGCTGTTTCCACAAAGAGATTACTGAAAGCAGGGTGCGCTTCATCTGCATTTTGAGGGGCCAATACAACTTCGCTGTAACTTGTGACTTCCAAGGTCTTAACCGAACTGCCCCTATTGGTAATACGGATTCTTCTGACTTCCACATTATCCTCAGGGGACACAACAATTTCTGTTCTTGTCTCAATGGTATCATCTTTTCTTCTGAATTCTGCATGTCCCTGAGAAAAAACAGCTTCATATAAGTCGGTAGTACCACCTACCGGTTGATAGGTATTGGACCAATACGCCCCTTGTTCAATATCCTTAATATAGCAAAAAGTGCCCCAGTTATCCATTGTGCCGTCTTCCCGCCAACGGTTAACGGCCAGATCATTGAGTCTGCTATAGCCCCCTCCTGCATTAGAGACCATTACATGGTAATGACCATTGGAAAGAAGTTTGATTTCTGGATGTCTGGTAAACGGTGTTCTTATAATTTCAATGCTGGACGGCTCGGTAACAGGGCCCGTTTGTGCATTATCCGGGGTATGTGCATAGAAAATTGTGGCCTTAGGAATTTTCTCCTGAAGTAATAATAAAGAGGATTGTAAGGCCGGATCTGCCTCAAATCTTCTTTGCATCCGGGCCTGTCTTAATACACAAGCCAGCGCTAAAAATCCCATGCCCTGATGATGGACCATAAAGGAGCGGATAATCGCCTGATCGGCTCCTCTGGGAAGTCTGCTTTTGGTATAATCAATGGCTTCGTAGAAACCAAACTCACCGGTGTAACCTTTTTCAGCCATTACTTGTAAATTGTTGGTCGCAGCTGAAGGCCGGATCATCAGCGCCAGCATAGTAGCATAAGGTGCAATAACCAGGTCCTCTCCCAGCCCTCTTTTAAGGCCTAACCCCGGTACGCCGAATGCCTTGTATTGATAATTTAAACTGGCATCTACGGCATTATATCCGGATTCAGAAATACCCCAAGGTACATTTTGACTGCCGGCAAATGCCATCTGTCTTTTGATGAGGCCTTTACTGGTTTGTTCTATCAGGGTATTTTCATAAGTAGGCATTACCAGCTGAGGCATCAGGTATTCAAACATAGAACCACTCCAGGATAATAAGACGGGAGTTTTGCCGACGCCCGTAAGTAATCTGCCTAATGCAAACCAACTGTCCTGTGGAATCTTCCCTTGTGCGATGGCGACATATATGCCCAGTCTCGCTTCCGAGGCAAGCAGGTCATAATAGCTTTTATCCGCCTGTCCTTCCTGCACGTTATAGCCAATTCTGAGTAAATGTTTTTCTTTATCATATAAAAAGCTATAGTCCATATCCGAGAGCCTTTCTGATATATCGGAGAGGTCTACCGCAGTTGCGATTAACCGGCTTGCTGCCAGACTGCCGGCCTGTATGTCATTCCATAAGTCAGAGACGCTGTACGCTCCCTGAATGGAATTGGAAGTTATAGCGAGCGACTCTGATTTTAAAAAATGATCCTGCCTGTTAATGGTCTGTTTTTTTGGGTAATTCTTGATTTTGATTAAGGAGGCGTTTTGCAGAAGCCATGGATGATTTTGCGTGATTTTCTCTTGCTCCAGTTGGGATATACTGTCCAGCCTGGCTATCCAAGGTGTCGTAGTGTCCATCAGCTCGACCAGACTTTCCAGCTCCTGGTGCATCCTGGTAGCACCGGATGTAGGGAGTACTTGCAAGGGGCTTGCATGGGCGTCGCTGTCCGTCTCATGGAGCTTAGCGGTCGCCTCCGTGATGTGCGGCTGGGGTGCACTGGCTTTATTGTTTTCGATTTTATTTAATTTGCGTTCTGCCGATTGTTCTACAGGTGTTTTCTGGGACTCGACAAAGGTCTTTGATAAAGCCAGTAGTTCTTTAAAGCTTCGATAATAAAATAATAAATTATGATGATGTGAAGCGACGTTTATAATAGCTGACTGCAGCTTACCTTCTAATTCATAATAGTATTCTTTATAGGATTTATCACGCTGTTCTTTTGCTTTTTTATTTACGGAGTCTCCGGTCGCGCGGAGCAGTTGTCCTCCCAATGAATCAAGTTCCATTTGTAAAGTATCCAGCAGGCCCTGGAAGACCTGCTGCGTAATTAACGGCTCATAACTCAGTTGTAACAGACCCTGCCTGAGGGTAATTAAGTGCCCTGCCAGATTGCCACTGTCTACAGCAGAAATATAGCGAGGCGGCAAGGGCGTTAAGGTCAGCGTATCATACCAGTTATAAAAATGTCCCTGATACCTTTCCAGGTTATCCATGGAATGCAGCGTATCCCTGGTACGGCTCAGCAGGTTAGACACAGTTATATAGCCAAAATCATAGGCTGATAAAGACGCGAGTAACGAGAGTCCCATATTCGTCGGAGATGTTCTGTGGGCGATGACACTTCTGGGTTCCTGTTGAAAGTTATCCGGGGGTAAAAAATTCTCTTCCTTGGTGACAAATGTCTCAAAAAAGGCCCAGGTTTTCCGACTGATTCGATGCAGAAAAGCAAGTTGTTCAGCGGACAGCGTCTCTGTATTTTGTTTTTTAGGCTGATTGGTTCGCCAGACCAGTGCCGGAGCAAGCGCCCATAAAAGTAAAACCGGAAGGGCTACCAAAAATGAATCCAGTGATATCTGATAGAGAAAAACGCCTATAATCAATGCTGCTGCAGGAGCCGTCCACATAGCGGTATAAACACCGGAAAGTGTGGGGCGCTTTCTTTTTTTTAACAGGCCGGAAGGCGTCCATTGGAGCAAATGTTTTTTGCTGATGGTCATACGCCACAGGGTTCGGCCAATACCGTCCAGGTGCTGCCAGGCCTCAAAAGGCAGACAGGCAATGTAGAACAGTTCAATTAAAAAATTCTCCCAGGTCTTCCAGGCAAACTCCCTTAGATGTGGTTTCATATCCACATCTTTAGGTTTGTGCACTAAATGCCAGACAGAATTGAGTAGAATCGGAATAACAAAAACGGCAATAACGCAAGTGGTCCAAAGCCAGGGATAGGGCAATAAAAGCCATCCTATACATAGTAAAATAACCAGGGAAGGAGCGACTAAAGATCTTCTGAGATTATCAGCGATTTTCCATTTAGAGAGGCCGGATAAAGGGTTTTTCCGTAAACGGCCTTCTTTGTCCGGAGCCCACGCAAAGGCCCAGCTGGCAATTTGCCAGTCTCCCCTGATCCAGCGGTGCTGCCTGGCCATATCCAGTAAATACCTGTCAGGATAGTCTTCCAAGAGCGCAACATCACTGATGAGGCCACTGCGTAAATAACATCCCTCCAGCAAGTCATGACTCAAAATACGGTTGTCTGGAAAACGGCCGCTTAGTGCTTTTTCAAAAACATCCACCTGATAGATGCCTTTGCCGATAAAACTACCTTCGGCATATAAATCCTGATAAACATCTGAACTTACACGTGTATAGGGATCCAGGCCTGAATCCATGCTATGCATTCTGACAAATAGAGAATCATCTGATTTGGGTAGCGATACAGCCACCCTGGGTTGTAAAATCCCATGACCGGCAACCACCCTGCCCTTGGTTAAATCATACAAAGGTCGGTTTAACGGATGAGCCATTGTGGCGATCATCTGTGCTGCGGACTGTCTGGGTAGCTTTGTGTCGGCATCTAAAGTGATGACGTATTTTATGGGTGGCAATAACTGGACACCACCCGTGATATGTGCAAAAAGATCAGCATAAAGATGCTCTGATGGCTGGTCCTCTTTGATATCAACTGAAGACGAAATTGCTTCGGAGTCACTTTTTTGTTTTTTAAGGCGAAGCAGTAGCTGATTAAGTATGCCTAGTTTTCCTCTTTTTCTCTCCCACCCCATCCAAACTTTTTCAGCCTCTGACCATTGTCTATTGCGGACAAATAAATAGAAAATATCAGGCTCTTGCTGATCTGGTGAACTGTATTTTTTATTAAGTGCCTCAATGTTTTTAACTGCATGTTGTAATAAGGCCTGATCTTCCTGCAATACCGCCTTGTCTGCGTCCCTGTAATCTGCCACTAAACTATAAAAAATGTTTTTATGAGGATTAGCCAGATAGCGTACTTCTAACGCTTCCACGAGTTCTTCTATACTGCTTAAGCTTGTGAGCATGCATGGAACAGCCACCAGGGTGGCCTCGGATTGCGGAATCCCATTGTTAAAATTCATTTTGGGTAGTAGTCTCGGCTTGACCGTTCTGGTAACCACCCAATTGGCCAGGGCTATGGCCAGTTGACTGGCACCAATAAAGCTTAAGATAAAAACAAGAAGGATAATACCATAATGAACCTGATGACGATAAGCAAAAATGGAGACCAGGAAACAAAAAACAAGGGTACAAATAAATGTTCCTCCACTGTAATAAAATAGCCGGTGTCCTCCGATTAAGCCTTTTAGCTGATCTGAAAAACGCCTGGCCATACGGGCTTCCTTGCGAGTCTGTTCTACCCCTTTGTCAATGAGATAATAGCCAACATGTCTTTTTCTGTAGTCTTCTTTGTTTTCTTTGCTGTTATTAGCGAGTTTGATGGCAATTGCAGCGATATCGGATTCCGGTAAGGGGCTTTTCTGCGCAATTGATTCAATGACGTGGCGATAACTGTCTCTGGTTGTAAAATCCATACTCGCATACACTTCGTCACTTTTTAAAATCCGGTCCACAGAACTGATGCTTTCCACAAAATCCCGCCATTCTGTAGTCCTTAGCAGTCGTAGACTTTCTATGCTATTACGCATGGATACCTGATCAGCAGCCTGGGATTGATTTTCCATATGAATCAACTCAGAGCTGGTATAACCAGTCTCGACCAGTTGTTGGTCTATCCAGCTTAGAGGCAAAGATAAACCGGCTCCTTTTCCCTGTAGCCGTCTAGTAAATTCTGCTACAAAGGAGCTGGATAGAACGGGACCTGTTCTCGCCATATCTGCTACTGTCAGAATAATGTCTTTGGGATGGGTCTCTGCCTCATCCAACAGCTTTCCGGCCCAATATCCGGCCATATTCTGATCAATACGGTCCAGCGCTATACTGACCGCTACCCTTCTTAAGTTTTCTATGAGGGCCAGTCTTAACATAATGGGGATAGCCCATAGCTCTCCCAGCGTAAGATTGTCCTGTTTCTGGTAGGCATTAATAAAACTGCTGAGATTCATCAGATCTACTCTCCCATCACTATGGGAGATGATTTCCAGCGCAATGTCATAGACCCGTGGAAAGCCGGCACTGGGTCCCGAAAGCAAATGAGGAAGATTTTGGCTGTAGCCTTTAGGTAAATGTTTGCGACCGGTAGAAATCTGTTCTTCAATCAGATAAAAGTTATCCAACAACCATTCGCTGGCAGGAGTTAATGGTAGTTTGTCTCTTACTGCACTGACCAGCAGATCCCGGACCTGAATTAAAACGTCTTCATTTTTATCCAGCCTTTTAAGGAGCTTATCGCTGTTTTTCCCATTCATGACCCGATGAGCGGCAGCGACCTTGGCGCCATGCTTTTGCATTTGCCAGGTGCTGAACAGGGCGGCTCTTAAAGGCTGTTCTTCTTTATAGGTCTTTTTAAGGACGTTTTCTCCTTGAAAATATGAGCGCATACGCAGCAGTAACCCGCTGCCGGATGTAGAAATCTTTTTTTTCATTTGCCTCCTTTTTTATTACAGAACTGAACTTCCATTTCGTGTTCGGTAAACGGAATCGTACTGCAAATACTGTGTGTGGTTCTCAGCCTAATGGGTAGATAGGATAATTTTCTAGAGATTAAAGGCTGGGGACGGTACAAATCATTATCTATACAGCTAAAATGCACTGTATAAATAATTAATTTAGTGAAATTTACGAAAGATTTTGAAGATTGGCAAGGTAGATGGATAGATTAACAATTTATGTCAACTGCTTTGTTAAGTTTTGTGTCCGTTTATCCACTATTTGAGTACATTATTACTTTAGATAACCATTTTAAAATTATGCAAATGAATTGATTAATAGACAGACATGTTCAAAGGACAATGCCAGGCAATAAAAAAAAATTGCCTGGCATTGTCCTTTGAATGATGAGGTTACTTTTGATTTAATGAGGAGCCTTGAGCAACACCTCCTGTTGACTAGCAGTAAGAGGTTTTCCTTTAAAAATAAAGGGGAAGATCAAAGCCAGTATTAAAGCGTAGGCTGCAAAGGTCATCCAGATGCCAAACCACTGTTTAGAACCGTCGGGATTGGTAAAAAAGTGATCAATTAGAACACCGCTTCCATAGCTGCCCAGCAGGGCGCCAAAACCGTTTACCATCATCATAAATAAACCCTGGGCAGATCCTCTGATGCCTGGGTCTGTTTGCGTCTCTATAAACAGAGATCCAGAAATATTAAAAAAGTCAAAGGCCATACCATAGATGATGCAGGAGAGAATAATCATCCATAGGCCTTCCTGGGGATTGCCCATACCGAGCAGCCCGAATCTGAGCACCCAGGCCACCATACTAATCAGCATCACGTATTTGATGCCAAATCGTTTTAAGAAAAAAGGGATGGCCAATATAAACAGTGTCTCAGAAATCTGAGATATGGACATGATAATAGCTGGATACTTAACAGCTAGACTGTCTTTATAAGCTGCAATATCAGCAAAATCGTGAATATAGGTGTCTCCATATGCGTTGGTCAGTTGCAGAGCGGCGCCCAACAACATGGCAAAAAAGAAAAAGATAGCGAGATTTTTATCTTTGAAGAGTTTAAATGCATTTAGTCCCAGTGCTTCTGAAAAACTTTTCCCTTTTGTGTCCCTGCCAAGTGGCGGGCAATTGGGTAAACTAAAGGCATAGATTCCCAATAAAAATGAAGTGCCGCTGGCAATATAAAACTGATTGGCAGAGGCTTCATTATGAGAAAGGCTAACAACCCATAAAGCAGCAATAAACCC
>Ga0164242_10003769_pt1 | contig 17182 bp, 13 predicted proteins | sample OricomgcompostMG_FD_108783 | JGI IMG/M metagenome (GOLD analysis project Ga0164242, IMG submission 108783) | Miracle-Growth compost microbial communities from Emeryville, California, USA - Original compost - Miracle growth compost (MG) ...
TATCTTGATGCGTCGTACAAAGAACAATCCTGTTTTGATCGGCGAACCTGGTGTCGGCAAGACGGCAATCGTTGAAGGTCTGGCGCGCCGGATCGCAGCCGAAGAAGTCCCCGACCAATTGCTCGACAAACGAGTGATCCAGCTTGATCTCGCCAGTATGATTGCTGGCACGAAGTACCGGGGGGAGTTCGAGGAACGTCTCAAAAAAGTCGTCAACGAACTAAGAGCGAGCAAGAATACGATCATCTTTATTGATGAACTCCACCTGCTGGTCGGAGCTGGCGCGGCTGAAGGAGCGCTCGATGCGGCAAACATGTTAAAGCCGGCGCTCGCACGCGGCGAGATGCATCTGATCGGTGCGACGACCTTGAATGAGTATCGTAAGCATATAGAACCGGATAGTGCGCTCGAACGCCGTTTCCAGACGATCGTCGTTAAGGAGCCGAATCTCAAGGACACTATTTCGATCCTGAAAGGCTTGCGGAGTTACTATGAGAAACACCATAGCGTTGAGCTCGGTGATGAAGTCCTGGAAGACGCTGTGTATATGGCCGATCGTTATGTCTCTGAGCGTTTTATGCCCGATAAAGCCATCGATGTCATCGATGAGGCAGCCGCTCGGCTGCGTTCCCAGAAGAGCAATTCGCCATCGCGAGCCCGCGATCTTAAAAAGCAGCTGGCTGGTCTCAATGAGAAAATGGAAGAAGCAGTTGGGCTCGAAGATTACGAGCGAGCAGCTTTATATAAAACTCGCGCGATGCAGCTCCAAAAAACGCTTGATGAACTACTAGAAAAGCAAGCGAAGAAGTCACCAGTCCGCCTCTCGAGTGATGATGTAGCTCACGCAATCTCTGTCATGACAGGTATTCCTGTCAAGCGGGTGCAAAAGTCTGAAGCTGCGACACTAAGGAATCTCGAAAAACATCTCAGCAAATACATCATCGGACAAGAAGAAGCAGTTGAAAAAGTGTCGCGGGCAATCCGTCGCGCACGTAGCGGCGTGGCAAGCCAGAAACGACCAATCGGCTCGTTTGTATTTATGGGACCAACGGGTGTCGGCAAGACGGAACTTGCCAAAGTACTCGCACGTGAAGTATTTGGCAGTGAGGATTCATTGATCAAGATCGATATGAGCGAGTTCGGCGAAAAGCACAATACCGCTCGGCTGGTCGGCGCGCCGGCAGGCTATGTCGGGTATGAAGACGGCGGGCAATTAACCGATAAAATCCGCCGCCAGCCATACAGCGTCGTACTGTTTGATGAGATCGAAAAAGCACATCCGGACGTTTTCCAGATACTGCTGCAATTACTTGAAGACGGTACGATGACTGATGCCAAAGGTCATGCGGTTGATTTCTCAAATACGATCATTATCTTGACGAGCAACGTCGGGGCTGATTCGATGATGAAAGAATCAAGCCTTGGTTTTCACTCTTCAACGACGAAAGACCGCGAGCGGCTCGACGAAGCGCATCAAGAAAACGCACGATTAGCGAGGAAGGCGCTGGAGAAGATTATGCGCCCAGAACTGATCAATCGTTTTGACGCTTTGATCACGTTCCGCGCGTTAACACGCCGTGAAGTACGTCGCATTTTTGATAATCTTCTCGCTGAACTAGATGAGCGATTGGCAAAAAAGGGCCTTCATATCGTCGTAAATCCGAAAGCGAAGCGGCGTATTATTGATCTTGGCTATGACGAAAAATTTGGTGCCAGGCCGTTACGGCGCGCTTTGCAGGATGAACTTGAGCATCCGATTGCCGAAGGTATTCTCGATGGACGCTTTGAAAAAGGAACGGTGATCAATGCTGATGTAGCAGATGGTAAGGTGGTAGTACATGAGCAGCACGAGATGGCGTAGCGGTCTCGGCTCCGTACTGATTGTTATTGCGGCAGCACTGATTGCCTTTGGCGCGGTATATTATCGCCAATCAATAATCGATACGGTGCATGCCCTGCAGTATCAGCCAACTTCCTCCATGGCGACGATTCGAGACAAGCTCGATCTAACCGCCAAGGGCAAGGCGCTGTTTGATGCAAGTCGGCCAGAGATCGAGAACGCTGCCAGCTTCAACCAAAGTTGTGAACAGCAAAAAGAGACAAATAACCCGGTATTAGGCTGTTATGTCGACCAGCAGGTCTTTGTTTACCATGTCACCAATACAAAGCTCGCTGGCATCGAGGAGACGACGGCAGCGCATGAGCTTCTCCACGCCGCCTACGACCGTCTCAATGCGACAGAGAAAACAAGCCTCGACAAGGATATCAAGGCTGCCTACGAAAAGGTCAAGACACCTGCACTTGAAAAGCGGATGGAATACTATAAGAAGTCAGAGCCGGGACAAGAATTAAACGAGCTGCACTCGATCCTTGGGACGGAATTTACAAATCTCGGTAGCACGCTCGAATCGCACTATGCACAGTACTTCAAAGACCGAAAGAAGATCCTGGTATACTTTACGGATTACAATTCTGTTTTTACATCCGCGAGTAATCAACTAAAAACGCTGCGCACAGATATCAATACCCAGACAAAGGCTGTCAACGCGGACATCGAGTCGTATAATTCGGCAGCAGCTCAACTCAAGAAAGATGCCGATGCGTTTAATCAAAAAGCGGAGACTCGTGGCGGTTTTGCGACCCAGGCACAGTTTAATGCGGCGCGCAGTGATATCATCAATAGGCAATCCAAGCTGGCCAACATGCGCGAGTCGATTATTGCAGCCATTCATCGTATCGATGAAAAACGCGATACGTATAATAAACTCGCAAAGGAATATAATGCACTCAATAAGAGCATCAATAGCAGCTTGGCACCAGCGCCTAACTTCAAGTAGTACGGTATAATAAAAATTATGCCGAAAGCGAGATCAAAATTCATCTGCCAGAATTGTGGCGCATCGTATCCAAAGTGGACCGGTCGGTGTGAAAACTGCGGCGAATGGAACACGCTCGTTGAGCAAACCGTCGAGACAGGAAAGTCTGCTCTTGCGAAAAGTGCCTCGAGCGGACGGATTTTGGCACCTCAAAGCATGAGTTCCATCACGAACGACAAAGCAACCCAACGTCTTTCAACGGGAGTAAAAGACCTCGATGGTGTACTGGGAGGAGGTATTTTGCCGGGCGGTGTTATGCTTCTCGCCGGTCAGCCAGGCATCGGTAAGAGTACATTGCTATTACAAGTCGCCGCATCGATCGCGTCGTCTACTTCTGTACTGTACGCGAGCGGTGAAGAGAGCGCTTCGCAGGTGAAGCTGCGAGCAACGCGGCTTGGGGCGGATGCTCATGATAAGTTGAGCTTCGTCGCCAGCACGAGCGCAGACGATATAGCGGCGACTATCAGGGACGGCGAATACAAGCTTATCATCGTGGACTCTATCCAGACGCTTTCCATGGCAGAAATCTCTAGTGCGCCAGGAACGGTCAGCCAGATTACAAATTCGTCGAATCTTATCATTCGGGCGGCAAAAGAAGCAAATGCTGCCGTGGTATTGGTCGGGCATGTTACAAAAGAGGGTTCGATCGCAGGGCCGAAGGTTCTGGAACACCTTGTCGATGTCGTCTTGCAGTTTGAAGGTGATCGTTATGGCGGTTTCAAGATCGTTCGCGCCGTAAAGAATCGTTACGGATCAACTTCGGAAGTGGCAATTTTTGAAATGGACGAAGAAGGACTTCGAGTTGTTGAAAACCCTTCTGCGAGTTTGCTGGCTGAACGACTCGATACAGATGGATCGGTAGTGCTGGCCACCATGGAAGGCACAAGGCCACTGCTCGTAGAGATTCAGGCGCTTGTGAATCCGACTAATTTCGGGTATCCTAAACGTACGGCCAGCGGCTTTGATTTAAACCGGCTCAATCTACTCGTTGCGGTTCTTGAGCGTCGGACAAAATTGAAATTATCAGATAAAGATATTTATATAAATGTTGTCGGAGGCCTGAGGCTCGATGATCCGGCAGCAGACCTGGCCGTCGCGATGGCCATCGCCAGTGCGAGCGCTCAGCGCAAGCTAGCAAACGATGTCGTGGTATTTGGTGAAGTGGGCCTGGGCGGTGAGATCCGTAGCGCTCTCCACGCTATGCGTCGTGTCGATGAGGCGAAAAAGCTCGGTTTTAAATGCGCGATCGGGCCAAAAGGCTCGTCAAAGACGACATTTATCAAAGATATACGTGATCTGCGCCAAGCGTTGATCGACTATCTCAACTAACATAATTAAAAGGAAACAGTATGGAAATTATTACACTCGTATTAGTGGGTGCTCTGCAGATAGAAGTTGCAGCGGTGGTTCTTGCACTACTTAAAAAGAATTACGCGAGGCAGAAGCTTCGTCATCCGGCGTTTATCGATACTTCAGTCCTCATGGACGGTCGTATTTCTGCGGCGGTAACGGCTGGATTTATACCAGAAACACTCGTCATTCCGCGTAGCGTCCTGGCAGAACTGCAGTTGCTTGCCGATGGCTCGGATAGCGAAAAGCGTTCGAGGGCACGACATGGCCTGGATATCGCTGCTTGGCTGCAGGAATCATCACCTGACGTGCGTGTTCTTGATGACGGCAAGGCTGCTGATGGTGTCGACGATCAACTGCTGATGCTCGCTAAAAAATACCATGGCTCAATCGTCACAATTGACTTTAATCTCAATAAAGTTGCCACGGCGGAGCAAATTAAAGTATTGAATATTAACGAACTAGCGCAGCAGCTGCGCATGAACCATCTTCCTGGCGAGCGTGTCAGTCTGAAGGTGATCCAAAAAGGCGATAATCCTCACCAAGGGGTCGGCTTCCTGTCTGATGGGACGATGGTCGTCATCGAGCAGGCCAGCAGTGACATCAATAAGCAGGTTGAAGTAGAGTTTGTCCGTAGTCTGCAGACTGCTGCGGGTCGTATGCTCTTTGCGAAAAAAGTAGGGCAAGAGAAGCCATCGCAAAAGCGTCAGGCCAGTACAAAGGCAAAGAAACCAGCGGGTCGTCGCCTAAAGCAGGAAAAGCAGCCCGAAGACAGACTGCTTGATCTCGTCGACAAACAATCGAACTAGTGGCCTGGGCTAATGTATTTAGCACTGACACTGTCTGAGGTGTAATCACCCTTGTCGGTAACGATCGCTGTGACCGTCGTACTCTTCGTGAAAGTATAGGTGAATTTTACTGAGTTGCCGCTGACGCTTTTTGAGATTTTTTGCCCATCTACGGTGATAGTTACTTTATCCAGCGGGAAGGTTCCTTTGTTGACATTTACCGTAATCGTAGAGTCTGTCGTGATGATACCACTGACTGACGGAGCGACATCATCACATGAGTGGACGTTATCCTTTTTTGTCGCGTCATAGCCATCCGTGGCTGTGTAGACGACTTTCTTGGTGTATGGATCAGTTGTCTTGATAACTGGAACCTTAATCTGCGCGCTATCCGGCGTACATTTTGTCGCCAAACGTTTCGAAATCTTATCAAATGTTTTCGTCTGAGTCGACATAGCTTTGTTTTTGTTGTAGTACGATGGATAGATTTGCCCGTTGATCGTCTGGATGCCCGATGGTTTCTTGAACCACTCACCGGCTTTAGCAAACCCTTCTTTGTAATACAGTTTCGATGCGTATGCGGCTACAGGATCGGCAACTTTCGCGGAGTAGGCGCCGAGCGCATACGGCGCGAGCGGCTTTGGAGTCGGATTACCGAACCAGACGCCGACAGAGAGGGACGGTGTGTAGACCATTGTCCAAACGTCCTTTGGTGCAATAACGTTGTTGTATTCGGTATTTGAGGTACCCGTCTTGACAGCAACGTGGATATTGTCAGCATCCAGGGTCGGGGTGATGGAAGTACCATAGAGCGGCACTCGTGCGGCATGGTCTCCCAGGATGTCATTGACGATGTAAGCTGCTTGCGGGTCGATGACTTTCTTTGACTGGGCATGGTATTTCTCGAGCACTTGCCCCGAACTGTTTTTCACTTCGAGGATGCTTGTCTGTGGCCGGTAGGTTCCCAGGCGGGCAAGCGAGGCCAGGGCATTTACATGATCGACGATGCGCGTGCCACAGCCGCCGATTGCCGAGGACAATCCTGCCTGTTTGTCGCTGCCTTGCGTGCAGTAATATGTATCGCCCATAGCACGGATCGTATTCCATGTCGGTTGGATTCCAGAAATAGCCATCGCCTTGATCGCTGGAATGTTTCGCGAAAGGTCGAGAGCACTGCGGATCGGGATGTTGCCTCTAAAGCCGCCGTCGGCGTCTTGCGGTGTATAGCTGACACCACTGGTGACGTTTGAGAGGAAGGTTGTTCGTGTGTCGGATAGGATCGAACCGCTGCCGAAGTTCTGAGCGTCCGAACCGTGATCTGTGAAAAGTTGCGCGTAGACAAGTGGCTTGATCGACGAACCCGGCTGGATAAATGCCGTTGCTGCATTGTCTTGTCCAAAGCCAGGATACGTATAGCTGCGGCTGCCTTGCAAGGCAACGATCTGACCGGTTCTTACGTCCTCTACGACGCCGGCTCCATTACTAAAGCCATAGGTTGTTGGGTCTGAAGAGCTGAATACTTTCTTCATGCTTTTTTGCAGATCGTTTTGGATACGGAGATCGAGCGTTGTTTTGATGGTCAGTCCGCCATCACCGACGGTCTTTTCACCAAGTTTTGCGACGAGTTCGCTACGAACCATCTGTACAAAGTGAGGCGCTTTCATGCCTTGAAATTGACTTGCCTCTGGTTTGACCGTGTCGAGAATATTAACGCTCTTTGCTTCGTCGGCCTGAGATTGCGTGATATATTTCTGCTGCACCATGCGGTCAAGTACCTTGTGCTGACGGGCGATGAGTGCCTGGGCAGCCGTCGAATCACTCAGGGCGTTATAGGGATTATAGAGACCAGGTTCGTTTGGAATGGCTGCGAGCAGTGCTGCCTGGGCCAGGGTCAGCTTCTTTGCACTGGTGCCGAAGTACGTCTCGGCTGCGGACTCTACGCCATTGCGGCGACCGCCGTACGGAGATTCATTGAGATAAAGAGTCAAGATTTCATCTTTGTTGTACATGCGCTCTACTTCGATGGCAAGGATCATTTCCTTGATCTTGCGGGGTATTCCCGAGAGACCTCGATCGCCCGCCTCGCTCGCGAAGAATACTTGTTTGACAAGTTGCTGAGTAAGCGTCGAACCACCCTGTGTGCTATCCCCCTGAAGGTTGCTGACACCGGCACGTACAATACCCGAGACGCTGATTCCACCATGGTGATAGAAGTCTTTATCCTCGATTGCCACGGTCGCTTCTTTCATATATTGATTGATATCGTCACTTTTTACGACGAGCGTGTAGTTGCCACTCCCTTTATCTTCCCAGAGAAGTTTGCCGTTACGGTCATAATACTTTGATACGGTGGTTTGAACGCGTTTAGCGAGCTCTGAAGGCCGGATCTGGTCGAGATCCTTCCGATAGTAGGCAAAAAGTGCACCAACACCGAGGACGCCCAGAAGGACAAGGATGCCAAAAATCTTGACGGCCATCAGTGCGCCGCGTTTCGAAAACCAGTACTGGGCAACGCGCTTAGGTTGAAGACGATACAGGAATCGTTTAACGGGATGCTTCGGTAAACTTGCTAAATATTCCGCTCGTTTTCGCGAAGCTAAATCTTTCTTTGTCTTTCTTTTATGCGCCAAATTCGCATACACATTCATCTGTCGTCCGGAATTTCGTTTCGCCACGTGTCCTACCAACCCCTTTTTGCTTAACTTATCCACTATTATACACTAGCCGTGCAGTGTTTAGGTTTATTTTTGCTACAATGAATATTATGAGATTATCAGAGGAACTTCAGTGGCGTGGATTCGTCAACCAGACAACATTTCAAGACATTAAAGATATCGATGAGCCGCGTACATTCTACTTTGGCGTTGACCCGTCAGCAGACAGTATGACGATCGGTAATCTTGCGCCGGCAATGATGATTCGTCATATGATCGATCACGGCCACAAGGCAATTTTACTTGTTGGTGGTGCGACTGGCATGATTGGTGATCCGGACGGCAAGAAGCAAGAGCGTGACCTTAAAACGCTTGATGAGATCGCAAAAAACAAAGCAACGATCGCCGAGCAATACAAGACAGTATTTGCTGGACAGAGTTTTGATGTGGTTGATAATTACGATTGGTTCAAGGATATTAATTATCTCGATTTTTTGCGTGAGGTCGGCAAGAATGCACCGATGACCCAGATGCTCGACCGTGACTTTATTAAAAGCCGTATCGGCGAGGGTGGCGAGGGTATTTCTTATGCTGAGTTTAGCTATGCCCTGATTCAAGGCTACGATTTCCTGCATCTCTTTCGCGAAAAGGGCGCCACGCTACAGGTAGCGGGTGCCGACCAGTGGGGCAACTCCATCACTGGTGTGCAACTGATTCGACGGTTAGAGGGCGCAGAAGCGCATGTCTTTACGGCGCCGCTGGTGGTAAATAAGCAAACGGGGGTAAAATTTGGTAAGTCTGAGGGTGGTGCCATATGGCTCGACCCAGCCAAGACCAGCCCGTACAAGTTTTACCAGTTCTGGCTCAATGTCGATGACGAAACAGCTAAAGACCTCGTAAAGATCTATACATTACTAGGCAGGGAAGTTATTGAAGGGTTGATATCTCGCCACCATGAAAATCCTGGCGCACGCGAACTGCAAAAAACGCTTGCCTATGAGGTGACAAAGCTGGTTCACGGCGAAGCAAGGGCTGAAAACGCCCGCAACGTCACGGCCGTGTTGTTTGGCAGCACACCATTTGATAGCTTGCTCGATGAGGAGGTTGATATGCTTGCCCTCGAGATACCTACAGCAACCAGCAGCGATGTGATGCATGCACTGACCAGTACGGGTATCGTCGGCTCAAATGGTGAGGTAAAGCGGCTGATCCAAAACGGCGCCATCTCCGTAAATGGTCAAAAAATATCTGAAAATATTGAATTAACAGGTGAGAATTTAGTCAAAAAAGGTAAAAATAGCTTCGTCTTGGTTCGCTAGGACTGCAGTAGATATTACTTTTGGGCGCCTAAGTCGTAACTCTTTCCTCCTTGCTAAACCTGCCAGCGGAAGGGTAAACTAAACCCAATGAACAAAAGGGCATCACGTACTACAGCAGGTTTCATCCCGAAGCATCCTATGACTACTCTGGGGTTCACGATCGTCGAACTCTTGATTGTTATTGTGGTCATTGCTATTTTGGCGGCAATCAGTATCGTTGCCTATAGCGGAATACAACAGCGGGCGAATAATACGGCGATCATCCAGGCTGCTCAGCAAACGCTGAAGCTCATCAAGGCTTCAAATGTAGCGAACGGGACGACGTATCCATACAATAACTCGGTATGTGTAACTACGGATAATTCTTGCACGGCATGGAACGGCGTTGTTTCAACTGTGAGTAATGCAACCATCCTGAATGCCCTAAAAACCGTCGGCACGCCTGTATCGAGTATCACTCATCCGTCGGGCATGGACTACTACGGGATTTATTATAACTACCGCTCAACGATGACATATAATAACAGCTCAGCATATGGGTTATTGATGTACTGGCTTGTGGGTAATCAGCAGGACTGCGTCCTTGGCGACGTTGCACAGCAAGTAGCGTCTGACGGCTCTCATCCCGATCCGTGGATTACGTCAACGGTCAAATGGTCAAGTTCCGGCAGCGGTCGGACAACTTGCTACGTTGCGCTCTATTCTTAGCTTTGTCTTGAGTTGCTATACTAGAGACAGATGAACCTCACGACAAAACTTGAGAAGATAAAGGGGGTGGGTGAGAAAACCGCAGAGCAGTTGAGCTCGGCGGGATTATATACGGTCGGTGATCTGATCGGCTTTCTACCTCGAAAACACGAGGATTTTTCTGAAATCATTAGTATTGCTGATATAAAACCAGGCAAGCGTACCATCAAGGCGCGAGCTGAGAGTATCACCATAAAGCGTGTACGCCGCGGCATGACGGTCACGACTGCGGTACTGGATGATGGTTCTGGGAAGCTAAATGCAGTATGGTTTAACCAGCCGTATCGCCAGACCCAGCTGAAAGATTCGCGCGAAGAATTTTATTTCTCTGGTGACTTTGAGTTTAATTACAATCGTTATCAGCTGACCAACCCGAGCGTCGAGAAAGTCAAAGATATGCCGGTGCAGACCGACAGGATATTACCGGTTTATCCTGCCGTCAAGGGGCTGAAGAGCCAGGTAGTACGCAAGATTTTGAATGAGTTGCGGCCGCTCATGACGATGCTTCCTGAAACGATGCCTGTCGAGATCATACAGAATGAAAAACTTGTGAGCTACTCCGATGCACTGCTCGGTGTGCATTTTCCAAAAACCGCGGAGGATATTATTCGCGCCAAAGAGCGCCTTGCGTTTGATGAGATGTTTGGCCTGCTACTCGCGGCCAGGCTGAATAAAAAAGCCAATGCCGAGCTAGAGGGCTGGAATATGAAGTTTAATCAAAGTGAAGTGAAAAAATTCGTGGATAACTTGCCGTTTGAACTAACGTCGGCGCAGCGGATCGCCGCGTGGGATATCCTACAGGATTTTGAAAAAGCGACGCCGATGAACCGCTTGCTCCAGGGAGATGTCGGCGCGGGCAAGACAGTCGTTGCAGGCCTGGCGGCGTTGCAGGCGGCAAAAGATGGATTTCAATCGGCTATTTTAGCGCCAACCGAGATTCTAGCTTCGCAGCACGCCGAAACATTACAAAATCTACTAGAACCACAAAATGTAAATGTGGCACTACTAACCGGTAGCGTAAAGGGGAAGGCGCGCGAGACGCTCTTGAAACAGCTGAAAAAGGGTGAGATTGACGTCCTTGTGGGGACGCATGCATTGCTAGGACCTACTGTACAGTTTCACCGCCTAGGTTTTGTGGTGATCGACGAGCAGCACCGTTTCGGTGTAAATCAGCGCCAGGAATTACTACAGAAATCAGAAAAGATGCCTCATCTACTCGCGATGACAGCGACACCAATCCCGCGTTCCCTTACACTGACACTATATGGTGAACTCGACGTCTCAGTACTAAATGGGAAACCAAAAAACCGTTTGCCGATCAAGACAAAGATCTGGTCGCCGGTGTCACGCAACCAATTGTACGGGGCGATCGATCGGGAGATCGAAAAGGGCCGCCAGGTATATGTGATTTGCCGCCTGATCGATGAAAATCCGCAAAACGAAGCCAAGAGCGTCCAGGCAGAGTATAAGAAATTGCAAAATTCTATCTTCGGCCACCGCGGGATCGGCTTGTTGCACGGTCGTATGAAGTCTGCCGAAAAAGACGAAGTAATGACAAAGTTTTCGAGTGGTGAATTCGATATCCTGGTTTCGACAACGGTGGTCGAAGTCGGTGTCGACGTCCCAAATGCGACGGTTATCCTCATCGAAGATGCCGAGCAATATGGCTTGGCGCAGCTCCACCAGCTGCGCGGCCGGGTTGGACGGAGCGAACTTCAGAGCTACTGCTTCTTGCTGACAAGCGACACCAAAAAGCCGTCTCATCGCCTTAGGGAAATCGAAAAATCAAATGATGGGTTTCATCTGGCCGAGGTAGACCTCAAGCTGCGCGGTCCTGGCGAGATTTACGGACGGGCACAACATGGGGATTTGAACCTGCAGGTTGCAACGCTCGGTGACACGCGCTTGATTGCCCGCGCTCAAAAGCAGGCCGAGTGGTTCGTCTCCTCTGAAAAAAACCTGCTAGACTATAAACAGTTGGCACGCGAGGTAGAAAAATATCAGCGATTGACAACGTTAAATTAAAGAGAGAAATGATAGCTCGTGTATAGCGGTACCACGTTTCATTCCAAGTCTGGCCTTATTGTCGGTGTTCATCAGCGGATTGACCGCATTGCTCGCCGTACGTTAAAAAAACAGCTGCCGAATGAATACTTTCCGAGTATTCGCGAGATTCTTCACTTTGAGGGTAATAATGGTCCGGACGGTATCAAGCGCAAAAGTCCGGCACGTGATGAACCATGGCATTTTATCGATCCAAGTGACCCAAATGATCGGCAACTACTCGATCAGATAGAAGACCACATCTACAACCTTGCAGCAGCTCTTCGGGCTACTAATAACGAGCGCGCAGCATTTGAGGCTGCGTGGCTGGCACATGCTATAACGGATGGATTGACTCCGGCACACCATTACCCATTCGAAGAAGAAGTTGAGAAGCTGCGGGGCGAGGGTAGGGAAACGCGTGATACGTTGAAAAAGAAGTTGGTCATCTCCGGTGATACGCGGCGCGAGCAGCTGGTGAAAAACTGGAAATACTGGGGAGCGAAAGGTGTCATGGTGTCCCATGTCGGCTTTGAACATGGTGTTGCAGCGGTGATTTCGCCGCAAAAAATAGCACCGACTGAGGTGCATGCCAGGCAGCTGACACTGCTCGAGAAGCACGGGTATGAGAAACTGTTTCTCAGCGCGCTTTCAAAGGTTGATTCGCTTCATATGTATGATGAATTCTTAGCAAAAGGTTGGACACGCCGCCTCGGTCGGCGGACGCGCGATGTGCTGATCCCGACTATCGCCGAGATGGTGACCCTGGCGTGGATGGAAGCGATCAAGAGGAGCAAGCCATGAATGTCAGGTTGATTGCTGGCAAGTTTGGCAGGCGTCAGCTTGATGCTCCCGGGCGCACCAGTACGCATGCGATGAGCGAGCGGGTTCGCGCAGCTCTGTTTAACTCTCTAGCTGATACCGTACAAGATGCTCGGGTACTCGATGCGTTTGCTGGCTCGGGCGCACTAGGGCTTGAGGCATTGAGCCGCGGGGCAAGCGAAGCGGTCTTTATCGAAAAAGATCGTATTGCCGCCAAGATCATTGCGAAGAATATTGAGAACTTAGGCGTTGAAGATCGAGCGAAGGTAATTCATGCTGGCGTTGCGAGCTGGATTGAGACGGCAGACGGGGGCAACTTCGACTTGATATTCGCCGATCCACCGTATCACGATCCGCAGTTTTCCACAGTCAAAAAGCTTTTTGGACTTCTCAAACCAGGAGCGCTTATGGTATTATCACATTCAGGAAAAGGTGAGGTGACAATTCAAGACGGAATTGTTGTGGTGGACAATCGTAGTTATGGAAATGCACACCTCACCTTCTTCCGCCGAGAAGAGTGAGAGCTAGGCGCTATATTAAGCGCTTTTTATTTTTAGAAAATACTATCGGCCTCACGTCAAAGATAAAACCCGATCATAAAGACCGGGTTTTATCTTTGGTGCGGATGAAAGGACTTGAACCTTCACGCCCGAAGGCACATGCTCCTAAGGCATGCGTGTCTACCAATTCCACCACATCCGCGCATTTTAGGAGGAGCTCTGCTCCTCCGTTGTCATTTCGAAGTGAATTCGAACCGACAACTCCTCCTTGCTAAAGCTCGGGCCAGCCTCGTTCGCTTTGCTCAGGAACTGGACACTACTATAGCAAAAATCTATCCATATGAGAAGTCGCTTATGGTATCATAAGAGTAATAAACGGGGTAGACAATGAACAAACTAGCGCAGTATTTGAATCAACACTTGCTTGGTGAAGTAGCGACCGACGATTCAGTGACGAATAAATTCGCTACCGACGGTAGTATTTTGACGATTCAGCCAGAGATCGTGGCATTTCCGCGAACGACGAACGACGTACGCAAACTCCTTCGGTTTGCCTGGCAGCTGGCAGAAAAAGGCCATCAGTTACCGGTGACGGCTCGTGGAGCGGGCACGAATATCACTGGTGCAACTCTGACGAGTGGTGTCGTCGTGTCGTTGACCGAGCATATGAACAAGCTGCTCGAATATGATCCAAAGCAGCGACTCGTGCGTCTGCAGCCCGGTGTTCGCGTGGGCGAGTTGCAGAATGCCCTCTTTCTCCAAGGAGTTACGATCCCTGCGCTACAGGGAATCGACGAAGCAGCAACGATCGGTGGGGTTATCACTGACGGCTGGACGACAACCGATATCAATTCCTGGGTTGAACAGGTCGAAGTAGTGCTCGCAAACGGTGATGTGTTGCAAACAAAACGTCTCAGCAAGCGTGAGTTGAGCAAAAAGGAAGGTCTGCAGACACTTGAGGCTGATATCTACCGTAAGGTTGACGGGCTGATCGAAGACAATCAAAAAGCAATCGATGAGTTAGCAACTGACAGCGCGGGATACAACGGGATTACTGGCGTACGACGAAAGGATGGCACATTTGACCTCATGCCGCTGCTTGGCGGTTCGCAAGGTACACTGGGTATTATCAGCGAATTGATCTTGAAGGCAGAGTACACCAGCCCGAAACGTGCTGCGGTCGTCGCGGCATTTGATGATCCTGCGAAAGCACGAGATGCGCTCGATAAACTGACAAAAGTCGATCCGTCACGAGTCGAGTATTTTAGCGCCGAGATGATAGACGAAGCTCGCCAGACAGGCAAGGTATTTGGTGGTGATATGGAGCGTCCTACGCTACTGGTAGTGTGGTACGACAATGCCTCGTATCGCGGCCAGCTGCGCAAGCTCAAGCGCGCAGCTAAACTACTCGAACAAGCAGGAGCGACTGTCGAGCAAGCTGAGAATATCAGTGAGAGCGACCTAGCGAATATCGAGAGTCTGGCTGCTGCAGCTTTTCATGCTGATGAAAAGGGCGCCTCAAGTCTACCGATTGTCGATGGCATGTATGTACCGATCGAGCGTTTTGAAGAATTTGCACATGAGTTGGCTGAGCTTGCCAAGAAACGTCGCGTGTCGCTGCCGTTATATGGTCTGCCGCTTGAAAATATCTGGACGACTCGTCCGATACTTAACTTAGATACAGTCGGCGGCAAGCAGTCAGCGCTTCGCCTGATCGATGATATCGCTAAGCTACTGGAAAAGCACGGCGGAAGTCTCGCAGGTGTTCACGGTGAGGGCCTCTTGCAAGCATCACACATCCAAAATGCTCAGAGTCCGGAGGTTAATAGTCTATTTGAAGAGATTAAAAACACTTTTGATCCTCATAATATCTTAGCGACCGGAGTAAAGCAGCCTCTATCTGTCCATGAACTCGTCGCAAAGCTTCGCGGCTCACACCATAAGAAATAGTCACTTGTCTCTCTGATGTGATGAGGTTATAATGAGCGAAGCGAACGAGGGCTTCTAGCCTGAGCTTCAGCGAGAAGGAATTGTTGCATTTGAATTAATTTTGAATCAACAATGGAGAGGCAGCGCCTCTCCTGAAAAATGCATGCGGATGTGGCGGCTGCGTGAACGCAAATAATCGCAGACGCGTAGCGCGAAGTGTCCTCGAATGACAGTAAACTTGTGAGTACATTTTACCTATTTAACATGCGGATGTGGCGGAATTGGTAGACGCGCTAGCTTCAGGTGCTAGTGTTCGCAAGAACGTGGAGGTTCAAGTCCTCTCATCCGCACCAAGTTTAAGACCGGTCTTCATGGCCGGATTTACTTATTGTGGCGTACGGCTGCTATACTAAACCTATGAAGCCTACAGATACCCTAAAGACCTTTTACCGCGATTTCAAAAAGCCAATCCTCATCAGCCTTGTACTAATCGGTGTGGCTGTCGTAATAGTATTTTTCGTTGCACTTTTTATCTATAACAATCACGAGAACGAGCCGAAGAAGGTATCCTACCAATATAGCCCAGTCAATGCGTGTGATCTACTGACTATGAAGGAGGCACACAAGCTGCTTGGCAAAGATGTCATCGGTACCCCTGTCGTCGACCCGAATGTTTCTGGCGATGTCGCTACGAGTAGCTGTAGCTATACTGATAAAAATCCTAATCAGGCAGCAATGAAAGTCGCTGCTCTCTCTGTATTGTCAGCGGTGGATGATAAAGGGGTTGAGGTGGTAAAATCAGAATTCACCTCTAAAGAGGCGACAAAAGAGGTGAAGGTGGTGAAAGACCTTGGCGATGCGGCGCATTTTGATAGCTCGGTCGGCCAGTTGGATGTCTTAAACGGTAAAGAGTTGCTGCGTATTAGCTACGGTATTGGCGCATCTCCGCAGATGAACGATCTTGATCAAGCGATTGGCCTTGCTCGCGATATTTTACGCAACTAGTCTATGCAAGATTCTCGAAATGTTACCGACGAATTTAAGAGGCTTGATCACGCGGATATTGTAAGAAAACTGGATGCGCGTGGCATTGAGCTTGAAATTGCGATCGAAAATCTCGAACGGGATTTCAACATGGGGACGATCGTACGGAGTGCGAATGCATTTGGCGTGAGGCGAGTGCATGTAATCGGCCGCCGGCAATGGAATAAACGAGGTGCGATGGCAACGGATAAGTATCTGCATGTCGATTATTTTGCGTCGATTGACGAATTTGTCGATGCGATGAAGCGCGACAAAAGAACTATCATTGCGATCGATAATGTGGATGGCTCTGTAGAGCTGTCCAAGGTGACGCTACCATCTAGGGTGGTGCTTGTCTTTGGGGCTGAGGGTCCGGGAATCTCTGAGGAACTTTTGGAGAAAGCCGATCAGATCGTCGCGATCGAGCAACTCGGCAGCACGCGTTCGGTAAATGTCGGCGTAGCAGCTGGAATCGCCATGTACGAATGGCTACGGCGACATCATTTGCAAGACAGCAGCAAAGTGATAAAATAGTAATGTGAGTATCCTATGTAATACGCCACAGACGAACGAGCGATTTATCCGCGTCCCATTGGGGCGCGTTTTTATTTCAAGAGAGGAGGACTTTCATGACAGCTGAACATATAGCAGGCGAACATAATGTCAGCAGCTTTGCGAGTGCCCAGCGCCGCCAAAAGGGTTTGTATGATCCATTTCAGGATGAGCCAGTAGATGCGATTGCACATTTCCTCGTCGAAGCCGGCCATTTCAAGACGTCGGATACCGCTGCCCAATATATACGTCGAGTATTAGATCTCTTTGGTGAAGCGCGGCCTACCGAACAAGCAATGCGCGATCGCTTGCAAGAACTCGTTACGTCATCTAAATACAGGGATGATTCATGGCAAGATGAAGATGATATAGCGCAGATCATTCATGGAGAATTGAGACGAACATATGATCAATCAGATGACTATATCAATCAGCGATACGCCTGGCGAGGTTTGTTGGACTTACGGGGTGTCGACGTAAAAGAAACGACAGAAGATGACCCGAATTTTGAACGGTGGAAACGATTGTTGCATAAACTCGGTGAAAAGGCGCTCGAATAAACTGCTCATTCTTGCAAAA
>Ga0164242_10003770_pt1 | contig 17176 bp, 20 predicted proteins | sample OricomgcompostMG_FD_108783 | JGI IMG/M metagenome (GOLD analysis project Ga0164242, IMG submission 108783) | Miracle-Growth compost microbial communities from Emeryville, California, USA - Original compost - Miracle growth compost (MG) ...
AACCTGCTCAACCAAGTCAGGCCGCGCAAAACCAACATCCCCAATGGAGTGAATGAACATGGAAAACGGAAAAAAGAACATCAGCTTTTTGATCGGAGAAATCTATCAAAGCCAGAACGGATTTCTCCACGGTCGAATCAACGGTCAAAAGGTATTTTTGAAAGAGATCACCGATCGCGAAGGCCGACAGAAATGGCTCGTGAATCAGCAGGTGGAGGCGTACGTCTCTGATCCGCAGCAACGCGACCGCGATCATCCCCGATGATCGGGTCAATCTTTGTTCTGCGAATATAGCAGAGCGAGTCGGCAGCATCGGGGAATCGACTCCGTGAAAGCATTGCGCTGCCGCTTCCTTTTCGGAATATTTGAACCATTTTTGTACTCAAGATTTCTTGAGCGCAAATTTTTGACGGCAAAATTCCGGCGCAGGAAAATGGCTTATTTTCCGCACAAAATATTTAAATTTTCTTAAATCGGAAATTGATTTTTTACATATTTTATTTAGAATCGGTTGAACGCAACAATTCCTTAACTCTGGTGGTGGTACAGCGGAGGACGAAGAAAATGTTGTTTTCGGAATATGTCTCGCTGTGGAAACAGAAGGCTAGAATCAAGATTAGCGATAGCTGGCGCATGGGCCAGGATCAGATATTGCGCGATCATATTCTTCCAATCCTCGGAAGTCTTCACATTGAAAAAATTTCATCAATCCACATCTCCGAAGTGATGCAGGCGTCGATCAATAAAGGTCACTCGGGGAATCAACAGAAAAAAATCTACATGGTGATGTCGAAGGTGTTCAATGACGCCAATCACTTTTTCGAGATCATCACTCGATCACCGGTAAAAAAGCACTTCCATCTTCCAACCCCCAAGCCGATCGAGCGTCCTTATATGACCTACGAACAAGCGCTGATTTTTCTTGAATACACGATGAATCATCCGATTTACGCCATAGCGTGCTGGCTAATGGTGCTCTCCGGGATTCGTATTTCAGAGATAGAGTCACTCGACTGGGAATGTGTTGATTTTGAAAAAGACGTGATTTACGTCGATAAATCGCGGTGTGCGTGGACAGACGAAGAGCGCAATTACACAAAAAATAAGGGGCAATATCAAGTTCCAATGTGTCCGATGCTGAAAATGTTTCTGCTTGAACGCAGAAAATCAAGCGGCAAAGCGTGTCAAAACCCAGAGACCGGACGATTCAATCGAAGAAACTTGAACAAATATTTACACAATGTGAGTGAAAAAATACATACGCCGTCCTGGTCGGCGCACATTTTGCGCCACTCATGCGCTCGCATTTATGTCGAGTTCGGCGCGACCGATGAGCAACTGAAAGAACTGCTCGGGCATAAAACAATCGTCTCAACGAAGACCTATACTCACCGGAAAGGCATTTCTCAGGTTTCAATAATTTCTAAAAAAATAGCTTGAAAAAGGAGATGGAACAGCGTACAAAACAATTCAACCGCCGCTATTTAACGGCCCTTGTTGAGCTAGGCGGTTTCATGTGTCTCCTCCCAGGACTTAAAATCCTGGATGGTGCCGAGGACCGGAATCGAACCGGCACGTCCCTTGCGGGACCCAGGATTTTAAGTCCTGTGCGTCTACCAATTTTGATTTGGGCAAAAAGGGGGCGCCGCGGCGAAAAGAGGCCGAGTGCGGTGGTTGGTTTTTGGTTCACGGTTTGGCGGGACCGCCGAAGGTCCGGCGGCTGTATAGAGCTAGAATATGAAGCACGATGCTGGCGCCCGTGCTGGAAGGATGCTGGACGAAAAACCCTAGTCGTTAGAGGTCTTTGCCCGCTTTAGAGAAGTCCGTTAGACTTGAATGGAATGGGAAAAATTAAGAGATGGCTTCATGGAGACCGGAAGCCTACGGCTGACGAAGCGATTGTGCTTCAGCGGTGGGCGGAGGAATTGGCCGAGCATTATAAAATGAACGCGGAATGGATTGAGGATGTCCTCACGGCCACGATCCCGCTTGACTCAATATGGTCGTCGGATGCGGATCGTGCGGGTGACGGCAAAGAATTACTCCGACGATTCCACCCTAATTTGCTTCAAGCTCTTGAAACTCTAACACCGGAGGATGTGGAAGAGATTTTCACAAACAAAGACGGCGACATTTCCGCCGAGCGATTGGATTTGCTTGAATGGAGAGAGCAAGATTTTAAATCTATTTTTAGGTCTCCTCTGCCGCTGCAAAGTTATGAGGAGCTGGAAGACAACTCGCCCCCGGGCAGTATCCTCTCAAGATTTGCGGACTACCTTTCATCCGAACGGGCTGACTTCATTCGGCATGGGAGCTTCTTTAAGCGATTCACTGAAAGCGAATGGCTTTGCCACACATTCGGCGGGCCAGCCCCTGAATTACTCGCAATAGATAAAGAGACGATCACTGATCCCGATGTGGTTGAACCGCCTGTGCTCTCATCCGTCAATTTAGTTTTACTGAACTCCGTACCCCCCAAGGGAGCACGTATTTCTGCGGAGCACTTTCAAGCTTCCATTGATGGGCTTTTTCCGTCGCCAAAAAAATCCGGCACCTTTCCCGTTGAGATTGGAGCCGATGGCTTGGAAGTCCGCCCTATGGTGGATTACGAAAAACAGATCAAGAGTACACCACTTGGGCGACTCCTTTGGAGGAATGCCGAAAATCACCGTGAGGGATTTAGTTCGAGCCTTCGGTTTTATTTTCCTAGCGATGATCAGGATATTGAAGAGAAACTTCACAACCTAAAAAAACACGAGCCATTTAAAAGAAAAGAAATCGAGCTAAGAGAAAGCATCGCTACCTTTATCAGTAAGAGCTTCGCACTTTTTACTAATGCGATTACGAAGCGTTCATCGAATGATTCGGCAGCGGTAGAGCAACAATTCCTTGATGGGCTTTGGACTTTGGTGGCCAACAATTTTACTCCTGAGCAAATCGATGTCCTGACGGGAAAAAGTCTCCAATACTTTGAGCTGCCTCTGGAGCTACCGAAGGGCACCTCATGGAACTACTCAAGTCCGTGTTTAGAAATTTTCGTCAGACTCAGTCTGGTCGCTCAGGATATTTTCAATCAAGTCATGGTCGAAGTTAGGGCGAATCTCACCCCTCTCCTTGAGGAGACTCTGATCGATTCCGCCGACGATTCCGACAACTCCCTCGCTCAATCTTTTCACCAGACGCTTCATTTTAGAATGCCCGACTGCTCTTATTATCAAGCACTTTACCTTTTACGCGAACGAGGCATTGATCTGAATAAGACAATTACGAATTACAGGATCGGCTTAGATAATTGGTTCGAGAAAAGAGCCAAAGCAAAGGATCGCATTTTATCAACTCGTGCGGCCTCAGAAAGACAATACAAGCAACTCAATGAAAGCCTCGAGGTTCTGCGAGCCGTGGAAATGCTCGCCGGACGAAAAGGATTTTTAGTCAATGCGGACGAGGCTATCAGTGAGGCTCATGGCCGGAAGCGGTTTTATGGGTTCATGGAGGAAGGATACACCGCCTATCATCCAAAAAAGAAAGACCGACATATCCTTGTTTTTAGAACTCCTGAACAGCGAGCCACTATTCGGCTCATGTATGAAGCAATAGAAGATCCTGTCCTCAAGGGGGCCGTGAGCGAGGAAATGATTGTCGACACGATTTATGTTGATGCAGCCGAAAAAGAGCATCAACGAAAGAGACTTTTCGCTGGCGATTGGCGGATCGATACGGCGGTGTTTGATCGTAGTGAGGCTTGGAAGGAACGCTTCATCACACGAGTGGAGAAAATTGATCGAGAAGATACTCTCTACTACCGACTTGATTTCGACTACGAAAACAAAGAAGCAAAACCAAAGCGAAGACCCAAGGGCGAGCGAAAAAAAGTTTTAGAAAAAGCGCGAAAAGAAAAACGCGAAGCAAAGAAGGCTGCGCAAATCACTGAGGGAACTCCGCAGCCGAAGAAAAACACACCGCGAGTTTCTGCGAAGGCCGATAAAAAAGGCTCAAAACCTCCTGCTAAACGCCCCCGATAATTCCCGCTAAATCCATTCCATTCTCAAATTGAGAAGCACTGAAATTATTTAAATTTCGAGTGTTTAGGGCCGACCTCCGCCCTTCGTTCTGTACTTCCAGCATGGCTCCAGCACGGAGTCCAACATCGATAGTCGTTTTCTGTCCTTGGTCGCGGACACTTAACCCCCCGCGGCTGAAAGGACAAACCTATGCACAAGCATAGTCATGGACTTAAGAGCCGGAGTTCAACCAAGTCGGCTCAAACCAAAAAATCTAACCCGTTCTTACGGGCGCCCGTAAAGGCCATTCAGTTCGAGCACGAACTTTTGGCTCCGGTGCTGATTAAGAAATATCAGCCCCGCTTGGACTTGATTGAGAACATTCTCAAATCTCAAGCAAGCCAAGACACCCGATTGGCTAAGGGACTTAACAAGCTCCTTGGTGAAATCAGGAACCAAGCCCATAAGAAATTCGCCCGCAATTTGGATCAGCGGGCGAACAAGGCATTCCTTGAATTGTCTCAAAAGCAATTCGGTATTCAACCCACACGGGCTACTGAATACATTAAGGTTGCTGAGAGCAAAAAGGTCGTAGCTTTGTGCTTGCCAATTTCTGCTTCGGCGGAAATTGCCCGCTTGAGTGATAAGGTCCTGACTCAATTCCTTGCGGCCTACCCGAAAACAAAGCTCAAAAAAATGAGCTATCGGGAAATCAAGGTGGCGGTTCGTGGTAGCAACCCGAAAAAACGAAACACCAAGTCCGCGAAAGTCGGCACCTTGGGGTATTCGTCCAAGGGAAAACTCTCACAAAAGAGTGCCAAGGTTTTCTCTACGGCGGCGGACCGCAAGACCGCCGCGGCTGCGGACCTTAAGGTAGCTTTCCATTCGTTCAAATCCGCCAACACAAAAGGTGGATTGGATAAGGATTCGCTCAAGCTCCTTAAGGAAATGAGTGCATGGATTGGTAAGACTCTCAAAGCAACGGCTCAAAAAGCCGTTGCCGTGAAAGTCCGCAAAGGGGGTGTCTAATGAAAACCCCTAAGCGAAAAACCAAACACTATTCGTTCCCGAAAAAAACATTCATCAAAACCCGTCAGGGAAAATGGCAAGACCTCTTGGATAAATTGCCACCCGAATCGGTTGATTGTGTGGTCATGGACGGACCGTATCTCTTGACGGACAAAAAGGTGGGTATTCAGGAACTCATGCAGTGCTACCTTGACGGCAAAGAGTATGTGCAAAAAGGGCAAAAGGGCTACAACAAAGCAAAATGGGACAACACCATTGCGGGTCCAGAGTGCTTTGGGAAACTCATGAGAGTCCTAAAACCTGGCGGCCATGTTCTATCATTCGCACCGAATAAAAATGCGGACCTTATGGTGCTAGGAATGCGAACGGCGGGACTTACCATCAAGGACACTCTCTTTTGGACCTACTCTAGCGGTATTCAAAAGGGCGGTTATGTTGGCAAGCGAATGAAAATATCCAAGAGCCAAAAGTTTCCCGCAAAACTTGCGGCTCAGTTTTTGGATTGGGCGCCGGACCTACGAACGGCAACTGAGCACATTATCCTTGCTCAGAAACCTATCGCCGAAAAAAGTATCGGTGCCAATGTCGCAAGATATGGTACGGGGGCTTTAAATATCGGTGCCGTAAGGGTTCCGCGGGCGGACGGTAAGGACGGCTACCCGACGAATATCATCACGGACGAATCGGCGGCGGCTCTGCACAGTCTTGGCCAAAATAGTGAGAACTACTTGTCCGCTCCGTTTATGTCTTTGGACTATTTGCTGAGTCCGTTTTTGCACTACGAAAAGCCAAGGAACATTGACCGTGATTTTGGCTTGGACGGATACACACCCACAAAAAAGAAAAAGCAGTCTTTTACGGGTAGAAAATCGGCAAGTGGAAAAATCAAAAGACCCAAGGGTAAGAACTTTCACCTTACCGTCAAGCCCATCCGTCTCATGCAACACTTGGTGAGAATGGTGAGCGGCCCGGGCCAAGTGGTGCTTGACCCGTTCATGGGGTCTGGCTCTACGGGTGTGGCTTGTGCTTTGAGTGGACGGAGTTTTATCGGTATGGATGCCGATAAGCACTACTTTGGAATGGCAAAAGCCCGCATCAATCGGGCCAAAAAATTAGCCACCAAATACAAAGCCCATGACCCCGTTCATATTTCTCTACTCATGGATCTTGAGAGCACTAAGGCGGAACTAGTGGCCTTGAGTAAGAAAATCGTCAAGCGGCGAAAAGTGTCCACAAAAGAGCATGAACGGCACACCAAGTTGAGCGAAAGAATGAAAGTCATTCTGCATAGACTTGCGGTGTTCAAGTAATCCAACCACGGCGGGAACTACGGGCAAATCCGTAGTTCCCTTTTAATAACGAACAAACGAAAGGAATATATATGTCTACACTTTACTATAATTATCTTGAGATTGAATTCGCCGACGAGAAATCTAAACAAGATTTTAAACGGCTCACGAAAACCACTGATATTGGAGAGGGAACATTCCTTGATTTTGAAATTGTATTTCCCCTGCCTCCTCAAGCGAAGCTCGACGAAAAACTAGCAGAAGAGTTTACGAATATCTTTTGGGATGGCAGTGGGTCTATTGACGACAGTGGCGGTGCCCATTTAACGGAGGACGGGCTTACATTAAAATACTCTTTTGAGACTATCTATTGTCCGCCGCTTCTGTTTATCAAGCAGCTTTATTTTTACTATCCAAAAATTAAGAAAATCCGTCTCTCATATAACTCTGAGGACAGCACGATGTTTTTAAATGAAGAAGACGGGCCTTGCGAAATAAAGAACTGCGAGCACGATGATTGTGAGTGGCACTTTATTGAGTGGGAAATTGTTTTGGATTGGTCTGCACTTCCGCACCCTCTTTTTGAAGGCAGGGAAACGATTAAATATCTAAAAAATCTTTTTCCTAATGAAACCGACGAAAGCATCGGCAAGATTTATCATCGGTTGATTGGAGAGGTGTCTGCTCTTGATGAGTTTAGTCACGATGTTTTCGGTGATGCTCGGAAACAACTCGATGAACAAATCGAAAACTGCGGAATTGTGTACCTAGAGATGATGGCAAATGTTGGTGACTATGGGATGCCGAAGGAAAAACCAAAGGCACTTAAGAATAAGAGTGCTTTTAAAAAGTTTGAGAAATTGCTCGATTCATATTGGCAAACTAAGGTCTCTGCAAAAATAACTGACCCGCTTTGGAAACCGAAAAAGAAGAAAAAGAAAAAATAGAAAGGCCATCCCCGACCTTACGGGCGCCCGTAAGGTCGGCCCTCTCACACAAACCCCCTGAAATGAAAAAGGGCGACTCGCAAAGGTCGCCCTTTCGTTTTTCTGATTTCTCTAGCGGTAGAGAATGTCCGCTAGAGAAAATAGAACCCGCTCGCAAAAACCCCGTGATCAAGAACTGCGCCAGTCCCACACCAGATCGCCGATCAAGCCCTGATCTCAAATACTTAAATAACGGTCATTTATTTCGACTCTTTCGACTGGGCTTCGATGCTTCTTCGAGCGAAGCTCGAAGCATGGGAACGAACGAGCTAAAAAATGCGACCGATAATTTTCTAAGTAGAAAAACAATTTTCTCTAGGGATTTAGGCGTGAACCTTAGCTCGTTTTATCTCGATACGAATGGAGCATGGAGATGTGTGATGAAGAAAAAGCAGGAGATAAAAATTGGGCCGATTTTAAATCGGCTCATGCACGAGCAAGACATACCACTTAAAGAATTGTCGTATATGTCGGGAGTCCCACAGTCGACAATTTCGCACATGAGGCGCAACCGCCAGCCGCGGGATATTTCCACGGTGATGGCGGTCGCTGAAGCCTTGGGTGTCTCGCTCTTTTATCTTCTCTACGGTCACAACGATCCCTCGGAAAAATCCGAGATGATGACCGATTTTGCTTCGGAGCTATTCTCTGGTGTCTTTGAAATAACGGTCAAAAAACTAAAAAGGAAATCTTAAGGGAGGTTTTTATGAGAACGATGATGATTGCTTTGATGATGATGGGTTTAACGGCTTGCGGTGGAAGCGGAGGAAGCGGTGGCGGTTTCCCAAGTACCAGCAGTGGTGCGGCCATATTTGAAAACTTATCGGTAGGCAGCTCTGGCGCACAATGCGTGAAAAACAATGCTCTGCTCTCTGACTACGCCGTGCCTTCTAACTCAATCGCTTGTTCTAATGCTGGAGGGACTTGGCATCCCACGAACATGGTCAACACGGCGGATATTTGCCGCCTTAGTGGAGTTGATTTTTATGTGGTCGGCGGAGGATCTGCCACCAATTCGCACCTAAATGCGTGTGCCAACGTAGGAGGAACATTCGTCGCTTCCACGGTAGAAAATCAACCTTACTGCTCAGGCTACACGCCACTTACCTGCGCAGGTGCGGGCGGAACTCAAGTCATGGTTGACTCAACGACGGGCGACATCAATCAGTCCTCGGTAAATCTCGTCGCAGGCAATAACACCATTTCTTCGGACTCTACTTTAACTCTCATGGTTCACGGTTATTACGACGGCATGAATGTGACGGAGTATCCGGTCTACTTCTCGGTAGTAAGTAAAATCACTTACTCACACCTCGATTTTTGGACCGCAACAATTGCTAGACCCACGGGCAATTCATTCTCTGGGTACTTCGGGTACAACACCGATACACCATCCTTCACAGTCTCCCTGCCTCTGGGAACAAGCGCAAATGTCAAAATGGAATCGGCCACTCTTTATACTCACCGATAAATAGGGGCTGCGATAGGAACGGAGGATTTATGACGGCAAATCTAATAGCAAGTCTACTAATAGCGATCCCGGGTTTACTACTGGCAGCGGTGCCGATGATCTGCGGAATGTGGGCACTGGTGGTCGTAACAGGTCTGATTATCGGACTGATCAAGCATATCGGATTCACGGTCAAGACTTGGTTCAAGCCGCACATCAACCACGTCCACATGACCGATGATGAAATCGAAACGAGGTACCGTGAGCTGGATATTAAAAAGCATGGCTACAATCCGATGAGGCATGACTTCCACATGAAAGAGCTGTTCCCGAAAAAGCCTGACATTGAAAAAATCAAGGCGGCGGCGAAGGCTTTGTTCCCGAATCGCTACGCCCAGCTCATGCCCATCGGCGCCAAGGATGATTACCGAATCGCCCACCGATTCTTAGCGAACATGGCGGTCGAACGGCACCACCAGCTGACGGCGGGTCAATGGTCGGAAGCCAAGGAAAAACAGTGGGTCGAGATGCCGTACCTTCCGGTGGTCATGCGCGAAATTGACGACGAGTTTGTGAACTGGTGCTTCCTCACCGTGGGGCAAGAAAAGGTCGAGCATTATGCGAGCTGACCGAAAGGCTTACCGCCCGAATAGGAGCTTCTGTTTCTCGTTCATAAAATCTAAAATGGGTATCTCAAGCTCCGGTGTCACGGATTTGAGATACCTGATTTTAGGTGTCCCATCGTCAGCGAACCAAAGCACCGCAATCGGCTCTTTCTCCGAATTCCTAATCAAGTAGCGGATCTTCGGATCTGGTAGCTCCACGAACGGATAATAGTTAATCTTTTCTTTTTGGCTCATAAAAAATCCTCCTTTTTTGTTTTTAAAAATCATCGACCGAAACCAAATCAGCCGTGACTCTGATTACTAAATGGATCTCTCAATGCTCCACGGTCACTTGTTCACCCATGCGCTAAAAAACGATCCAGAATAATTATTCTGGATATACTTATGTACCTACTCCCGCATGATATTATCGAATAATCCGCCGGACTCGGGATCATCTGTTGATCCCCCGTCAGTCGTCTCCACCTTATTGATCAAAGCGATCACACTCTTAATTTTGTCGTGGTTCAGTTTTTCTTTTGGATTAAGAATTATCCAATTAGAGGAGAGATCCTCGACAGGATTTCCTTTGGAGTCACACAAGCCGATATATCCAAACTCAACCAACTGCTTGACCGCCGAACGACACGCGCCGATTGAAACCGACAGTCTTTTGCAGATGCGGCGGCGGCTGATATAGACGATCCGTTTTTCGGCGTTTCCCCCAAACTTGTGCGCGACCTGAATATAGAGAAGAAGCCGAAGTGCAATGTCAGTAAGAGCATTCCGATTCAGCATAAAAATTGTTAGGTGTTCGACTTCCATAAAATTGCCTCCATACCTGTTAAATGGATCGAGCGTTTCCATTTAACAGGTATGAAACCGAAGTACCCGAAGGCGGGCCGCCCGCGAAAAATTAAGACCGTCGTCATGGAAGTGTTGGGCGATTATATCGCCGTAACCGCCCTTGGTGGGCTTTTCTGGCTCTGGTTCGGTGGTGGGGAGCCAGCCTTGGCCATGCTCGCGGTGTCGAGCCTATTGTGGTGGCTTTGCGGCCTTATTGATGTCTACTGGCCGTAGGGCTAGACGAGATCCATTTAAGAAATGAACATGGGGGGATTATGGTGTCTTGGTATTGGTTAATCGTAGCTTTTATTTTTGGCGGCATCGTCGGATCAGAATCCGCCGAGCGCGACACGAAGAAAAAGAAACGCTCTGACGATAGCGAGCGACCGTAATTAGGTCTCCGTCCGTATCTCTTCCTTTCTCGGATCGAGACCGAACCCCTTTGTTCTTTTATTTTTCTATGCGAACGCTCCCGCTCGTCACCAAGCCTAGAAGCATTTTTTCAAAATACCCGTAACCATTCCGCTCCAATGCCTCGATCAAAATATCGGCATGGTGCAAACCGTAGCCGCCGCCGACCAAGGCTCCGCAAAATTGCTCCGAGCGGCTGCACCGCGATTTTAAAAACAGACCGACAAGCGGTGTGATGTTTTTTCCGTTGTGGAATACCCAGACGTATTTTTTTAAAAGACCGTCCGACCGCCGCCGATTGATTTCTAAAAAAGTTAGGTCGCAAAATGTCGCCACCAATTTTTTCCGCGAGCGATGAAGTTGGTCCCATGATTTTTCGTGGGCTTGGTACAGATCCGAGTCGTTATAAATGAGTTTCATTATTTCCCCCTTTGGTTTGGTGTTCTAATTTTTCGAGCATTTCTAAAACCGTCTCCTCCGATAGACCGAGCAGCTCCCAATTTTTTACCGCGTTGGCTTCCTTCATTTCGTTGGCGGTGGCTTTTCTGTTTCGCTCAGAAAAAATATGGTGGAGTTTTTCGTAGTAGCTCCTTTGCTCTTCAGAAAAACCGTGATCCTGCGCATTTCGTGCAAGCTCGACCGCTTCGTAATTTTGGCGGTAAATCCAAGCAAGCCGCGCAAAACTCATCTCGTCCGATAAAATCTCCGCAGTTTTTTCTCGCCACTGGTTTTCATTATTTTGTGGCGGCTCGACCGGAGCGGCGACGACGGGCTTCGTAATTTTCTCGGTTGGTTTTTTTCGTCGGCCTTTTTTCTTAGTTGCTACGTGCGGGTGCGATTTTAAAAAATTGATTTCAAGGTTAAGAGCATCCTCAAAAGGTTGATGGGTAAAAGGTCGCGGCTCTTTACCCATTTTTTTAGTTTCCGCGATTATTTTTTCGTGCAGCTCTTTGGTGAGTCGCCACTGGTACGGGTCGGTTATAAAAATATAGCGGTTGGTTTCTCGGCGGACCGAGTTTGGAAGCCGTGGCCCTTGCTCGATCTCGATGAGGTGTAAATACTGGAGCCGTGCTAATGCCCGTCGTAGTTGGCGGGGGCCGCATTCAAACTTTTTTGCGAGTTGGGCTTGTGCCAACACACACCCATAACTGTCATAGGTCGCAAACAAGGCGACCAAGCCGCGCTCTACGGCCCCTAAAACTTCGGTCCGTAGCGGTATCTTATAAATGGGCGTATAAAAAATTAGTAGGTCTCGGCCCCTTTTTGGGGTGTCGTTTTCGTTCATAAAATCCCTTCCTATTTATTTAAATGGATTTTATGAACCCGAACGGCGGCGACCGCCACAGGTCCCCTAAAACCCCCGAAACGGGGGCTAAACCTGACGAAGCGACCTTGGGGCGCTCGGTCCCCGGGGTAGGAGGATATATCTATCTAAAATAGATATAATCCCTAAAACAAGAATTTGCCGACCGTAGGTCGGAACAAAAAAACTTAGAAACTCGTCGTCGACTCCGGCTTTGGCGCCTTGTGGGGCGCGTGCCGGAGCGAGCCGAGCCCTCTTATAAAGACAAGTCGAGCTGTGTTGCTTGGCGCTTTGGTTTTTTTGCTGTACTTTGATTGAGCCAGCTTTTCATCGCCAAGGCTACTGCATGAGCAACGGGCGGCGGAAAAGCATTTCCAATTTGGCGATAGGTTGCAGTTTTCTTTCCAGCAAACTGCCAACTGTCTGGAAAACCTTGAATCCTCGCGACCATTCTATTTGTCAATCGAGGTAGTCCTTCAAAATTTTGGCTTGGAGCTTCATTGGCGATCCCCAAACCGTCCACACCCATAGCTGCCCATTGGCGTTTTGCTCTAGTAGGTCCCAGATCAGGGCCGCCATGCTTTTTGCTGCCACCAACAATTGTCGGTGCAATTTGGCTTGCTATTGGAATCCAGTCATTCAACCCGCGCCAACCGTTCGCTCCCATGAGATCGGAGATAGACTCAGCTACGGTTTTCTTTTTAGCAGAAGGTTGAGGCCAAGGAAAAGGTGAGGCGTCGTTTCTTTTTCCAACCATAATAAATCTTGGTCGTAATTGAGGAACACCAAAATCGGCCGCTTCTAATACTTTCCATTCAACGTGATAGCCGAGATCAACTAATTCGTTGATGATCTGATTTCGATATTGATCAAAATTCGCTCCAGCCAAACCACGAACATTCTCGAAGAAAAAACCGATCGGTTTATGTGTCTCAACAAGTTTAACCGCTACGGGAAAAAGATCGCGTTCATCATGTTGCCCCAATTTCTGACCAGCGATACTAAATGGCTGGCAGGGAACCCCTCCGCACACAAGGTCAACGCTTCCAAAATTATGGTTTTTTAATTGCTTCAAATCCCCATGGATGACGTTCCAAGACGGGCGATTGATGCGCAAGGTTTCACAAGCATCTTTATCGATTTCTACTAAGGCAGCTTTTTCATATCCGGCTAAATCTAAGCCCAGTGCTTGGCCGCCAGCACCTGCACATAATTCCAAGACTTTCATCGTCTTGAGCGTATTACGCACGGACCAAAGTATAAAGCTCTTTATTCTTATTGCGATGCGCCATTAAGTTCATGATTCCACCACCGATACGCTAAGAGTGGGAAAAGAAAAACTCTCTGCCGTCAAGCAGACCATCATAAAAATGCTGTCATCAAGAAAATGGGTCAGCTCTACGGAACTGTTAAGGGTAACAAAGCAAAAATACTTTGACCGCAGGATTCGAGAGCTACGGGATGAACTTGGTTATGACATCGAGACCGGATTTCAAGATGGCGAACCGCACTACAGACTTCGTAGCAACACAAGAAAAGCTACAAAAATTAGAACTTACCTTGGTGCTGCGGAAAAAAAACTCTTACTACAATCTGCTCAAAGCTGCGCTCTCTGTGGGGTCAAATTTTCGGAGAGTAAAAAGCCCGTCTTCGATCATCGGATTCCTCTAATTCGTGGTGGCAATGGAGAGCTTTCAAACTATCAACTCCTCTGTCATGAATGTAACAATCAAAAAAGATCCCAATGCCGTGGTTGTTCCTTAGAATGCGCAAAGTGCTATCTCGCATTTCCAGAAAAATTCCCAAAAGCGCTCATGCTTAGAATCGATACAAAAGAAAACCTTGAGCGCCTAGAGCTTGCTGCGAAAGCTGCAAATCTGTCGATTGAGGCTTATTGTTTAAAAATTATTTTTGATCGCTCTTAGAGCAATCCATCAGCGACTAGCTTACGATAGTGTTCGCCTAAGACCGTTAGCTTACAAGCCTTTGAATGAATCGCTGCGTGCCACATATGGGGCGCATCCACGGGAACTACAAGACCGACACGGTTGTATTTTTGGAGGACGGAGAACTTCTCAGTATTTTTTGGATTTGCCGCCGCCGCTCCTTTCGGCTTTCCGTTTTCTTCAGATTCAAACGAGGGATCAAGTTTGAATTCATGGCCTGGTTGAGGGAAGAATTCCGTCAAACGCTGAAGATGGTTCAATTCAATTGGTGGCTGAACTTTTCTAAGTGACACGAATGTCTTTACATTCGTCTTAAAAACGGGTCTTTGTTTCCACGGCCCCAACGATTGATCAACGTGGGCATATACACTTCCTGGCGTAACATCACCCACAAGATTGCCTGCCGCACCCGAAAGAGCGTCAACTAATAACGAAGTAAACACACCACTGCCATTTGTTTCCGTTGCATATTGATCTTCAGTGGAAGCTGTCAAGATCGTCATACCCTCGGAAAGCTCGGCTGATTTGTGACCGGAGGGTGTTCCCGCTATACCTGAGTGACAGCTATCAAGAATAATGACTTTATTTTTTGCTTTGGATTGATTTGCTAAAACCAAGACTTCATCCAGCGATAAGCCATCATCACCACGCTGACAATCCGAAGCGCAGAGGTATCCACCTGTGACTTCAATGTGACCATGACCCGCGAAATATAAGAGCGCGATGTCACTGTCGCCTTTAAAAAGTTCAGCGATATTATCTTTTAGGCCACCGCGAGCAATCACACTGTCTGCGCCCGTCGCAGTTAAGAGATTAACTCCAAAATTAACGCTTCCGTCGCTATGCCGTTCAAGAATCGATTTTACTGAGTAGGCGTCGTTTACGCAGCCATGCAGAGAGCCAACATGGGAATAGTAATCAATGCCAACAACAAGGGCCTTCCTCACGACAATTTTCCTCGCACATTAAAGGCTATTGATAAAATTTTTGATGTTGTCCCAAGTCCAAGCCACAGTGTTGATCCCTGAGAGTGTAGTGCGATCATCGCTGTATGCCCAAACGCCGAGGATTTTCTTTCCTTCCTCTTTGGCACATGAGATTTCCCATTGTTGCCCCGAGGAAGTCAGGGAGTTTTTACTGACGAGAGCGATCACCCCGTCAGAACGACGAATGCGGGTGCGGACTTTTTCCTTCCAATCCGAGTCGTAGGCTTCCTTTACCGACATATCAACGTATTCAAAAGGGCTATTGGTCAGCAAAGATTGCCCCTTTAAAAAATCGCGTTGTCTTTCATCTTCAATGGCGAACGCTACAAAAACGGTTTTCTTATCAGCCATAGGGAGCCTCCTTCGTAGCCAAAATCTTACTTGGTGCCCCCAGCCAGACTCGAACTGGCACTCCCTTACGGGCAAGGATTTTCTTACCACTTCGGCTTTCGCCGCCGCTTTCGCGTTTGTGGTCTGGACTATATCTTCACCATGACTCTTGCGAGTTTTAGGTGCGCAGGTATCTAGTCTCTACGGCGCTCATCTCGCAAAATAATTTGTTCGATGTTCCCACGGTGTTGGCAGCTACCGAAGTAGCGAAGCGTTCACCGTAATCCCTGCGTCCACTCGTGCGGTTTCCCAAACGAGGCTCCAATTGAAGTCCTTTGTGTCTACCGATTTCACCATGGGGGCATCATTCGGTTTTCGACTAAGTAAAAACTTAATCCAAGAACCTTGACTTTTCAAGAGTTTTCAGTGCGTTACGGGCGCCCGTAAGGTTTTATTTTTTATGCATCATCGATTTGAGGACCGTGATGTTTTCGTCATGCAGTTCGTAGCCTGTGTAGAACTCTTGGCAAACCTCGATCCGGTTTCCAAGTTGGAGGCTCACATAGGTCAGGTTCACGAATTGAAGCAAGCGGATCGCAAAAGAGTGGCGGAGATCGTGAGCCACGCAGTGTTTTTGCGGATTGCTTGAGAATTGCTGCTCACAGGCGGCCTTTAATACTTCCGCTAATCGTGCGTGACGGAGCTTAAACTTCGTCTCGTAATCTAACTCGCACCATTTTTTGAAAGCGGAAGCGAACTCTTTGAATACAACGACTCGGCGGCTTTGTTCGTTCTTTGTCGGGTGGATGAGATCCGCGGGCTTTGGAATCCAATTCGTCCAAGGCTTCCCTTTGGCTTTAAGCTCCTGCTTGCTGCGGCGGACGGCCTCTTCGGTGCGGATCATTTGTTTGTTGACGGTCAGCACTCCCGCTCGAAAATCATCCTCGGTCAGCGCAAAAATCTCACCCATGCGGCAGCCAGAATGAAATGCCAACTCGTAAAGCAGTCGGAAATTTTCGTCTTTGATGAGCTTCAATGCCGAGGCGAACTCTTTTTCGTTCAAGTAGCGAACCGATACTCGCTTTTTCTTATCCCGATCCAAAACAATATCCCGCTTGAGATATTTAAGGATCATATTCAAGCGGCTCGCGTTCCTGCGTTGCTTGTTATTGTCGGCAGTGGAGATCGCCTTTTGGATTTCCGCTTTGGTCGCAGTTTGAAGGGGGATTGAACCAACGGCATCAACCGCACGGCGAAAATCATTGTAGGCTGCAGTTTTGTCTTTCGTTTTTCTCGCTCCGTATTTCCACTCGAAAAACTCGTCGAGGACTCCGTAGTTTTCCTGATTAAAGACCGTCTTTCTTTCAAGTCCATGCTCAAGGTAGAGTTTTTTCTGGAGATCGAGGGCGAGCTTTAAACATTTCTCGTAGGCCTCATTTTTATCGTCGGCGATTTTGTAAGCCTTGTTGATGACCTTGAGTCGGTCGTCGCCTTCAGGGAACTTGTAGCGGGGTTGATCGCGGTCGCCATCGGCGTAACGAATGTCCATGATGAACGAAAACGAACGACGAGCATTCGGCCCTTCCTTGTTAGGAGTGGGCTTAATGAGTGTGAAGAACACCTCCGCATTTTCTGGAACTTTCGGCTCTCGTTTCATTCGCTTTAAAAAATTCTACCGCTTCGTAGATTTCCTCTCTCGTATGCTGTGGGTTTATACGCTGGCTGATTTCGTAAAGCATCTTCGCTTCACGAAAGCTCTCCATATCCACTACCTTATCGGTAGATTGGTCTACCTTTTTGAGGGCTTTTTGGTCTACCATTTGTCCAGTTTTATTAGTCATATCAATAGCCTAAATCACCATCGAAAAAAGTTTTAAGTCCTGTGCGTCTACCAATTCCGCCACCCCGGCAGGATGAAAAATAGGCAGGTAGAAACCCTATCTTGCCGGAATCCGGCATGTTTTTGCAACCGCTTTTTCGAGTTTTGACAAAAC
>Ga0164242_10003771_pt1 | contig 17169 bp, 15 predicted proteins | sample OricomgcompostMG_FD_108783 | JGI IMG/M metagenome (GOLD analysis project Ga0164242, IMG submission 108783) | Miracle-Growth compost microbial communities from Emeryville, California, USA - Original compost - Miracle growth compost (MG) ...
CCGGCCCTGACCTGGCGCGGGGCCGGCCGGGGAGCCGACCTGCAGGGTGACCGGTCCGCGCCCGGCACCGGCCCCGCGGGATCACCCGGATAGGCTCGGCGCATGTCACGATTCGACGGCCGCACCCCCGACCAGCTCCGTCCCGTCAGCATCGAGCGGAACTGGAGCAAGCACGCCGAAGGCTCCGTCCTGGTCTCCTTCGGCGACACCCGCGTGCTCTGCACCGCCAGCGCCACCCAGGGCGTCCCGCGCTGGCGCAAGGGCAGTGGCGAGGGGTGGGTGACCGCCGAGTACAGCATGCTGCCGCGGGCCACCAACACGCGCGGCGACCGCGAGTCGGTGCGCGGCAAGATCGGCGGCCGCACCCACGAGATCTCCCGGCTGATCGGCCGCTCGCTGCGGGCCGTGGTCGACTTCAAGGCGCTCGGCGAGAACACCGTCGTCCTGGACTGCGACGTGCTCCAGGCCGACGGCGGCACCCGCACCGCCGCGATCACCGGCGCGTACGTGGCCCTGGCCGACGCCGTCGCCTGGATGCAGGCCAACCACCTGGTGCGGGTGAAGGCCAAGCCCGTCATCGGCAGTGTCGCCGCGGTCAGCGTCGGCGTCGTCGACGGGCAGCCGGTGCTGGACCTCGCCTACGAGGAGGACGTCAAGGCAGGCACCGACATGAACGTCGTGTGCACCGGCGACGGCCGCTTCGTCGAGGTCCAGGGCACCGCCGAGGGCGCCCCCTTCGACCGGGCGGAGCTGGACGCGCTGCTGGACCTGGCCACCGCCGGCTGCGCCCGGCTCACCGAGGCCCAGCAGGCCGCGCTGGCCTGAGTCCCCGGGGCCGGGCCGCGCGCGTCCCGGCCCCGCCCGGGGCGGTCGCCGCCGGCAGCCCCTGCACGACGGTCGTCCCGGCCCGGCGACGGCCCTTCGACGGGTGCCCGGGCCTCCCTCGCGGCCGTCAGCCGGCCGCCGGGGCCGGGGCCGCGTACATCCGGGCGATCACGTCCTCGATGGCCGGCTCCCGGATCGACAGGTCGACCAGCGGATGGTGCGCCGCCAGCGCCGCCACCAGCGGCGCCGCGCTCTCGCCGGCGGGGAACGCGAACGACTGCCGCGGCCCCTCCACCCGCACGCAGCGCGCCCCCGGCAGTTCCACCGGGGGCAGCTCGCGGGCGAAGTCCGCCACCAGTGTCCGCTCGCTGCGGCCCACCGCGTGCAGGCCGGCCAGGTCCCCGTCGTGGACGACGCGGCCGTGGTCGATCACCATCACCCGGCGGCACAGCGTCTCGATGTCGGTGAGGTCGTGCGTGGTCAGCAGCACCGTGGTGCCGCGTTCGGCGTTGAAGTCGCGCAGGAACTCCCGCACCCGGGTCTTGCTCACCACGTCCAGGCCGATCGTCGGCTCGTCGAGGTACAGCACCTCCGGATCGTGCAGCAGCGCCGCCGTGATGTCGCCGCGCATCCGCTGGCCCAGCGACAGTTGCCGCACCGGCACCTCCAGCAGCGGCCCCAGCTCCAGCAGCTCCACGCAGGCGTCCAGGTTGCGGGCGTAGACGGCGTCCGGCACCCGGTACATCCGCCGCACCAACTCGTAGGAGTCCTTCAGCGGCAGGTCCCACCACAGGGTGGTGCGCTGCCCGAAGACCACCCCGATCCGCCGGGCCAGCCGGGTGCGGTCGCGGGAGGGGTCGATGCCGTCCACCCGGACCCGGCCGGCTGAGGGGGTGAGGATGCCGGTGAGCATCTTGATGGTGGTGGACTTGCCCGCGCCGTTGGGGCCGATGTAGCCGACGACCTCGCCACGCGGCACGGTGAACGAGATCCCGTCCACCGCCCGCACCTCGTGGCGCTCGCGGCGCAGCAGCCCGACGCGGCGGCGCACGTCGAACACCTTCTCCACGCCGTCCAGTTCGATCACGATGTCGGTCGACGGCACGTCAACTCCTCGCCCGCCTGCGGAAGGCGACTCGGAAGGCGGCTCGGAAGGATGGTCGGTGGCGGACATGACGGCGCATCAGCTCCCTGTGCTGCGGTAGGCGCGAAGGCCCGTCCGCCAGGCGGCCGCCGCCAGCGCGCAGCACAGCGCGGCCACGAGGGGCGAGGCGAAGTCCAGCCAGCCGGGCAGGCCGAGAGGATCGGGCTCGCCCAGCACGCGCAGGGCGGGCAGCCAGTTGACGAAGGCCAGCGGCACCACGAACGTCACGCCCCGCACCAGTTCCCGGGCGAAGATCCCGGGCGGGTACTGGAGCATGGTGTTGCCGCCGTAGGTGACGGAGTTCTGCACCTCGGCCGCGTCCTGCGCGACGAACTGGAACGCGGCGCCGGCGGTGAACACCGCGCAGAAGATGATCCCGCCGCACACCACCATCCCCGGCACCATCGCCGCCCGCCACCAGGTCCAGTGCACGTCGACCCGGGCCAGCGACCAGCCCAGCACCGCCAGGCCCTGGACGATCCGGCCGAGCCGGCGCAGCGCGAACTTGTCGGCCGCCACCTGCGCCAGCACCGGTGCCGGCCGCAGCAGCAGCGCGTCGAGCGTGCCGTCGCGCACCCGGCGGCCGAGCCGGTCCATGGAGCCGAGGAACAGGTCCGCCAGGCCGAACGCGGTGCCGGCGGTGCCGTAGAGGAAGCCCACCTCGGGCAGGGTGAAGCCGCCCAGGGCGTGGACCCGGCCGAACATCAGCACGATCGTGACGAAGTCCAGCGCGGTCGCGGCGAGGTTGCCCAGCGCGGTCATCGCGAACGAGGCGCGGTAGGCCATGGTGGAGCGCACCCACATGCCCACCACCAGGCCGTAGACCCGCATCCCCTCGGCGGCCCGGTGCCCCGGCCCGCGCCGCGCGTCGTACCGGGCCCGCCAGGCGCCCGGGAGTGCTTCGTCCGCCACGGCGCCGGCCGGCGCGGGCGGCACGGGACGGTCAGCCACCCTGGACCACCACCCTTCGCGTCGCCAGCGACTGCAGGCCCCGGCCCGCGGCCAGCAACGCCATCGCCCACGCGGCCTGGAAGCCCAGCGCGGCCAGCGCGCCGCCGCCCTGGTGCCGGCCCAGCAGCACGTCGGCGGGCACCTGGAGCATCGCCGACCAGGGCAGCGCCCGCGCGACGGTGCCCAGCGCGCCGGGGAAGACGTTCAGCGGCAGCAGCATCCCGGAGAAGAACAGCCCGGCCAGCCACACCACCTGCGACACCCCGGCTCCGTCCAGCAGCCAGAAGAAGCTCAGGCCCACCAGGTAGCGCACGGCGAAGCTGACCAGGAGCGCCAGCAGCACCGACGCCGCGAACAGCACCCAGGTCAGCGGGTCGGCCGGCAGCCACAGCGTGAACAGCAGCGAGCCGACCACCATGGGCACCACCCCGCGGGCCAGCAGCTGGAACAGCGCCCGCCCCAGGTCGGCGGAGAGCCACCACGCCTGGAGGTCGGCCGGCCGGTACAGGTCGATCGCCACGTCGCCGGAGCGGATCCGGTCGCCGAGCTCGTCCTCGAAGCCGCCGCCCATCAGCGCCATCGCCGACAGCATCCCCTGCCCGAGCCACACGTAGGTCAGCGCCTGCGCCTGGGTGTAGCCGCCCAGGTGCGGGCGCTGGCTCCACAGCGCGATGTAGCTGTAGGCGATGATCAGCCCGAAGACGGTGTTCGTCACGAGCCCCGCGGCGGTGGCGGTGCGGTAGGTCGCGTAGCGGCGGAAGCCCCGGGTGGCGACCGCCGCGTAGAAGCCCGCGGAGGAGCCCCGCATCGTTGTGAACCCCCTCACGTGTTCTGGCACACAAGCCGATGAGCCTAGTACGTCGCAGGCCAGGCGGGCCAAGGGTTTTCCCGCCACGGACGGGTGACGCCGGTGCGCCGGACGGCCCGTCACAGGCTCGTCACGGATGTGCCGCGCGGATCGGAGCCGGGCGGATGATGCGACAGTGTGAGTCAGGTGTGAGTTCAGTGGGCTACGTGGCTGTACGGGAGCGTACGTAACGATTTGGTCCAGGACGTTCCGCCCGGGCCAACCCTGAAGGCGGTCGAGGAGTCCCAACAGACATGAGTGACGTTCCGAACGGAAGGGCGCCCGGACCGGGCGGCTGGGGGCCGCGCCCCCCGCTCACCGACCGGCGCGGCCGGCCGAGGCGCACCGGCCTGCGGCGCCTGCTGCCCGGCTGGCGGCTGCTCTTCGGCGGCGGCCTGACCGTCCTGCTGCTGCTGATCGCGGCCTTCTTCGTCGGCTACGCCCTGGTCGACATCCCCGACCCGAACGCCGCGGCCGTCGCCCAGAACAACGTCTACTACTACGCCGACGGCAAGACCGAGATCACCCGCGACGGCGCCGTCAACCGGCAGAACGTCAGCCTCGCCGAGGTCGCGAAGTCCGCCCGCTACGCCACGCTGGCCGCCGAGGACCGGAACTTCTACCACGAGTCCGCGGTCAGCCCCAAGGGCATGCTCCGCGCCGCCTGGAACACGGCCACCGGCAAGGGCGTGCAGTCCGGCTCGACGATCACCCAGCAGTACGTGAAGAACTACTACCTCAACCAGGACCAGACCGCACAGCGGAAGGCCAAGGAGTTCTTCATCGCGATCAAGCTCGACCGCAACGAGAGCAAGGACCAGATCCTCGAGGGCTACCTCAACACCAGCTACTACGGCCGCAACGCCTACGGCATCCAGGCCGCCTCGCAGGCCTACTTCGGCGTCAACGCCTCCGACCTGACCGTCGCCCAGAGCGCGTACCTGGCCACCCTCCTCAACGCACCGAGCGAGTACGACCTGGCCGCCCACCCGGAGAACGCGCACGCGGCGCAGGCCCGCTGGAACTACGTCCTGAACGGCATGGTCAAGGAGCACTGGCTCACCCCGGCGCAGCGCGCCAAGACGGCCTTTCCGAAGATCGGCAAGCCGAAGGCCACCGCCGGCAAGGCCGGCCAGCGCGGCTACATCGTCGAGGCGGTCAACGACTACCTCACCCAGAACCACATCCTCAGCGCCGACGACCTGCGCAGCGGCGGCTACCGGATCACCACCTCGATCCAGAAGCCGAAGGAGGACGCCCTGGTCAAGGCCGCCAAGGACGAGGTCTACGACAAGCGCGGCCACGCCAAGGCCGATGCCTACGTACGGGCCGGCGGCGTCTCCATCGACCCGTCCACCGGCGACGTCGTCGCCCTCTACGGCGGCATCGACTACACCAAGCAGTACGTCAGCAGCGCCACCAACCGCACCTACCAGCCCGGCTCCACCTTCAAGCCGGTGATATTCACCTCGGCGCTGCAGAACGACGCCACCACCCAGGACGGCCGGCCGATCACCCCGACCACCATCTACAACGGCGACAGCGGCCGGGAGGTGCAGGGCCCGAACGGGCCGGTCGGCTACCACCCGGACAACGAGGACCACAAGGACTACGGCGACATCACCGTCACCGACGCCATGGACAACTCGGTGAACGCGGTCTTCGCGCAGATGGCACAGGACGTCGGCACCAAGAAGGTCATCGACACCGCCCACGACCTGGGCATGTCCCGGGACGTCGACATCCCGCAGACCCCCGCGATGGCGCTCGGCGCCTTCGGCAGCGACGCCGCGCACCCCAGCAGCGCCAGCCCGCTGGACATGGCGCAGGTCTACGCCACCCTCGCCGACCACGGCAAGGAGATCCCGTACACGCTGGTCGTCAAGGTCAGCAAGGACGGCAAGGACGTCAAGCTGCCGCAGCGCCAGGCCACGCAGTCCGTGCCGCGCACCGCCGCCGACACCACCACGGCGATGCTGCAGAGCGTGGTCGACAGCCCCACCGGCACCGCCGCCGTCGCACGGAACTCCGGCTGGCCGGCGGCCGCGAAGACCGGTACCGCCGACGACGACAAGGCCGCCTGGTTCGCCGGCTACACGCCCAAGCTCGCCACCGTGGTCGCCGTCTTCGGCATGAACCCGGACAGCGGCGCCCAGGAGCCGCTGTACGGGGCGATGGGCTCCGAGCGCGTCAACGGCGGCGGCCAGCCCGGCGAGGTCTGGTCCGACTACACGGCCGCCGCCCTGGCCGACACCCCGGTCAGCGACTTCCACCTGGACCTCAAGGCCGGCGACCAGACCGAGGCGCCGGACACCGGCGACACCCCGTCCACCACGCAGCCCGGGGACGACGGCTCCACGCCGAGCACCACTCCGTCCGCCGGGACCCCGTCCACCGGCGGCTCCACCCCGCCGGGCGGCACCGGCGGCACCCAGACCCCGCCGAGCTCCCCGTCGTCCACCGGCGGCTCCGAGCCGCCGACCAGCGGCACCGGCCAGCCGCCCACCGAGCCCACCGACCCGACCGGCGCGGACGGACCCTCCGGCCCCGGCGGCGGCACGGGCGACACCGCCGGCGCGACCGGGACGGGCGACGGACGCGCGGGCGGCGTCACCGGGCAGAACGCCGCCGCCACCGGCACCGCGGTGCTGGACGCGCCCGGCGGCTGACGCGGCCGACCCCCCGAACGACAGGGTGCCGCGGGCCCGTCCGGCGGGCGGGACCCCGGCACCCCCGATCGTGAGCCCCGGCCCGGCCGCGGCCCGTCACCGGGCCCGACGGCCCGGGGTCACAGGTACAGGCCGGTCGAGTCGCTCTCGTCCTGCAGCCGCTCGGCCGCCACGGCGTGCAGGTCGCGCTCGCGCATCAGCACGTACGGCACGCCCCGCACCTCGACCTCGGCGCGGTCCTCCGGGTCGTACAGCACCCGGTCGCCGACCTCGACGGAGCGCACGTTCTGCCCCACCGCGACCACCTCGGCCCAGGCCAGGCGCTTGCCCACGGCGGCGGTCGCCGGGATGAGGATGCCGCCGCCGCTGCGCCTCTCGCCCTCCGCGCTGTCCTGGCGCACCAGGACCCGGTCGTGCAGCATGCGGATGGGCAGCTTGTCGTGCTCGTTCTTCGAACTCTTCGGACTCACGGCGGAAAACCTACCGGCGCCGCCGCCACACCGTGAGACCGGCCACCGCCCCCACGAGTGCCGCCCCGGCCACGGCGGCCGTCACCGCGCGGTCGCGTCGCACCTTGCCGTCCTCGTCCACGAAGTACGCCCGGGCCCGGCCCACCGCCCCGTTGGCGGCCACGTACGCCTGGCCCACGCTGCGGTCGACGGCGGAGACCACCTTGGCCTTCGCGTCCTGGACGATCGTCTGCGGATGGACCCGCACGGCGATCTCGTCCAGCACGAGAGCGAGGTCCTGCCGCCTGCGGGTGATGTCCGCCTCGATCTGGGCGGGCGTCCTGGCAGCTTCCGACACCGCATCCTCCTCGCCTGGTTAGGTAGCGTGGACAGTCTGTCAGCCCGACGCGGCCCGCGCCTCGTTGGCACCCCGTTCGCCTTCCACGGAGCAACCGCCATGACCGCAACCCCCGGCCGCCTCGCCGCCGGCGATCCCGCGCCCGACTTCACCCTGCCCGACGCCGACGGCAACGAGGTCTCGCTGGCCGACCACCGGGGCCGCAAGGTCGTCGTCTACTTCTACCCGCGCGCCATGACGCCGGGCTGCACCAAGGAGGCGTGCGACTTCACCGACAACCTGGAGGTCTTCGCCAAGGCGGGCTACGACGTCATCGGCATCTCCCCGGACACCCCGGACACGCTGGCCCGGTTCCGCGAGAAGGAGTCCCTGCGGGTGAGGCTGCTCGCCGACCCCGGCAAGGAGGTGCTGACCGCCTACGGCGCCTATGGCGAGAAGACCTCCTACGGCAAGAAGATCACCGGGGTGATCCGCTCGACCTTCGTCGTCGACGAGGCCGGGGCGATCGAGCAGGCCTTCTACAACGTCCGCGCCACCGGGCACGTCGCCAAGCTGCTGCGCGACCTGGCGGTGTGATCCGGGGCCGCCGGGGCCGCCCCGGGCACGGCCTCGGGAGGCGTACCGCGGGGGGTGCCGGGTGGCTACGATGGCAGGGCGCGCGGCCGTGTCGTAACTGGCAGCCGAGCTGGGTTTAGGTCCCAGTGGGGTAACCCCCCGTGTGGGTTCGAATCCCACCGGCCGCACCGCGGAAGGAGCCCGGCCACCCGGTGGCCGGGCTCCCGGCGTGTGCGGGTGCGGCCCCTCGCCCCCGGGCTCAGCCCAGGAGTTCGGCCACCAGCGGGGCGAGGGCGCGGAAGGCGCGGCCGCGGTGGCTGATCGCGTTCTTCTCCTCGGCGGTCAGCTCGGCCAGGGTCCGGGTGTCGCCCTCGGGCTGGAGGATCGGGTCGTAGCCGAAGCCGCCGCCGCCCACGGGGGCGTGCCGCAGCGTCCCCGCCAGCCGCCCCTCGGTGACCCGGGTCGTGCCGTCGGGCAGCGCGAGGGCGGCGGCGCAGGCGAAGTGGGCGCCGCGGTGCGGTTCCGCGATGTCGGCGAGCTGGGCGAGCAGCAGGTCGAGGTTGGCGCCGTCGTCCCCGTGCCGGCCCGACCAGCGGGCCGAGAAGATGCCGGGGGCGCCGCCGAGCACGTCCACGCAGAGGCCCGAGTCGTCGGCGACCGCCGGCAGACCGGTGGCCTCGGCCAGGGCCCGCGCCTTCAGCAGGGCGTTCTCGGCGAAGGTGACGCCGGTCTCCTTGACGTCGGGCACGTGCGGGTAGGCGTCGGCGCCCACGAGCTCCAGGGCGGGGGCCGATCCGGCGAGGATCGCGCGGAGTTCGCCGACCTTGTGCGCGTTGCGGGTGGCGAGGACGAGGGTCTTTCCAGAGGTCATCCCCCGATTATCCCGAGGCCGCCGCGGCCCCGCCGGGGTGCGGGGAACTGCGCGGGCGGCGACGGCGGACGGGACGGCCGGCAGCGGCCCCTTGGGCGCCGGGGGCGGCCCGTCGGGGCCACGCGGGCATGGCGGGCTCCAGGGGGCGGGCGGTGCCGCGTCGGGGCAGCGCGTGCACGGCGGGTCCCAAGGGACAGGCGATGCCCCGTCAGGGCAACGCGGACAGCGCCGCGTGCACCCGGTCGACGGCAGCCAGCCCCGTCGAGGCATGCGCGGCCAGCCGCACGGAGTCCGCCCGCACCGTCGGCACCACCCCGTGCCGGTCCAGGGCGGAGGCCACCGCCGCGGTGTCCACCCCCGGCATCCGGAAGGACACGATCCCGGCCCGTCGCGCCGGCTCCGCCGGGGACAGCAGCTCACCCCCGGACGACCGCACCGTGTCGATCAGCTGCTCCACCCGCAGCGAGACGTGCGCCTCGACCGCGGCCACGCCGACCCGTTCGAGCAGACCGAGCGCCGCGTCGAGCCCGGCCGCGGCGACCGGACTGAGGTTGGTGATGCTCCACCGTCCGGCCCCGCCGGCCGGCGGATGCTCCCGGTCGTCGAAGACGCCCACGTCCGTGACCCCGGTCCACCCCGTCAGCACCGGCTCCAACCGCTCCAGCGCCCGGTCGGAGAGCACCCCGAACCCGGTCGACCAGCTGGCCCGAAGCCACTTCTGCCCGCCGGTGACGACGACGTCGGCCGCCTGCCAGGGCATGTCGACCACGCCGAACCCCTGGATGGCGTCGACGATCAGCAGCCGGTCCGGGCCGATCACCTGGCGCAACGCCGCCAGGTCCGCGCGGTACCCGGTGCGGAAGTCGACGGCGCTGACCGACAGGGCCACCACGTCGTCCGTGAGCGCCTCCCGCACCGCCTCGGGGGTGGCGCGGCCGGCCGGGTCCGTGCTCAGCCACCGCGGCCGGGCCCGGCCCAGCTGCTCGGCGCGGCGCCACGGGTAGTGGTTGGCCGGGAAGTCCGCCTCGGGGGCCAGCACGGTGCCGCCGGGCAGGCCGAGGGCGGCGTGGAAGAGACCGGTGGAGGCGTTGGGCAGCAGCACCGTGTGGTCCTCGGCCGCGCCGGCCAGCCGGGCCGCGGCCTGCCGGGCGCGCCGCTCGGCGCCCATCAGGTTGTCGACGGTGTGCCGTCCGGCCCGGGCGGAGGCGCCGAGCGCGTCCCCGACGGCCGCCAGCACCTCGCGGGAGGGCGGCCCGTAGCGGGCGAAGTCCAGGTAGCCCTCGGGCTCCTCGAAGTGCTCGGCGTAGCCGGGCAGTCCCCCGGTGGTGTACGGCGCGGTCATCGCGGTAGGTGCTCCTCGGGGGTCGTGCGGGCGGTACGACGGTACGCGCGCGGCCCTGCGCCGAACGGGCGAGCCGTCGGACGGGTCGGTCCGGACGGGCCCGGTACGGCCCGGCCGCGCGTGTTCGGCCGCCGGCGCGGGGCCGGCCGGTCTCGGGGTCGGCCCGGTCATGGACTCGGGGCCGGCTCGGGGTCGGACGAGGGTCGGTTCGGGGACGGATCCGGGCGGCGCGCGGGAGGCGTTCGGCCCGGCGGGACGTTCCAAGAGTGGCAATGGCGGTGAGAATACGCGGGTGGAGCCGATGGACACGGGGAGAACACACGGGGTGCGCGCGGACGCGGATCCGCTCCGGGCGTCGCGGGTGCCCGGAGCGCCCGAGGCCGCCGGAGCGGGCGGGCCGTCGGGCGCTTTGCCGCCCGGGGCGGCGCCGCCCCGGGGACCGGCCGAGCCGCCGAGGCGCCCGGGCGACCCGGCGGACCCGGATGCGGCCCGCCGGGCGGGCGTGCGCCGGATGAAGCTGATCGCGACCGGCTTCCTGCTGGCCGCCACCGTGGTCTACGGGCTGGCGAAGTGGGCCGGCGAGCGCGGGGCGGGCGGCTGGGCCGGCTACGTCTCGGCGGCGGCGGAGGCGGGCATGGTCGGCGCCCTGGCGGACTGGTTCGCGGTGACCGCGTTGTTCCGCCGCCCGCTGGGCCTGCCGATCCCGCACACCGCGATCATCCCGACGAAGAAGGACGCCCTGGGCGCGAGCCTGGGCGAGTTCGTCGGCGAGAACTTCCTGTCCGGGGCGGTGGTGCGGGCCCGGCTGCGGGCGGTGGGCATCGGCGCCCGGCTGGGCGGCTGGCTGGCCGAGCCGGCCAACGCCGGCCGGGTCACCGAGCAGGCCGCGGCGGCGCTGCGCGGCGTGCTGACCGTGCTGCGCGACTCCGACGTGCAGGCCGTCGTCGGCGAGGCGCTGACCCGGCGGGCCGAGGCACAGGAGGTCGCGCCGGGGCTGGGCCGGCTGCTGGAGCGGATCGTCTCCGACGGCGGGCACCGGCGGATGGTGGACCTGGTGTGCGCGCGGGCCCACGACTGGCTGGTGGAGCACGGCGACTCGGTGATGGACGCGGTGCAGGGCGGGGCGCCGGGCTGGACCCCGCGGTTCGTGGACCGGCGGATCGGCGAGCGTGTCCACAAGGAGCTGCTGCGGTTCGTCACCGAGATGCGGGACGCCCCGGGCCACCCGGCCCGCCAGGCCGTCGACCGGTTCCTGGCCGACTTCGCCGGCGAGCTCCAGACCGACGCCGACACCCGGGCCCGGGTGGAGCGGCTGAAGAAGGAGCTGCTCGCCCGCGGCGAGGTGCAGGAGCTGATCGCCTCCGCCTGGGGTGCTCTGCGCTCGATGGTGGTGGCCGCGGCGGAGGACGAGCACAGCGAGCTGCGGCAGCGGGCCCGCGCCTCGCTGCTGTCGCTGGGCCGCCGGGTGGCCTCGGACCCGCAGCTCCAGACGAAGGCGGACGCGTGGCTGGAGGACGCGGCGGTCTACGTGGTGAGCACCTACCGGGACGAGATCACCTCGCTGATCAGCGAGACCGTGGCCGGCTGGGACGCCGGGCAGACCTCGCGGAAGGTGGAGGCGCACGTGGGCCGCGACCTTCAGTTCATCCGGATCAACGGCACGGTGGTCGGGTCGCTGGCGGGCCTGGTGATCTACGCGTTCTCCCAGCTCGCCACCCGCTGAGCACCGGCCCGTAGCCCGGTCCGGCCGCGTCCGCGCAGGCGGTGGCAAGGTCATGAGCCGTACGCCGGTGCCGCGCGGTGCCGCCCGGGGGCTTGCGGAGGAAGCCGGGGGAGTCGGAGGATCACCTGAGACATCGGATGACCAGACCCAACGGAGAGCCACAGTGAAGCTGCTGCGCGTCGGACCCGCCGGAGCGGAACGCCCCGCCCTGCTCGACCGGGACGGCGTCCCGCGCGACCTGTCCGGGATCGTCCCCGACATCGACGGCTCCCTGCTGGCCGACCCGGCCGCCCTGGACCGGGTCGCCGCGGCGGCCGCCGACGGCTCGCTGCCCGCCGTCGAGGGCACCCCCCGGGTCGGGCCGCCGCTGGCCCGGATCGGCAAGATCGTCTGCATCGGCCTCAACTACCACGACCACGCGGCCGAGACCGGTGCGAGCGCCCCCGCGGAGCCGGTCGTCTTCATGAAGGCGCCCGACACCGTCGTCGGCCCCGACGACACCGTGCTGGTGCCGCGCGGCAGCGTGAAGACCGACTGGGAGGTGGAGCTCGCCGTCGTCGTCGGCCGGGAGCTGCGCTACGCCGCCTCGCCCGAGGAGGCCCTCGCCGCCGTCGCTGGGTACGCGGTCGCGCACGACGTCTCCGAGCGCGAGTACCAGATCGAGCGCGGCGGCCAGTGGGACAAGGGCAAGAACTGCGAGACGTTCAACCCGCTCGGCCCCTGGCTGGTCACCGCCGACGAGGTGCCCGACCCGCAGGCACTGCCGCTGCGGCTGTGGGTCAACGGCGAGCTGAGGCAGGACGGCACCACCGCCGACATGATCTTCCCGGTCGCCGAGATCGTCCGCTACCTCAGCCACTTCATGACGCTCCGCCCGGGCGACGTGATCAACACCGGCACCCCGGCCGGCGTGGCCCTGGGACAGCCCGAGCCCAAGCCGTACCTCAGGGCCGGCGACGTCGTCGAGCTGGAGGTCGGCGGCCTGGGCCGGCAGCGCCAGGAGTTCCGCCAGGCCTGAACGCCGCGGCCCGCCGTCCGGTCCTCCTCCCGCCACGCTCACCGGCGGCGTGGGACGGGGACCGGACGGCGGGCCGCGAGGACCGGAGGCGTTTCGGGGGTTGTGGGATGATCGCAGCATTGCTGCCCCGCGCACCCGCAGGAGACCCGCCCCATGACCCAGCGCAAGCACATCGAGACCTGGCTCACGGACATGGACGGCGTGCTGATGCACGAAGGCGTCCCCGTCCCCGGCGCGGACGCGTTCATCAAGAAGCTGCGGGAGTCCGGCCGGCCCTTCCTGGTGCTGACCAACAACTCCATCTACACGCCCAGGGACCTGTCCGCCCGGCTCAGCCGGATCGGCCTGGACGTGCCCGCGCAGAACATCTGGACCTCGGCGCTGGCCACCGCGAAGTTCCTGGAGAACCAGCACCCGGGCGGGACCGCCTACGTGATCGGCGAGGCCGGGCTGACCACCGCCCTGCACGACGCCGGCTACATCCTCACCGACGTCGACCCCGACTTCGTGATCCTCGGTGAGACCCGCACCTACTCCTTCGAGGCGCTGACCAAGGCCATCCGGCTGCTCAACAAGGGCGCCCGGTTCATCGCGACCAACCCCGACAGCACCGGCCCGTCCGCCGAGGGCGACCTGCCGGCCACCGGCTCGGTGGCCGCGCTGATCACCAAGGCGACCGGCAAGGAGCCGTACTTCGTCGGCAAGCCCAATCCGCTGATGATGCGTACCGGCCTGAACACCATCGGCGCGCACTCGGAGTCCTCCGCGATGATCGGCGACCGGATGGACACCGACGTCCAGGCGGGCCTGGAGGCCGGTATGGAGACGTTCCTGGTGCTGACCGGGCTGACCGCCCCCTCCGACGTGCAGCGCTACCCGTTCCGGCCGACCCGGATCGTCGACTCCATCGCCGATCTCGTGGAGCTGATCTGAGGCGCGCGGGCTCCGACACGCGCTCCTTTACTCTCCGTAGACCGATCATCACCCAGGTGGGTCAGTGAGCCGCCGCCCGGAGTGCGGGCGGCGCCCGGCCCCGGGATCTTCGTAAGCACCGGGTGCGACTCCCCGCTCCCGGCCGAGCGGAGGTCCTCATGTTTGGTCTGAAACCGCCCGTCGTCGCCGCGGCCGGCGCTGTCGCCGTCCTCGCCGTCGGAGGCGTCTCGGGCCTGCCCCAGCAGGCCCTGGCCGACGACGGCGGCGCGGGCAGCTCCTCGTCCAGCTCGTCCGGCTCCGTTTCCAGTTCGAGCTCCGGCTCCAGCGCGTCCAGCTCCAGTTCGAGCTCCGGCTCCGGCGCGTCCAGCTCGGCGGGCGGAATGGACGTCAGCCCGCGCACCGTCGCCCCCGGCGGGGTGGTCTCCCTGCACCTGGCCACCTCCTGCGAGTCCGGCAAGTCCGCGACGGCCAGCGCGGACGTGTTCGTGGACACCGTCACCCTCTCGCCGTCCGGCGACGGCGGCGGCATGGACGGCAGCGCCTTCATCCGCTCCGACGCGGTCGCCGGCTCCTACAAGGTGTCCGTGCGCTGCGACGGCGGCAGCAGCAGCGCCTCGGCCTCCATCACCGTCGGCACCTCCGGCGGCAGCACGCCGGTCAGCCCGCTGCAGCCGGTGCTGCCGGTGCCGGCCGGGGGCGGCGGCGCCGCCAAGCAGCTGGCGGCGCGCGGTGGCGGCTCCGCCGAGCAGCTGGCCGCCGGGCCGGCCGCCGCCGGCGCGAGCACCACGCCGCTGCTGGTGACCGGGGCCGCCGCGGTGGCCGGACTGGTGGGTGTCGCCGTCTACCGGCGCCGCACCCGCCGCGGCTGACGTGATGCGGCCGACGACGTGCGGCGGGCGCTCCGGGTCCGGCCGGTGCGGTCGGTGACGGGCGACGGCGCCGCGGACGACGAGGCCGCGGCGCGCGCCGACACCCGTGCCCGGCCCGACGGCCGGACCTGGACGGCCGTGGCCGTCGGGCTGCTCCTGCTCGCGGCCTGGCTCGTCGGCCACGGCTCCGGCGGCAGCCCCGCCGGGACCGCCCGCGCGCTGCCGGCGGCGGCCGAGGACCACCCGCCGCACCTGTACCCCGCCCACGTGCCGATGCCGGCCGCCGACCCGGTGCGGGTGGACATCGACTCCATCGGCCTGCACGCCCCGCTGGTGCCGCGCGGCCTGTCCGACGGCACCGTCGACCCGCCGCCGTACTCCACGCCGAACGTCGCCGGCTGGTACCGCGGCGGGCCGGCGCCCGGGTCGGCCGGGGCCGCGCTGCTGGTCGGGCACGTGGACACCGAGACCGGGCCGGCCGTCTTCTTTCCGCTGAGCACGGTCAAGCCGGGCGCGCTGGTGGAGGTGACCCGGGCGGACCACTCGGTGGCCGACTTCTCGGTGGAGGCCGTCGAGACCGTCCCCAAGGACCACTTCGACGCCACCCGCGTCTACGGCGCCGACTCCGCCGACCGCCCCGAGCTGCGGCTGATCACCTGCGGCGGCGACTTCGACAAGGCGGCGCAGGCGTACTCCGCCGACGTCGTCGTCTACGCCTCGCTCACCGGTTCCCACGCGACGACGGCCCACGGCGCCTGACGGACCCAACCGCAGGCACTGACGGCCCCTCCCGGGAAGCGCCCGGGCCCGACCTCGGGAAGGCTGGAGCAACATCCCGGTGGACCCGTGGAGCGACGGCGGAGGAGGAGAACCCGACGCACCGAATGCACCGACCGCACCGAATGCACCGACCGAAAGAACGACGAACACCCCGAACACCCCGAACACCCCGAACGTCTTGACCGCGTCGACCGCGCCCGACGCGGAGCAACGCACCGAACGGGCTCGCGAGGGCCCGACCCACCTGGCGACACGACCGGAGCCCGAGCGAAGAACCGAACCGAGCGATCCGCGTGACGGAGGTCCTGATGCCCGTGCGAGAGCCGAAGGGGGACCGGTGGCGCCCGAGCCCGCCCGCGGAGCCGGCGCCCGACCGGGTCGAGGAGAGCCGCGCCGCCGGCACGCCGGCCGGGCTGCGGGAGGGCCTGACCGCGCTGCTCGGCCCCGGGAAGGTCCTCGGCGATGTCCTCGACCTCGTCCGTTACGCCTCGGACGCCGGCCCGTACCGCTTCGTACCGCAAGCCGTGGCCGTCCCCGACAGCGTGCAGGATGTCGTGCGGTTGCTGGCCTACGCACGCCGGGAGCGGCGCAACCTGGTCTTCCGCGCGGCCGGCACCAGTCTGGCCGGCCAAGCCCAGGGCGAGGACGTCCTGGTGGACGTGCGACGGCACTTCAACGGCGTCGAGGTCGAGGCCGACGGCGCCCGGGTGCGGCTGCTGCCCGGCACCGTCCTGGCCCGGGCCAACGCCGCGCTCGCCCGCCACGGCCGGGTGCTCGGCCCTGACCCTGCCAGCGCCGCCGCGGCCACCGTCGGCGGGGTACTGGCGGGCAACTCCACCGGGCCGGCCGCCGGGCCCGACCGGGACTCCTACCGCACCGTCCTGTCGCTCACCGCCGTGCTGGCCTCGGGCACCGTCGTGGACACCGGCGACCCCGAGGCGGACACCGCGCTGGCCGCCGACGAGCCGGAGATCCACCAGGGCCTGCTCGACATCAAGGACGAGATCGAGGCCGACCCGGAGCTGACCGCCGCCATCCGGGCCCGCTTCGCCCTGAAGAACACCGGCGGCTACCGGCTGGACGCGTTCCTCGACGCCGAGACCCCCGCCCAGATCCTGCGCGGGCTGATGATCGGCTCGCAGGGCACCCTCGGCTTCGTCGCCGAAGCCGTCTACGCGACGCTGCCGGCGCGCCGGGCGGTCACCGCCGGACTGCTCTTCTTCCCCGGCCCGGCCGCGGCGGCCGCGGCGGTGCCGCAGTTCGCGCAGGCCGGGGCCGAGACGGTGGAGCTGCTGGACGGGCGGGCGCTCCGCGCCTGCGCGACCGTCCCCGGCGCCCCCGCCGACTGGGCCGATCTGCCCGAGGAGTGCGCGGCGCTGCTGGTGGAGTTCCGCGCCGCCGACGACACGGAGCTGGCAGCGTACGAACGGGCCGCCCGCCGGGTCTGCGACGACCTCGGGCTGGTCGCGCCGGTCGCTTCCGCCGGCAACGCCTTCACCCGCGACCCGGAGGCCGTCGCCCGGCTGTGGCGTGCCCGCGGCGCGCTCACCGCCATCGGCGACCCGGACCGGGCGCCGGGCACCACCCTCGTCACCGAGGACCTCGCCGTGCCGCCCGGCCGGCTCGCCGAGGCGTGCGAGGAGGTGGCGGCCTTGCTGGAGCGGCACGGCGCCGCCGCGGCGCTGTCCGGCCGCGGCCTCCACGGCACCCTTCAGCTCCACCTGGCCGTCGACGCGGCGGACCCGGCCGACGTCGAGCGGTACGCGGCCCTCGCCGACGACCTGTGCGGCATCGTCACCGAGCGGCTCGGCGGCTCGCTGCGGGCCGAGCGGGGC
>Ga0164242_10003772_pt1 | contig 17167 bp, 13 predicted proteins | sample OricomgcompostMG_FD_108783 | JGI IMG/M metagenome (GOLD analysis project Ga0164242, IMG submission 108783) | Miracle-Growth compost microbial communities from Emeryville, California, USA - Original compost - Miracle growth compost (MG) ...
CCCCACCGTTCAGGCAAATGGGGAGACCGCGAAGGGCAACGAGATCATCGTCACGGGCTCGCGCGTCGGCCGCAGCACCTTCGATACGACCAGCCCCGTCACCGTGCTTGGACAGAAGGAGATCGACGATCTCAATCTCAACAACGTCGGCGAAGTGGTCGCGCAACTGCCAGCGAACTCGAACTTCTTCGCACCGAACAACGTCGGGCTCGGCAATTTCAACGTCGGTGCGCAACTGGTCAACCTGCGCGGCCTCAACCCGTTCTTCGGCACTCGCACCCTGACACTTGTCGACACCCGGCGCGTCGTTCCAACGACGACCGGTGGCGGCGTCGACATCACGCTGATGCCGTCGATGCTGGTGCAGCGGACGGAAACGGTCACCGGCGGCGCTTCGGCGATCTACGGCTCGGACGCCATCGCGGGCGTCGTCAACATCATTCTCGACACCAAACTCGACGGGTTCAAGGGCCAGGCCGATTTCAGCCGGACGTGGCGCGGCGACGGCAACGACAAGCACGTTTCGCTGGCCTACGGAACCGGTTTCGCCAACGACCGCGGCCATTTCGTGGCCGGTGTCGAATACGATAACCAGGATGCCATCGGCATCTGTTCGGAAGTGCGCGGCTGGTGCGCCAAAAATGAAAACCTGATCACGAACAACGCCTATCTAACCAACGGCGATCCCCACTACATCATCGCGGGCAATACCTATCTCGCCGATACCAGCCTGACCGGCGTGCTCGTTCCCTGCGTCGCGGCCGGAGGGCTCTGCGCCGCCGGCACGCCTTTCCAGCTTTCCACGGACGGCCAATCGACACAGGCTTACGATCCCGGGCAGTATTCGTATCTCGCGGGCTATGGCGCCTCTCGTGTGGGCGGCGATTCGCTGGCCGTGGGTCCTTACGACACCACCACCTTGCGCCCTTCGGTGAAGCGTTGGACCGCCCTGGGCCATCTCAGCTATGACCTGAGCGACGCCCTGTCCGGCTTCGTCGAATTCTCCTATGCCAACACCAAGGGGGTGAACCCGGTCGCCAACGGAACGATCGGGCCTTACAGCTTCGAACTCGTGCCCGGCATGTGGACCGGGGCGCGCATCGCCCCGGACAACGCTTTCCTCTCTCCGGCCGTCGCCGCCGCGATCGGCCAGTACGGCGCGGTTTTCGGGCGCAACATGGTCAACGTCCAGACTGCTCTTAACCAGACGAACAACGAGACGTGGCGCACCGTAGCCGGGCTGAACGGCGAGCTCGGTTCGCGCTGGTCGTGGGATGCCTACTACACGCACGGCGAGAACAAGAACGAACAGCACCTTCATCACAACGTTGTGGGGGCTTATCTCAACTACGCCCTCGACGCGGTGGACGACGGGACGGGCAACATCGTCTGCGGTGTGGACGTCCCGGGCCGGATCAATCCCAACACCGGCGCAGCGTATACGGCGGACGATGTCGCGATCGCCAACGCCGCCGGCCCTTGCGTTCCGCTCAATTTGTTCGGTGTGGGGAATTCCGATCAGAAGGCGGTCGACTACGCGTTCCGCACCCTGGATGAATACAACACCACCAAGCAGGATGTCGCGGCGATCAACGTCCGCGGCGATCTGTTCGACGGTTGGGGCGCCGGCCCGGTCAAGCTCGCCGTCGGCGGCGAGTGGCGCAAGGAATCGGTCAAATCGACCCACAACCTCGCCAACGCGCCCTATTACAACCTCTTCACGCTCAGCTACGGCCTCGACTACGGCGGCAACGTTCGCGTGATGGAAGGCTACGGCGAATTGAACGTGCCGGTGTTCGCCAATTCGCCGATCGGCAAGTCCTTCCAGCTCGATCTCGCCGCCCGCTACACCGATACCAAGAACACGGGCACTCTGGGTGTGAATGCCGGCCAATCGAGCACCCGCAACTTCTGGACCTGGCGGATCAACGGCGTGTGGGACGTGACCGACTGGCTGCGCTTCCGCGCCACTCGCTCGCGTGACGTACGCGCGCCGCAATTCCGCGAGCTATATCAGACCTATGCCGCGCGCGTCGGCGGCCCATTCGGTACCGTCAATAACAACCCGTGGGCGCTGGAATACAATGCGGCCAACCCCGGCAGTCCAGTCGCAGTGAACGATGCGGCCTCGATCATGACTGGCGGCAACATCAACCTGAGGCCGGAAAAGGCCGATACCTGGACGATCGGCGCAGTCTTGTCGCCCCAAGGCGGCTTATCGGGTTTCCGCTTCTCGGCCGACTGGTACCAGATCAAGATCAAGGACGCGATCGCAGGCCCACCGAGCGGAGTGGGAGCCGGCAACATCGCTACGCAATGCTATCAGGGCGTGCAGGAATACTGCGACTTGATGACGTTCGTGCAGCCGGGAGAACCCGGCTATAATCCGGCGTTCCCGTACGACATCGCGACCGTCAACAGCAGTGCCGCGAACCTGCAAGGCTTCACCACCCGCGGCATCGATTTCGAGGCGGCTTACACCCGCCCGGTCGGCAACGGCTCCGTTTCGATCCGGGTGCTGGCCTCGTATCTCTACGACCAGTTGTTCTTCAGGGGCTTCGGCCTGCCGCCGATCAACTATGCCGGCCAGACCGGCCCGACAGCGGCGTTCGGCAGTTTCAACACTTCACCGCACTGGCAGGGCAACATGATCCTGACCGGCACGCAAGGGCGGTTCACCGGCACCGTGCAGGTTCGCTATGTCGGCAAGGGGCGGTTCGAAACGCTCACTCCTACAAGCGGGACGCCGCTCGACCCGAGTGATCCGGGCTACAGCAATACCGACATAAACTCTATCAACGACAACACGGTCTCATCCGCCACTTATGTGAATCTGTCGGCATCCTACAAGATAACCGACGAAATCGAGCTTTTCGGATCGATCAATAATCTGTTCGACCGCAATCCTCCCATCGCGCCCGGCGGCAACGGCTATCCGACCAACCCGGTCTATTTCGATACCTACGGCCGCGTTTGGCGCGCGGGCGTGCGGGTGAAAATGTAGACTGCTCAACGGGCAGCCCTCTCCCATTACGGGAGAGGGCTCGGGCATGGCGCGCCCGACAGGATTCGAACCTGTGGCCCCCAGATTAGGAATCTGGTGCTCTATCCTGCTGAGCTACGGGCGCCTCGGCGCGGTTTAGGGGCAGTGGATGCGGCTGGCAATCAGTTGAGTTCGTCGGGCGCGGCGACGGGGAACAGCAGCGGCATCACGGTGATGCCCTCTTCAAGCAGTTCCTGCGCTTCGTCGGCCGTCGCCTGGCCGTGGATCGCTTCGGGGTCGCGTTCGCCGTAGTGGATCGCTCGGGTCTGGTCGGCGAAGGCGTCACCCACCCAGGTCGAAGACTTGAGCGCCTCCGCTTGCAACTCGGCCAGCTTGTGAAGCACCGCCATGGCTTCCGGCGGCAGCGATCCGCCGGCTACCGGGTGCTTCTCCGCGGTTTGCCGATTGCCTTTCTTCGGCACCGCCGGCGCCATGGGGGCCTTCACGACCGCGCCGGAACCGCATCGCGGGCACGTGACGAAGCCGCGTTCGCGCTGCGACGCGTAATCGTCGGACGAGCCGAACCAGCCTTCGAAGCGATGGCCGGTGTCGCAGCAGAGGTCGTAAACGATCATGGCGCCTTACGATCTAGGGATTGGGCGTTTGTTGGCAAGGCTGGGGAGTTGCGCGCGAACTTCGGCGATGCGTGCAGGGTCGACCTCGGCAAAGCCCAGCCCCGGCGCCTCGCCGCCCATGTCGAGCAGCACCCGGCCCCAGGGATCGGCCACCAGCGAATGCCCATAGGTGCGCCGCCCGTCCTCGTGCTCGCCGACTTGCGCAGCGGCGACGACATAGGCGCTGGCCTCGATCGCCCGGGCTCGCTGCAGCACGTGCCAGTGCGCCTCGCCGGTCGGCACGGTGAAAGCCGCGGGAATTGCGATGACATCGCAGCTCTGCCTGCCAAGCTCATCGAAAAGAGCGGGAAATCGCAGGTCGTAGCATACCGTCATGCCGAGCTTTCCGACCGGCGTCCGCTCTACCGTCGTCACCGCCTCGCCGGGCACGTAGGCAGCGGATTCACGCCAGCTCTCGCCGCTGGCCAGCGCCACGTCGAACATGTGGATCTTGTCGTAACGCGCGACAATCGAACCGCCGCCGTCGATGACGAACGAACGATTGGCCCAACGTCCGTCGTCGCGCTCTATCGCCAGCGAGCCGAGCGCGACCCACAGGCCGGCGCGCGCCGCCGTTTCACGAACGGCAGACAACACCGGGTTATCCGCTTCGGGGACGATCTTTCCCGCCGCGCGCGCCCGGTCACGATCGAGGAGGCCCGACATCTCCGGCGTGAACAGCATCGTGGCCCCGCCCGCGGCAGCCTGTTCGACAGCATGCTCCAGAGTAGCGGCGTTCGCGGCGGGATCGATCCCGCTGGTCATCTGCAAGACGGCAATCCGGGTCATCGGAGGCCGAGCAGGCCGTCGAGCTTGCCCGCTCGCTCGAGCGCCGCGAGATCGTCGCTGCCGCCGATCGCCGTATCGTCGATGAAGATTTGCGGCACCGTCCTGGCGCCCGGCGCGCGGGAGCGCATCTCGTCGCGCTTCACGCCGTCCATCGTGATGTCGTACTCGACGTAGTTGACGCCCTTGGCATCCAGCAACCGCTTTGCACGATAGCAGTAGCCGCAGAACATCTTGGTGTAGATTTCGACCTTCGCTGGCACCGCCGCTCATCCTTTCGATTGGCGCGGTGCTAGCTCTTGAACAGCCTGCGCGCCATCATATCTTTGCCTGTGCGGATGCCGCCCGATGGGTCCGCATAGGCTTCAAATTGCTCAAATAGAGGATTTGTTTCGATGAACCGTTTCGACTTTACTCCCTATCGCCGCTCGACCGTTGGCTTCGACCGGTTGTTCGATTTGCTCGAGAACCACGCCCGCGGGAGCGCGGGCGACAATTACCCGCCGTTCAACATCGAGCGCCGCGGGGAAGACAGTTATCGCATCACACTCGCTGTGGCCGGCTTCCGACCCGACGACCTCGATATCACCGCGCAGCAAAACCTGCTGGTGGTCCAGGGCAAGAAGCGCGCCGACGAAATGAACAGCGAAATGCTCCATCTCGGCATCGCGAATCGGGGCTTCGAGCGTCGATTCGAACTCGCCGACTATGTCCGGGTGGCCGATGCGCAGCTTGCCGACGGCCTGCTCGCAATCGACCTCGTACGCGAGGTTCCAGAGGCGATGAAACCCAAGAAAATCTCTCTCGCTGGCCAGCACAAGCTCGAAGTGGTTGAACAAAGCGAGCCACAGGCTGACGCCGCCTGACGGGCGAACCCTCGGAATCTACACTACAATCCGGATCAAATTGGGGGCGGAACCGAAATGGGCTCCGCCCCCTCGACGCTTTCAGCGCCGATTCGCCCCTCAAACGACCGCCCGGGTCGCAGAAGACGGCCAGGTCCAAGCGGCGAACCGTAACAGGCTCTCGAATTGTCCAATGCGAGCGCCCCCGCCCATGCTCCCCCTGAACGGCATGGGGAAATTCCTGCGTCTCAAACACAGGGCTACGGCCGCCGAGGCGGCTCTGGCAAGTATTTTCCATTAAGTATGAAAAAGCGTCCCGCGATTACACAAGCCGGGATTGATCGACCGCCGCCGCGATGAAGCCTGAAAACAACGGATGCGGGTCGAACGGCTTGCTTTTCAGCTCAGGATGGAACTGCACGCCGACAAACCACGGATGGTCCGGCCGCTCGACGATTTCCGGCAGCAGGCCGTCCGGCGACATGCCGGAAAAGATCAGACCCTGCTTCTCCAGCGTATCGCGATAGGACGAGTTAACTTCGTAGCGGTGCCGGTGCCGTTCAGAAATCCACGTCTTGCCGCCGTAGATGGCGGAAACATGGCTGTTGCCGGCAAGCATGGCGTCATAGGCGCCGAGACGCATGGTGCCGCCAAGATCGCCCTCGATCGAGCGCTGTTGCAGCCCCTCCTTGCTCATCCATTCGGTGATGATGCCAACGACCGGATCGTCGGTGGGTCCGAACTCGGTCGACGAAGCTGATGCCCGGCCGGCCGCACGCGCGCCTTCGATGCAGGCCATCTGCATTCCCAGGCAGATGCCGAGGAACGGCACCCTGCGCTCTCGAGCGAAGCGCACTGCGGCGATCTTGCCTTCCGAACCGCGCTCGCCGAATCCGCCTGGAACGAGAATGGCATGCATCGGCTCGAGCTGCGCGGCGACGTCGGATTCGGCCTGCTCGAAGATTTCCGCGTCGATCCAGCGGATATTGACCTTCACGCGGTTGGCCATGCCGCCGTGAACCAGCGCTTCGTTGAGCGATTTGTAGGCATCCGGCAAGCCGACATACTTGCCGACCACAGCGATCGTCACCTCGCCCTCCGGATTGAAGTAACGCTCGGTTACATCCTGCCAGCGGGTCAGATCAGGGACAGGCGCGTCCGAGATGCCGAAGCAGCGCAGCACTTGCGTATCGAGGCCCTCTGCATGGTATTGCAGCGGTACCGAATAGATCGACGGCGCGTCGAGCGCCGGGATGACCGCTTCCGGCCGGACGTTGCAGAATTGAGCGATCTTGCGCCGCTCGCCCTCTGGCAGCGGATGCTCGGTGCGGCACAGAAGCACGTCGGGCTTGATGCCGAGCGCAGCCAGCTCGCGAACCGAATGTTGGGTCGGCTTGGTTTTCAATTCACCCGCCGCGGCGATGTAGGGCACCAAGGTGACGTGGACCGAAAGGGTCTGCTCGGGCTCCAGTTCGTTCCTCAGCTGGCGGATCGCCTCCATGAATGGCAGGCTTTCGATATCACCGACAGTACCGCCGATCTCGCACAGGATGAAATCGTGGCCATCGGTATCGGCCAGCGCGAAATCCTTGATCGCATCGGTGACGTGCGGGATGACCTGCACGGTCGCCCCGAGATAGTCGCCGCGCCGCTCGCGGGCGATGATCTGCTGATAGATGCGTCCGGACGTGACGTTGTCGCTCTGGCGCGCGGAAACGCCGGTGAAGCGCTCGTAATGCCCCAGGTCGAGATCGGTCTCGGCCCCATCGTCGGTGACGTAGACCTCGCCATGTTGATAGGGGCTCATCGTCCCCGGATCGACATTGAGATAGGGATCGAACTTGCGGATACGGACCTTGAAGCCGCGCGCCTGAAGCAACGCCGCGAGGCTTGCCGCCATCAGACCTTTGCCGAGCGAAGAGACCACGCCGCCGGTAATAAAAATGAACCGCGCCATGGGAGTTGAGCCTTAGGCATGCGTTCGGATTCGGCGCAAGCCAAAGCTTGCGCGATTTACACAGCGATGGGGCCGGTCGCGCTTATTGCGCGACGTTTTTCAGCGGATCGTTGTCGGCCGGCTGCGCAGGGGCGGGCGCCGCAGGTGCGGACTGCGCGCCTGCCGCTGGAACGGGAGTGCGCTGGAGCGAATCATCCACGTCGGCACCCGAGGTCGCCTTGACCGCCACAGCGGCCATGATGACCGCCAACGCGACGAAAACGACCGCCAGCCACTTGGTGGTCCGTGTGAGGAAATCGGCCGCACCGCGGGCGCTCATCAACCCGCCAGGTCCGCCGCCGCCGCCACCTCCGCCGCCTATCCCGAGGCCGCCGCCTTCGGACCGTTGGATCAGCACGATACCAACCAGCGCGGTAGCGACGATCGCCTGGAGAACAGTGAGGAAAAGGAAAAGGCTCATGGCAAAGTCTCAAGCAATCGCGGAAACGGGCGGGAGATAGCGAGCCCGGCGCGGGTTTACAATCTTATGCCTCGAGCGCCTCGTGCGCCGCAGCGACGATGCCGAGGAAGCTTTCCGCGGTCAGGCTCGCTCCGCCGACCAGGGCGCCGCCGACTTCATCGGCCGCCAGCAGTTCGCCGGCATTCGCCGGCTTGACCGATCCACCGTAGAGGATGCGGACCGCCGTGCCTTCTTCGCCGTAGAACGCGTTGAGCCGATCACGAATCGCGCGGTGCATGGCACCAATATCCTCGACCGTCGGTGTACGGCCGGTGCCGATCGCCCACACGGGTTCGTAGGCGACGGTGACTTTCGCTGCAGCGCCTTCGCTCCGCGGCAACGAACCCTGGAGCTGGCGGGCAACGACCTCTTCAGCCCTGCCGCCGTCGCGCTCGGCTTCGGTTTCGCCCACGCAGACAATCGCGTTGAGCCCCACCGCAAGCGCGGCTTCAGCCTTGGCCTTCACATCGGCGTCGGTTTCGCCGTGGTCGGCGCGCCGCTCGCTATGGCCGACGATCACGAACCCGGCGCCTGAATCCTTCAGCATCGCCGCTGAAATGTCGCCGGTATGCGCGCCGCCGTCGGCAGCGTGGCAATCCTGCGCGCCGACGCCGATCAGCCCCGCTTCCTTGCGCGTGGCATGGATCAGCGTGAACGGCGGCGCGAGCGCGACCTCGACCTTCATCAGCCGTTCCGCGCCGCGATCGATCGCGCGCGCTTCGGCGAGCATGGCACGGGTGCCGTGCATCTTCCAGTTACCGACGATGTAAGGGCGTTCGGACATGGTGCCTTATGTAATCAAGTCTGTCAGAAAGCCTGTTGCACAGGCGGAGCGTCGAGGCCCGCTAATCGGCCCTGCCGCCATTGTCAAAGCGCCATTTGCCCGGCCGGGGAAAGCGGCGGCGAAGTGTTGCGGGCGCGCCGCAGCGGGGATATGGCGCGGGGCCGATCCCCACAAGAAAGCCCCCGATGCTCCAGTTCTTCCGCAACTTCTTCAAGTCCAAGTTCGGCGTGGGCATCACGCTCGTGTTCCTGATCGTGATCGCCATCGCTTTCACCAGCGGCGATCTGGTCGGCTCCAACACGTTCGGCGGCGTTGCCGGCGGCGACCGCGTGGCCACGGTCGGCAAGAGCAAGATCAGCACCTCGGACCTGTCGCAGGCGATGTCCTCCGCGCTCGAGAGCGAAAAGCAGCAGAACCCGACCTTGACGATGGAAGGGTTCATCGCCGGCGGTGGAATGGACCGAGTGCTGGACCAGATGATCCAGCGCGCGGCGTTGGCGGAATACGCTCACGAGCACGGCTTGCGTGCCGGCAAACGCCTGGTCGACAGCGAACTGGTGCAGATTCCGGCGTTCCAGGGGATTGACGGCAAGTTCGACCGCAACGCCTTTCTCGCGGTGCTGCGTCAGCGCGGCCTGAGCGAAGACATGGTTCGCAGCGACATCGCTTCCGGCCTTTACGCACGACAGTTGCTGATTCCGGCGAATTACGCCGCCGCCGTGCCCCAAAGCCTGGCGCAGCAGTATGCGAGGCTGCTCAAGGAACACCGCAAGGGCGCTGTCGCCGTTTTGCCGAGCGATGCTTATGCCCCCAAGGCGGATCCCAGTACCGAGCAATTGAACGCCTTCTACACCGGCCATCGCGCCAATTATCTGCGGCCCGAACGCCGGACGATCCGCTACATCAGCTTCGGCGAGGAAGCGCTCAGCGATGTCAAGGCGCCTAGCGAAGCGCAGATTGCCGCTCGCTATCAGAAAGACGCGGCGAAATATCAGGCGCGACAGACGCGGACCTTCACCCAGTTGGTCGTACCGACCGAAGCGGCGGCCAAGGCGATCGAAGCCGAAGTGTCGGGCGGCAAGCCGCTGGCGGCGGCGGCGAGCGCCAAGGGTTTGGCCACGACCGCCGTGGGGCCGGTGACCAAGAACGACTTCACCACGCAGACCTCGCAAGCGGTCGCCGATGCGGCCTTCACGGCGGGCCAGGGTGCGCTGGTGCCGCCGGCACGCGGTGGACTCGGCTGGTATGTCCTGCGAGTCGACAAGATCGAGAATACGCCCGCACGCAGCCTGGCGGACGTCCGCGACGAAATCGCCAAGACGCTGGGAGAAGAACAGCGCAAGGCCGCGTTCGCCGATTTCGCGGCCAACATCGAAGATCAACTCGATAACGGCCAGAGTCTCGCCGAGATCGCCAAGACGCTGAAGGCTGAGATCAAGAGCACCGAGCCGCTCACCGCGGACGGTAAAGTCTACGGCAAGGAAGAAACCGCACCGCCGATCCTCGCACCGGCGCTCAAGACCGCGTTTCAGATGGAAGAAGGCCAGCCGCAGCTCGCCGAAGTCGATCCCGGCAAGACCTATATCGTGTTCGAAGCCGAAAACATCACGCCATCGGCCGCCGCTCCGCTCGCCGAGATCAAGGATCGCGTGGTCTCCGACTGGCGCAAGGCCGAAGGCGCCAAGGCAGCCAAGGCCGCGGCCCAGCGGGTGCTTCAGCGCCTGACTGGCGGACAGGACCTCGGGGCCGCGTTGGCGGCCGAAAAGGTCAAACTGCCGCCGGCGCAGACCATCGACATGGGCCGTGACCAACTGGCCCAGCAGGGCCGGATTCCGGCCCCGCTCGCGCTTATGTTCAGCATGGCCAAGGGCACGGTGAAGCGGCTCGAAGCGCCGCAGGACAACGGCTGGTTCGTGGTCAAGCTCGACGATATCAGCTTGCCCGCTCTCGACAAGAACGACCCGCTGATCGGCGCGACCCGGCAGCAGCTCGCGGGCGTCTTCGGTTCGGAATATGCCGAGGAGCTCGTCCATGCCGCGCAGCGCTCCGTCGGCGCGAAGAAGAACCAGGCGGCGGTCGACGCGGTGGCGAAGCAGCTCACCGGCCGCAGCGAGTAGGAGCAGAGTCTTGGCCGGCGCCTTGCCCGAGAACGCCGCCGCCGCGCGCCGACAACTGACGGATGGGCGCCCGGCGCTCGTCTGGCGCCGGCTCGTCGCTGACACCGAAACGCCGGTCGGCGCGGCGCTCAAGCTGATCGAGCCCGGGCGCGGCGACTTCCTGCTGGAATCCGTCGAAGGCGGCGAGGTGCGCGGGCGCTACAGCCTGCTCGGCCTCGATCCGGATCTGGTGTTCCGGGCGACCGGCCATGCGTGCGAGGTCAACCGCGACTGGCGGCATGACCGCGGGGCGTTCGCCGCCCTGCCCGGCGATGCCCTCGCCGAACTGCGCACGCTGGTCGCGTCTTGCCGGATCGAGGTACCCGACAGACTGCCTCCGATCGCCTGCCTCGTCGGTTATTTCGGATATGAGACGATCGGCCTCGTCGAGAACCTGCCGCGCGCGCAGCAAAGTAAACTGTCGCTGCCCGACATGCTGTTCGTCCGTCCGGCGCTCATCCTGGTGTTCGACAATCTCAGCGACGAATTGTTCTGCATCGCTCCGCTGTGGGCTGACGGCACGGATGCCGACCGGGCTATCGAAGCGGCCGGCGAACGGATCGACACCGCCCTGCGCGCGCTCGGCACGGCCGTACCACCAAGGAAGCGCTCCAGCGATTTGCCGGCGCTATCGCTCACGCCGGTTATGCGCGAAGGCGTCTATCGCGAGATGGTGCTCAAGGCGAAGGACTACATCACCGCCGGTGATATCTTCCAGGTCGTGCTGGCGCAGCGCTTCACTTGCCCCTTCCCCCTGCCGCCCTTCGCGCTCTATCGCGCACTCAGGCGCGTAAACCCTTCGCCATTCCTCTACTTCCTCGATCTCCCCGGTTTCGCGGTGGTCGGATCGAGCCCGGAAATCCTCGTCCGCGTGCGCGATGGCGAGGTGACTATCCGCCCGATCGCCGGCACTCGCCCGCGCGGCGCCACGCGCGAAGAGGACGAGGCGAACCGCGAAAGCCTGCTCGCCGATCCCAAGGAGCGCGCCGAGCATCTGATGCTGCTCGACCTCGGCCGCAATGACGTCGGCCGGGTCGCCGCCGCCGACAGCGTGGAGGTTACCGCCAGTTTCACCATCGAGCGCTACAGCCACGTGATGCACATCGTCAGCAACGTGGTCGGCCGGCTCGATCCGGCCAAGGACGCGCTCGACGCCCTCTTCGCCGGTTTTCCGGCCGGCACCGTATCCGGCGCCCCGAAGGTTCGCGCCTGCCAGATCATCGCAGAGCTCGAACCGGAGACGCGCGGCCCCTATGCCGGCGGCGTCGGCTACTTCGCGCCCGACGGCTCGGTCGATAGCTGCATCGTTCTCAGGACCGCAGTGGTGAAGGACGGCGTGATGCACGTCCAGGCCGGCGCCGGCATCGTTGCCGACAGCGACCCCGCATACGAACAGCGCGAGTGCGAAGCCAAGGCCGGTGCCCTCATCGCCGCGGCCCGCGAGGCGGCGCGCATTGCCGGCGAGCCCGGTTTCGGGCAGTAGGCCGGCCATGATCCTGGTCATCGACAACTACGACAGCTTCACCTTCAACCTGGTTCATTACCTGATGGAACTGGGCGCCGAAGTGGAGGTCGTGCGCAATGACGCGATCTCGGCGGGCGAGGCGATCGCAGGCAATGCCGCGGGATTCCTGATTTCGCCCGGGCCCTGCACCCCGAACGAGGCAGGCGTCAGCCTCGACCTCGTCGCGGCCTGCGCCGACGCGGGCCGGCCGCTGCTCGGCGTGTGCCTCGGCCATCAGGCGATCGGACAGCATTTCGGCGGTCATGTCGTGCGCGGCGGACTGATGCACGGCAAAACCAGTCCCGTCGATCACGATGGCACAGGCGTGTTCTCCGGCTTGCCCAGCCCCTTCACCGCGACGCGCTATCACTCGCTGGTCGTCGAGGACGTGCCGGGTACCCTGATCGTCAACGCCACCAGCGAAACGCCGGGGCTCGACGGCACCAGCGTGATGGGCTTCCGCCACGAGACGCTGCCGATCCACGGCGTGCAGTTCCATCCCGAAAGCATCGCCACCGAACACGGGCATGAACTGCTGGCGAATTTCCTCGCGATCTGCGGCATACCGGCCAAGCAGCCCGCATGAGCGCGCTTCCCGAGGTCGAACCGCACCTTACCGAGGATATGGCCGAAGATATTTTCGGCCTGATGCTCGACGGCAAGGTTTCCGACGACGACATCGCCCGTTTCCTGATCGACCTCTCCGACCGCGGCGAGACGGCGGCCGAAATCGCCGGCGCGGCGCGCGCGCTGAGGGCACGGATGATTCCGGTAGAAGCGCCCGAGAACGCGATCGACGTTTGCGGTACGGGAGGGGACGGCCACCATACGCTGAACGTCTCAACCGCTGTCAGCCTGGTCGTCGCGGCCTGCGGCGTGCCGGTGGCCAAGCACGGCAACCGGGCGGCAAGCTCCAAAGCGGGTGCGGCCGATACGCTGGAAGTCCTCGGCCTGGACATGGAAGCCGCGGCGCGTACCGCCGAAACGACCCTGCGCGAGATAGGTATCTGCTTCCTGTTCGCCGCCAATCATCATCCGGCGATGCGGCGCATTCAGCCGATCAGGAAGAGGATCGGAAAACGAACGGTCTTCAACCTGATGGGCCCGCTGTCGAACCCGGCAAGGGTGCGAAATCAACTGGTTGGCATCGCCCGTCCGGCTTACGTACCGATCTACGCCGAGGCGATGGCACACCTTGGCACCGGCCGTTCGTTCATCGTCTCCGGCGACGAAGGGCTCGACGAATTGAGCCTCGCCGGCGGCAACGAACTGGCCGAAGTGGTTGGTGGCGACTTCGAAATGCATCGCGTCGATGCCGCCCGCGCCGGGTTGCCCCACGCCCCCATCGAGGCGATCCGCGGCGGCGATGCCGAGCATAACGCCGCTGCTTTGCGCGCGCTGCTGATGGGTACTCCTGGCCCATACCGCGACGCGGTGCTGTTCAATGCAGCGGGTGCGCTGATTATCGCTGGCGAAGTGCACAGTTGGGCCGACGGCGTGGAGGAAGCCGCCGAGGCTATCGACAAAGGACTGGCCAAGGCTGTGCTCGACTGCTGGATCGCCGCTTCGAGGTAAATCCCTTTCCGCATCGGCCAATGGGCGAACGAAGCTTCGCGGTGGACATTGTCATTTGAACCCGTCAAAACCGCTGCAAACAAACCCACGGGAGATCAATCCATGCGTAAATCGATCCTCGCCTTCGCCGCAGCCGGCGCGGCTGCGCTCACGTTCGGTGCGCTGCACGCCCAGCAAGGCGGACCACCGCCGGCACCCGCCTCTGCTGACGTTTCGAAAGTGAGCGCCGGCACCTACAAGACCGACCCGAACCACACGCAGGTCCTTTACAGCTACAACCATCTGGGCTTCACCCAGAACATGGGCCTGTTGTCTGGGGCCAACGGCACCCTTGCCCTCGATCCGAAGGCGCCGAACAACGCCAAGCTGTCGGTCGACGTGCCGGTGAACACGATTCACACCACGATCGATGCGCTCGACAAGGAACTGGTCGGGCCGATGTTCTTCGACGCCGCCAAGTTTCCGAACGCTCACTTTGAGTCGACCAGCGTCAGCGCCAGCGGCACCAACGCCACAATCAACGGCAACCTGACGATCCACGGCGTTACCAAGCCGGCCACGATCAACGCCACGTTCGTCGCCGTCGGCGCCAACCCGATGTCGAAGAAGGACACAATCGGCTTCAAGGGCACCGCGACGATCAAGCGCGCCGATTTCGGTCTCGGCATGGCCGTACCGGCGGTAGGCGATCAAGTCGATCTGACGATCACCGCCGCGTTCGAGAAGCAGTAAGCCGGGTTCAGGGGTGGTGCCGAAGCGGTGCCGCCCCTTCCCGCTGGATTTCTTAACTGTCCTCGTCTATTTAGCCTCCATGCCTCGCCGCGAGCTTCTTTCGCTGCTTCGACTTACGCGCCCTTAGGCGCGTCTATCGGCCTGCGCCCATCGCAGGCAGCCCGCCTAAGGGCCTTCACATTCGAAAGTCGAAACCACCCGCGCGAAGCTTGCCGCGCGGGCCGCATGCGATAAGGCGCTTTTTCAGATGGCGATGCTCAAGAATCCCTCGGCCAAGTACCGGCCCTTCCCGCAGGTTCCGCTGCCCGATCGGCAGTGGCCCAGCCGCACGATCACCCAGCCGCCGCGCTGGCTCTCCACCGACCTGCGCGATGGCAACCAGGCGATCGTCGATCCAATGGACGCGGTGAAGAAGAACCGTTTCTTCGATTTGCTGGTCGAGATCGGCGTGAAGGAGATCGAAGTCGGCTTCCCCAGCGCGGGGCAGACCGAGTTCGACTTCATCTCCGGCCTTGTGAAATCGGGTAAGATTCCGGATGACGTGATCGTCCAGGTCCTGACGCAGTCGCGCCAGGATCTGATCCGCACCAGTTTCGACAGTCTCGAAGGCGCGCGGGCGGCGATCGTCCATCTCTACAACGCGGTGAGCCCGGCCTGGCGCGAGATCGTCTTCCGCATGACGCCCGACGAAGTGCGCGAAGTCGCGGTCCAGGGCGCGAAGGCGATGCGCGACGAAGCGGCGAAGCGCCCCCGCACCGACTGGCATTTTCAATACAGCCCGGAGACCTTCTCGACCGCTGAGCTCGATTTTTCTATCTCGGTTTGTGAGGCGGTGATGGAGGTGCTCCAGCCTACGTCCGAACGGCCGATCATCCTCAACCTGCCGGCAACGGTGGAGGCGGCGACACCGAATATCTACGCCGACCAGATCGAATATTTCTGCCGCAACCTGCCGAACCGCGACCGCGCCGTGATCAGCTTGCATACCCACAACGATCGCGGCACGGGCGTCGCCGCCGCCGAGCTCGGCCTGATGGCTGGCGCCGACCGCGTCGAGGGCTGCCTGTTCGGCAACGGCGAGCGCACCGGCAACTGCTGCCTGGTCACAGTCGCTCTCAATATGTACACGCAAGGCATTGATCCAGAGCTCGATTTCTCAGACATCGACCGCATCATCGAGACCGTCGAATACTGCAACCAGATCCCTGTGCATGAGCGCCACCCTTATGGCGGGGAACTGGTCTTCACTGCCTTTTCCGGCAGCCATCAGGATGCGATCAAAAAGGGTTTCGCGGCGCAGGAACGTCGCAACGACGAGCTGTGGCGCGTCCCTTACCTGCCGATCGACCCCGCCGATCTCGGCCGCAGCTACGAGGCGGTGATCCGCGTCAACTCGCAGAGCGGCAAGGGCGGTTTCGCGTGGGTGCTCGAGCAGGATCAAGGTCTCAAGCTGCCAAAGAAGCTGCAGGCCGATTTCTCCAGACACGTCCAGCGCCTCGCCGACGAACTCGGCCGCGAACTGAACGCCGCCGACATCTGGGATACCTTCCGCCAGGCCTATTTCGTCAAGGTGCCCAACCGCCGTTTCCGCCTGGTGGACTTCGAAGAGCGCCGCGCTGCCGATGGCGATCGCATCTTTACAGGCACGATCGAGGTGGATGGGCGCGAGCAAAGCGTCAGCGGCCGCGGCAAAGGCCTGGTTTCCTCCGTGCTGACCACCCTGCAGGAAACTTTCGGGCTGAAGCTCGATGTGGTCGACTATACCGAGCATGCGCTCGGCACAGGCGCTGACGCTCGCGCGGCGACCTACATCGAATGCACGACGCCGGATGGCCGAACGGTTTGGGGTGTTGGCATCGATCAGGACGTCGCCACGGCCAGCGTGCGCGCCATCCTCAGCGCGGCCAACTCGGCCGTACGCGAGAATGCCTGATCTCCCAACCCGCCCGGTTCGGTCCGCAGGGGTGCCGTCGGGCGGGGACTGCATCACTTTGAAACCGCCCGCTTGCGATAAGGACCGCGCGGCTTAGGCGCTTGCTTCGCGTCGATCCGGGCGCACACATCTTCGAAGCCGAGGAAGGTATCGGCGATGCCAGCGGCCATCGCGGGCGTCATCCGCAGCTTCGAATGCGTCCGGATGAAATTGTAGAACAGCGTGTAGAGGGCGACCATGTGCGCGTGATTGGCGACCTTCTTGCTGTGGCCGTTGGTCAGGCGGGTGAAGCGGCGCATGTGCATCCGCATCGTCTTGTTGTGCGCCTCGACGTAGCTGGTCGAAACGTGCGCTTCGTCCGGGCGACCTTCTACAACGCGCTTACGAATGCCAGTGCACTCTGCTGGGCTGTAACGTCCGCCCTTGTCGATTGTCGGGCCGTAGAGCTTCACAACCTGGCCGTAGTCGATATCAGCGCCGAACGCGCCTTCAACGGCTTCCAGATAGGCGCGATGGCCATCCGTTGAGAGTTGAACGCGGTTGGCAAGGCGCGAGCGAAGATCGTCCATAAGCTCGATTGCGGCTTCGCCGGAACGGTCGCCCACAAGGTAGCTGACAATGAGCTTGCTGTCCGCGTCGATCCCGGTCCAAGTCCAAAGGTCGCCCGCATCGGCGGGGGCGGACTTCGCCGAAGCGACGGTCTTTTGCTTGCAGTAGTTGAAGGCCCAAATCTCGTCGC
>Ga0164242_10003773_pt1 | contig 17166 bp, 17 predicted proteins | sample OricomgcompostMG_FD_108783 | JGI IMG/M metagenome (GOLD analysis project Ga0164242, IMG submission 108783) | Miracle-Growth compost microbial communities from Emeryville, California, USA - Original compost - Miracle growth compost (MG) ...
TGAAGTGCATGTGGAAGCGGGGATGCTTCTCGATCCACGCGGTGACGGTCGGGGACTTGTGTGTGCCGTAGTTGTCGCAGATCACGTGCACGTCCAGGTGCTCGGGAACCTGCTGGTCGATCTTCTGCAGGAACTTCTTGAACTCGACCGCTCGGTGCCGGCGGTGGGTGGACGCGATCACGGTGCCGTCTTGCACGTTCATCGCGGCGAACAGGCTGGTGGTGCCATGCCGGAAGTAGTCATGCGTGCGTTTCTCGGGCATGCCCGGCATCATCGGGAACGCGGGCTGCGACCGCGACAGCGCCTGCACCTGTGATTTCTCGTCCACGCTGAGCACGACCGCCGACTCGGGCGGGTCGAGGTAGAGGCCGACGATGTCGTAGACCTTCTCCACGAACAGCGGGTCGTTGGAGAGCTTGAACCCGTCGGTTCGGTGCGGCTGCAGCCCAAACGCGGTCCAGATCCGCCCGATCGTGGAGCGCGACAGACCGGAGCGTTCAGCCATCTTCGCGCGTGACCAGTGCGTTGCGTTCGCAGGGGTCTGCTCCAACGTCGCGACCACGACGTCCTCGACCTGCTCTGCGGTGATCGTCGCGGGCCTGCCTGGTCGCGGCTCGTCGACGAGCCCGTCCAGACGATGTTCGATGAACCGGGTCCGCCACTTGCGCACCGTCGGAGCCGAACACCCCACCAACGCCATCACCTCGGTGTTCAGCAGACCATCACCGCAAGCCAGCACGATCCGCGACCGAAGCGCGAGCGCCTGCGACGACTTCCTCCGGCGAGACCACCGGACAAGCTGTTCCCGCTCCGCCTCCGTCAACACCAGCTCTGCCTTCGGACGCCCAGTTCGTGCCATACCCCATTCTACAACTAATGAAACGAATTAACGGCGGAAGACACTAGGGGAAGTTTGTACTCCATTGAAGCATTCCCTATGAGATGCGGGAACCAGCTGTCGCGTTCTCGGTGCGGAGTGCGGAGCGGGTTTCTGACGATACCCGAGACGCGGTGCGCCGAGCACCCTTGATCTGGCAACGTAGCCAATACTCCTGAACCGACGCATCTCCATCCTTGACGAAATCTATTCGCCCGGGGTCTGTTGAGGGCGTGCTCGCTACTTTGGTCCCGGAAGCGTTCGAGAGGAATCTTTGCCCTTACGCGCATTTCTCTGAGGCCGAACCGCTCGCCAGAATGAGCCTCGCGTGCAAATGCTGCAGCAAAGTTTGCTTCCTGGCGCAAGACTCGTTCGCTACTGCCCTGCTTCTATTGAGCTACCCGATTCAACGTGCGCCATATCGGGCACGCGAAGTTGACTCACTCAAAGAGGAGATCGAGATGGATAAGTTCTGGATTGTTAATCGCACCCAAACCAGGTCAGACGCTGGACGAGTTTGACTACGAGTGGGGAGTGATGCATATCTCGCTCATGGTAACGACGATGGAGAGTATCGGTGCCTTCCACCGTTACACGCAGAACCGATCAGTGGGCGGCGTCGACGATGCGAGTCTCCTGATCGGGCGTTCTGATCAAGAGTGGTACGGGATTGCCGATCATCGGGTCGAAGGCTTCGAGGGGCTGGGGGAGGCGTTCGCACCGGAGTACGCGCGTCGTATGCAGCCGCACAACTTCGCTGACAGCGCGTTCGTGCTTGAGCTCACCGAGGGCGCCGATGTCGTCTACGACCAGGAGGTGCCGTTCACCGGTCGCGGCGGGGTGAAGCTCGTGCAGTTCCTGCGCCGCCGTGGCGAGGTGACCCAGGCTCAGTTCCTCGAGCGCTGGAGGGGCGGCCATGCCGATCTGATCGTCGAGGACGCGCGGTCGGGCGGACCGGTTCGCCGGTACGTCCAGAATCCCCAGTTGCCCTTGGATCCCGCGATGTTCGCTGGGTCGCTTTTTGAGGCCGGCGGAGCGCAGACCTATGCCGGGATCGAGGAGATCTGGTTCGACGATCTGGATGGGCTTCACGCGTTCGCCGGCGATTCCGCACGTCGTACTTCGCTGGAGCGCAGTCTCGGCGGGATCGTCGATCTTGAACCCAACCTGAACTCGAGGATGCCGGGATGTATCAGGGGGTGCTCAGAACGATCGCGACGGAGAGATTTCGTCTACTGGAGTTCAAGATCACGAGGTCCTGAGGCCAGCGACGGCGCGATGCGGGAACGGCGGCGTTCACAACGCCGACTCCTCTTGATTCAGCTCGGCGCGCACGCGAGGTGCGACTTCGGTGCCGAGCAGTTCGATCGAGGCGAGCACCTCGGCGTGTGGCATACTGCCGATGTCCATCTGGAGAAAGTGCCTCGTGTGGCCGAGGTGCTGATGCAAATCGATGATGCGATCCGCGATCTCGGACGGGTCGCCGGCGAAGACCATCCCACCCGGGGAGTAGTTCGCCTCCGCATCCGCCCAAGAGGGGGCCGTGAAGCCGCCGTGCGGGGCGTAGGCCGCAGTCTCGTGCCGGAAGAACGTCTGCTTCGCGGCCCGGCCATCGGCCGCGATGAAGCCGTGCCCTGCGACGGAGATCGCGAGCCGAGAGATATCGGTGCCCGATTGTTCGGCGGCCTGTCGGTAGAGGGCGCCCATCTGTCCCCACCGCTGCGGCGTTCCGGACAGGATCCCGTAGGAGATCGGGAGCCCCGCCTGGGCTGCGCGCACTGTCGAACCGGGGTTGCCTCCGGTGCCGAGCCAGATCGGGATCGGCTGTTCTGGTCGGGGCACGACGAGCGCATCTTCCAGGGGTGGCCGGAACGGCGACTCCCAGCTGACGCGCTCGTTCCCGGCGATGGCCAGCAGCAGTCCGAGCTTATCGGCGTAGAGCCGGTCGTAGTCGTCGAGCTCGTAACCGAACAGGGGGAATGAGTCGGTGGAGGAGCCGCGGCCGGCGATGATCTCAACCCGGCCGTTCGACACGATCTGGGCGGTTGCCATCTGCTGGTACAGCCGGATCGGGTCGTCGGTCGAGAGCACGCTCACCGCCGGCGACAGCGTGATCCGGTCCGTCATCGCGGCGGCGGCGTTGATGACGGAGGCCGGGGAGCTGACCGGCATTGTCGCGGTGTGGTGCTCGCCGACTCCGTAGAAGTCGAGTCCGACCTGTTCGGCGAGCCGGATCTGCTCGAGCATGTTCCGCACCGCCTGCGCGGTGCTCACGACGTCGCCGTCGAGGTTCTTGCCGGCTACGCCGAAGCTGTAGGCGCCGAGTTCGAATTTCATTCGTCTGATCCTTTCATTGTGCCTCGCGGATCCACACTGTTCGTGACGGTCGTCCTGATGGCGTCGAGGAACAGCTCGGTCATGCGGGATGCCGCGTCCTCTCGCGGTACGGGGCCGGGAGATGCGGCGAGGGCAGCGGTCGCTGTGATCAGGAGGTAGAGGTCGGTCTCGCGGAGATCATGCCGCACGACGCCGGTCTTGCGGAGGCGGGAGATGAGCAGTCGCGTCGATCGCAGCGAGCGGGCGTGCTCCGCGGCGAACAGTTCCGAACCCTGCATCGGTCGCAGCAGGACCGCGCCGAATGCCGGATCCGAGGTTTGCATGATCGTGATGTCGCGCACATATTCGGCGAACGCTGGCCAAGGCTCAGCGGTCGATTGCGCGAGCGCCGCCTCGGCGCGATCGGCGTACGCGCTCATCTTCGCTTCGAATACTGCCTCGACGAGGGCCTCGCGGGTCGGGAACCGCCGGTACAGCGTCGCGATCCCGACCGCGGCCTCTCGTGCCACGCTCTCCAGCGGCGCATCGAGCCCATCGCGCAGAAACACCGATGCGGCTGCGCAGAGCAGGGCACGTCTGCGCTGCTCTGCGTCCCCGCGCAACGGTCGGTCTCGTTCCGCGTGAGGAACTGCGCTGATGTCAACCATGACGCCACTCTAACAGGAAGTGGAGGTTGCCCTCCACTTCCTGTTAGAGTGGCCCTCGTGGCATCGCGGGCTGCGATGCTGCCGAGCTATCGAGGTAAGGACAGCATGAAGATCACCGTTTTCGGCGCAACCGGCGCCATCGGCCGACTCACGGTGCACGAGTTGCTCGAGCGCGGCGACGCGGTGACCGTGCATGCGCGGAACCCTGCGAAGATCCCCGCCGAGTGGGAGGGCCGGGTGCGGGTCGTCGTCGGCGAGGTCACGGATCCGGCCTCCATCGAGGAAGCCGTCGCGGGGGCGGACGCGATCGTCTCCGCGTTGGGGCCCAGCATGGATCGGCGCGCTGCCGGCGTGCCGCTCGTCGAGGGCGTTCGGCTCATCACCGAGGCGATGCGCCGGCACGGGATCCGCCGCTATATCGGCCATGGCACTCCCAGCATTCCCGACCCGCAGGAACGGCAGACCCTGCAGACCAGGCTCATCCGGTTCATGGGACGCCGCTTCCTGCCGCGCGCCTACCGAGAACTGGTCGGCATGAGCGAGCTCATCATGGTCGACGACCTCGACTGGACGATCGTCCGCTTCACCGCACCCAAGGACGGGCCGGCGAAGGGACGGTTGCGCGTCGGGTTCTACGGGACAGACCGGATCGGCTTCGCCGTCACTCGCACCGACATCGCCCGTTTCACCGCCGAACAGGCGCACAGCGACGCCTGCCTCCGACGCGCGCCCGCCATCAGCAACTGACCACTGAACCTCGCAACCTCAGAAAGAACATCACTATGGACATCGCTCTCTGGATCGTTACCGGCATCCTCGCCGCCATGTACCTCACCGCGGGCTTCATGAAGGCCCTCACCCCGAAGCAGAAACTCGTCGCAAACCTGCCCTGGGTCGAGGACTACCGGCCCGGCACCGTGAAGTTCATCGGCGTCGTGGAGTTTCTCGGCGCGATCGGCCTCGTCCTTCCCTGGCTCACCGGCATCGCTCCGATCCTGACTCCGCTCGCGGCCACCGGGCTCGTCATCGTGCAGATCCTCGCCATCATCGTCCACGCCCGCAGAGGTGAGCAGAAGAGCCTGCCGTTCAACGCGTTCCTGCTACTGGCAGCCTTGTTCGTCGCGGTCTTCCGCTTCGTGCAGCTCTGAGCGTACAGCCGCCCGCATCGTCCGATGCTCTGCGGCGCATCCGAAGGGCGTTCTGATCTACGAAGGATCGCCGTCGAACAGCGCGCTGAACAGGAGCGCCTCCGGGCTGATCGTCCCGGGCACCGGGCGGTCGCCATCGGAATCCGGGCGTGCATGTCGCGGTCTCTTGCTGCTCATTCCTGATCCGCTGCGGCCCCGTCCTGAACGGATGACTCGTTCTGCACCGCGCGAGCGAGGGCGCGGATGCCCTGGGTGAGTGCCCGCAGGTCCTCGATCGCGAGCAGCCCGAGCGGGCTGCTGCTGAGCTCGGGCCTGGCCGCCATGAGCCGCTGCACGGTCTGACGTCCCAGGGGTGAGGCGGTAGCCCGGCGCACCCGTTGATCGTTCGGGTCGAGGCTGCGCTCGACCATGCCCTGCGCCTCGAGGCGGTCGACGATGCCCGACATGGTGGCGAGGGAGACGCCGACGGTCTTGGAGAGCGCCTGCATCGTGCTGCCCTCGGGCTGGGTCACGAGGATCGTCAGCACCTTGAGCTGCTGCATCGTGAGCCGCAGCTCGAGCATCGGCTCGATGTGCTGCGGCACGAATGATGACTCGAGATCGGCCTGCAGGCCGAGCAACTCGGCGAGGAGCGTCTCGCGCTCGACGTGTTCATCGTTTTCCACGACTCCAGGCTACCCTTCGTTCCCAGGCGCAACTCAGCCTCGATTACTTAGCTCTATACTAAGCTTTGCGTGGCGCTAACTAAAAGAAGTGAGCGTCGACTGCTCGCGTTCCTCTACTGTTCGGTGGTATTCCGTGTTCCGACTCGCCCGTTTCAGCCTGGCCAATCGCATGCTGGTCGCGCTCGTCACGATCCTGATCGCCGGGTTCGGCCTGTTCTCGATGACGCAGCTCAAGCAGGAGCTCATCCCGTCGATCTCGCTGCCGCAGACCACGGTCGTGACCATGGTCCCGGGCGCGAGTCCGGAGGTGATGGACGAGCAGGTCAGTGTGCCGATCTCGCGCGCGATCGCCGACCTCGAAGACGTGGAGCAGGTCGTCGCGACCTCCTCGTCGAGCATGTCGATGGTGTCGATCTCGTACACCTACGGCGCTGATGCCACCGAGTTCCGCGCTTCGGTCGAGCAGGCGCTGAATTCCCTCTCCGGCACGCTGCCGAGCGACGCGGATCCGCAGCTCGTCTCGGGCAGCACCTCCGACATGCCGGTCATCTTCATGACGGCCTCGTCATCGGATGCGGATCTCACGGCACTGTCGAGCACGCTCACGGACACGGTCGTCCCCAAACTCGAGTCGATCTCCGGCGTGCGCTCGGCGGCGGTCTCCGGCGGCGCGACCGAGCGGGTCGTGATCACGCCGGATCAGGCGGCGCTCGCGGCGAACGGGCTGAGCCCGCAGGTGCTCGGCCAGGCGCTCGAGGCCAACGGCATGACGCTGCCGCTGGGCAGCCTCACCGAGGAGGGGGCATCCGTGCCGGTGCAGGGCGGCACCGCGGTCGACTCCCTCGAGGCGGTCAAGGGCCTGCCGCTCGCGAGCCAGACGCAGCCCGGCACGGTCGTCACCATCGGCGAGGTCGCGGACGTCGAACTCGTCACCGAGCCGCAGACCTCGATCACCCGCATGGACGGCGAAGAGGCGCTGTCGATCTCGATCACCGCGAACCAGGACACCGACATCGTCGCGATCTCCCACGCCGCAGGGGACGCGATCGCCGAACTCGAAGACGAGCTCCCCGGCCTCACCCTGACGATCGTGTTCGACCAGGCCCCCTTCATCGAGGAGTCGATCGAGCACCTCGCGATCGAGGGCCTGCTCGGCCTGCTGTTCGCGGTCGTCGTGATCCTCGTCTTCCTGCTGTCGCTGCGCTCGACCATCGTGACCGCGATCTCGATCCCGCTGTCGGTGCTCGTCACCTTCATCGGCCTGAACCTCGGCGGTCACTCGCTGAACATGCTGACGCTCGGGGCGCTCACGATCGCGATCGGCCGCGTGGTCGACGACTCGATCGTCGTGATCGAGAACATCAAACGGCACCTCTCCTACGGGGAGGAAAAAGTGCAGGCGATCCTTACCGCGGTGCGCGAGGTGGCCGGTGCGATCACCTCGTCCACGCTCACCACGGTGGCGGTGTTCCTCCCGATCGCGCTGGTCGGCGGCATGGTCGGCGAGCTGTTCGCGCCTTTCGCGCTCACGGTCACGATCGCGATGCTCTCCTCGCTGCTGGTCGCCCTCACGATCGTGCCGGTGCTCTCCTACTGGTTCCTGCGCTCACCGAAGGACGTCACCGATGTTGAAGCGGTGCGTCTCGCCGCTGAGGAGAAGGAGCACAAGAGCTGGCTGCAGCGCGGCTACAAGCCGATCCTGCGCGGCACGCAGAAGCACCCGGTCATCACCATCATCTCCTCCGTCCTGCTGCTCGGGATCACGGTGTCGCTCGTGCCGCTGCTGAAGGTCGACTTCCTCGGCAACACCGGGCAGAACATGATCATGGCCACCCAGACCTTCCCCGCCGGATCCGACCTCGACACGATCTCCGACGGCGCCCGCGATGTCGAGGACGCACTGCTCGGTATCGACGGCGTCGAAGACGTCATGCTCATGGCCGGCTCCAGCGGCGGCGGCGAGGGCGACTTCGCGGCGATGCTCGGCGGCGGAGGGGGCACGGCCACCTTCATCGTGAACACCGACCCGAAGGCCGACCAATCCGCGCTGCAGGACACGGTGCGCGACCGGCTCGCCGACCTCGACGGCCCGGGAGAGGTGAGCCTCTCGGACGCAGCGGCCATGAGCGGGTTTGGAGGTTCTGTCGACGTGCTCGTCACCGGCGCGAACGACGGGGATCTCGCGAAGGCGGCCCAGAGCGTCTACCACGTCCTCAAGGACACGCCGAACACCACCGAATTGTCAAGCGATCTCGCACCCGCGCAACCGATCACCCAGATCACCGTCGACCGGAAGGTCGCGCTCGAGCACGGCTTCACCGAGATCCAGCTGCTCGGCATGGTCGGCAGCATCCTCTCCCCGCAGAGCATCGGGAGCGTCACGATCGACAACGAGGAGTACCGCATCTTCCTCAACGGTAGCGAGCCCCCGCAGACGATCGCCGAGCTGCAGGAATTGCAGATCCCCATCGCGACGGGAATGCTGCCCCTGTCAGAGCTCGCTACCGTGGAGAAGGTCACTGTGGCGACCTCCGTCACGCGGCAGGACGGCGACCTCGTCGCGACCATCTCGCTCACCCCATCAGAGGGCGAACTGGGCGCGGTCACCGCCGAGGTGCAGGAGCGCCTCGACGGCTTGGACCTTCCCGCAGGCACCAGCGCGACGCTCGGCGGGCTGGCGCAGACGCAGCAGGAGTCCTTCTCGCAGCTCGGGCTCGCGATGCTCGTCGCGATCGCGATCGTGTTCCTGCTGCTCGTCGCGACGTTCCGCTCGCTCGTACAGCCCCTCATCCTGCTCGTGTCCATCCCGTTCGCCGCAACCGGCGCGATCGTCCTGCTGCTCATCGCCGGCAAACCGCTCGGCATCTCGGCTCTCATCGGCATGCTGATGCTGATCGGCATCGTGGTCACGAACGCGATCGTGCTCATCGATCTGGTCAACCAGTACCGGAAGCAGGGGCAGAGCGTGCGCGACGCCGTGTTCAACGGCGCCCGTCAGAGACTCCGCCCGATCCTGATGACCGCGCTCGCGACGATCTTCGCCCTCATCCCGATGGCGATCGGCGTGACCGGATCCAGCGGCTTCATCAGCCAGGATCTCGCGATCGTCGTGATCGGCGGCCTCATCTCCTCGACGGCGCTCACTCTGATCCTCGTGCCGGTGCTGTATCTGCTGTTCGAGGGCGGCCGCGAACGCCGCCGGGCGAAGAAGGCCCGGCAGATCATGGCGGACTCGTATCCGAGGAGCGCGTCAGGCGCGGAAGGGGTGCACGCCGCGCGGTCGTAGCCCCACCCCGTGATGCACCATTTCACTTACACTCTGATTGTGGAGCGATCCGGTGCTTAGGTACATGAGTTCCTTGCCTCGGCGGAGGATCGCGGGGAGAAGATCTGCGGAGCTGGATCGCCTCATTCGCTCCGAATCGGTCGGATGCGAGAGAATGCTCAGGGAAGTGATCTTCTGGGTAGGTACAATACAACAGATTCAGCTACGGAACGATCTTGCAGCGACGCCCTCGCGGGCGAGATCGGGTGGATACTAATCAGCCTGGCGGCCCAACAGCAGAACCTGAACGTGTATGCGAATGCTGTCGATGACGGCGAGTAGCTGGTTCTTCGTCGCGCTCACAAGCTCCGGAAGGTGGAAGTTGGTGAGAGCGCGCTGACTTCGGGAAGCTCGCCGAATTCGACCTTGAAGCGTTCCGCTCCGCTCCGCCGCGCCCGGCAACTTGCCCTTCCGGATCTTGCTGGCGGGAGCACGCTTGGCGCACCTGTTTGAGCAACTTTGGGTCACCGGGCTCAGAGAGCAGAGAAGGGGAAGACGGTGATGGCCGCCGCCAGCAGCTCGATGTTTAGGAGAATGGCGTCTTCATTTGAGGCCTCTTCGCTGACGACGACGCGGTAGTGAGGAATCTGCGTGTTACTTGGGTGAGGCGTTATGTACTCTTGAGAAAGGTGAGGAGCAATGTTATGGCGCGGCATCTTTACGCGTAGTCCGTGCCGAGTCAGTTGCCTCGATCCCCTCTCGGGGACGCTCATGGATCAGGGTCTTGAGTAGACGGACCAGGGTCTGCTGCTCCTCGCGGGTGAGGGCGGCGGCCCACTGCCGCTCGCGGGTGTTCTGGTAGACGAAGGAGTTCTTCCATAGCTGTCGCCCCTTGTCTGTCAGATGGACGGTGACGAGCCGACGATCGGTGGACTCCCGCTTGCGTACGACATAGCCATCTCGCTCAAGCGTATTGATGACACTGGAGACGCTCGCGCGGCTGACGCTAGCGAGGTTCGCGATCATCCGCGGTTCCTGCGGTCCCGATACCGAGATGACGAAGATGACCCTGAAGCCCGGATAGCTCACGCCGAAGCGTTGCCAGACCGTGGAATCGAAGTCCGCTGTGAGCAGATTCGCCGCGCGGGTGAGAGTGAAGAGCACCGCGCTCGATTCAGCGTCGAACTCCGGCCCCTCCTCAGCGATGCGGCTCTTCACATCCTTCTCGAACTGAAGGTCTGTCGAAGCGCTCATATGCACATCCTCACTCGAAATATACTTCTCATCAGAGAAGATCTTAACTCGGATCACCCTGTTTTCTGGTCATTCGAACGCGGCGAATCTTCTGCCCGCCCCGGTCGGAGGCGTCACCAGATGCGACTCAGCGCCAACCGGAACCCGTGCGCCTGCGAAGGACGTCTGCGGTTAGCTGATCGACGCTCGAAACACCGACGAGCGCCATGACCCGGTCGATCTCCTCGGAGAGCGTCTGCAGCACCTTCTCGACTCCCTTCGGTCCGCCGTTCGCCATTCCGAAGACCCAGGGTCGCCCGATGAGGCACGCCTTCGCGCCCAGCGCGAGCGCCTTCACGACATCCGCGCCGCGCCGCACGCCGCTGTCGAGCAGCACGTCGATCTCGTCTCCGACCTCCGCGACAATCTCCGGCAGCACGTCGATCGTCGCGGGGAGGCCGTCGAGCTGCCGCCCGCCGTGGTTCGAGACGATGACGCCCTCGCATCCGGCATCCGCGGCCAGTCGAGCGTCTTCCGCGCACATGACGCCTTTGAGTACGAGCGGCCCGTCCCAGAGCTCGCGGATGCGCCTGAGGTCGTCCCAGCTCTGGTCGGCGTGGAACATGCCCTTCATGACGTTGGCGATGCTCTGATCGCGGCCGGGCATGACCTTCTTGATGAGGGAGGTCTTCCCCGTGCCGCTCTCGTCGACCATCGGCGGTCCGGTGAGGTAGTCCAGGAGCCAGCGCGGCTTCGTGATCGCGCTCGTCATCAGCTTCGGGGTGAGCCGGAAGGGGATCGACATGCCGTTGCGGCGGTCACGCTCGCGGTTGCCGCTGATCGGCGCATCGGCCGTGACGACGAGCACGCGGAAGCCGTGCTCCTTCGCCGCGCGGATGCGGGCGAGGGTCATCTCCTCGTCTTTGTAGAGGTACACCTGCAGCCACTGGGGTCGCGAGACGCTCCCGGCGATGGTGGACATGGGCATGCTGGTGCTCGCGCTCAGGATCGATACGGTGCCGACCGCCTCGGTCGCGATCGCCGCCGCCTTCTCGCCAGTGGGTCCCGCCATCCGCGTGAGCCCGGTCGGCGCGGTGAGCACGGGGACGTCGAGGGTCTCGCCGAGCACCGTGACGCTCTGGTCGCGGGTGCCGACACCGGCGAGGACGCGCGGCTTGAACGAGAGATCCTCGAAGGCGCTCCGGTTCTCGCGCGCCGTGAACTCCTCTTCAGAGGCGCCGTCGACGAAATCGAAGACTCCTCTCGGGAGATGCCTGCGCGCATACGCGCGGTTGTCGGTCCAGGTTCCAGTCTTCATCTTTTCCTCCGATTGGCCGCAGTCGTCATCGCCCAGCGTAGATCGCGGGGCGTCCTTGCTGCATCGCGGCGAGTCCTTCGAGATAGTCTTCTGAATCCATCAGGCTCAGGCTCTCGTTCAGGCCCTCCGTCATCGCGGTGTTCCTGTCGGAATCCAGGGCTCGGTCGGCCAGACGCTTCATCGCGGCCAGCCCGAGGGGGCTCTTGGCGGCGAGTCGCCCGGTGAGCTCCTCCGCGGCGGCGGTGAGCTCGTCATCGGGGACCACCTGCGAGATGAGCCCGAGGTCTCGCAGTTCGGCGGCCGCGAAGAAATCTCCGGTATACATCAGCCATTTCGCGGCGCTCGGGCCGATTCGCCTGACGAGACGGTAGGCGCCGCCGGCCCCGGGGATGAGGCCCACATTCGAGTGGATGTCCGCGATCCGCACGCTCTCCGCAGCCACGATGAGATCGCAGCACAGCAGCAGTTCGAGGCCTCCCGCACAGGCGATTCCCTGCACCACTCCGACGACGGGGTGCGGAAAATCCTCGATCCGGTTGTACAGGGCCGTAGCGGCTTCGAGCGTCGAGGCATCCGGTCTGGCATCCGGGGAGTCGCCGAGGTCGGCACCCGAGCAGAACGCCCTGCCCGCAGCGGCGAGGGCCAGAACGCGCACATCCGGGTCGATGCGCGCGCGCTCCAACTCCGTCTCGAGGTCTTCGATCATCTGCGGGGAGATGGCATTGCGCCGTTCGGGGCGGTCCAGTGTGATCCACCTGACGAAGCCTCTCTGTTCGACCCTGATCGTCTCGTAAGCATCATCGCGCATCTCGAATGCCTTTCTATTGGTTGCCACGTCGCCCCCTCATCATATAGCCTCAAATCATTCGATGTGAGATGAACTGGGATATTCATCTTCTCGGATGGCTCAATCAGCCGACCGGATACCACGCACTAGAGAGGCGCGAAATGACTCAGGCAAACCAGGACATCGTCGACCTGAAGGGCCGCATCGGTTTCATCACCGGCGCAGGCCGCGGAGTCGGCAGGCAGGTCGCCCTTCATCTGGCCAACCACGGCGCAGGAGGAGTGGTCGTGAACGACTTCAACCTCGAGCGGGCCGAGGGCGTCGCGGCCGAGGTCGAGGCGCTCGGCGTGCCGGCGCTCGCCGTGCAGGGCGACGTCAGCGACTTCGACGGCGTGGGGACGCTGTTCGACCAGGCGCGCGAGCGATTCGGCAAGATCGACATCCTCGTCAACAATGCCGGGAATGCCGGCCCCACCGGCGGGCCGAACCTCGACCCGCCGTTCTGGACGCAGCAGTCGTCCGACTGGAGCAAGTACCTCGACGTGAATCTCTTCGGCGTCCTCAACTGCACCCGGCACGCGCTGCCCGGCATGGTCGAGAACGGCTACGGTCGCATCGTCACCGTCATCTCCGACGCCGGGCGCGTGGGCGAACCGGGCCTGGAGATCTACTCCGCGGCGAAGGCCGGAGCCGCCGGCTTCATGCGCGGCGTCGCGCGCAGCGTGGGGCGCTATCAGATCACCGCGAACTCGGTCGCTCTCGCGGCCACGCGCACGCCCTTCGTCGAGGAGTCGATGGCCGACGAGGAGATGGCCAAGGCGCAGCTCAAGCGCTACATCATCCGCCGATTCGGCGAGCCGGAGGACGCGGCGAACATGATCCTGTTCCTCTCATCCGACGCATCGAGCTGGATCACCGGGCAGACGTTCCCGGTGAACGGCGGCTACTCGGTCAATCAGTAGTCGACGGAGGAGCGGACATGGCTGAAGAGAGCGCCGACCAGGGCGCAGTCGCGCAGCTGAGTGCGATCGGCGACGAGGGCGCCCTGTCGTTGCGGGCGACCCGCTGTCGCAGGGACGGCGTCGTCGCCTTCCCGCCCGAACGTTTCGGGTGCCAGAAGTGCGGCGCGTTCGGTGAGGATCTGGAGGAACTCCTGATCCCCGCGCGGGGAAGGATCACCGCCGCCACCGTCGTGCACCGCCACCGCGGTCCCGGCCCGAAGGCGCCCTTTACGATCGCTTCGATCGCGCTGGACGCCGGGCCCTACGTCAATGCGCTGCTCCAAGAGGGCGCAGCGCCGGAGGGAGATGTCGACGGACGCATCGACCGGTTCGGCGACGACGAGTTCATCACCTTCGGTGCAGCGGAGGCCGCGCGATGACCGGGGTGGCCGAAGCTCGCGACGTGTTCGTGGTCGGTGCCGGTCTGCATCCCTACCAGCCTCCGTCCGCTACGCCCTATGTCACTCTGGGCCTGGCTGCGATCCGCGCCGCGCTCGCCGATGCCGCCATCGATTGGGAGGCCGTCGAATCCGCGTACGTCGGTACCGCGCTGATCGGCGCGGCGACCGGTCGGCCGATGCTGCGGCACCTCGGCGCGACGGGCCTCAGCGTCGTGCAGGTCGAGAACGCCTCGGCGACCGGATCCAGCGCCTTCCGGCAGGCCTACGTCGAAGTGGCAGGCGGGCTGGCCGATGTCGTCCTCGCGGTGGGCGTCGACAAACCTGCGATGCGCCCCGACGGGTTCCAGGCGGCAGGGGCGGTCGACCTGGCCGGCGGGCTGGTCTCGCCCGCGGCTCAGTTCGCGCTGCTCGGCGACCGGTATCTCGGCGAGTCCGGCGTCTCTCCCGCGGCGCTCGCTGCGGTGGCGGTCAAGAATCACCGCAACGGCCTGCTCAACCCGAACGCGCAGCGCCGCGAGGAGCTCACGGAGCGGGACGTGCTCGAGAGCTCGCCCATCGCGGGCGCGCTCACGAAGTACCAGTGCTGCCCCGTCGGCGAGGGCGCCGCGGCTGTCATCGTCGCGAGTGGCGAGGCGATCGAACGGCTCGGCATCGATCCGGCGCGCGCGGTGCGGATCGCGGCATCCGTCTCTCGCAGCGAGGAGCTCTATCCCGACGGGGTCAACGCGGATGAGGAACTCACGCGCGTGACCACGGCGGAGGCGCTGCAGCTGGCCGGGATCACCGCGGCCGACCTCGATGTCGTCGAACTGCACGACGCCTTCTCGGTGGAGGAGCTGATCTACCTCGAGGCCATGGGGCTGTCTGCTCGGCACGAGGCGGGCCGGGATATCCTCGCGGGCGACTACGACATCGGCGGTCGCTGTGCGGTGAGCCCGTCCGGCGGGTTGGAGTCGATGGGGCACCCGGTGGGCCCCACCGGGATCGGCCAGATCGCGGAGATCACGACTCAACTGCGCGGTGAGGCGGGGGAGCGCCAGCAGCCCGCCGCTCGGGTGGGACTCGCGCACATGCTCGGGTTCGGCGGAGTGTGCATCGAGCACGTGCTTGTGAAGGACTGAGGGCTGCGACGACATCCTCCGGCCGCGATCACCCGGTCACCGAGTTCACCTCGGTGACCGGGTGATCGTTTGAGTTCGAGCGGCCGTAGTTGCGAGCAAACGCATCGGCGTTCACGACGCCTTGCACGACGTGTCCCTCGGCGATGATCCGGTCGCCGTGCCGTGCCACGACGTCGGTGGTCAGGGTTCGCCGCGTCCACGAGGAGACGATGGCGGTGAACTCCACCTCTTCCCCCACGGCGACCGGTGCGCGGTGGCGGATGAGCACCTCGCGTCCGACGCTGCCCTCGCCGGTCTCGAGGAGGGGCAGGATGTGCAGGCGGGCGACGTGCTCCATCTCGCGGACCACGCAGGCCGTCCCGTAGAGCTCGTGGACCACCTCGCCCGAGAAGGCAGCGACGTCGTCCGGGGCGACGGTATGAGTGAGCGACATTCGGGCATCGAGAATCGGTTCGCGCATGAAAGGCTCCTTTTGCACATGATCGGGTCAGATTAATCGTGTTCATATCATCTCATGCTTGACGACTTTTTCCGATTCCGATACGGTGAGTTCCAGTGAGCGATCGGCTCACGGGCAAAGGAGGCCGTAACCGGTGACCGTCACAGAACTCATGCCGAATGGCCGCGACCCGCGTGTTCTTCCCGACCTGCTGCGCAACGCTTATCGCGTCTTCGCGGACCGCACGGCGATCATCGATCAGCGGGCGAGCTACACCTTCCGCGAGACCGCCGAGACAGTCGGCCGGTTCGTGAGCGGGCTCATCGAGGCGGGGATCCGCCCCGGCGACTGCGTCGCGATTATCAGTGGCAACCGCGCGGAGTGCCTGATCTCGGATCAGACCTGCTATCTCGGCGGGTTCGTCCGGCTCGCGGTGAACAAGCGGCTTCATCCGCGCGAGGCTGCCGAGATCCTCCGTCTCGCCGACGCGCGCGTGCTCATCGTGGACCGGCAGTGGCGGGAGGCCATCGCCCCCGAATTGTCGGGCATTCCCGGGCTGCGCCTGGTGGTCGACCTCGATGGTGAGGCGGACGGACCCCCTACGACGGAGGGGGACGGGGTGCAGCACGTGACGATGCCGACGCTGCTGGAGCGAGGCGCCGCGCACCCGGCCGCCCCCGAGCCGACGGCGGCCGACTCGATGGCCCAGCTCGCCTTCACCTCGGGAACGACCGGGCGGCCGAAGGGGGTCATCCACACGCAGCCGGCCATCGCAGCCGGTGTCCGCAACACGATCATCGAGACGGATGCGAGCGCCTCCGACGTGGTGTACACGCCGGTGCCGCTCAGCCACGTCGGCGGCACCTTCGCCCTCGCGTACTTCATCCGCGGCGCGACGCAGATCGTGGCCGCCGCGTTCGATGCCGAGGAGGCCATGACCGCGGTGGAGGAGCGCGGCGCGACCGTGCTCGTGCTCGTGCCGACGATGGTCACCGCCATCAACGCGATCGCAGCCGGGCGCTCGGTTTCCGCGCTGCGGCGCATCGTGTACGGGGCGTCGCCGATGCCGGTGCCCGACATCGTGCGGACCCTCGAGCTGTTCGGTCCGGTGCTGGTGCAGCTGTACGGGCAGACCGAGGCCGGGTTCATCTCGGCGCTCGCGCCGCCCGACCACGAGTGGGCGATCGGGACGGAGCCGCCGGCCCGTCTCGCGTCGGTGGGCCGCCCGACGAGCTACACGGCGGTTCGCTGCATCGACGAGAGCGGCGACGACGTGCCCGAGGGCGAGGTCGGCGAGGTCGCGGTGCGCAGCGACTCCACGATGTCGGGATATCTGAACGACGACGCGGCGTACGCTGCGGTCGCGGTCGAGGGAGGGTGGATCCGCACCGGCGACCTCGGGCGATGGTCCGGCGGGTTCCTCACCCTGGTCGGCCGCAGCCGAGACGTCATCATCTCGGGCGGCTTCAACGTGTACCCGATCGAGGTGGAGAACGAGCTGAAGGCGTTCGACGGCGTCGAGGAGGTCGCCGTGCTCGGAGTTCCGGACGAGAAGTGGGGAGAGACGGTGTGCGCCGTCGTCGTGACGAGCGGCGAGTTCGACGAGGACCTGGCGACCGCGCACTGCCGCTCGCGACTCGCGGGGTTCAAGATTCCCCGCTTGTTCTTCACCCTGTCCGAACTCCCGCGCAACACCGCGGGCAAGGTCATGAAGGACGAACTGCGCCGGCGGGTCTCCCTGGAGCGCGATCGTGTCTGAGCGCACGGTCGCCGATATCGTGGCGCACGAGGTCGCCGCTCGGGCCTCCACCGTCTTCGGGCTGATGGGCAATGGCAACGCCTATTTCGTGAACGGGGTGCTCTCCGAGGGCGTCCAGTACGTTCGGGTACGGCACGAGGGCGCCTCGGTGGCGGCCGCGGACGCTCA
>Ga0164242_10003774_pt1 | contig 17166 bp, 9 predicted proteins | sample OricomgcompostMG_FD_108783 | JGI IMG/M metagenome (GOLD analysis project Ga0164242, IMG submission 108783) | Miracle-Growth compost microbial communities from Emeryville, California, USA - Original compost - Miracle growth compost (MG) ...
AGGCGTCATCTATGTCTTTATGCGCGGCGTCAGGAAGGGAGGCGTCCATGGAATCTATACGGCCACACCTTCCCGCTCCTTGATCGATAGGCTGGAGGGAATTCTCCTGGGAATAGCGCAGCCGGCATAAAAGGAAATTGCTTGGAACAATAGATCTTTTACCGGTGGGCGAGTTGGTCACTGGAAAGTGTCAAGTCAATGTGTTTCATTTTCCCGTTACCGGATATGGCTGTAAGGCCTTTGCCAGGATCTTGAATTCCGTGATCTGCCGCTGACCTTTATTCATTTCATAGGCATATACCATCTACTGTATAATCTCCAACTTAACAATATTTACCATATCGCTAGTTTGGGTTTGTGGATACAATTTTATACCGGTAAAACCTAAAATCAGCTGGTTTTGTGATAAAGACTTTGGCGAAACCTTTGTCGTTGTCCTCAACATAATCTAATGATGGCATTTTTTGATCTTCCGGCGGAAAACGGAGTGAAGAGATGATAATGGAGTGCCGAAGCGATGGTATTGTATGCTCGCCACGTCGCATGGCGGTCAGTGGATCAAAAAAGTTTCATTTTTTTAGTGGGAAATTGTTTGCGAAAGAGCTCTAGAACCTTAATACGGATACCTTTGAAAAAGGGCTATTGGGATAAGAGAATAAATTGTCGTTAATTGTTTGAGCTATTGGATCACCCTGTGCTTATAATAGCGCTGTCTCGATATTATGAAAAATACATTTTTTGGTCCTGAGGTCTAATATCCGTTAATGTACCTTCATAGTGTCGTAGATTTCTGCATTGATATGGATGTTTTCTAATCTCTTCAATATTGAGATCTATTCCGAGTCCGGGTCGATCAGGGATAAACATTTGTCCGTCTTCAAAATGAATACTTTCATCACAAATATCTTTCCGATAGGATACATCACCGGACATTGTTTCTAATAAAAAAAAGTTGGGAATACAGGCAGCTAATTGAAGGGTTGCAGCGTTGGCGATAGGCCCACTTGGATTATGGGAACAAACTGGAATATAATGGGATTCTGCCATAGAGGCTATCTTACGTAATTCCATTATTCCTCCAGCATGGGAAACATCTGGCTGCCAATAATCAGCACATTCAAGACGTAAATAATCGACATATTCATGTCGATTATATAATCGTTCTCCACCTGCAATAGGGGTATCAACTTTTTTTCGAACCCCTGCAAGGCCGTTTTTGTCGTCTGGTGGAATTGGTTCCTCGAACCAAAGTATATTATATTCCTTTAATGCTTGCCCGATTTTTATAGCAGTCGGTACGTTAAAGCGTCCATGCCCCTCAATAATTAACTCAGCTTTGTCTCCGACAGCTTCTCTAACAGCCTCAATACACTTAATTGCCGCTGTAAACTTATCTGGAGAAATATTCATGTATTCCTGGCCGAAGGGATCCCATTTTAATCCCACGAATCCTTTTTCAATCGCCTCCCGAGCTTTTTGGGCAAATTCATCATTGTTTTTTGCACCAGCAAACCACCCATTGGCATAACACGGTATAGAGCCCCTTACTTTTCCTCCAAGCAATTGATACACCGGTACGCCAAGATCTTTGCCTTTGATATCCCATAAGGCCATTTCAACTCCCGACAACGCACTCATCAAGACAGGGCCTCCTCTCCAATATGCATCTCTGTATGCATCGTGGTAGAATCGTTCAATTTCATGAGGGTCCCTACCGACGATATATCGTTCCAATTCTCTAATAGCTTGGGCTACTGTTAATTCTCTCATTTCAAGCGTAGCTTCGCCAATGCCATATAACCCTGAATCTGTCAATATTTTAACAAATACCCAGTTGGTTCGATAAGCGTGGCATATATACGTCTCTAATTTTGTGACTTTCATTGCTTCTATAATTTATTGAGAATAACTCCAATGTGTTACAAATCAATGTCGGAGGGAAGATGCTGGGCAGAGCAACCACCATCTACCACAATTCGTTCACCAATGATGTATTTCGCAGCATCAGAGGCCAGAAACGCAACTACTTCGGCAATTTCTTCGACCGATGCATCATATCCCAGAGGGATATTTAAAGAACGTCTTTCTTTGACCTTCTCCGGCAATTGTTCCCATCGGTCCGTATGAATATAGCCGGGAGCGACCATATTGACCCGAATACCTTTTGGCCCCAGATCGGTAGCCATCGAGCGAGTCAATGCATCCACTCCTCCTTTGCTTGATATATAGGAAACCCGCTTGTGAATGGCACGGGTAGAAACGTTCGACCCCATGTTAATTATTATTCCTTTAGAGACCTGAGTTAGCATAATTTTAACGGCATTTAATGAAACCAGAAAAGTGCCAAACAAATTTGTATGAATCACATCAAGAAAATCTTTAGGCGTTAACTCTTCAAATATCTGTCCAATACCTTGGTCACATGCATTATTTATTAAAATGTCTACGCGATTATATTTTTTGATAATCACCTCAAACATGGATCTAACTTGTAGAGGGTCGGAAATATCAGCTTGTATTGTTAAAAATTCATGAAGTCCCATCTCCCTTAGATGTTGGGCTTCTATTTCTAATTTTTCCTTCGAAATATCATTAATACAAACCTTTGCGCCCTCTTTCATAAATAGCCTCGTCATTGCGGCACCTGTGTTTTTACCCGCCCCTGTTATTAGTACAATTTTATCTTGAAATCTCATATTTTAGAATTAATGTTTAAATATATTTTATTATGGAGAGGAATATTATTAATTTTTGTGGGAAGCCCTCCTGGTTACTTTATAATACTTAATTTATGTCTTCGACTCAAGTATTATAGCTTTATTGCCTCTGAATTTAATATGCAGCAGGCAGTCGCCATTACTAAGTTCCTCTGATACCACGGTATTCTTGTTTATGAATTTTTTATCAAGATATTGTTGTGGAATAACTAAGGTTCGTGCTACTGTCCGATTTACATTCGTTGAGTATAGTGAAAGTTTCGAAATTTTTCCATTTTCAACGTTAACCGATATAACAAGGTTTCCATAGGCGGAAAGCTTATAGGAGAAATTCCTCCATGCGACCGGTGTTGCTGGCAGGATAAATAATTGATCGTTTTTGCATCGTAGCAGCATTTGATTCACTGCATAAACAAAATTTCCAGACGCCGTAGAAAACCATGGATGCATGGAAACTTTCGGTTCGTTTATTTCAAATAGTTCATTAAAGTATCCAGTGCTACCAGCAGCATTTAGCAATAATTTTACTGGCTTATCTCTATCACCTAATTGAGCGAGGGCAATTGTCATCCATGCTGCATACCACGGACTGACTCCACTTCCTACTGAGTACATATTTCCTGCAACTTTTGCATTTTTATAAAAGTCATAAGCCGCATTATATTGAAACTTATTTTCGGTATCAAATAACGGATATGGAAACAAGCTGCCTAATACTGCAATACTCTTTTCCTCACAGTCAGGGTAAGGAATATATTTTTCTTTATCGTGGGGTAAATATTTTTGTAGTTTTTCCGCTATTTCTTCCCACTTTGAAGCCTCTTTTATATCTCGATTAAGGATTTTCGCAGCTTTAGCAGCGGCATTTAGCGTATAGATAATACCACAGGTCGTTAAAAAGGCATTTTCTTTACCCGGTCCTAACCTTTCAAGGTCTGTGACTTTTCCGATATATACCCTTCCATTGGAATCATGATAAACACTATGCGACATATAAAATCTTGAACAAGCCCTGATGACAGGATATCCAATTGAGTCTAAATATCCCTGATCACCTGTATACAAGTATTGCAACCAACAAGATACGGTAATGTTGGCCATATGGAATATATGATCCCTCCAGTAACCTGGGGGAGAACCTTCTGTTCCGTCTTCTAGCGTCTCCCATGGGTATCTCGCACCATATATGTCCTCATTATTACGGTGACGAACTCGCCTTTGAGCCAAGGATAGACATGAAAATCTAAATTCAGGTACTCTTTTGGAAATGGCCAAATGATTACTGCTTGCCAGCGCTTGGAAACAGAACATCTCATCCCATCCGAAATATCTTCCTGACCAATGGGATGGAAATATGCCTACGGGGAAAGACCATTGAGTTGCATTTGCTCTTAAATTATACTGTGCTGTATTATAAACGTTTTCTAGTTTTTTAACGGGAAGATGGACATATGATTTATTCCAATAAGAATCCCACTTTGCACGATTGGAGTCAAGCAAGGCTTCGAATCTTTTTTGCCGTGCCATTTTTCTTAATTTGTCTAATCGGTTTTCGTAATGGTCCCCATCCATAGAATCTTCAAGTAATAAATAGAAGGTTGCTTCTTTGGCTTTACCTTTAGAAAGCGGTACATTCAACGTTAATTTACTTCCCAGTTTGTCTATTATTGGCGTAACTGATGCGTCTGAAAAGACTGAAACTTCTCCATTATATAATTGCTTTCCGTAAACTTTATATTTATATACAAGGCTTTGAGATACTTCTTCCCACGCTCCTTTTATGAGGAGTCCTGTTGGTAAAATATTCTGATTTCCCGGACTGTTTAAATCATACTTAAAATTAAATCTTACCGAATGGGTTTCAGAAGATGTAGGAAGAAACCTTTTTTTAATGACTATTAAATTTTGAGTTAGCGGTATAAATACGATCGTTTCAACTTTTACATCTTTATAGTTGTTAATGCATTTTACTACTCCATCCTTTACATTCAGCTTTTGACTCCACGTTTCTGGCTCTTTTTGAAGCGATCCGTCGACATAGATCTCATTTGTAAAATGGCCGAAAGGAATCAACTTGTAGTCATTGGAGGACCCGTATCGCCGGCCCGCCCAATAGATACCTGGAATCATTCCGACGTATTTTTTCTGCTCCTGTCCGCCCAAAAAATCAACCTGCATGCTGAGACTACCATTACTAATAATAGGTGGTACGTAATTAGCAGGAACAGAATCTTTATAACCACTAATAGTATTGATGAAGGAATTGTCATCAGACTGGCCGTGGGATTTTAAAGACAGTAGATTCAAACAGATCAGCATCGAAAGTAACTTATAGGATAGCTGCGTCATCATATTTGGTTGGTATCATTTGAATAATTGAGGCTTTCAGGATTATTGACCTTCTCATAATCGCTTTTAAACCAGTACTTGCTTGCTATCAATAGTAATATCCCACAAATGACCCATACGGCAGCTAATAGTGAAAAACCAAATGACAGTCCGACAATGGGTTTTAGGTATCCTAAAATAACAGAAGATAATGATCCGACTCCAAAGCCAATCATCAGCATTACCCCTGAAGCAGAAGATTGGTATTTTATGGGGATAACATCATATAAGACGGAGTAAGTATTGGCATCAAAAAAAGAGCGAGCAAACCCAAATCCAGCGAATCCAACGTATACTAATAGCAATAGATTTGTCATGCTCATCAATATAATGAAAGGCGCCGCACATAGTAAACCCAGTCCTTGCATTAATAATCTTTTTTCGGGATTTCTTTTTGCGATTTTATCGGAGTATTTGCCTGCAATAATGACTCCTCCAAATGCAAAAATGTGGACGTAAAACATAGAATTAAACCCGGCCTCAGATAGGCTCATACCGAAATTTTCATATAAATAAGTCGGCGACCAGGTCAGGTATCCAACCAAAACGAAAATTAGCCCGCTGAAGGCAATAGTCAAAGCTAATGCAGTCCGTATTTTAAATAAAATTTTCAGTCCGTCGAGAAATTTAACGTGCTGAATTTTCTTATTTTTATTGGATACCCGGTCGTTGTCTTTTAAACGAATCATCATTATAAAGCCATAAACTAGACCGACCCCTCCAAATAAGTAAAAAGTAGCGCGCCAGCCCCAAAACTGACCAATATAACCCGCTAAAAATCCACTGAGAATAATCCCTAAATAATAGGATGTTTGATGTATAGACATCGCGAGGCCACGTGTTTCCTTATGGTAGCTGGCTAACAATGTATAGTTGGCAGGCCCAAAAAATGCTTCGCCGCCTCCTGTTGCTATGCTTCTGACGAATACCAGCACCAACAACGTATTGGCTAAACCTGTAAACATTGTGGCGACGCTCCAAAAGAGAATACTGAGTACTACGATCCATTTACGACTGTATAAATCTCCGACATATCCGGCTATGGGTACCAGAAAGGCATATACGACGTTAAAGACGGTGGCGATCGCCCCAATCTCAACATCTGATAGATGCAGGTCTGATTTGATTAACGGAAGTAGAACATTAAAAGCCTGGCGATCGGCCTGATTAATGAAGAAAGCAAACCAGAGTAAGATTAAAACTTCCCACTTATACCATTTGTTTTTATTCATAAGATTGGTATATTCTCTCCGCGACTTTTTATTCGTGTAAATATGCTACCCACAGATCCATCAGAGACGTGCTTTGTTTATTTTACCTTGATAACTTGATGGATTTCAGCAGTGAGAACCGGTAATCAAACGCTATACTCCTGATTCTGTTATTGTGAAAGCTTTTCTATTGCCTTCTCCTTATAACCCACAGAGTAAGTCCATTTTTCTCCAAACCCTTCCTGTTTAATTTCAATTTATTGTCTTTGATTTCAATTATGCTATCTTCGATCATCTCAAGTCCATCTTGATAATTTTTATTGGTCAGATAATTGCTATGCGTACTGTCTATCAGATATGTTTGCACCATTAACTCACCATTCTTCAATCCCGAAAAAACCTGACTTATATTGGTTATTTGTAAACTTACACTTCGTTCATTACTGTAATTTATTGCTTCTACAGTGAGCCTGTTCTTTTTGCAAGAGGCTAGAACCAAGTCTTCTTTGTCGATAGAGTTATCAATTCGTATTTCTTTTCCATCCAGCATGTTCAAAAATTTCATAGAACATCCGAGCGGAAACATTCGTATTTTATTTTCTTTCGTATTGACATCATTAGGACCCCCAAACCACATGAATTTCGTCTGAATATTTTTATTATGGTATAACACCCAAGGGAATATTTTTACTTTAGGACTATACAAGCTTGCAAAATATAATGACTTAGGGAGATAGGCAGCGTTTAGAAAATGATATCCCAGCTTGTCTTCACTGAAATGATAGGGGTCATGTTCCGTCATAAATAGGGGTATGTCTTCGTTGATATTATACTTGTTCAGCAGCGCTATTAAGTCCCTTTCTCTATATGATGTTTCCTTGATTTTTTTATGGTAATCATGCCAAGAGATAAAATCTAATCTTTTCTCTTTTGATACATCTTCACTATAGAACTGGAGGAAATGATCGATTTTTTTTAATATATCTCCGGTAACAACTGGTCCCCCGACGAGAATGCGATTTTTCCCCCTGAGACCGAGCTCTCGGTTAACTTCATTAACAGCCTCGTAGCCCTGCCTATAAAATTGATAATATTCTTCGTCTGTAGCGTTCATAAATGACTTTCCGGAATATTCATTACAGACTTCGACATATCTAATATTGGGAAACAATGATTTGTAATGTTTTAATCCTGTTTTAAAAATGAATTTCCAGTCTTTCATACTAATTGGAAGCCTTTTATCCAATATATCTCTTTCATATCTGCGTATGTCAAGCATGATAGCATCGCTATGTTTGCTAAAGGCCTTTAAATATTGCTCATATGGGATGTCGGTATTTTCTTCCCAATTCCAGGATTCCCGGTACTTTTCGCTTATATTTTTGTATTTATCGATACCAATTATAAAATTAAAATTGAATTTTCGTGTTCTATAGTCCCACATTTCATCTAGATTTAGCCAACATCTGGTAATTCTGGGCTTACCTAATATATCTTCGCTAATCCGTCCAAGTATTGGGGGTGGGGTTTTTTGAATAGACGTATTTCTATATCCGACTAAGTCTGGAAAGGATCTAAATACATTGGAGGCGTCGATTACTCTTGTTATGGCGCTTGTGTCGCTACTTTTGCCTAATGCCACCTGCTTTTTGTCATCATTAATATGATATCCTTCTAACAATGAGAGTGCTAAGATGGCGATCAAGAATGTTTTTACTTTGCTTTCGATTTTTATAATATGTTTTTTATTTCTATCGGAATTCATATGAAGTATTTGACGCTTTGTCTGCTTTATTAATTAATTTTAAGGATGTGATATTTAATTTTTCTCATACACTAAAAGTCTAAGGCTATTGGGTGGCAGCGGTGATAGTGCAAGAACGTTACTGTTTTCAATTTCTTTTGCACCTACTAGTTTATAACCTTTTATTTTTACTGAAAAGGATGATTTACTGTCCATATTTTTATTCCAAATAACGACGCCAATTTTATCATCAGATAAAAAGCCACTAGCTTTGATACCTGCATCTGCTTTAATATCTATACCATCAAGGGCAATATATTTCCCTCTCCTGAAGAATTTTGAATTTTCGTTCTCAAATTTGATTAAATCGTGTACATATTCTTCCGCCTTTTTAATAGAAACAAGGTTCATTTTATCAACATTCGGAGGACTTACCACATTTTCATAATCTTTGTGATTGGGAAGTATGCCATTCACTAAATATTTTACGTCAGAAGGATACCGTGATTCAAGTTCATGCCTGAGCCCGAAGACAGCGGCGAAATTAGCATCTGTCCTGGTTATCATTGGATTAGGATTGCGCTGGGTTTCTATCAACTCTGGAAAAGTATATCTATAAAGTTCCGGGAAGGCAACATCAGAAGGTGCTGTTGCCACTCCATATCCGTGTGTATAGTCGATTCCTCTTAACATTACATCGTTAGTGGCTTCGGTCATGATAATGAAATTGGGATTTCTATCTTTTATTTCTTTGCTTATTTCATCGACCATTTCGAGACGATATTTTGGATCGGCTTCCCCTGGTCGGTGATCATGATAGGGGGAGAAACATAAGAGAGGCCTCAACACCCCCAATTGATCGTATAGTATTCCATCAGCTCCCAGGTAATTTGCCTGTTGTCCTAAATGATACATTGTATTACGCCAAACTACAGACCCTGTGCATGCTTGTGCGAATATTACTGGCGTATTATTCTTTTGTTTCCTATAAAATTGAATATCGGGTTGGCCATTTTCTTTTAGTATTATAGTCTCAATCCCGTTGTAGCGATAATAGTCTGTTGACACATCCATAATCTTTCCATTTGCATAAATAATAATCTTTTTGCCTCTCTTATGCGCCTTTTCGATGGCTGTTTTTAGCACTTCTGTGCCTCCTAATAAATTGTCTGGCTGATAGTTTGGGTACAGATGATCATGTCCTCCCACAGCCCAGCCAAAGAGTGCGATCGTATTTAAATTTAGCTTGTCTGCAACGTCACACAGTCTGTCGATATCTTTATACGACCACATTACATTTAGATTTTGTTGCTTTAGAATACAGAGTAGCATTCCAGGATCATCCTTTACCCATTCTGGGGGGGACGGAATCGTAAAGTGCTTATTATACCATGATCTGTAAAATTTACTTGCCTCATACCATTTACCTGAATAGGATTTAATAAAGATATCTGGTATGTCGCATTTATCGTCATAAATCGGTATCATTATGCTTTCTCGCAATGTATTATTGGATGGTTCATATGTGAGATTGAAATTTTTTGCACTTTGGGTGGTGTCGTGGCAGCCAATGTATAACCCTCCATCCGTTGAAGTAATGGTGAACCATGGCATTGATGCTCCCATTGCGCTTGGATACCAGCTGCTTCTAGTGTTAAAACTATTTGGATTATTGTAGTGTTCGCCTAAACCGTGAGGCCAATAAATGTCTGTATTCTTTGGATTGATTATAATTCCGTTTATAATAGGATATGTTAGACTTTTGAAGGTCCAATTTGTTGTATTACTTGTTAAATTTCCTGAAAAGCAAAACCCGTCATTTTTAACTGAAATTGAAAATACTGCCTTTGCTTTAATTAAATCCTCTCCATTCATAAAACCATTTTGAATGAATTGTACTTCATCCCCCTGCTGCCGTATGAGCATATTTTTACCCGGGTGGAATTTCTGCTCCATATTCGTTGAGGTGTTTTTTAAAGTGACTTGCCACAAGTCATAGGCTGAGGTGCTTATCTGCGGACTGTTTTTTTCGTTAGGGGTAATCTTTAAATTTCCATCGGTGTCTATATTTAGCGTAGCGGAGGTTGTCTTTAGCTCGAACTTCTTTATTCCGACATATGCATGCGATTCTATCGAGGTGAAAAAGAGACAAAGAACAGTACATATGGCTTGTGTAATTTTCATAATATATAGTTTGATGTGAAATTTATGGTCTAATCAGCTCAGGCTACAATCACTAAGTTGCTAACTAGAGGTGCTATTCGTATATTTTAATATCCAGGATTTTGCGTAAGATTTTTATTGATTAAGATCTCAGAAGTGGGGATGGGCCACAAATAGTTTTTGGACTTATTAAAAGACCTTTTTGCTAGTATGTCAATGTATCCCTTATTATACATTGAAGAGAAGTCAGATACACCGTCGATGTCTATCTGAGGCGTTTCGGGAAAAAACCACAGCCCCTTTTTGATTATTTTTTCACGCTGAGCCTCAGGGTCAATCATTCCGTATATATTAGTATTGAGCACTTTTTCTGCAATCTTCCATCTAATAATATCATTATATCGTAACCCTTCGAAGGCAAACTCCATTCGTCTTTCGATACGAAGTATATGTCTCAAATCGTTTTGGTCTGTAACCGTAACTGCTGGGTAAGAAGAGGTTTCCGTATAAGATACGCCATATGCTCTGGCACGTACCCTGTTTATTGCATCTAATACGGTTTGATCTATGTCATTTAATTCGATTTTTGCTTCTGCATATATTAAAAGGACATCGGCGTAGCGAATAACTGTTATTTCCGGATCGGGTTGAAAGTCGCTCGTCCAAGCATCATCTATGTGTTTTCTCCATGCTAGTCCATTATATGAAGCGTATTGAATCACACCCCTGCTATCCTGATTACTAACACGTTCTCCTGTTTTAAGATTTGTGGTCAAAAGTGAATCAGGGTGGGGGTAATACGGAAAGCCACAGAAAGATGTTCCGAATTCTACGATCGTAGCAGTACATCTAGGATCCCTGTTTTTGAATGGCTTATTAGGGTTATATCGTGGTGATTGATCTATTGGAAGTCCGTCTGTACACAGATAGGCATTGAGCAAGTCCCAGGAAGGCTGTACATAATCGTTTCCAGAGGCGTTCCTGGACAAGGGTTGCTGGGTTTGGTTTTTGGCAATTACTATGCCTGCTTCTTTAGATCTTGGTATTCCGAAGACGGTCTCTTCACTATTTTTTGTTTTGGATAAAAATAAATCTTGATAAACCGGATATAGTTTGTAGACCTCTAAATCCATACAAGCCTTTGCAGCATCGCTAGCAACTTGCCAATCACCCATATATAAAGCAATCCTGGCTTTTAATGCTAAAGCAGCCCCTTTGGTTGCATATTGAGGTTCTGAACTGCTATATGTCGTAGGTAGGTTGGATGCCGCGAAATCAAAATCGTCATATATATATTTTAAAATTTCTTCCTTTTTTGTTCGCCCTAATTTAAAGGCTTCATCAATATTTAGAGGTTTTGAATAATAGGGAACATCACCCCAATGAAATATTAATTTAGAGTATTGTGCCGCTCTTACGAATCTTGCTTCCGCAATATATTGATTGATTTTATCTTTGGAGATATTATCGTTAGGCTGCTCTAATTTGGCTAAGATTGTATTTGCCGCTCCAATACATTCGTAATCAAATTTCCACCAATTCGTGACAACGCTGCTTTGTCCATTAAGCGTGCCTCCGGCTATGGCGCTAACGCTGTTTCTATTAGTCCAGTCGTCTGAAAAGGAGTCTAACCAACCACAATTGTCAAAATTAATTGGGTCTGGATCGGGGTTCCAAAATCGAAAATAATATAGCCGATCTAATGACATTCTAACTTGCGTGTCATTGGTGTACCATTCTTCACTGGATGCTTCAGACAATGGGTTAAGATCGAGTTTGCTACACGAAGATAGAAGAACGCAGGCTATTGTATAGAGCAAGAATTTATTTCTCATTGTTTCAAATTAAAAGGTTACCGAAATTCCAAAATCAAATTGCCTCATGATAAAATAGGTGCTATAACTTGATTCAGGATCATATCCTTTAGGATATTTGTCTATTGAAAAGGCGTCAGAAATGTTTAGCGATAGTCGTACACTTTCAATGTTTACTTTATCGACTATACTCGACGGGAGATTGTAACCTAAACCCACATTTTTGAGTCTAAAATAGGCGCCATTAAAAAGCCAGAAGTCAGAAATTACATAATTATTCCCGCTTGATGCACTTTCGGCTCCTGCCCCAATTTGTGATAGCCTTGGAAAGGAAACATGCTCATTCTTTTCATCGCTATTATATTTACTCCAATAGTTATTGTATACGAAGGATGGTACACCATAAACTCCGGATCGCAGCGGCTGGACCATGTCGGCGGTCTTGTAACTATTTATCTTGCCAACACCTTGAACGACTATGGAAAGGTCAAAACCCTTATACCCCAAATTAATTCTTCCACCGTATTGATATCTGGGCAAAGATCCTCCCAGCAGAACTCTATCATATGCTGGAGAAATGATACCATCAGGCTTGCCATCTGGGCCGCTAATATCTACATAACTGATATCTCCTGGCCTTATTCTATCATTTAAGGTAGCGGATTTATCAATTTCATCTTGATTCTGATATATTCCATTGGATACATAGCCATACCACTCATTAAATTCACTGCCTTCCATTTTCACTTGACTTCCGAGGAACTGGGTCCCACCTAGATATCCCATAGCTGATTTTGAATCAAATATATTGGCGGAAATGGAATAATGTAATTCACCAATCTTATTGCTATATTTTAAATCTAATTCCCATCCCTTCGTTCTCATTTTCCCTGTATTTTGATCAGGATTATCTAATCCGATATAATCGGGGATCTCTAGTGGCAACAGCATATCGGAGGTTACTTTATTATAGTAATCTGCCGTAATCTGTAGCTTATTATCGAAAAAGGCTGCGTCTATGCCTATATCCATTGATTTGGTGGTTTCCCATGATATATCTTCAATCGCATATTTACTGATAAAGGCAGTTTGTGAAGAGATAACATTCGTTCCTTCATAAAACAGAGAATTTCCGAAACCAATGGTTGATTGATATGGATAATTCCCTATTCTCTCGTTGCCAAGTGTCCCCCATGATGCGCGAATCTTAAGAAAGGATAAAAACGGAGTAGTCTTTAAGAACTGCTCTTTTGATAGAACCCAACCGACCGAAAGGGAAGGAAATAGACCCCATCGATATTTTGATGCAAACCGGGATGATCCATCATATCTGGCATTTGATTGAAATAGATACTTACCTTTATAGTCGTAAATGATGCGGCCGAAATATGAACGACTTGAATATTCGTATGCGCTTCCACTATTATCCCTGTATGTTAGTGGGCCTTGACTCAGATAAGGATAGTTATTCAGTGCATATTGGTCGCGCGAGGCAGAAAGACTTTCGTTGAATGAATAATAATTCTCATTACCAGCAAGGATTGTAAAATCATGATCGCCGATATTGGTTGAATAATTAGCAATTAATTGTGTTGTGATTTCATGTGCATCATTTCTGACTTCATTTAAATTAGTAGATTCGGCATTCTTGACATATCCTGTAATTAAGGATGGATCATCAATTGAGGTCATTGGGGTTTGTATGACAAAGTCTTTCTGTTTATAGTAGCTATAATCTGGCGCAACAACTCCCGTAATTTTCAGACCTTTTATTGGAGTAAAATCGAGTGAAGCCTTTCCGTTAAATTCATTAGCCCACGAGTTAATTGATCCACTTCGCAGCATATAGGCCCACCTATTATCTCCATTCCTATAATTTGAAACTCTGCCATCTTTATAGAATGCCACTTCCACGGGTTCCCCTCTTAATAGATAAGCAGAAGGCGTCCCATGTCCTTTTTTATCAATGGCATGATAATAATGAAGATCTATATGGGCAGTGAACATTTTATTCAGGATTATATCATTATTGGCCCAAGCCATTATGCGCTTGTACGAACGCGCATTAGTAATCGCATCCTGGTCATCATAAGACAATGATACATTGCTGCGGATTTTGTCACTTCCTCCTGAAAAGCCGAATCTGTGACTCTGATGTGGAGTATAATCTTTCAATAGACTCGACCAATCGGTATTGGGATACCTATCAGGGTCTTTAGCATGTAATTCTGAGTAATTATCGATTTCGTCCTTGGAATAGAAGGGATATTCCGAACCCGTATTATCTTTGTCATTCCAGATTAATTCATTGGCCATTTTCATGTATGGCACTGCCTCTATGAATTTTGGTATTCTGGTTGGCTGGCTGACTCCATATTCAAAATCGTAAGTCAATTGATTTTTGCCCGCTACTCCTCTCTTTGTTTTTATTAAGACGACACCAGCTGCGGCCTTCGATCCATATATAGAAGCTGAAGCAGCATCCTTTAACACTGTAACACTTTCAATTTCGTTTGGATTTACGATACTTAGATCGCCGGGAACTCCGTCGATTATATACAAGGGATCACTGTTGCCGATTGTTGTAATACCACGAATTCTAATTGTAGCATTGTCTCCCGGACCAGAACTGCTCCTAGTAACAGATACGCCGGGAAGAGCGCCTTGTAGCGCTTGTGATATTCTAATGGTTTTTCTGTCTGAAATATCATTCCCTGAAACAGAAGAAACTGAGCCGGTGAGATCTGCCTTCTTAATGCTAGCGTAGCCTATTGCGACAACTTCATCAAGAGCAGTTGTCGCTGTTTCCAATAAAACATTGATTTCCTTCCTGCCATTTACTTTAATTATTTGCGTGTGCATTCCTAAAATAGAGAATGATAATGTTGAGTCGTTAGATACATTTTGCAGAGTATATTTTCCTTCAACGTTTGTGTAAGTTCCCTTAGGAGTTCCCCTTACCTGAACGGCCACTCCATTAAGGGGCTTTCCTGAGGCATCAGTTACGTTGCCCCTAATATTTATCGTTTGTGCGAACCCCACTGCGCTCCATAAGGAGATAAGTAAGGTTATGATTATTGCGTCTCTGACATTTTTGACCTTAAAGAAAGATGGTAGAAGCCTTTTTTCCATGTCCTTAAATTTAATTCTTGATATATTTGCATCCCACACTACAATGGACCTAAGTGTATAGGTGTTGTGTGGTGTGGTACAAACGTACATATAAACTTTTAGATTAACCAAATAAGAACGCCGAATATTTTTTATATTTATATTCTTTATGTATTATATATTTATTAAGAATAAGTTAGAAGAACTATGCCGTATAAAAATCAGATTACATCACGAACTAAGCCACAAATAGCAATAGAGTTTACTTCAGAAACACCTGTTTACAAACAAATCGTGATGGCGATTAAAAGCCTCGTGGACGCAGGTGCATACAAGAACAAGGATTTTGTTCCATCGATGAATCAACTGGCAAATGACTTGCAGATTTCAAAAGAAACGGTAAAAAAAGCCTATTCGATACTCCGCGATAAAAAGATCATAGATTCGACACAGGGGAAAGGATTTTATGTAACTAATGATCGGATAAAAAAGACTACTATTTTGTTGCTATTTGATAAACTAAGCACTTATAAGCAAGTCTTGTATCATTCATTGGAGGCTAAGATTGGTGCGCTTTCCGAAATAACTATCCGACTCCATAACCAGGACCATGTTCTATTCGAACAATTTATTGAGGAGAATCTTGATAAATTTGATTATTATATTGTTACACCTCATTTTCCATTGCTGCCTGAAATTCAAAAAAGGGTTGTCAATACGTTAAAGAAAATACCCAACAGGAAACTAATATTACTTGATCGTTATATTGGTGAGCTTTCGGGTAATTTTGGATCTGTATATCAGGATTTTGAAAATGATATTTATTCAGGCCTTTTACAAGGAATTGATACACTTAAAAAGTTCAAACGGCTTAATGTGGTTTCAATGCCCGGGAGTTTGTATGCAACATTGATTGAAGAGGGAATTAAGAGATTTTGTACTGAAAACAAGATCAAATATCTTACTCATAAAGTAATGAGTATTAATAAGATTCATAAGCATGAAGTTTTTTTAATTTTGAATAGTCAACTTGATCTAGAATTAATTGAACTTATTCGATTTGCGAAATTGAAAGGATATAAAATTGGAGAAGATATCGGTATCATTTCCTATAATGAGTCACCAATTAATGAAATCATCCTCGATGGGTTGACCGTAGTATCAACCAATTTTAATCAAATGGGAGAGCTTGTAGCAGACATGATAATGAAAGGATCGTTTAGGAAAATTAGATGTGATTTTACACTCATCAGAAGAAATACGTTTTGACCGTTAAGTAGCAAGTCGCATCGAGTAATGCCTGTTCTCCAGTCTACAATAATCTTGTGTGGGCAACAAAACGCATGTAATTGCCTAGAAGTTCGCGCTTACTGCTATCGTTGTACGATGTATGACTAAGCTTTCCAGAGAAAGACTACTTTGGGACGTCTGAATGATGATAAAATGCTTGCCTTTGATAGTATCAAATACCATCAAAAATGAAACTGCCTTACGATATATCAACTGCCGTTCTTAAATCCATTATTTTCATTTCTGAGAAAATCGGGGAAATCAATGCGAAGCATTTAACCAGACAGCCGCCAAGGCTCAGAAAGGAGAACCGGATCATGACAAGTCAGGCTTCTTTGGGAATTGAGAGGAATACCTTGTCTGAACAACAAATCACGGCGTTATTAGAGAAGCCATTGCTGAATTAATGGAAGGGCCATCTCCCGGCTCTATAATTAAACGGGGCGATTCCGGATCTTTGTGTCAGGCATGTTTATCACCTATAGAGCGTACCGGGTCCAAAAGAAGTGCGGATTACCATTTGTGTACCCCATTGTACTTAAAATAATATCTGTCCGTATGGAATAATAGTTATCAATTAATTAAGTGAAAGGTTATTTTCCTCAGCGGTGATCGGATACCCTGGCAAAAAATGAAACGATGGTGGCCAGTATGGTTGCCGCTAGAGGCGTTGCCTACTCTTGTATATATACCCGTTTCACCCGTCCCGATATCCCCGTCATGATTTC
>Ga0164242_10003775_pt1 | contig 17163 bp, 14 predicted proteins | sample OricomgcompostMG_FD_108783 | JGI IMG/M metagenome (GOLD analysis project Ga0164242, IMG submission 108783) | Miracle-Growth compost microbial communities from Emeryville, California, USA - Original compost - Miracle growth compost (MG) ...
ACACCTCGACGGCGCCGCCCGCGCCGGTGCCGGCCGCACCGGGGTTGCTGCGATCGACGGCGGCGGGACCACCCGCCGAGGTCGCGGCGCGGCCCGATGCCGTGGCAGCACCGCCCGACGCCTTGAGGCAGCCGCCCGATACCCCGACGCCAGGGCGCGATGCCCCGACGTCAGGGCGCGATGCTCCGATGCCAGGGCGCGATGCTCCGATGCCAGGGCGCGATGCCCCGACGTCAGGGCCCGATGCTCCGATGCCAGGGCCCGATGCTCCGACGTCAGGGCCCGATGCTCCGACGCCGGGGCCCGATCCCGCGATCGACCCGGCCGGTGCCGTGGTGGACCCGCCCGACGCCGTCGTGGAGCGGGCTTTCGCGGCGCTGGTCCGCGAGCTCGCGGAGCTCCAGGTCGCCGGCGCCGGATGAGCGGCGGCTCGTGCGCAATTCCCGCGTCCGACCCGCCCGCGGCGGCCCGGACCGCCGCCGTCGGGACGAGCGACCGAGCGAGCCCCGGGCGCGCCCTAGGCTTGATCCCATGACCTCCGACGTGCCCGTCCGCGTTCGTTTCTGCCCGTCGCCGACCGGCACCCCGCACGTCGGGATGATCCGTACCGCGCTGTTCAACTGGGCGTACGCGCGCCGCACGGGGGGCACGTTCGTGTTCCGGATCGAGGACACCGACGCCGAGCGCGACTCCGAGGAGAGCTACCTCCAGCTGCTCGACGCGCTGCGCTGGCTCGGCCTCGACTGGGACGAGGGCGTCGAGGTCGGCGGCCCCCACGAGCCGTACCGGCAGTCGCAGCGCCGCGACCTGTACGCCGACGTCGTGCGCCGCCTCGTCAAGGGCGGCTACGCGTACGAGTCGTTCTCGACGCCGGAGGAGATCGAGGCGCGCCACCGCGCGGCCGGCCGCGACCCGAAGCTCGGCTACGACGGCTTCGATCGCGACCTCTCCGACGAGCAGAAGGCCGCGTTCCGTGCCGAGGGTCGATCGCCCGTGCTGCGCGTGCGGATGCCCGACGAGGACGTGTCGTTCACCGACCTCGTCCGCGGCGAGGTCACGTTCAAGGCCGGCTCGGTGCCGGACTACGTCATCGTGCGTGCCAACGGCCAGCCGCTGTACACGCTCGTCAACCCGGTCGACGACGCGCTCATGGGCATCACGCACGTGCTGCGCGGCGAGGACCTGCTCTCGTCGACGCCGCGCCAGATCGTGCTCTACCGTGCCCTGCTCGACCTCGGGGTCGCGTCGGTGCTCCCGCTGTTCGGGCACCTGCCCTACGTCATGGGCGAGGGGAACAAGAAGCTCTCGAAGCGCGAGCCCGAGTCGAACCTCTTCCTGCATCGCGAACGCGGGTTCACGCCCGAGGGCCTGCTCAACTACCTCGCGCTGCTCGGCTGGTCGATCGCGCCCGACCGCGACGTGTTCTCGCTCGACGAGCTCGCGCGCGCGTTCGACGTCGCCGACGTGAACCCCAACCCGGCGCGGTTCGATCTCAAGAAGGCCGAGGCGATCAACGCCGCGCACGTGCGGCTCCTCGCGCCCGACGACTTCCGCGACCGGCTCGTGCCGTACCTGCACGCCGCCGGCCTCGTCCCGGCCGGCTCGTACGCGGACCTGTCGGCCGAGCACCGTGCGCTGCTCGACGCGGGCGCCCCGCTCGTGCAGGAGCGCATGACGCTGCTCGGCGAGGCCGTCGGGATGCTGGGCTTCCTGTTCGTCGCGGACGACGCGCTGGTGGTCGAGGACGACGCCCGCGCCGCGCTGCGTGAGGACGCCGCCGCGGTGCTCGACGCGTCGGCCGCGGCGCTGCGCGGTGTCACGGAGTTCACGACGGCCTCGACGCAGGACGCGCTGCAGGCGGCTCTCGTCGCCGCACCGGAGGACGGCGGCCTCGGCATCAAGCCCCGCTTCGCCTACACGCCGCTGCGCGTGGCGCTGACCGGCCGTCGCGTGTCCCCGCCGCTGTTCGAGTCGATGGAGATCCTCGGCAAGGAGTCGACGCTCGCGCGGATCGCCCGGCTCCGCGAAAGCCTGTGAGCGCGCCGGAGGCCGCGCTGCGGCCGCAGGTTCGCGAACCAGAAGGTGCTGTGAGCGCGCCGGAGGCCGCGCTGCGGCCGCAGGTTCGCGAACTAGAAGGCGCTGTGAGCGCGCCGGAGGCCGCGCAGCGGCCCGCTGCCGGTGCCGACGTCGACGGCGTCCTGTTCGACATCGACGACACGCTCGTCGACACCCGCGCCGCCTTCGCGCACGCGCTCCGCTCGTCCGCCCGCCGCTGGCTCCCGGCGGTGCCCGACGCGGAGGGCGAGGCGCGCCGGCTCGCGGACATCGTCGGCTTCTGGCGTGCCGACGTGAACGGCCACTACGCGGCGTTCACGCGCGGCGAGAAGTCTGGCCGCGAGCAGCGGATGGCGCGCGCGAACGAGCTGCACGCGGCGTTCGGCGGCCCGGCCCTCGACGACGCGGCCTACGACGAGTGGGACGCCCACTTCGAGGCGGGCTTCCGTTCCGCGTGGGCGGCCCACGTCGAGGCGGAGGCGGTGGTCGACACGCTGCTCGAGGCGGGCCTCGCCGTGGGTGCGCTGTCCAACGCCGGCACGGACTACCAGGTCGACAAGCTGACGCGGGCGGGCCTCGTCGACCGCGTGCCGATGCTCGTCGGCGTGGACACGCTCGGCTTCGGCAAGCCGGACCCGCGCGTGTTCGCCGAGGCGTGCCGCCGCCTGGGCACCGACCCGGCACGGACGGCGTACGTGGGCGACGAGCTCGACGTCGACGCGGTCGCCGCCCGGCGGGCGGGTCTGCTCGGCGTGTGGATCGACCGGCCGGGCGCCCGACGCAACCCCGTCACGGATGCGGAGATCGCCGCGTCGGGCGTCGTCCGGATCACCTCGCTCGAGGAGCTGCCGGCCGTGCTGGGCCTGGGCGCGCACGGCCCGGAGGCGGCCCGCCACCTCTGACCGAGCGGCTCGCGTCAGCGCCGGGTCGCGCGCCAGCAGTGCGTCACGTACGGCAGCTCGACGACCTCGCGCCCGCGCAGCGCTGGGTGCGTCGCGACGAGGGCGTCGACCTCGTCGAGGATCGCGTCGCGCTCCGGCACGGGCAGCGTCAGCAGGTGGCTGCGGCTCGCGGCGAGCCCGCGCAGGTCGGCGGGACGCATCGCCTGCGTCCATCGGAACAGCGCCCCCTCGACGGGGCCGAACGCCTCGCCCAGCACCGGCGCGGGCCGTGCCGTGTCGAGCGCGTCGCCGCGGTGCAGCAGCTCACCGAGCTGCGCGACCCAGTCGACGGAGTCGTCCCGCAGGTTCCACAGCACGGCGAGCGCGCCGCCCGCGCGCAGCACCCGCGCGCACTCGGCCGATGCGGCGGGCTCGTCGAACCAGTGCCACGCCTGGCCGACCGTCACGACGTCGACCGAGCCGGTCGCGAGCCCCGTCGCCTCGGCCGTCCCGCCCCGTGCGTCGACGCCGGGGAGGGTCGCGGTGAGCGACCCGCGCATCGCGTCGGACGGCTCGACGGCGACGACGTCGAGCCCGAGCGCGACGAGCGACTCGGTGAGCTTGCCGGTGCCGGCGGCGAGGTCGAGCGCGTCGTGCGCGCGGTCGGGCACGCACCACCGGACCGCGTCGTCGGGGTAGCCGGGCCGAGTCGCCGCGTAGACGGCGGCGCCGCGCTCGAACGAGGCGGCGCGCTCGCGTCGGTGCGGGTCGGTCACAGCAGGGTGTCGCCGTCGGCGACGGCGGCGTGCCGCGGCTCGCTGTGCGCCTCGGGCAGCGGGTCGAGCACCGCGAGCACCTGCTCGTGCAGCAGGCCGTTCGTGACGAGCGCCGACCCGCCGAACGGCCCGGGCACGCCACGCGCGGAGGTGAACGTGCCGCCCGCCTCGGTGACGATCGGCACGAGGGCCGCCATGTCGTGCAGCGCGAGCTCGGGCTCGGCCGCGATGTCGACCGCGCCCTCGGCGACGAGCACGTACGACCAGAAGTCACCGTAGGCGCGCGTGCGCCACACGCCGCGCATGAGGTCGAGCACCTGGCCGAGCCGACCGCGGTCCTCCCAGCCGGTCAGGCTCGAGTACGAGAACGACGCGTCCGCGAGCCGGTCGACCGCCGACACGTGGATGCGCGTGGCGGCCGACAGGGATCGCCCGGTCCACGCGCCGGAGCCCTTCGCGGCCCACCAACGCCGCCCGAGCGCGGGCGCCGAGACGAGCCCGACGACGACCTCGTCGCCGTCGAGCAGCGCGATGAGCGTGGCCCACACCGGCACGCCGCGCACGTAGTTCTTCGTCCCGTCGATCGGGTCCACGACCCAGCGCCGCGGCCCGTGGCCGGTGTCCGCCAGCTCCTCGCCGTGCACCGCGTCGCGGGGCCGCGCCCGCGAGAGCTGCGAGCGGATCAGCTCCTCCGCGGCGCGGTCGGCGTCCGAGACGGGCGTCAGGTCGGGCTTCGTCTCGACGCGCAGGTCGAGCGCCTTGAACCGGCTGGTCGTCAGGGCGTCGACCTGGTCGGCGATCACGTGGGCGAGGCGCAGGTCGTCGTCGTACCCGGTCCGCAGGCTCATGGCGGACACCGTATCGGCCGGGGTGAGTCGCGTGCGTCCGCGTCGGGCCGCGCGGACGCGTGCAGGGGCTACGCGGGCAGAACCCGGAACGGGTCGGCCGTCGCGACGAGCTCGACCGGTACCTCGGGCAGCAGCTCGGCGAGCCAGCGCGCGGCCTCGGCCATGCCCTCCTGCTCCGACGGCACGTGCCCGACGACCACGAGCCCGGCGGCGAGCCCGGCCGCAACGGCGTCGACCGCGTACTCGCCGGTCTCCCACTCGTGCCCCTCGCCGATGACGAGCACGTCCACGACGGGCCGCGCGAGCGCGGGCCGGTTCTTCTCGAACCCGTGGAACCCGGGCTGCACCGCGACGACCGACACCTCGCGACCGGGGTCGCCGACGTACCGCAGCGCGCGGGCCCCGAGGGCGTCGGCGACGTGCGCCGCGAGCGCGCCGAGCGTCGTGGGCGGCAGGTCGTAGACGCCCGGCAGCTCGGGGCGCTCGTGCGCGAGCCACCCGAGCGCGCGTGCGACGCCCGTGCTCACCCCGTCGGGACGGTGGTCGTGCCACGCGTCGTGCAGGCGCAGGACGACGAGGCCGTGCTCGGCGACGAACGCGGCCTTCGCGGCGTGGACCGGGTCGCCCTCGGCCTCCAGCGTGGCGGCGAGGGTGCCCTGGTGGTCGAAGTACAGCGGCTCGTGCGTGACGACGAGGTCGAGCCCGCGCGCGACGGCGTCGCGCAGCACGTCCAGCGTGGCCATCATCGTCACCGCGACCCCGCGGACCTCGCGGTCGGGGTCGCCGGCGAGGAACCCGTCGACCGTCGTCGGCCGCGGCGGCGCGTTCACGTGCGTCCGGATGAGCTCCGCCACCTGCCGCGCCGTCGTCGTCACGGCCGTCACCCTAGCGACCTGGGCGGCGTCGTCGGACCGACGCAACGCCCGTCCGCACCGCCCGTCCGCACCGCCCGTCCGCGGCCGCGCGAGAGCGGCCGGAGGGTCACGGACGCGCGGCGTGCTCGTCGGGCTCCGCCGCGCCCAGACGCGACGTCAGCAGCCGCCGGAACGAGTCCACTCGCGCGGTGCGGGCCGCCCTCGTCGCGTCGTCGGGCGCCGCGGCGACCCAGTCGTCGAGCTCGCAGTCCGGTGCGTCGGCGGCGTGCGTGCACCCGCGCGGGCACTCGCGCGCGACCTCGGCCAGGTCGGCGAACGCGCCGAGCAGGTGGTCGGGCTCGACGTGCGCGAGCCCGAACGACCGCACGCCGGGCGTGTCGATCACCCACGTCGGCTCGTCGGTGCCCGGCACGCGCAGCGCGATCGCGGACGTCGAGGTGTGCCGCCCACGGCCGGTCACGTCATTGACCTCGCCGGTCGCCCGCCGGGCCGACGGCACGAGCGCGTTGACGAGCGTCGACTTGCCGACCCCGGAGTGCCCGACGAGCACCGACGTGCGACCCGCCAGCGCGGCCCGCACGTCGCCGAGCCCGACGATCTCGCCGTCGGCCTGGTGCGTGACGACGATCCGCACGCCCACGGGCTCGTAGAGCGCGACGAGCGCCGCGGGGTCGGCGAGGTCGGCCTTCGTCAGCGCGAGCAGCACGTCCATGCCCGCGTCGTAGGCCGCGACGACGCACCGGTCGATCATGCGGGTGCGCGGCTCGGGGTCGGCGAGCGCGGTGACGACGACGAGCTGGTCGGCGTTCGCGACGATGACGCGCTCGACCGGGTCGGTGTCGTCGGCCGTGCGCCGCAGGACGGTGCGCCGCTCGCCGATCCGCACGATGCGCGCGAGCGTGCCGGCCTCGCCCGTGGTGTCGCCCACGACGTCGACGAGGTCCCCGGGCACGACGCGCTCGCGGCCGAGCTCGCGCGCCTTCATCGCGGTCACCGCCCGCTCGTCGGCCCCGTCGGGGTCGACCAGCACGGCGTACCGGCCGCGGTCGACGCCCGTCACCAGCGCGCGCTCGGCGTCCTCGTGCGCGGGCCGCTGCTTGGTGCGCGGACGCGTCCCACGGCCGGGGCGGATCCGCACGTCCCGCTCGTCGTAGCGCCGCGCGGGCATCAGGCGGCCCCGGCCGGCCTGGTCACGCCGCGACCCGCGCGCCCAGCATCGCGGACCACATCCCGACGAAGTCGGGCAGCGTCTTGGCGGTCGTCGCGACGTCGTCGACGAGCACGCCCGGCACGCGCAGCCCGATCAGCGCGCCCGCGGTCGCCATCCGGTGGTCTGCGTACGAGCGCCACTCGCCGCCGGTCAGCGGGACGGGCGTGATCGCCAGGCCGTCGGCCGTCTCCTCGCAGCGCCCGCCCAGGGCGGTGATCTCGGCGGACAGCGCCGCGAGCCGGTCGGTCTCGTGTCCGCGCAGGTGCGCGATGCCGCGCAGCCGGCTGGGGGAGTCCGCGAGCACGAGCAGCGCGGCGATCGTCGGCGCGATCTCGCCGGCGGCGCGCAGGTCGAGGTCCACGCCGTGCACCGCGCCGGTGCCGGTGACGGTCAGCACGTCGCCGTCGAGCCGCGCGGTGCCGCCGAGCCGCTCGAGGATGTCCGGCAGCAGTCCGCCGGGCTGCGTCGTGCTCGCGGGCCAGCCCGGCACGCGCACGGTGCCGCCGACCGCCAGCGCGGCGCACAGGAACGGCGCGGCGTTCGACAGGTCGGGCTCGACGCGCACGTCGCGCGCCGCGACCCGACCCGGCTCGACGTGCCACCGCTCGGGCACCGAGTCGTCGACCTCGATCCCCGCGGCGCGCAGCACGGCGACCGTCATCTCGATGTGCGGCACCGACGGCAGCGACGCGCCCGTGTGCCGGACGGTGAGCCCGCGCTCGAAGCGCGGCGCCGCGAGCAGCAGCCCCGACACGAACTGGCTCGACCCGGACGCGTCCACGTCGACGTCGCCGCCGCGCACCGCGCCCTCGCCGTGCACCGTGAACGGCAGCCGTCCGCTCTCGCCGTCCTCGTCGACGCGCACGCCGAGCGACCGCAGCGCGTCGAGGATCGGGCCCATCGGCCGCGCCAGCGCCTCGACGTCGCCCTTGAAGTGGACGGGCCCGTCGGCCAGCGCCGCGACCGGGGGCAGGAAGCGCATGACGGTCCCCGCGAGGCCGCAGTCGACGCTCACGTGCCCGCGCAGCCGGCCGGGCGTGACGAGCCAGTCCGGGCCCGTCTCGACGCCGACGCCGAGCGTCTCGAGCGCGGTGCCCATCAGGGCGGTGTCCCGCGAGGAGAGCATCGCCCGCAGCCGGCTCGGCCCGTCGGCGAGCGCCGCGAGCACGAGGTACCGGTTGCTCAGCGACTTCGACCCCGGGACGTCCACCGTGGCGTCGAGGGGACCGTCGGCGACCGGTGCGGGCCAGGGCGTGCTCGTCATGCGGCCCAGGGTAGTGGCGGGGCCGAGAGGGCTAAGCCTCGTGCGCCTTGGCCTTGGCGTGCTCGTCGCGAGCGTGCTGGACGCGCCAGCCGATCGACGGGCGGCCCTGGCTGTCGGCGCCCGCGAGCACGGCCCCGCCGGTGAACGCCGCGGCGCGCACGAGCCGCGCGCGGCGCTCGCGGCGCAGGATCTTGTCACCGCCGTCGGCGCGCTTGTCCGGCAGCGCGACGAGCACGAGCGGCGCCGTCAGGATCGCCAGCACGAACGACACGGTGCGCGGCGCGCGACCGAGCCCCAGCAGCACGCCGCCGACGGCGAGCGCGCCGCCGTGCGCGCGCACGATCGCCGTCAGCTGGGCGTCCGTCAGCGGGGTGGCGAGCGCCGACGCGACCGGGGTGCCCTGCGCCTGGGCGGGCAGCCGGCGGTTCAGCCGGTCGAGCGCCGCGCGCGCGTCCGCCACGTGGCGGCCGGGGGAGCGCAGCACGTCCACCCCCTCGCTGACGAACCACGAGGCGAACAACGGACGAGCGAGGCGGCGCAGCAGCACGGTGTCCTCCCGGTCGACAAGGGCTGATCCCGCCACGCTAGTGCGGCACGCGGGCGACCGCCCGGGGGAATGCCCGAACCCGTGCGTCGGTTGTGCACCGCATGAGCGCCGCCCTCCCGGCCCCCGACGTGCCCGGCCGCCTGCTGCCGCCGCGCGTCGCGCTGTGGTCCGCTGGCGTCGAGCTGTCCGGTGGGCCCCACCTGCCGGGACTAGGCTCGACGTCGATGAGCGAGGACACGCACCGCGCCCCGGAGACCGAGGACGACGCGGCACGCACCGAGCGGTTCGAGGCCGAGGCCCTGGTCTACCTCGACCAGCTGTACGGCGCGGCGCTGCGCATGACGCGCAACGCCGCCGACGCCGAGGACCTCGTGCAGGAGACGTTCACCAAGGCGTTCGCCGCGTTCCACCAGTACCGGCCGGGCACGAACCTCAAGGCGTGGCTCTACCGGATCCTGACGAACACCTACATCAACTCCTACCGCAAGAAGCAGCGCGAGCCGCAGCAGTCGCGCTCGGAGGAGATCGAGGACTGGCAGCTCGCGCGTGCGGAGTCGCACACGTCGACCGGCCTGCGCTCGGCGGAGGCCGACGCGCTCGACCACCTGCCCGACTCCGACGTCAAGGACGCCCTCCAGCGCATCCCCGAGGACTTCCGCATCGCGGTGTACCTCGCCGACGTCGAGGGCTTCGCCTACAAGGAGATCGCCGAGATCATGGGCACGCCGATCGGGACTGTCATGTCCCGGCTGCACCGTGGTCGCGCGCAGCTGCGCGAGCTGCTGGCCGACTACGCGCGCGAGCGCGGCCTGGTCCCGGCCTCGTCCGCACCGGAGGACACGCGATGAACGACGAAGAGCAGCGGACGCCGCACGCAGCGCGTGAGTGCGACGGCGACTGCACGGACGCGCTCGACCGGCTGTGGGAGTACCTCGACTCGGAGCTCACGCCCGTCGACGCCGACACCGTCCGGCACCACCTCGCCGAGTGCCGGGGCTGCCTGGAGGAGTACGACGTCGAGGTCGTGCTCAAGAAGCTCGTGCGCCGCGGCTGCCAGGAGGTCGCGCCCGAGACGCTGCGCCTGCGGATCCACGAGCAGCTCGTCGTCATGCGCGCGACCGCCGACGAGTCCTGAGGGAGCGCGTCCAGGAACGACGAAGGCCCCGGTCGGACGACCGGGGCCTTCGCGTGTGCGTGGGGTCCCACGCCGAGCGTGCTGCTCAGGCGTTGGGGCGCTTGCCGTGGTTGGCGTTGCTCCCCGCACGCGAACGACGCTTGCGGCCGCGCTTGCTCATGGGGTTCTCCTTGCGTGTCGGTCCTCGGCCTGTGCCGGCACCTGCCGGTCCGGCGGGCCAGTGCCGTCGTCCATGGTCCCACACGTGCGACCTGCTCAAGTCCACGCGGGCGGCACCCGATATCTGCCACGTGAGCCAGCAGACGCAGTCCGTCATCCCGTTCCTGCACGCCCTCGCGAGCACCGGCGGCTCCGACCTGCACTGCAAGGTCGGCTCCGCGCCCCGCGTCCGGGTCGACGGTCGGCTGCGCAAGCTCCAGGTCCCGGACCTCAAGCCGGCGGACACCGAGCGCATGCTCGAGGAGGTGCTGCCGGACGACCTCGTCGACACGTTCCGCGAGTCGCACGAGGCCGACTTCGCGTACTCGCTGTCGGGGGTCGGCCGGTTCCGCGTCAACGCGTACCAGGCCCGCGGCACGTACGGCCTGGTGTTCCGGCGGGTCGCGGTCGGTGCGCAGTCGCTCGCCGAGCTCGCGCTCCCCGAGGTCGTCGGCGAGCTCGCGCTCGAGCCGCGCGGCCTCGTGCTCGTCACGGGCCCGACCGGCTCGGGCAAGACGACGACGCTGGCGTCGATGGTCGACCTCATCAACAGCTACCGCGAGGTCAACATCGTCACGATCGAGGACCCGATCGAGATCCTGCACCAGGACAAGAAGGCGATCGTCAGCCAGCGCGAGGTGCGCCAGGACACGGCCGACTTCACGGTCGCGCTGCGCGCCGCGATGCGCCAGGACCCGGACGTCATCCTCGTCGGCGAGATGCGCGACGTGGAGACCGTCCGCGCGGCGCTGTCCGCGGCCGAGACGGGCCACCTCGTGCTCTCGACGCTGCACACGATCGACGCCGCCGAGACGATCAACCGCATCGTCGACTTCTTCCCGCCGCACGAGCAGAAGCAGGTGCGGATCGCGCTCGCGCAGGCGCTGCGTGGGATCGTCTCGCAGCGCCTCGTGCGCCGCGCCGACGGAGCCGGTCGGCGGCCGGCCATCGAGGTCATGGTGAACACGGGCCGCACGGCCGAGGCGATCGTCGACCCGACGAACGCCCCGCCGATCCTCGACCTGATCAAGGAAGGCGACTTCTACAAGATGCAGACGTTCGACCAGCACCTGTTCCAGCTGGTCCGCGACGACGTCGTCACCTACGAGGAGGCCGTCTCGGTCGCCTCGAACCCGCACGACCTGACGGTCGAGCTGCGGCAGGCGGGCCTCGTCGCCTGAGCCCGGCGCCCTCCTCCCGGCGGGCGCGGCCACCGCGCGCCCGACGCAGGCTCCGTCACCGGATCGACGGGCCCTGCCGTCGGGCTTGCCACGCGACATGACGCGATATAACGTGTCTTGCAGACACGAGATATATCGCGATTGGAGCGTGACATGGCCACGGAGTCCTGGGTCGTCGCCGGCCCGCAGATCATCGAGATCGAGCAGCTGCGCTCGCTGCGGGTGCAGCTCGTCGCCGGTCGCGTCGACGTCGTCGCGCGCGACGAGCCCGGTGCGCGCATCGAGGTGCACGACGTGCGGGGCAAGCCGCTCGAGATCAGCCTCGTGGACGGCGAGCTGCGCGTCGGCTACACGTCGACGCTGAGCAGCTGGGAGAGCTTCATCGACCGGTTCGTGACGTTCCGCGGCCGGGACCGCGCCGACGTGCACGTCGCCGTGCCGCGGTCGATCGCCGTCAAGCTCGGCACCGTCTCCGCAGAGGGGCTGCTCGCCGGCGTGCAGGAGGACGCGTCGGTGTCGACCGTCTCCGGCGGGCTCGTGGTCGACGGCACGCACGGCCGGCTCAGCGCCAACACGGTGTCGGGCGAGATCGCGGTGCGTGGGCACGACGGCGACCTGCGGCTCAACACGGTGTCGGGCGACATCGCCGCGTCGGGCCCGCTGGCGGTCGTCCAGGCGAACTCCGTCTCGGGTGCGCTCACGTTCGACGTCACGTCCGGCACCTCGTCGGTCACCGCGCAGACCGTGTCGGGCGACGTGACGGTCCGCCTGCCGCAGGGCAAGGGGGTCCAGGTCAAGGCCGGGTCGCTGTCGGGGCGGATCGTCGTCGACGGGCAGGAGTACAAGGGCGGCAAGCCCGGCAAGCGGCACGTCGACCTGCGCACCGGCGACGGCGCCTGCTTCCTGTCGGCGTCCACCGTGTCCGGGCACGTCACGGTGCTGCGCGGCGAGGGCTCGCGGGTCGCGTGATGATGGCGCCCGTCTTCGCGCACGGCCAGCTGCGCCTCTACCTCCTCTCGCTCCTCGAGACGGGTCCGAAGCACGGCTACGAGCTGATGACCGCGCTCACCGACCGGTTCGGCGGCACGTACCGGCCGAGCGCCGGCACGATCTACCCGCGCCTCGCGCGGCTCGAGGAGGAGGGGCTCGTCGAGCGGGTCGACACGGACCGCAAGAACGTCTACGCGCTCACGGCCGCGGGCCGCGCCGAGCTGGAGGGCCGGCGCGCCGAGCTCGGTCAGCTCGAGGAGGGCATCGCCGAGACGGTGCGCGAGCGCGCGGCGGAGGTCCGTGACGACGTCCGGGGCTCGATGCGCGGCCTGCGGGCCGACCTCGCCGCCGCGGCCCAGCAGGCGCGCGCGTTCGCCGTGCCGCACGCCACGACCGCCGCTGACGACCCGCGCCTCGAGTCGCACGTCCGGTTCATGGACGCCGAGGCGATGCTCGCCCGGTTCCGTGACGAGATCCGGGCCGACCTGCGCCGCGCCGACGCGCACGCCAAGGTCGAGCAGCTCACGGTCGACACCCTGCGGACCGTGCTGGACACCGCGCTCGCCGCGGTCCGGGCCACCCTGCGCTGATGTTGTTCTGGCGGCCGGTGCTCGGCTCAGGCGCCGTCGTCGGGAAGGCCCAGCCACGCGTGCCAGCCGGTGTGCAGCACGAGCCAGGCCATGAGCCCGTAGCCGGCCTGCCGCGGCAGCAGCCCGTCACCGGACGCGAGGTCGGAGAGCCACTGGTCGTGCGTGGCGAGCGGCGTGAACGTGTCGACGTACGGCACGCGGCGGCGCGTCGCGACGTCGGCGTAGGCGGCTGACAGCTCCGCGAGCTTGTCGCCGTCGGCCACCGCGCCGGGCGGGGGACCGACGACGAAGGCGGGGATCCGGCGCTGCTCGGCGACGTCGAGCACGTTCGCGAGGTTGAGCCGGCTGCGCGCGAGGGACAGGCCCGCCGCGACGTCGGCGCGTCCGAGCCCGACGACGAGCCGGTTGTCGGCGTCGGGCGACAGGCGCCGGTCGACCTCGGCCTCCCACCGGGCGCCGAGCCCGGTGCTCGTCTCGCCGGGCACCGCGAGCGTCAGCGCGGTGACGGGCTCCGACGCGGGCGTGCGCGCGACGACGCGTCCGACCCAGCCGAGCCCCTTGGGGTCGCCGACGCCGGCGACCAGCTCGTCGCCGACCACCGCGAGCCGCAGCGGCAGCTCACCCACACAGATCACCCTCCCCGGATCGTCGGCGTCCAGTCTCGCCGCTTCGCGCGTCGGGCGGCGTCAGCCGCGCCGGGCGCCGGGCAGACCGCGGGCCCGCACCCCGACAGGATGCGGGCCCGCGGCGGAGGTCCGTCAGCGCGCGAACGCCTGCTCGATCAGCGTCGCCTGCTGCACCGCGTGCTTCTTGGCGGTGCCCGTCGCCGGCGACGCCGACTCGGGGCGCGACACCACGCGCAGCGGGCGGTTGACCAGCTGCGGCAGGTGCAGCGTCAGGAACGACCACGGGCCCTGGTTCTGCGGCTCGTCCTGCACCCACACGAGCTCGGCGCCGTCGAACGGCGCGAGCTCGCGGCGCAGCGACTCGCCGTCGAGCGGGTAGAGCTGCTCGAGCCGCACGATCGCGGTCGACTGGTCGCCCGACTTCACGCGGTGCGCGAGCAGGTCCCAGTAGACCTTGCCCGAGCAGAGCAGCACGCGGTCGACCTGCCCGGCCTTGGCCGCCGCGAGGTCGTCGCCGATCACCGTCCGGAACGTGCCCGTGGTGAAGTCCTCGACGGCGGACGACGCAGCCTTGAGGCGCAGCATCGACTTCGGCGTGAAGACGATCAGCGGCTTGCGCGGACGCTGGTACGCCTGGCGGCGCAGCAGGTGGAAGTGCGACGCGGGCGTCGACGGCTGCGCGATGTACAGGTTGTCCTGCGCCGCGAGCTGCAGGAAGCGCTCGATGCGCGCCGAGCTGTGGTCCGGCCCCTGGCCCTCGTAGCCGTGGGGGAGCAGCATGACGACCGACGAGCGCTGGCCCCACTTCTGCTCGGCCGACGAGACGAACTCGTCGATCACGGTCTGCGCGCCGTTGACGAAGTCGCCGAACTGCGCCTCCCACAGCACGAGCGCGTCCGGCCGCTCGACCGAGTAGCCGTACTCGAAGCCGAGCGCGGCGTACTCCGACAGGGACGAGTCGTAGACCCAGAACTTGGCCTGGTCGCTCGACAGGTAGAGCAGCGGCGTCCACTCGGCGCCCGTCTCGCGGTCGTGCAGCACCGCGTGGCGCTGGACGAACGTGCCGCGGCGCGAGTCCTGGCCCGCGAGGCGGACTGGCGTGCCCTCGGCGAGCAGCGAGCCGAACGCGAGCAGCTCGCCGAAGCCCCAGTCGATGCCGCCCTCGCGCGACATCTGCTCGCGCTTCTCGAGCAGCTGCGCGAGCTTCGGGTGGACCGTGAAGCCGGCCGGCGGGCGGACGTGCGCCTGCCCGATGCGCGCGAGCACGGAGGCATCGACCGCCGTCTTCCAGCCGACCATCACGCCGGCGTCCTCGAGCTGCGACTCCGGGCGCTCCAGGCCCGCGACGGCCTCGGCCGACGGCGGCGGCGGCGTCCAGCCGTCCTCGCGCGTCTCGGCGAACACGCGCTCGAGCTGCGACTGGTAGTCGCGCAGCGCCTGCTCCGCGTCCTCCATCGACAGGTCGCCGCGCGCCACGAGCGTCTCGGTGTAGAGCTTGCGGACCGAGCGCTTGGCCTCGATGAGGTTGTACATGAGCGGCTGCGTCATCGACGGGTCGTCGCCCTCGTTGTGGCCGCGGCGGCGGTAGCAGAGCAGATCGATGACGACGTCACGGTCGAACTGCTCGCGGTACTCGAACGCGAGCTCGGCGACGCGGACGACGGCCTCGGGGTCGTCGCCGTTCACGTGGAACACCGGCACCTGCAGGCCCTTGACCACGTCGGTCGCGTACTGCGACGAGCGCGACGACGACGGGCCGGTCGTGAACCCGACCTGGTTGTTGATGATCACGTGGATCGTGCCGCCGGTGCGGTACCCGCGCAGCTGCGCGAGGTTGAGCGTCTCGAACACGACGCCCTGGCCCGCGAACGCCGCGTCGCCGTGCACCAGGATCGGCAGCACCGAGAAGCCGTCGCCGCCGAGGTCGATGCGGTCCTGCTTGGCGCGCACGACGCCCTCGAGCACCGGGTCGACCGCCTCGAGGTGCGACGGGTTCGCCGCGAGGTACACCTTCGTGGTCGCGCCCGACTCGGCCGTGAACACGCCCTCGGTGCCGAGGTGGTACTTCACGTCGCCCGAGCCCTGCACCGACTTCGGGTCGGTGTTGCCCTCGAACTCGCTGAAGATCTGGGCGTACGACTTGCCGGCGATGTTCGCGAGCACGTTGAGCCGCCCGCGGTGCGCCATCCCGATGCCGACCTCGTCGAGCCCGTTGTCCGCGGCCCGCGACAGGATCGCGTCGAGCAGCGGGATCACGGACTCGCCGCCCTCGAGCGAGAACCGCTTCTGGCCGACGTACTTGGTCTGCAGGAACGTCTCGAACGCCTCGGCGGCGTTGAGGCGGCGCAGGATCCGCAGCTGGTCCTCGCGCGGCGTGCGGGCGTACCCGGCCTCGAGCCGCTCCTGGAGCCAGCGCCGCTGCCGCGGGTCCTGCAGGTGCATGTACTCGACGCCGATCGTGCGGCAGTACGAGTCGCGCAGCAGGCCGAGCACGTCACGCAGCGTCGCGCGCGTCTTGCCCGTGAACCCGCCCGTGGGGAACGTGCGGTCGAGGTCCCACAGCGTCAGGCCGTGGTTCTGGATGTCGAGGTCCGGGTGCTTGCGCTGGCGGTAGGCGAGCGGGTCGGTGTCCGCCATCAGGTGCCCGCGCGAGCGGTAGGCGTGGATCAGCTCCGCGATGAGCGCGGGCTTGAGCGCCTCCGCGTCGAGGTCCGTCGAGACGTCGCGCACCCACCGGACCGGCTCGTACGGCACGCGCAGCGCCGCGAACACGCGGTCGTAGAAGCCGTCCTCGCCGAGCAGCTTGCGGGCCAGGATGCGCAGGAAGTCGCCCGACTGCGCGCCCTGGATGATCCGGTGGTCGTAGGTGCTCGTCAGCGTGAGCACCTTGGACACGCCCATCCGGTTCAGCTGCTCCTCGGACGTGCCCGCGAACTCGGCCGGGTAGTCCATGGCGCCGACGCCGACGATCGTGCCCTGGCCCGCCATGAGGCGCGGCACCGAGTGGACCGTGCCGATGGTGCCGGGGTTCGTCAGCGAGATCGTCGTGCCGGCGAAGTCGTCGACGCCGAGCTTGCCCCCCCGCGCGCGGCGCACGACGTCCTCGTACGCGTTCCAGAACTGCGCGAAGTCGAGCGTCTCGGCCTGCTTGATGCTCGGCACGAGGAGCTGGCGCGTCCCGTCCGGCTTGGCGAGGTCGATCGCGATGCCGAGGCCCACGTGCGCGGGCTGCAGCACGCCCGGCTTGCCGTCGACGAGCGTGTACGACGCGTTCATCGCGGGCATGTCGGCGAGCGCCTCGACGAGCGCGAACCCGATGAGGTGCGTGAACGACACCTTGCCGCCGCGGCCGCGGGACAGGTGGTTGTTGATGACGATGCGGTTGTCCACCATGAGCTTGGCCGGCACCGCGCGCACCGACGTCGCCGTCGGGACCTCGAGCGACGCCTCCATGTTGGTGACGACGCGCGCGGCGGGGCCGCGGAGCTTCTCGACGTTGTCCGCCGCCGCCTCCTGCGCCGCGGGCCGCGCGGCCGAGAGCTGGGCGGCCTCCGCGTACGGGGCGGTGGCGGGCTGGGCGGTCGCGATGGGGGAGGTCACGGGTGCTGGCTCCGCGGGCTTCGGGCTGGTGGCGGGCTGGGTCGCTGCGGGGGCCGGAGCTGCCGGCGGGGTGGGGGCAGCCGGTGTGGCGGGCGGCGTGGTGACCGCACCCGGCGGCGTCGCGCCGTTCGCCCGGCGGTCGGCGGCTCCGTTGCCGCCCGCCCGGTCGGGCTTGTAACCCTCGAAGAAGTCCCACCACGCGGGGTCGACCGCGTTCTTGTCCTTGAGGTACTGGTCGTACAGCTCGTCCACGAGCCATTCGTTCGCGCCGAAATCGGCACGCGAGTGCTCTGGCTCCGCCTTCTGGGTCACGCGAGGTTCGCCCACTTCCGCTGCGGCCGCCAGCCGCGTCGTTGCTGGATCTGTTGACACCAAGATTACGGCCCC
>Ga0164242_10003776_pt1 | contig 17162 bp, 13 predicted proteins | sample OricomgcompostMG_FD_108783 | JGI IMG/M metagenome (GOLD analysis project Ga0164242, IMG submission 108783) | Miracle-Growth compost microbial communities from Emeryville, California, USA - Original compost - Miracle growth compost (MG) ...
CTGCAGCTCGTTGAGCTTGGAGACGAGGTCTTCCTTACCGCTGGTGAGACGGCCGGCAGCGCTCGTCATGTCGCCGTAGGTGACGTTCATGTTCGCCATGGGATTCTCCTTGGTCTTCCGGCCGACCCGGTTGGGTCAACCTCGTTGAATCGACGCTATCGCAGGCTCCGAAGGGCAGGGAATGGGGAGTGGTACCCATGCCCCGAACTAGCGAGACTGCGTGCCGTGGTCCGGCCGGCCGGCACCGGGATGCTCGGGCTGCGGATGCGTAGGGCCGTCATGGACGGCGCCTGCGTCATTGCGTTGCTGGGCCAGTGTCTGCACGTAGCCGGATGCGCGGCGGTCGAGGTCTCGCTCCCGCGCTCTCTCACGCTTCCTGGCCTGATTCCTGCTGCCGGGCACCGGTCCGCCGCCGGCGATAGCGGCACGGGTCCTCCGGGTGGATCTAGCCATTGCGGCGGCCGCGAGGATGAGCAGGGCACCGACCACGACGGCTACTATCGGCCATGCCCAGTTCTGGGACGCGGACGGGAACTCGGCGTTCGAAGGGTTCGTGGTGTCGTAGAGCACCTGCACCTCCGCGCCCTTGGACGGGGCCGTACAGATGAGTTTGTTGCTCAGCGTCGCGGTGGCCTTGCTGCCGCCTGCGTCGAATGCAACCACCGGCTCATACGCCGGCCCGCCGCATCCGCCCTTCCCGCCGGAGGGATGGGTGCGGTAGCCCACGACGACGGCCGACGCGGTCGACGAGTGCGACGCCAGAACGATCTGGCCGACCAGGGGAATCAGCCCGCCGACGAAGAACACCGCGCCCAGTGCCAGCACGACTGCCGTGGAGATGTAGCCAGGCCCGGCCTTCTTCTTGCGCTGCTGTGCCGTCTTCTTCTGAGTCACGAGTCGTCGCTCGCGTCTTCATCCCATCGCATCGACTCGACCATAACGCGGAACAACTGGAGCAGGAGCTCGCGATCTCCGGGAATGGTCGTCGAGAAGGTCAGCAGCGCAACCCGCTGGGATCCCGGAACAGCCACCCAGTAGTCCACGACGAAGGTTTCGTACTCGCCGACGTCACCGTCGGCAGGATGCACGATGGTCCTGCTTCTTCGCCAGGTCTGCGTGCCACCGAGCACCGCCTCTTCCTGGTCGGAGTACTCCGCGGCATCGGGCAGCGCCTCGAGCGCCTCCCGCACCAGTGCTATTACCGTCTGAGGCTTGGATGGCGTCGATCCGAGGACGTCGATGTCAGGCCAGAAGAGGGCGAGCGACATCGGCAACGTGGTGCCGGGAACGATCTCCAGCGCCAGGAACACCTGCTCTGCGCCGCCGGCTCGTGCCGTTTCGGCGAGTTCGGTCAACTGCTTGCGCAGGTCGCCACGCAGGCGGGCGAACGCATCCATGCGATTCGTCACCTTGTTCGCCAGGGCGTGGATCGCGCGAGTCGCGGCTTCCTCATCACCCACCGGGATCTTCCACCAGCTGCCCGGAAGCACGATCTGAACGCCCGGAGACTTCGCCGGCCCGCTCATACCACTCCCCTGGCGGTCTCGAACTCGAATGTCTCGACCACCGTGTCGCCGTAGCCGACGATGTCGTCAAAGATCGAAAGGTCATCGGTCGTGATCGTCACGAGCATGAACGTGGCGAGGCCGGGAGCGGTGACGGCGGCGCGGTAGGTTTCCGTCAGTATCCGCTCTCCGCTCTCCCCCTCTGCACTCTGGAGGATCTCGTGCCCTGATACGGCGCGACGACCTGCGATCTCCTTCTTCTCGAAGTCGCGCAGCCAGACATCGAGGCCCTCACCGGGATCCGCCTGCGTCCAGGCCGTGAGGAACTGATCGAGATCCACTCCGCGTGCTTTGACAGGCTCGATGGTCATCACCGCCGAAATGTCGCCGAGTGCGCGGTCACCGACTCCACCCCAAGTGTGTCGATCGGGATGCTCGTCCCTCGCGACCTGCTGCACGAGTCGTTCTGCCGCATGTCCGAGGATTGCCCTGGCCTCCGGTGTGTCTACCAGGCGGTCGAGTTCCGCCGAGAGCTCGACGAGCTTGTCGGGCGTTCTGGGCGCCTCGAACCACTGCGCCTGGATCAGACAGGTGTACTGCAGCGCCACGGAACTCCTCTCAGACGTCACTTGAGCGTAGCCGTACCCGTCACGGCGTGCGCCAGCGCCTGCGGAGCATCCACGGTCAGGCTCCTGCCCGCATCGACGATGTTGAGCGGGTTGAGGCCGCCGAGTGTCGACGGCGCCGAGCCCGGCACGACCTGGATGTTCGGAATGAGCGGCTGGATCTCGAGGGCGCTGTGCGTCTCGAAGTAGTCGTGACCTGGCATGTTGTTGCCATTCCAGAAATTGTCGACAGCCGTGCCCGCGTTGTTGGTCGCCGAGGTGATGAGCGTGTTGGATACCGCCGTCGTCACCTTCTGCGCCGCCCCACCCGTCGCATCCCTGATTGCCTCGGTCATGCCGTGCCGGTACTGGGAGATGGCGTTCTCCCCGGCCCGGTCGAGCGACGTGCCGTGTTCGAGGCTTCCGTGGAATGCGGCCGCCGCATAGTCCGCCGCTCGGTTGGCACCGAGAAAGCCCAGATACTTCGATCCCGCCTTCTCGCCGAGTGCGGCCCCACCCTTGCCGACGAACTTCGCGAACTTGTCCAGGGGTCCGTTGAGCTTGTCGGCGACGTCGATCACCGCGCCGAGCTTGCCGGTCGTCAGCTTCTCGGCGACGCCCGTCAACTTGCCGGCCTTGGTGAGCGCTGCGGCATCGCCCTTGATCGGCAGCGCCGAGACCACCAGCGTGATGCCCGTGTTGAGGAGGTCTCCCAGCGATCGATCGCCCAGCCCGACGAGCGCCAGCGTGGTGAGGAACGAAACGGCGGCGGCGGCGAGCACGATGATGTCCACGGCCGCGGCGATCGGGGCGAGCACAGGGATGAACACCGCGAGGATGTTCAGCGCCATGGAGATGTAGCCGCCGATGTCCACGATGGCAGCGGCCACCCTCTGGATCACGTCGAGAACGGGAGCGAGGTACTTCTTCGCCCAGGCGACGGCATCGTTCCACGCGCTCTCCAGCGCATGCCCGAGCTTGTCCCAGAAGCCGTCGTTCAACCCGCTGTCGCTGATCGCCTTCTTGATCTGCGAGATCGCCGTCTTCGCGGCCTCGTCGATTTCGGCGATGGCGGCGTTGTACTCGTTCAGGGCATCCGAGACGGCGCCGTTCGCGTCGCTGAGGGCCTGATTCGCTCTGCTGCCCTCCGGGGTCTGCGCGAACGGCTTGGCCGGCTCGGCACCCGGTGGCGGCGTGGGTGCGCTCGCCTGGTCCTGCTTGTACTGCTCCTGCTGCTGGTGAAGATGCGACTGGGCCGAGTTCACCTGCTGCTGTGCGCTGTTGTATGCGGCGATCGCGCGCAACGCGCGCTGCTGCGCGCTCTCCAGCTTGGGCGCGTAGTCCTGCAGCGCCCGCGCGGTGCCTGCATAGCGAACCTGCGCCTTGGTGATGTTGTCGGCGACATCGCTCGCGTTGCCACGGACCGAGTCGATCGCGAGGCTGACCGTGTCGTCGCGGTCTGCCAGCTTGCGCAGATGATCGATTGCCTGCTGGATCTGCTCCGCCGCCGATGCGAGGCCGTCCGCCTTCGACTTCAGCGCGGTGGGGTCACCGGGCAGCGGCGCCAGTTCACTCGCCGCCATGGCCCCTGCCTTCCTTCTGCGGGGCCGCCGGCTGGTCGAACGCCTTCGACAGGTCCGCATCCGCCTGGGTGAAGCCGGAGTTGATGACGGCGACGTGGTCGTGGATGCCGGTGGTTCCGTCGATCATCTTGCCGCGGTGCACCGACCAGTCGCTCGCGAAGTCGTGCACATGCCCCGACAGGCCATCGTGCCCCACGAGGCCGCCGATCTCGCTCGAGAACTTGGTGGAGTCCCGAAGCTGGTCGACGATCGACTTCAGTCCGGACTGCAGCTCGTCGAGGATGCCGTCGGTGATCTTCAGATCGCTCACATCAACTCCTCTTCCTCTGTGGCGGTTCCGGAACCTGTGTCACCGGAAGCGCATGGGAATCGTATCGGCCACGCAAACGACGGAGCCATGGGGAGCACTCCCCATCGCCTCTACTGAGGCAGCGGCAGCTGCACGCGATCGAAGGTGCCTTTGGCGATGAACATGCCGCGTCCTGGCGGGAACTCGCTGCGCGCGAAGCGCGGCAGCGGAGTCTTCAGCAGCAGGTCTCCTTCCATGCTCTCCGGCTGGAGCAGGAGACCGCGTCGTCCGTTCTTGACCTCGGCCAGGAGCCCCCAGCTGGAACCCCAGCTGCTGGTCTCGCCCTCGGCGAGCAGGAAGTGGTCGCTGCGCCGCACCGCCTTGATCAGCTCGACGAGCGGGGCATCCGCCGCGGACTGCAGGAAGTCGCCGATCGACTCGACGAAGACGGCATGGCGTTCCACGGCCGCCGGATCGGTGACAGCGGCAAGGAGGTCTTTGGCGATGCCTGCCACTTCTTCGACCGTCGTCGCGGTCTCGGTCCACGGGTAAGCCCGGACGAGAGGCGAACGCGCATTCCCTAGGTAATAGAGCTGGAACGCCGGGTCGAACCGCCGAAGGGATTCAGCGACAGCGAGGAACGCCGAGGTCTTGCCGCTGGCCGGAGGACCGGCCAGCACCATGGTGCCCGTCGGCTGGAACCCGATCGGCTGAAGATCGGTCTCGCCGATGCCGAGCACGGGAAGATCGCCGACCCGGTCGGGAAGGGAAGCCTGCCGGTATTCGGTCGGCATAGCGCCGATCGCCGGCGCCGGCTTCACGCCCGCGCGCTCCATGGCCTCCGCGAGCTTTCCCACCCTCACCGACTGCTCCGAGACGCTCGGCGTGCCGCCGAGGACGGCGATCTGCGTCTCCTTGCCGTCCACGACCGCGCGGCCGGGGGGCGAGGATGCCGAAAGAACGTCGCCCGGGGCATCCAGCAGCGAGTAGCTGTCGTCGGCGAGCCTGAGCACGACCTTGCGCTGCACGCTCGAGCCGACCGACCCAGGAACGGCCCCCGCGCGGTCTGCCGTGAACGCGACGTGCATTCCGAGCTGCCGCCCGTCGGTGAGCACGTCACGGAACACCTCGTACCACTGCGCCCGGTTCGCATGAACCTCGAAGTCCTCCCGGAAGCTCGGGAAGCCGTCGAGCAGGAGCAGAATGCGCGGCTCATCCGGTCGTGCGGCCAACTGCCGGTACTCCGTGATGTTCGACGCATTCGCTGCCGCGAAGCGCGGGGCTCGCTCGTCCAGCTGCGCCCGCAGCATGCGGAACAGGCGCACGACGCGCTCGACGTCGTCTCCTCTGATCACGGCGCCGACGTGCGGAAGCTGCTGCAGCATCCTCAGGCTGCCCGCGCCGAAGTCGAGCGCGTACACCTGCACGGGCCCCCCGCGCGGCGTGATGGCGGCCGAACACGCCAGGGTGCGCAGCACCGTGGACTTGCCCGAGCCACCCGTTCCGTAGATCGCGATGTTGCCGTCCACGTCGGGCTCGAAGTACACCGGCACCTGCTCCTGGCGCTCAGGCACGTCGGCGACGCCGAGCAGCAGCTCCGCATCCGTCCGCTGCCGCAGAACGCTGAGGTCGTACGCCGGAGCCAGCTCGTCGAGCCAGGGACGACGCGGGTGCGGGATGCGGGCGACCTCCCGCGCACCCACCATCGTCGCCACCAGTCGCTGCTGGTCCGTCGGGCCGGGGTCGCGCCTGAGGTCGACATCCGCATCCCGGCCGCCCGGCTCCTCCCAGCGGATCTCGCCGCCGAACCGGAGTTCCGCGACCTCGATGCCCGCACGCTCCGGCTCACGACTCGTCCAGCCGCCCGCATAGGCGGACTGGAACATCGTCAGCCGGCCGGGTCCGGTCTTCGCGACACCGCGCCCCGGGATGCCAGGGTCGAAGTGTGCGGCCTCCTTGGTGCCCACGACGTCGTCCGAATCCGACTCGTCGGCCATGCGGAGTGCGACACGCAGGTTGGTGTTCGCACGGAGGTTGTCCTTGATGACGCCGGCGGGTCGCTGGGTCGCCATGATTAGGTGGATGCCCAGCGATCGTCCCCGCTGCGCGATGTCGACGACGCCGTCGACGAATTCGGGCACCTCGCCGACGAGCGCCGCGAACTCGTCGATCACGAGCACGAGCGCGGGAGGGCTGTCCGGATCTCCGCGTTTCTCCAGTTCGAGCAGATCCTTGGCCTTCTTGCGGTTCAGCAGGTGCTCGCGGTAGCGCAGCTCGGCGCGCAGGCTGGTGAGCGCGCGGCGCACCAGGTGTGGGCTCAGGTCGGTCACGAGCCCGACGCAGTGCGGCAGGTTGACGCAGTCCGCGAACGCGGAACCGCCCTTGTAGTCGACGAACAGGAAGGTCACGCGGTCGGGACTGTACTCGGCAGCCATCCCGAGCACCCAGGCCTGCAGGAACTCCGATTTGCCGGCACCGGTTGTGCCGCCGACGAGAGCGTGCGGCCCCTGCGTGCGAAGGTCGAGGTGCATCGGATCGACGCCTCCGGAGCCGACCGTCGCCCGAAGGGTGCCGGCACGACGAGGCGTCGGCGCCTCCCCACTGCGATCGTGGATGGAGTTGTTCTGCCGCCAGCGGTCGACGACGGCATCGCTCGACTCGGCGAGCTCGTGCCCGAGCAGCGCGACCATCGAGATGCTGCGCGGCAGGTCGGAGGAGTCGGCGAGGAGCGCTCCAGCATCGACCACCGCGGCCATGCGACGCGCGAACTCGAGGGCGCGCGCCCCGTCGACGGACTCGGTGGCGACATCCTCGATGATCTCCCCGAGTCGCACGAAGCCCACGCGGCCGCGACCACGCTGGTCGCCGAGCTCCAGATAGGTGCGGCAGACGGCGGGGAGGGACCGCACGTCGCCGGCGATCCAGATGGGGTACACACCGGCATCCGCGGCTCGCTCTGCCAGTTGCACGAGTCGAGCCCTGTCCACGTCGGCGTCGTCGGAGATGAGCACGACCATGGCGGGGATGGGAGACGGCGTGCCGTCTGCACCGCCATCCTTGCCGACACCCGCCCCGCGCTCGAGCGCAGCGGAGTCGCTCTGCATGGCCCCGCGTCGCTGCTTCGCCCGGTTCTCGGCCAGCCGCGCGTCGACGAGACCCTCGAGGGCGGACAGCAGGTTCGAACCACTGGCCGCGCTGTCCGCAAGGTGCACCGTCTCGATCGGCGACTGTGGTGACGAGGTGTGCGGCATCCACTTGAGCCACTCGAGCTCGCGCGACCAGCGCGGCGAGACGATGGCCGCCACCGCCAGCTCTGCGGGTGAATGCAAGGCGGTCAGCTGGACGAGTATCGAGTTGAGGTTGCCCGTCGCCTGCTCGGGCGACCCCGTCACGCCGAGCGCGCCCGAGTCATAGAGGTTGTCGATGATCGGCACGTCGTCGACATGCCTATGCTTCGCGAGAACCTCGTCGAGACGCTCCTGATACGGCTTCAGGATCTCGCCGCGGCCGGCCGTCCGCACCGCGTTTCGGCTCAGCATGCGTCCTACTCCGAGCCGCACGTTGAGAAACGACCAGTGCTCGGGACGCCTGGTCCACAGCAGCGGACCTCGCACCACCGCCTGCGAGAAGCAGTCTTCGGTCGAGGGCGACTCTTCGGTGCGAGTGCGATGCTCCGTCACGCGTTCTGCCTCGAGCTGCTCGGTGAGAGTGGCAAGGCGCTCGTCGAATTCCCCTATGGACTTCTTCAGGCGTCGCTTCTCACGCGACTTGGCCGTCACGGCGTTCCCGACCATCATGAGCGGCGACATCGCCACGAACAGCAACGAGGTGGGCTGCTTCGAGATCGCGAACATCACGCCACCCATGAGGAGCGGCGCGATCATCGCCAGCAGCGGGAACGGCTGCGGCTCCTTGCGTGCGGGAACGTCGGGGGCGGCGAACTCCTCACCCGCATAGCGTGCTTCGACCTTGGGTGAACGGTTGAAGAAGACCGGGCCGGCCTTGGGGACGACGCCCGCGAGCGCCTGCCGGTCCGTGATCGTCAGCACCACCTCGGAGTCGCCGATGAGCAGCGTCTCCTCGCGGGTCACGCGCAGTCGCGGCACGATTCCGCCGTCCACCACGATTCCGTTGGCGCTGCCGAGGTCGATCACCTCGACGGCGTCGGATGCCTCGAAACGCACGTGCCGTTTCGACACGAGGTCGTCGTGGAGCACGATGTCGCAGTCGGGATCGCGCCCCAGCACCGTCGTTCCGAGCGCGATGGGGAACTCGCTGCCGGCATCCGGGCCCTTGACGACCCGCAGCGTCGCCACCTGGGCCCCGCGTCCCAGGCCTCTCGGCGAGTAGTGCGTGCCCGCTTCGGCGAGCTGCACCACGGCGCCGCTCGCGATCCAGGCTTCACCGACCGGCGCTTCCGGCGGCAGCAGCACCCACTCGGTCTGGCCAGGCAACGCTGCGTGCAGTGTGAGGGATCCGTGTGCTTGCGGATCGCCGCCGGCCGCCGGGTCGAGGCGCGCGATGGCCGCGGCGACCTCGGAGATGCTGGCGGCGGCATCCGTGGTGACGACGATGTCGGCCGGCTGGCCGGAAGGCCGATTGAGCGTCAGCTTGAGGCGCATGGCTGGGTCTCCAGGGGAACCGGGGCGGTGCCCGCGAGGTCGGGACCGGTGTCGCAGAAGACGTCCACCGCGACCCGTCCACCCTACCGGGGACCCACGCCGACCAGACAGCGCGGTACACGTTCCTCCATGGCCGGCTCGGCGCGCGTCCGTCTCATGCACGCTGGGACGCCCTGGTCGGCCCTCCCGCTCCGGCACCGCGTACTCGCGGCCGTGGCCCCGCGTACCCCTCCTCCCCACTCGACCTTCGGCTGTCCCTTCACGTCGGGTGCAGTGCGCAAACGCGACGCCAAGGGACAGCCGAAGAGGGCGGGGGCCTGCGCGGCACCCGCGCTGCACGCCACCATCCCGCAGCGTCCCGCTGTCCCTTCGCGTCGGGTGCACCGCGCGAATACGACAACACCGGACAGCCGAGTGCGGTCCGCGGCCTGTGCCTAGGCGGCTCGGCGGGCGCGGACCGCGGCGACCCGGCGCACCAGTTCGGCGGGTCTCTCGAAGAGGAGCCGCCGATCCACACGGATGACGTACCACCCGAGCGCGGCGAGAGCTTCGAGCCTGTCGATATCCCGCGCCCACTGCCGGGCATCGGTGCGGTGCTGGCCGCCGTCGTACTCGATGGCGACTCGCAGCTGCGGATACGCGAGATCGACGCAGGCCACGAAGGATCCGTGCTCGTCGAAGACGTCGTAGTCGAGGATTGGCTCCGGCAACCCGCCGTCGACGATCGTCAGCCGCGTCCACGTCTCGGGGCGGGACGCCGCGCCCGTCCGCACCCGGGGCAGCACCGCGCGCAACGCACCAATCCCGGCTCGGCGCCCCGCGCCGACGTGGGCCGCGAGGTCGTCGATCGTGGCGAGCGGTTCTTCCCGCTCTCCGGCCGGTAGGGCGAACCCGCCGGGCATGCGCGGCACGTGCACGATGGCATCCGCCACAGCCACGAGGTCATACGGATGTCTCAGGACCGTGGCGAGACCCGCCCACGTGGACGCCGGGCTCGAAACACGCAACCCCGTTTCCGGATGCCTTCGCACGGTCACGAGCCGTGGTCGAGCCTGATGCGCGGCGACGGCGGCCCGCTTGGAGGCGCGATGCGGTGCCATGACGCTCACGTGGACGCGTGTGTCGCGAATGGCGGCGTAAGGCAACGGAAGCCCCCAGATGATCGCGGCGGTGACGTGACTGAAGAACTCGTGCTCCGTCATGCATTGGGCATACGCTCTGGCGTCCGCAAGGATGCGCGCCTCCGCGATGCGCGGCGCGGTGGATGCCGGCGGCCTCCCCGCGGAGCCGCTCCTGTGCGAACCGCCGGTGTCCGAGCCGCCTGCGATGGAGCCGGCCGCGGTGGTTCGGCCGGTGCCGGAGGTCGCCGTGTTGGGGCGCGTCGTGTCGGCACCCCCGGGGTTGGGACTCACGGCGACGGACCTCCCGCCGTTGGGGCTCGTGTTGGTGGAGCGACCGTCGTTCTCGGAATCCGTGCGGCCCTCGCCGGTGATACGACGCCGCACCCCTCGGAACGGGATCTCGAGATCGGAGGCGCGCATCCGCCCAGCAGTGACGCCGGATGCCGTCGCGTCGGCGACGGAGAACGACTCACCTAGACGGGGCGGAAGCGGGCGTGGACGCATGAGGGACAGCGTGACGTGGTTTGGGATGTCGCGTCGGCCGTTATCCACCGCTCGGGTGAGGCCCCAGGCTGGGCGCCGTGACTGGCTGACCGGATCGTCCGGTGTTCCGCGGTCCGGTCACGTGGGGTGCGACATTCGTAGGCGACCCAACTGGACAGGCGAGCGCCGCGAGTGTGCGGTCCACGCGGCACAGGTTCGGCTGTCCCTTCACATGGGGTGCGGTGCGCAAACGCGACGCCAAGGGACAGCCGAACATCGGGAGCTTCGCGGGTACGCACTCCGCTGTCGCTTCGTGTCGGGTGCTGCATTGGCATTCCACACGAAGCGACAGCGGAGCTTGAGCCCTAAAGGCTGCGCTGGTATCCGCGCAGCGCGCGAACCGACCAGACGAAGGTGAGCACGGCCAGCAGGACGAGGCCGCCGACGTGCCAGCCGGCCGAGCTGTCGACGGTTCCGGCGAGCGTGTTGCGCGCCAGGTCGACGGCCCAGGTCATCGGGTTGTAGGTGGACACGTTCTGCACCCAGTCCGGCATGAGGGATGCCGACATCATCGTGGTGGACAGGAACGTCACGGGCAGCACCACGATCTGCGAGATGCCGATGAGTGCGACCTGGTTGCGGGCCGTAAGCGCGGCGGCCGTGGACAGCGAGCAGAAGATCGTGCCGAGCAGCAGCGCGGCGAGCAGTGCGAGCACCATCCCCCCTGCGCCGCCGGGATAGGTCGCTCCGCCGAGCCAGCCGATGACCAGCACGACGATCGACTGCGCCAGGCAGATGATGAGCTGCTGCACGAGCTGGCCGGTGATGATGGCCGTGCGGGCGACCGGGGCGGTGAGCAGCTGGTCCATCACGCCCGACTTCATGTCGTCGATGTAGCCGCTGCCCGCCCATGCTCCGCTGTACAGCACGGTCATCATGAGCACGCCCGGCACGAGGAACGTGACGTAGTCGATGCCGCCGAATCCCGGTAGCTTGCCGAGCGAGGAGAACACCTGGCCGAACAGCAGGATCCACACGATGGGCTGCACGAGCGAGAACGCGGCGCCCCATGCCTGGCGGCGAACGTTGATCAACCAGCGGCCGGTGATCTGGGCGGTCTGAGTGAGCCATCCGGAGCGCACCCGGTGAGCGGGAACGGTCTCGACGAATGCTGCGGTCATGCTGCTTCTCCCTTCTGGGCGGGACCGGTCTGGTCCTGGTCGGATGCCGGGGCGCCGTGGGACGGCGCATCCGCTCGCTCGAACGAGCGGCCGGCGTAGTGCAGGTAGACGTCGTCGAGGCTGGGCCGGGATGCCGACACCGCCCCGAAGGCGACGCCGGCCGCTTCGAGTGCCGCGATGGTGGGCGCGACAGCGGCCGAAGCGTCGTCGGTTCGGGCGACGAGCTGCCCGCTCGTGCCCTCCGACTCGACGACGATGTCGCGCAGCCCGAACACGGATGCCGCCGCGCGCCGCACGCGCTCGACGTCGGGCTCGACGAGCGTGACCCGGAGCGTGTCGCCGTTCAGCGACGCCTTGAGCTCGTCAGGGCTCCCGCCGACGACCCTGGTTCCGTGGTCGATGATCATCACATCGTCGGCGAGGCGGTCCGCTTCCTCCAGGTAGTGCGTGGTGAGGATGACGGTGATCGCACGCTCGGCCGAGAGCCGACGGATCTCGCTCCACATCGCGGCACGCGCCTCCGGGTCGAGTCCGGTGGTCGGCTCGTCGAGGAAGAGCACGCGGGGTGCGTGCACGAGCGCAGCGGCGACATCCAGACGTCTGCGCATGCCGCCGGAGAACTTGCCGACCGGGCGGCCTGCGGTGTCGCCGAGCCCGAACTCGTCGAGCAAGGCGGATGCCCTTGCCTTGGCATCGGCAGCCGCCATGCCGCGGAGACGGCCGGCGAGCACCAGGTTCTCCGTCCCGGTGAGGAGCGGGTCGGTGCTGGCGCCCTGTGAGACGTAGCCGATGTGCTGCCGCACCTCGGCGGGGCGCTTCACGACGTCGATGCCGTCGATGCAGGCGGATCCGCCGCTCGGACGGCTCAACGTCGTGAGGATCTTCGTGGTCGTCGACTTGCCCGCCCCGTTGGGTCCGAGCATGGCGAACACGATCCCGGCCGGCACCTGGAAGGTGAGGCCACCGAGCGCGTGAACCGGGGTGCGGTGCGCGCCGCGGTAGGTCTTCGTCAGGTCGGCGACGTCGACCGCGAGGCCGGACGCGCCCTGGTTGGTGGTGTTCATGGCTTCTCCGTTCGAAGAGAGAGGGTGAGGTGAAGTGCGCTATCTGCGGTTCTTGGCCGAGTCGGAGGGGAAGAGCATGCGGGCGAGCATGAGGAAGAAGACGACGAATCCGGCGACGAGCGCGAGCCACGACCACACGAATCCGACTGTGAAGCTCAGCACCAGGAACACGGCGATCGCGACCACGAAGATCACGGCGGTGTAGATGCCGAACCTGGCGGCGGCCGCCTCGTCCTGGCTGAACCGGTCCGTGCCCTGATAGCGGCTGGCCAGCTGTCTCGCCCAGGGCTTCTTGCGGTTCGTCTGGGTGGCACCGAGGTAGCTGAACCACGCGACCGCGACGACCACGAGTGGTGCGCCGACGGCGATCAGCCACACCTGATCGAGCTCCCCGACGAACTGGCCCGCCATCGCGAGTCCGGCGACGGCGAGGAACGACGCCGAGCCGTATGACGCGGCGCGACCTGCGGGAACCGGGTAGTTCGTCGTGGTCTCCTGGTGCGCGCCGTCGCCGACGAGCACGCCGACGGGAATCGCCAGCAGCACGATCGCGGTGACGGTGGATGCCCACAGCGGCCAGGCGAGGATCCCGCACGCCGTGAGCACGGTGAGCGCCAGTCCTACCGCGGCGATGACCGCGAGCACGACGGTGCGCACGACGAAGGCCGGACGCGGACGCACCCTGTGCCGGCGCATGAGCTCGATGAGGTCCCGTGCCCGGGCAGCGGCATCCGGTTGGGAAGCGGCCTCACGCACGCCGCCCTCCAAGCCTCCGGCTCCGACCGTGCCCCTGGTCACCGGCTGCCCAGTCACCTCGGCGGCGAGCGCCTCGATGTCACCGAGCTCGGCCAGCGCGCGATCGATGGCCCCGACGGGCCCAAATCCGGATGCCTCCAGCTCGCTCACGCGGTCGGCGAGCGACGCGCGCAGCTCGTCTCTCAGGTCGCGCAGGTCGTCGGTGTCGGGCAGCGCGCGGAACGCGGCGTCGAGGCGGGCGTCGAGTTCCGAGTGGTCGTCGAGTCCCGAGCTGTCGTGGCGACTCATGAGCGGTCCCCTTTCAGGTTCAGAAGCGTGTTGATGATGGCTTGCGTGGCGATCCAGTCGTCCACGTTCCTGCGGTACACGGCGCGTCCCGCGTCGGTGATGCGGTAGTACTTGCGGCGCCCGCCCTGCGTCTCGTCTCCCCAGTACGGCTCGATCAGGCCGTCCTTGGTGAGCCGGCGGAAGCTGGCGTACAGCGTGGCCTCCTTGATCTCGTAGTCGCCGCCGGTGGCATCCCGGATGGCCTTGTGGATCTCGTAGCCGTAGCTGTCGCCGGCGCGCAGCACGCCGAGCACGATCGTGTCGGTGTGGCCGCGCAGCAGGTCGGCCGCGAATGCGGACGACGACGCCGCCTCCGACGCGTCGCCCGATGCCGGAGCGACCGTCGTCGACTCGTGAGACGGCGACGGCTCGCCCGCCCCGGCTGCGCTTTCGCGATCGGTGTTCGGTGTCATGTGCAGTACTATATCAGATCAAGTACTGCGGCTGTCAAGAATGATCGACAGCATGAATCTCGGCGGGTCTCGGCCCGGACGAGGAGCGCGGCCGGCGGATGGGGACCTCGGCCGGCGGATGGCGGCCTCGGCGCAGCAGTGCTAGTCGCGGCGCGGCAGTGCTAGTCGCGGCGCGGCAGCGCTAGCCGCGCTTCTCCCATGGCCAGCGCGGTCGGCCGCGCTCGTCGATCCTCGACGACAGCACGATCATGTCGAGCAGCACGACGATCAGCGACAGGATGCCCGCAGCGGCCGCGAACGGTCCGATCAGCTGCCCCACCACGAACGGAACGAAACGGTACGGGTCGGCGATCGCGACCACGAGACCGGCAGCCACGGCGTAGCCGAGATACGAGCCGACAGCGGTGAGAAGAGCAACTCCCACCGCGATGTCGTGTGCGTGCCGTGGCACTCTCAGCGCTCGTACCAGCAGCGCGGTGAACACGACGCCGGCGGCGACCAGGCAGGCGATCGGGCCGGCCAGCGGCCCGGCATCCGGATCGTCGAGCACGTCCCGCTCCAGCAGCACGCTGAGCACGCCGAGCGTTGCGATGAGCAGGGCAGCATAGAGCGCCGTCGCGAAGAACGCGAGGGTGGCTGCGTAACGACGAAATTCCATGATGGGTGCTGGTTGCTGCGGTGTCAGGCGGCCGCGACCATCCGCTGCCGCATCGCACGTGCGATGACTCCGATCCAAGCACCCCGGGTCATGTTCCGCTGGTTCTCGGCGCGAGCGGCGCGGGTGACGGCGGAGTCCGGCAGCTCAGGCGTCGGGCCGGCGGTCCTCCCGCGCGCTCGAATCAGGCGCCTGAGGCTGCTGGGCTCGCCGTGGGTCCCGCCGCGACGCGACGCTCGTAGTCGCGTTGCGCCTCCAGGTTGGCCGCGCGAACGCGCCGTCCGCGGGCCGCAATCCAGGCGCCGAACCACAGCGCGGCCTCGCGCGCGACCACGGCCGAGGCGATCGTCAGCGGATTCGTCCACAGCGTGCCGACGAACTGGTTCGCCTCGTTCAGGCTCATCGTCCAGGCCTGCACCGTCAGCAGCGCTCCCCCGAGGTAGCCGAAGTAGACGACGGCGCCCACGAAGAACGAGCCAACCACGTGCGCCCACCAGCCCCCGCGGTTCACGATGGCGATGAGCAGCGCGTAAGCGAGGAAGAAGACGACCACGGGAACCCAGAACCCCGCCGTCTGCAGGTAGCGCTCCCAGAGAGCGAGCGCGGTACGCGGCTCACGCAGGGCGAACAGCCCCAGTGCGACGGCGGCGAAGACGACGGCGTACGCGACGGTCGCGACGACGTCGATGAGGATGCCCATGAGCCGGTTGCCCCTGCGCTTGGGCGGCGTCGGAGCCGTGACGTACATCGGCGTCGCCGCTGCCGCCGTCGCCGCGTACGGCACCGGCTCGGGCACTCGCGCGTCGTCTGCGGCCGCGGCCTGGCGGGGGTCGCTCGCATCCTGGTCGGCTGCTGCCGACGCGACGGGCCCCGTCGCCGCCGTCTCGGGCTCATCGTCGACGGGACGACTCGGCTCGGGAGGCAGGATGATCGCCTCGTGCGGCTCGCGAGCATCCGTCTCACCGTTCCCGGCGTCGACCGCGTCGGACGTGGCCGTGTCGTCGCTGACCGCGCCGCGCTGCGTCACGGGTTCGGCGGCCTCGCGCCCGGCGTCGTGGACCTCGTGCTCGGTCGCATCTCCGGCACCCTCGTGCACCCTGGTGCCGACCGGCCGGGTGTCCGCCGGCAGATCGTCGTCGGCTCGGCCTGCACCTGCCTGGGCGTCATCGACCGGGCCGCCATCGGACGGGTCGGCCGCGTCGCCCTCCGCCATCGACTCACCCGCGTCGGTGGAGACGTTCGCCTCTGACGGCTCAGGACGCGCCTCGTCGCCCGTGAGCTCGTCGTCGGACGGACGCGACTCCTCGTTCGAACCTGCAGCCTGCGGTGTGTCGTTGCTCATGGTGCCCCCTGGACAGTCTGCGGCTTAGCCGCTCATCAGGTTCAGTCACCTGTCGCGGTGCTCGCGGCTATGCCGCTCAACAGGACAGCTTTCGCCACGGTAGCAGGGGGCCGATGGCGCTGGCGCGAGGCTCACCGTGCGGCATCCACGCCCGTGGGGGGTCGAAGCACGCGCGAATGCACAGGCGCCGGAAATGCACAGGAGCCCCGCGCTGGTGTGGCGCGGGGCTCCTGGTGGGAAGCGAGCGGACTCGCTTGTCACCCTCAATCAGTTGTATCGCCGCTTCGCGGCTCATAACTTCCCGCGGTTCGGCCAAGCGAGCAAGCTCGCTCGGTTCTCACCTTGGTCAGTTATATCGCGGCTTCGCCGCTCACAACTTCAATCGGTCGGGGAAAGCGAGCAAGCTCGCTTTCCCCTCCCTCAATCAGTTGTAGGTACCCGGGGTGTAGTCATCCGAGCTGAAGCTGTCGAAATCGACGAAGCTCAGATCGTTCTCGTTGAACACCGTGTCGTCGGTGAAGATGCGGTTCGGGTAACGCTCCGCCTTCGCCTCCTCCGTGGCCTCGACGGTCACGTTGCGGTAGCGAGTCAGACCGGTACCGGCCGGGATCAGCTTTCCGATGATCACGTTCTCCTTGAGACCGATCAGCGGATCGCGCTTGCCCTCCATGGCGGCCTGCGTGAGAACACGTGTGGTCTCCTGGAACGACGCCGCCGACAGCCACGACTCCGTCGCGAGCGAGGCCTTGGTGATACCCATGACCTCCTGGCGGGCGGATGCCGTCTTCTTGCCCTCGGCGAGCGCGGCGCGGTTGATCTCGTTGTACTTCGCACGATCGACGAACTCACCGGGCAGAAGCTCGGTCTCGCCGTGGTCGACCACGGTCACCTTGCGCAGCATCTGGCGCACGATGACCTCGATGTGCTTGTCGTGGATCGGCACGCCCTGCGACCGGTACACGCCCTGCACGCCGCCCACGAGGTGCTCCTGCACCGCGCGGATGCCACGCACGCGCAGCACCTCCTTGGGGTCGACCGTACCGACGATGAACTGCTGACCGAGTTCGACGTGGTCGCCGTCCTCCACGAGCAGCGTCGAACGCTTGAGCACCTGGTAGCGGTGCTCCTCGTCGCCGTTGTCGGGGGTGAGCACGACATAGCGGGCCTTCTCGGTGTCCTCGATGCGCACGCGGCCTGCGGCCTCGGCGATCGGGGA
>Ga0164242_10003777_pt1 | contig 17153 bp, 11 predicted proteins | sample OricomgcompostMG_FD_108783 | JGI IMG/M metagenome (GOLD analysis project Ga0164242, IMG submission 108783) | Miracle-Growth compost microbial communities from Emeryville, California, USA - Original compost - Miracle growth compost (MG) ...
CCGTCGGCGGCCGGCGGAACGCAAGCCGGTCACCGCTCCCAAGGGCACCAATCCCGTCGCACCGGGTCGTCTCGGTTGGCGATGAGCATCGTCGAATCATCCGTCACGGCCCCGCCGGCAGCGTCCACCGGCGACAATGGCGCGATGATCTCCGACTCCGCGCCCGACGGGCCGATCTTCGGCCGCGACGGGGAGATCGATGACTTCCGGCACTTGCTGGGCGATCCTGCGAAGTCGTCGATCACCCTGCTCGGCGGGGATGCCGGCATCGGCAAGACCCGGCTCGTGCAGGAGGTTGCCGCCGCATGCCGGGCCGCCGGAGGGATCGTCCTCGTCGGACGGTGCCTCGACCTGGGTGACAGTTCCGCGGCATACCTCCCCATCACCGACATCGCCCGCTCGCTGCAGGCGCTGCCGGCCACAGCCGGTCTGCAGGCGATCACACCCGCGGACGGACTCCGCCCGCTGGAGTTCTTCGAGTCGGTCGCCACGATGCTCGACCAGCTGGCCGAGCTCGCGCCGGCCCTCGTCGTCCTCGAGGACGTGCACTGGGCCGACCGCGCCACGCGGGAACTGCTGACCTACCAATTCACCCGCAACGTGCCACCCGGAGTGCACGTCGTGGCGACCTATCGCACCGACGACCTGCACCGGCGGCACCCGTTGCGCCCGGCGCTGGCCGAGTGGTCGCGCCTGCCGACGGTGCGTCGTGTGCTGCTCACACCGCTGGACTCGGACCCGGCCCGTGCCCTCGTGGATCACCTCCACCCGGGTCTCGATGACCACGATGCGGTCGAGATCATCCGCCGCTCCGGCGGAAACCCTTTCTTCACCGAGGAACTCGTCAACGCATCGATGCAGCACGACGCGTTCGGTGGACCCGCTCTGCCCAGCGACCTCGCCGACCTGTTGCTGGTCCGCACCGATTCGCTCGAGGAGGACCCACGCAGGGTGCTTCGTGCGGTTGCCGTCTCCGGCACACTTGCATCCGACACCGCGATCCGGTGCCTCGCCGACCTGCCACCGGACCGGCTGCACGCGGCGTTGCGCGCCGCCATCGACGCACACCTGCTGGTCACGACCCCTGACGGCAGCTACGCATTCCGGCACGCGCTACTCGCCGAGGCGGTGTATGACGACCTGCTCCCTGGCGAACGGATTCGCTTGCACGACAGGCTGACCGACATACTCCTCGAACGCGCCGCGCCCGACGAGGCCTCGATGCTCGCGATGCACGCCGAGCAGGCCTGCCGGTTCGACACCGCGTTGCGCGCCCGATTGGCAGCCGGCAAGGAGGCGCTGGAGACTGCTGCGCCGTCCAACGCCGCGCGTCACTTCGAGAAGGCGATCGCGATTGCCGCCGGGCACCCGGACGTGACCAACGTGCCGGACGACCTCTCCGAACGTGCTGCCGAAGCACTCCTCGCCGCCGGCGACGCACATCGCGCTGCCGGGTTGATCCGCGACGTGCTGCGCTCCTTCAGCGGTACACCGCTGGAGCGTGCCCGACTGCTGCGTCTCTACCTGTCGGCGTTGCTGCTGACCGACTTGCCGACGATGCACACCACGCTCGGGGTCGACGACCTCCCGGACGAGGCGGACGCGCTGCTCGATGTCGCGATCGGTTGGGCCCGCGATGGCGGCGACAAGGTCCTGCTGGGTCAGCTGCTCGCCTTGAAGGCGCATTTTCTGCTGGCGTTCGAGCGCTATGAGGAAGCCACGGTGACGGCCGGCGATGCCCTGGCCATCGGGCGCACGGTCGACGAGCCGTCGATCATCAGCGATGCCATGACAACACAGGCGAAGCTGGACGGCATCGCCGGTGACCTGACGTCTGCCCTCGCCACCCTGGAGCGGGTGCGCGAGCAGGCAGCAGCGGACGCCGACATCCGGGCCGAACTCCGCGCGTTGCACCAGCTCGCCGGCCTGCTCGCCAGGACCGACCAGTACCGCCGGGCCGCGGCAACCTTCGCCGAGGCGATCCATCGGGCGGCGGAGCTGCACGCACGGACCGAGTTGTACGGCATCGACGCGATCATCTTCGCCGCGACGCTCGCCGCGAAGCTGGGTGAGTGGACACACGTGGACGACCTGCTGGCCGAGACCGACGACCTGCCACCGCTGGCGCGGGCCTCGACCAGTGCCGCACGGGTGGCCGTCGACGTGGCCCGCGGCCGGTTCGACGAAGTGCGCGCCGCGCACGAGGAGTTGCGGCCGTATTGGCGTCAGGACATGTTCATCCTGGTCAATGACGCGCCCGGGATGATCGACGTCCTCGGATCGTCCGGCGACCTCGCCGGTGCCGTTGCGATGTATGACGACGCCACCACGACCGTCCGCAAGGTATGGCGCCTGTCGGTGTTCGACGCTCAGATCCGCATGACCGCACTGCTGCTCACCCACCTGGCGGACGCCGTCGTTTCCAGGCCGCGTGAGGCAGCGGCGTGGGCGGACCGGGTCGAGCAACTCGAGACAACGTTGCAAGGTGTGCTCTCGATGCGTGGGAGACGGGAGTCGCTCGGTCTGGAGTCGCAGGCGTGGCTCGCGCGGGCGTATGCGGAACTCGCTCGGTTCTCCGGCGAGAGCGCCCGGGCGATCGACGAATACCGCAGAGCGGTGGACCTGTTCACCGAGGCAGAGTTTCCCTACGAACGCGCCTGCGCGGAACTGCTGCTGTCACGCGCACTGCACGCCGTCGGCGAAAGGGAGGAAGCACGCCGGCTTGCCGATCACGCTCTCGACGCAGCACACCGGCTCGGCGCCACCCGCCTGATCGCCCAGTTGCGAAGCGGCCGGTCCCGAGGCGACGACGGTCGCAACGCCACGCTCACGCCACGCGAACGCGACGTCCTGGATCTCGTCGCCTCCGGGATGACCAACGGTCAGATCGCAACGACGCTCTTCATCAGCACCAAGACAGCGAGCGTCCACGTGTCGAACATCCTGGCCAAGCTGGGTGCGTCCACCCGGACGGAGGCGGCGGACCTGGCGCGGCAGCGCGGGCTACTGGACTGAACCCTGAGCCAATCGATCGCGAATCTCCGCACCGATGCGCCGCATTCGCTCCATGACCGAGTGCAGCCCGGGTGCGGAGTCGTCGGTCGGCCAGTTGGCGATCGCCGCGTAACCGACTGCACGATCCCCGCCACGCACGATGCCGACATCGGCGCGGATGCCGTCGTCCGTGCCGGTCTTGTTGATCAGCAGAGGGTGGGCGTCCTCGTCGATCGCGTTGTGCGCCAGCGGATCAGCCAGGAAGGCCGACGCGACCATCGAAAGGTCGGTGCTGAGCGACATCCACTCCTCGACACGCGGCGAGACCGTGCCGTCATACAGCCGGCGCAGGTAGCCGACCAGCGACGCAGCACTGGCACGCGAGAGGGTCGGCGGAGTGCCAGGCACCGACAGGTCCCGAGCCTCGCCGCTGACGTAGTCGAGCAGTTCCATCGGTGCCACCGCGATCGAATCTCGATACGCCGCAACAGAATCCAACCCGACAAGGTCCAACAGCACGTTGGTGGCGAGGTTGTCGCTGACTGCCCCGACCAGCCGGCAGGCGTCGGTCACCGTGAGATCCCGCTGATCGAGCGTGTGCCACAGACCGGAGTCGCGCACGAAGCGCGCACCGTCCCTGGTGACCCGGTGATCGGCAGCAAGTTCGCCCGCGTCCATCCGCCGTGCCACCTCACCGAGCAGCAGCAGCTTCCCGACCGATGCGGTCTTCAGCACCGTGTCCTGGGACTGCGCCAGCCACGGCTGTGCATTCGGCTCGTCGAGCGGTACGACGAATACGGACCAGCTGATGTTCATGCAAATTTCTCCTGTGAGCGTAGGTGTTCACGCAACTGGCTTGTCCCGTCAACGAACGACCGTCGCACACCCGCGGGGAGGTCACCGTCGAGCGCTCGTTCGGCCAGCTCGATCGTGCGGGGTTCGACGACGGTGAACGGGAAGCCTTCGCGCGACAACAGATGAAGCAGCATCTCACCGAGCTTCCCGGACAACTTCGGCAGTTCGTCGAAGAAACGCTCGACGTACGGGCGAGTGACCTGCTGGTCGGAGTGGCCGAAGAAGTTGGCCGCGACGGCGCTGAGTTCGTGACTGTTGGGCGTGTCCGACGCGGTGAGCAGCTGCCAGGCTGCCGCCTTGGCTGCCTCGGTCGGGATGCGAGTGCGGGCTGCGAGCGCGCGCAGCACTCCACTCACGGACCGGTCCTTCTCCTGCCAGGAGTCGATCTCGTCGTTGTCCACCTCACCGAGTGACGCCAGCCGTCCGATGACCGACCAGCGGAACTGGTCGTCGCCGACCAGGAAGTCGGGCAGCTCGCGGCCGGCCACCCAGCCGCGCAGCAGTGGCACGTCGGCGGAGGTCCTCGCCACCAGCCGTGCGGCGGTGAGCCGGCGCGAGTCGGTGATGCCGTCCCGTTCCAGCACCTTGCGTCCGGTGCGGGCGATGCGCTCCAGCGCAGCCGGGGTGTGGGCGGGCGAGAGATAGCGCCCGGGCATGAACATCGAGGCGGACAGGGCGACGGCTTCGAGCAACGGTTCGACGTCTTCCCACGGCCAGGCGGCCTCGAAGACGTCCAGCGCAGTGGCGGGATCCACCGTCGCCAGTGCCAGGCCGTTCAGCAGCGAGGACCACACGACGCCGCGGGCGGTCGGGTCGGAGATCGCCGGGAGCTCGGTCGGGAGCTGCCGCTGGGTCGCCTCATCGAGTGCGATGATCGCCCAGGTCCGGTCGGTTGCGTTGGGCACCAACAGTTTCGGCTGCACACCGATATCGATGCCATCGACGCGTGTCCGATCGGAGTCGATCCGCACATCGATCCGTCCCACCTCGGCCCCGTCACGGAACGCTGCCAGGTCTGTCACATGTGGCCGGTCCGCCGGGTGTTCGGAGGGGCTGGTCCGTTCGATCGTGACGGCGTCACCGTCGGCGCTTGCCGCAAGGACGTCGGTGCCTGCCGTCAACAGCCAGCCGCGCGACCAGTCACCGAGGTCGACACCGCTCGCATCGCTCATGGCCTGCAGGAAGTCGTGGAGGGTCGCATTCCCGAACTCGTGCGCCCGCAGATAGTTGCGCACCCCCGCCAGGAACGTGTCCTCGCCCAGGTAGGCGGCGAGCTGCCGCAGCGCGGACGCGCCCTTGGGGTAGGTGATGCCGTCCAGGTTCTCCAGAGCGGCCCGGGCGTCGGGTGCCGGAGATCCGGCGATCGGGTGGGTGGAGGGAGCGCGGTCGGCGGCATACCCCCAGTTCTTCCTCGTCGCCGAGAAGTCGACCCATGCCTCGGTGAACTCAGTTGCCTCTGCGGTGCACTGCTGCGCGAGGAACTCGGCGAACGACTCATTGAGCCAGAGGTCGTCCCACCACTTCATGGTGACCAGGTCGCCGAACCACATGTGCGCCATCTCGTGCACGATGACGACCGCGCGCAGCAGGTGCTCGGCACGGGATGCGCGGCCGGGGAAGACGAACTCGTCACGGAAGGTGACACAACCTGGGTTCTCCATGGCGCCCATGTTGAATTCGGGCACGAACACCTGGTCGTACTTCCCCCACGGGTAACGGATGCCGTAGACCCGGTGGTAGTAGTCGAAGCCCTGCCCGGTGACGGTGAAGATCTCGTCGGCCTGCTCGCGCAACTGCTCCGCGAGCGTCGCCCGGGCGTAGATCCCCAGCGAGATGCCGTCGTGTTCGCGGGTCTGCACGGCGAACGGCCCCGCACACACGGTGAAGAAATAGGTCGCCAGTGGTTTGGTCTCCGCGAAGGTCTGCAGCCCATCGTGCTCGCCGGTGGGCTCCCCGTTGGCGATGACCCGCCAACCCTCCGGAGCCCTCACCCGCACGAGGTACGGCGCCTTCAGATCCGGTTGCTCGAAACAGGCGTAGATCCGGCCGGCCGCGGAGGATGACGGACTTCCGTAGAGGTAGGTCCGACCGTCCTCGGGGTCCTCCGTGTGCTGCATGCCCTCACCGTCGTGGACGTAGGCCATGATCGCGTCGACGACCAGCACGTTGTGCTCTTGCAACCGGTCCAGCCACAGCCTTCCGTCGCGAGCCGCACATCCGTCGATCGGGTTGCCGTTCAACGTGATCGACGTGACTTCGTGTGGAGTCAGCTCGACGAAGGTGGAGGCTCCCGGCTCCCGGCAGTCGAAGGTGAGCTCGGTTCGCGACCCGAAGAGATCGTCGCCGAGGGTGAAGTCCAACGTCACGTCGTATGACGACACGTCGACGAGGGACTTGCGCTCCTCGGACTCGGTGCGCAGCAGCGACATCCGGCTCAGCCTTCCGTTGCGGTGGGAGAGACGGTGGATGCGCCGAAACGGTCACGTGACAACAGCGCACGATCGAGCCGGTCCAGTGCATCGGTCAGCGATCGGCGCACACCGGCGGTGTTGTCCGGTGACGCGATCGCCGCCCGCGCTGCGTCGGCGACGGAGGGCTCGACCACCCGATGCGGGAAGGCTGCGATGACGAACTTCTCCGCCGCCATGTCGCCGTACCTGCGCGGCACCTCGGGCAATTCGTCGAAGAACCGGTCGGCGTAACCACGCAACAGGTCGGTGGCGTCGTTCTCGCCGTAACCTGCGAAGAACCCCTCGGCCACCGCAAGCCCCTCGTAGTTGGACAGTTTCGAGGCCCCGTAGAGCTGGTCCCACGCCCACGTCTTCGCCGTCTCGGTCGGCAGGGCAGCCCGGGCTTCGAGCTCCGAGAGGTGTCCACTGAGGCCGCCGTCCGCGGCGGCCGCGGCATCGATCTGCGCGCTGTCGACGAGACCCAGCATGGCCTGGCGGCCAACGACCGCCCAGCCGAAGTCCTTGTCACCGGACGCCGCCTGCGGCCGCCCTTCATCCGCGGCCCACCGGGACAGCAGTTCGGGATCCGACGTGGTTGCCGCAACCACGCGGGCGGCCGCCAATGCGGCCGGGGACGATCCGTCGACGAGCTCGAGCTTCCGGCGGCCCGCGTTGAGGATCGTGGTCTGCGCTGCGGCCGAGTCAGCCTGTGGCACAAGGCGATAGGGATAGAGCGTCCGCAACCGGCCCGCAACGACGTCGCTCAAGGACGAAACCGTCTCGCGCGGCCAGCAGGCGCCGAAGACCTCCACCACCCATCGCGGATCGATCCGTCCGGTGTCGGCACCTCCGAGCAACGCTGCCCAGATACTGAGGCGGATCACCGGGTCCGTCGCTGCTGCCAGGGTCTGCGGCACGGCGGCCAATGACTGCCCGTCGAGCACGGTGGTTGCCCACGTGAGGTCCGAGGAGTTCGGCAGCAGCAGGGCGGCACGCGTGGCGCCGATCAGCTCCGGGACTTCGGTGTGTGCCGACTCGGCATGCACTCGGACGGTCTGCCGTGCGACCCCGTCCTCCACCGCGGCCACGTCGAGCACGTGGGAGCGCGCCACGGGCTCATCCGTGATCGGGGTGATGACCAGGTCGGCGCGGCTGACAATGCCGTCGTGCTGCTCGACGTCGAGACGGATGTCGTCGACACCGGAGCCGCGCAACCAGCCCTGTGTCCAGTCGGCGAGCGACCGGCCGCTCGCCTGCTCGACCGCACCGAGGAAATCGGCCATCGTCGCGTTGCCGAACCGGTGGTCCGACAGGTGCTTGCGAACGCCGGCGAGGAATGCGTCGTCGCCGACGTATGCCGCAAGCTGGCGCAGCGCGGACGCGCCCTTCGCGTAGGAGATGCCGTCGAAGTTCGTCAGTGCCGATGCCGCATCGGGAGCCGGTGCCCCGGCCACCGGATGCGTCGACGGGCTCCGGTCGACGCCATACCCCCAGGTCTTGCGGGCGATCCCGAAGTCGACCCACGCCTCGTCGTACCGCGTCGCGTCCGCCGCGGTGCGGTGCGCCATGTACTCGGCGAACGACTCGTTGAGCCACAGGTCGTCCCACCACTGCATCGTGACCAGGTCACCGAACCACATGTGTGCCATCTCGTGGGTGATCGTGTTGGCACGGGTGAACAGCTGGGTGCGGGTGTGGGCACCACGGAAGACGTATGCGTCGCGCAACGTGACGCACCCGGGATTCTCCATCGCACCGGCGTTGAACTCCGGGACGAAGAATTGGTCGTATTTGCCCCAGGGGTAACGGATCCCGAACAGCCGATGGTAGTAGTCGAAGGATTGCTTGGTGACCTCGAAGATGTCGTCGCGCTGCTCGCGCAGTTGTGTGCCGAGGGATGCGCGCACGTAGATGCCCAGCGGGATGCCGTCGTGTTCGTCGGTCTCGACGGCATACGGGCCGGCGCACACGGTCATGAAGTAGGTCGCCAGCGGCGGCGTGGTCGCGAGGGTCCACTCCCCCGAGCCGGTCTGCTCGGCCGCACCGTTGCCGGCGACGACCCAGCCCCGCGGCGCCCGGACCCGCACGTCGAACGACGCTTTCAGATCCGGTTGGTCGAAGCACGCGAAGATCGACGGACCGGCGTCCAGGAACGCCATGCCGTAGACGTAGTGTTGCCCGTCCTCCGGGTCGACCGCGCGGTGCAGACCCTCACCGTCGTGGCGGTACCGCATCAGCGCGACCACCCGCACGGTGTTGTCCGCGGCCAGCCCGGTGAGCGTCACCCGGCCGTCGTGCACCGACGCCGGGTCGATCGGTTCGCCGTTGAGCGTGATGGAGCCGATCGAGGCGGCGTCGACGTCCAGGAAGGTGGCCGCACCGGGCTCGCGGCAGCGGAAGGTGATCGTGACGTCGGAGCCGAAGGTCTCCGCACCCTGGTCGAGGTCGAGAGCCACGTCGTAGCACGTGACATCGATCAGCGCAGCGCGCGCCTGCGCCTCGGTGCGCAACAAAGAACCCATGGTGCCAGCCTGTCATGCTGGTCGGTCAGCGCGTGCCGCGGATCTGCCGCCCGTACGCCTGCTCCTCCAACCGTTTGATCCGCTCTGCGGTCGGCGGGTGGGTCGACATCAACCGCGAAACGTCCTGCGCCCTGAACGGGTTCGCGATCATCATGTGGCTGGCGTTGACGACCTTGGGCTCCGGGGCCAGCGGGACCTGCGCGGTCCCCGCCTCGAGTTTGCGCAGCGCGGACGCGAGCGCGAGCGGGTCACCGGTGAGCTTGGATCCGTCCTCGTCCGCGTCGTACTCGCGGGTCCGACTGATCGCCAGCTGGATCATGCTGGCGGCCACCGGCGCCAGAAACGCCATCGCGAGCATCGCCAGCGGGTTGGGCCGGTCGTCGTCATTGCCTCCGCCGCCGAACATGCCGAACCACATCAGCATCTGCGCGATGGAGGTGATGATGCCGGCCAGTGCCGCTGCGATCGACGAGGTGAGGATGTCGCGGTTGTAGACGTGCATCAGCTCGTGGCCGAGGACACCGCGCAGCTCGCGCTCGTCCAGCAGCTCGAGAATGCCCTGCGTGCAGCACACCGCGGCGTGCTGAGGGTTGCGTCCGGTCGCGAATGCGTTGGGCGCGTCGGTCGGGGAGATGTACAGCTGCGGCATCGGCTTGCCCGCCTTGGTCGACAGCTCACGGACGACGCGGTACATCACCGGCGCCTGGATCTCGCTGACCGGGTAGGCGCGCATGGCCTTGATGGCCAGCTTGTCGGAATTCCAATAGCTGTATGCCGTGGTCGCCACACCGATCAGCGCTAAGATCCAGATGTAGCGCCCGCCGGCGACCAGCGCCCCGATCGCGAGCAGGACAACCCAGATGCCGCCGAACAACGCGGCCGTCTTCAGGCCGTTGTAGTGACGGTGCATACCAGGCAAACGTGCCTGACCATCTGGTTTGTTCCGGCGCTCGCCGAGCCTGTCGAGGTCACCTACCGACGATCTGCAGCAGCGAGTGCGGGGCGATGCTGGTGACCACGAGCGCGCAGGCTCCGACGATCACCAGCACGTGGTGCACCGGATGCAACCGGTCGGCCTGGTCGGGGTCCTTGCGCTTGCCGAAGAGGATCCGCAACCACCGCAGGTAGACGGCCACGCCGAGCATGGCGTTGATCGCCGCGATGACGGCCAGCAGCCACAGCCGCGCACCGGCAACCGGGCCGATGGCCGCGACCTTGGCGACCAGGCCGAGCACTGCCGGCGGCAGCCCCATCAAGGTCAGCAGAGCCAGCGCGAGCGTCACCGCGAGCAGTGGGCGGCGGCGCAACAGCCCTCCGTATGACGCCAGGCCGGTCGCGTGCCCGCGCCCGTCGGCGTGCGCCAGCGCGGTCACCACGACGAACGCGACCAGCGTTGCGACGGCATACACGACCAGGTAGGCGGCGGCCGACCGGACGGCACGCGACGAAACGGTGGCGAGCGGCAACACCACCCAGCCCGCCTGGGACACGGTCGACCAGGCGAGGAAGCGCAGTGCGTTCTGCTCCCGCAGCGCCATCACGTTGCCGAGTGTCATCGAGAGTGCGGACAGCACACCGATCGCCGCGAGCGCCGACGTGCCGAGCACCGTGACGCTGCGGAAGATCACCAGCAGCGCCGCAAGCGCAGCGGCCTTGGACGTGACCGCGAGGAAGCCACCGATCGGCACGGACGCACCCCCGAACGCCTCGGGGGTCCACGCATGAAAGGGCGCCAGCGACATCTTGAACGCCAGCCCGGCGATGATGAAAACGACTGCCAGCACGAGGATCCGGCGCGAGTCGGCGTCGTGGGAGGCGTTCAGCACGGCATCGCCGGTGAAGAGTGCCGACCCGGTCGCTGCGAACCACAGCGCAGCGCCCATGGTCGTGATCGCGAAACTCACCAGTGACGTCGTCAGCATCGACAGCGCACCGTCCACCGCCGCTCGCCGGGCACGCAGCGCGACGAGGGCCACCGCGGGCAGCGTTGCCAGCTCGAGCATCACCAACCAGGACCCGAGGTCCCGCGCCGCGACGACACCGGTGGCCCCGGCCGTCGCGGCCAGCAGCAACACCGCCTGGATGGCCGCACGCTCGGCCGGCACCCGGATCGGCAGGGCCAGCAACGCGATGACGGCACCACTGACGAGCGCCGTCAGCTGGAGCCCGACACCGACGTGGTCGACCGAGTAAAGACATGCTCCGGTCGGCAGGCACAGCGTCTCGCGGGGGTTGTCCGCGGACGGGAACGCGCCAGGCACCACCGTGGCGGCCCCGGCCAGCAACAGGACCGCGGCGATCGCCCAGTGGGCTCGGCCGAGCCGCGGCAGCAGCGCATCGTGCAGGAGCAGCAGCACGCTGCCGACGGCCGGGATCACCACCGGTGCCAGCAACCACCAGTCGTAGGTCAGCTTCATCGACCGGCCACCGCCATCAGGTGGGTGACCGCGTCGGACGTGGCGTGCAACAGCACGATCGGTATGACGCCCAGGGCGACGGTCGCGGCGCCGAGCACGTCGGCCACGACCCACTCGTTGCCACGTGCGTCACCCGCCGGCTCCGGTTTCGGCGGCACCCCGCCGTGGGCCGACCCCTGCCAGACCACCCACAGCACGCGCAGCGCGTAACCGGCCGCGAGCACGGCGCCGACCGACGCACCGGCTGCCAGTACGTGGAACCAGCCGTCGGGCAGGTCGCCTCCCGGGTTCCAGGCACCGAAGATCGCCAGCACCTCGCCCCAGAACCCGGCGAGGCCGGGCAACCCCATCGATGCGGCGAAGCCGATGACCAGCACCAGGCTGAGCCGTGGCGAGATGTCACGCAGCGACCGGCGCACGGTGTCCAGATCGTCGCCGCCCCAGCGGTGCTTGAGCCCGCCGACGACGGCGAACAGCAGCGCGGAGATCACGCCGTGCGCGATGTTTGCGTAGAGCGCGGCCTGCAACCCGATCTCCGTGCCGCTCATCATGCCGAGCAGGACGAAACCCATGTGCGCCACCGAGGACCAGGCGACCAGCCGCTTCAGGCTGCGCTCGACGAGGCAGACCAGGCCGCCCCAGATGATCCCGATGACCGCCAGCGTCCCGATGTATGGCGCCAGCCGGTGCACGCCCTCCGGCAGGGGCGCGAGGACCAGGCGCACCACGCCATACGTGCCCATCTTCAGCAGCACCGCGGCCAGCAGCATGGACCCGGCGGTCGGCGCCACCGTGTGCGCCCGCGGCAGCCAGGAGTGCAACGGCCACATCGGCACCTTGATGCCGAGGCCGATCAGCAGAATGAGTGCGACCGCGGTCTGTCCACTCGCCGGCAGCGGATGGGCCGCGATGCCGGCCAGGTCACTGGTCCCGGCGGCGAACGTCATCGCCAGGATCCCGATCAGCATCAGCGTCGATCCGAGAACCGTGTAGAGCACGAACGTGTAGGCGGCGCGGGCGCGTTCACGCGCGTCGCGGCGGTCGCCGAAGCGGCCGATCAGCACCCACATGGGGACCAGCACCACCTCGAAGGCGAGGAAGAAGCTGATCGCGTCCTGCACCAGGAAGGTTGCGATGCCGCCGCCGATGACCAGCAGCAGGCAGCCGAAGAAGGTTGCCGGTGTGCCGCCCTCGGGCTGCTCGTGACGGGCGTGGAGCACGACCAGCACACCGATGGCTGCGGTCATCAGCAGCAGCGGCACGCTGATGCCGTCGACGGCGAGATGCAGCCGCATGCCGATCTCGGGCACCCACTGCCGGTTGAGCACCGGCCGGTCCTTGGCGATCAGCACCGACGCGACGAGGGAGACGACCGTAGCCAGCAGCGACACGATGTATGCCGTGTGGCGGCTCACCGAGCGGACGCTCCGGTCGCCGGTCACGAGTGCCAGCCCCGCGACGATGGGTGCGAGCGGCGCGACGAGGAGCGCGGCTACCACAGCACCACCCCCATGAGCCCGACGACGACCAGACCGACCGACACGGCGACCAGCCCGCTGGTCGGCCGCCGGTCGTGCAGTCTGTCCGATCGCCGCGCGATCCCGGCGGACAACCGCGGCAGTGCCTGCACCCCGCGGTCCAGCAGACCTTCGACACGGGTCACGGCATGTGCCAGGGCGATCACCGGCCGGACGACCGCGACATAGATGCGGTCGGCGTCGAAACCGCGGGACGCCGACGCACGCACCAGGACCGGGATCCGGGCGGCCGCGTCGCCGTACACCGTGCCGACGGACATCATCCGCACCACCAGGGCGACCGCGCCCATCAGCAGCAGGGACGCAACGATCAGCCAGACGTTCGGGTGCTGCCAGTCGACGTCGAGCATCGGCGTGAGGACGAGGGCGCCGCCGACGACCGACAGGAGGGACAGCAGTTGCAGACCCAGGCGTGCACCGCCGCCGGGCTGCTGGTCGACGAACGGTTCGTCGTCCTCGTCGACCACGACCGGCAGCGGCTCGGTGTGGTCCAGCGGGCGACCGTGGTGATCCACCTGGGGCAGGTCGACCAGCATCTCGACGATGCCGACATCCTCCACCTGGTAGCTGTCCTCGACCGCCTTGCGGACCTGCACCCGCTGAGAACCGGTGCGGTGGATGAGGATCAGCCACATCCGCATGCTGTATGCCGCGGTCAGGAGCACCACGCAGACCAGAGCGGCGAACGCGATCCGGGCAGTCAGGTCCCCGTCGATGCCGCCTCGTGCGGCCGCGTCGACGATCAGGTCCTTGGAGACGAAGCCGACGAACGGCGGCACCCCGGCGAGCGCGAGCAGACCGATGCCCATCATCGTCCGGCAGGCCGGGTGCTTGCTCAACGCGCCGGACAGGCGCTCCACCGTCGTGCCGCTGACCAGCACGGACAGCCACCCGACCATGAGGAACAGCAGCGCCTTGAACATCGCGTGCGACAGCAGGTGTGCGATGCCGAGGTCGGCGTCGTCCGGTGGTGTGACCACCGCGAGACCGAGCAGCATCAGTGCCACCTGGGAGACGGTCGACCAGGCGAGCAGTCGTTTGAGGTCGTGCTGCAGGAAGGCAAGGATGCCGGCGGCGACCATCGAGACGGACGCGACGATCGCGAGCACGACCCGTGCGGTGTCGGACAACTCGAGCAGCGTGATCAGCTTGCCCAGCACCACGGTGCCGGCGGCGACCATCGTCGCGGCGTGGATCAGCGCGGATGCGGGTGTCGGGCCCTCCATGGCGTCCGGGAGCCAGTCCTGGAAGGGCACCTGAGCCGATTTACCGGCGACCGCGCAGATCAGGCACAGCAGCGCGGCGGTGAGCGCGGTGTGGTGTCCGCCCGCCGCGTGGGTCCAGTGCGCGACCACCGCGTCGATGTCGGTGCTGTGGGCGCCGAGGGACAGGATCGCCAGCCCGATGACCAGCGGGGTGTCGGCGATGCGGGTGACCATGAAGGCCTTGTATGCCGCCCGCCGCGCCTTCGGCCGCTCCGACTCGTGGCCGATCAGCAGGTAGGAGCACCAGCCCATCAGCTCCCAGCCGATCAGCGTCAGCAGCATGTCGCCGGACAGCACGACCAGTTGCATCGCTGCGGTGAAAAGGCCCACGCCTGCCGCGAACTGGCGATACCGCGGGTCGCTGTAGAGGTACCACCGGGTGAAGATCTGCACCGCCCACGAGACGAGGCCGACGGCGACGGCGACGAGCACGGAGAGGCGATCGACCTGCAGGTGCAGCGGGATGGCGAACCCCGGGCCGACCGGCAGGTCGCCGATCGTCCGTGGCGCGGCCACGGCCCCTCCCCGGATCTGCTGGGCCAGCAGGACGATCGGGGCGAGGAGGCCGAGGAAACTGAGGAGCGAGGCGACGACGAAGGCCTGCGCGCTCTTGCGCGTCAGCAGGATGATCAGCACCGGGATGGCAGCGGGCAGCAGCACGACCAGGTGGCTCGGTTGAACCGGGAGGTCCAGCGCGAGCGTCGTGGTGTCGAGGCGGCCATCGGTGAGGATCACTCGCGCTCACCCGCCTGTGCCATGTCGATGTTGCCCCGGGCACGGAAGATCGCGAGGATCACGCCGAGTGCGACCGCGATCTCCGCCGCGGCGATGTTGATGACGAAGATGGTCATGATCTGCCCGGCACGCAGTGAGTCACTGGTCAGCGACCCGACGGTCACGAAGAGCAGACCGGCGGCTGCCAGCATCAGCTCGACGCCGATCAGCACCAGGATCGCGTTGCGGCGGGCGAGTACGCCGTAGAGGCCGATCCCGAAGAGCAGCCCGACGACCACCATCGGAGGTGCGGAGTGGATCACTTCGGCACCCCCTCCGTCGCGCCGCGCCGGCCGATCGGCAGGCGCGCCAGGGCGAGCGCCGCGACCAGCGCAATCAGCAGCAGTGCGGACAGCAGCTCGAACGGCCAGACCCAGCTGCCGAACAGCCGGGTGGCCAGGACGTGTGTGCCGCCACCGTTGACGCGTTGTTCGCTGTTGCCGTAGGCGCTGATCAGCACCGCTGAGAGCAGGGCGGCCGTCGCCGCGCCGACGACGAGTGCCGCCGCTCGTTGGACCAGCGAGGTGTCGTGCTCCGGGCTGCGCCCGATCGGTGCACGGGTGAGCATCAACGCGAAGAGCACGAGCACGACCACCGCCCCGACATACACCAACAGCTGCACCAGCGCGACGAATTCGGCGCCGAGCACCAGGTAGCACCCGCACAGGGCGGCCAGGCTGACGATCAGCCAGAGTGCGGAGTGGACCAGGTGTTTGGTGCTGACGGCGAGCAGCGCCGCGGCGACGCTGATCGCCCCGGCGATGGTGAACAGGACGTCGTACGTCGTCATCCGGCCGCCTCGCCCGGTGCCACGGCGTCCGAGCCGGTCGCCGCGCCGGGGTCGATCGGCTCCGGTGGCGGCACCGTCCGCATCCACTCCCCCAGCTTCTCCTTCTCGTGCAACAGGTTCCGGATGTCACCGTCGGCGTATTCGAACTCCGGGCTCCAGAACAGGGCGTCGAAGGGGCACACCTCGATGCAGATCCCGCAGTACATGCACAGGCTGAAGTCGATCGCGAAGCGGTCCAGCATGTTGTGCTGCCGGGCCCGCCCGCCCTCCGGCCCCGGCGGGACGGTCTCCTTGTGGGAGTCGATGTAGATGCACCAGTCGGGGCACTCCCGCGCGCACAGCATGCAGGAGGTGCAGTTCTCCTCCAGCAGCGCGATGACGCCACGGCTGCGGTCGGGCAGGTCCGGCTGCACATGCGGATACTGCTGGGTCGGTGCATGCGTGACCATGGTGCGGGCGGTCGTCGCCATACCCTTTGCCAGACCCGTCAAGAACTTGCTCATTGTGAGGTCACCACCACTCCGACTGCCGTGATTGCCAACTGCAGCAACGCGATCGGGACCAGACCCAGCCAGGCGACCCGTTGCAGTTGATCCTCCCGCAGCCGCGGCCAGGCCACCCGGATCCAGATGATCACGAAGGCGAAGATGCCGCCCTTGATCAGCATCCAGAGCCAGCCGAGCGAGTGCGGGAACGGGCCGGCCCAGGCGCCCAGCCACAGCGCCGCGAGCAGGAACGACATGACGACGATGCCGGCGTACTCGGCGAGCAGGAAGAGCGCGAAGCGCAACCCGGTGTATTCGGTGTAGGGGCCCATCACCAGCTCCGAGTCGGCGACCGGCATGTCGAACGGGGGACGTTGCAGCTCCGCGGTCGCCGCGACGAGGAAGACGATCGCGCCCGGCAGTTGCCAGATGAGCCACCACGGGTTCCAGGCCTGGGCGATGCCGACCATCGACAGCGATCCGGCTGCGATCGCGAACGACGCACAGACCAGGATCAGCGGCAGCTCGTAGGACACCAGCTGTGCCGCGGTGCGCATGCCGCCGAGCAGAGAGTACTTGTTACCGCTGGACCAGCCGGCCATCAACGTGCCGAGTGTGCCGATGCCGCTGACCGCCAGCAGCCAGACGAGGCCACCGGGGACGTTGGCGCCGAAGAAGTCCGGGCCGAACGGGATGACCGCGAGCGCGAGCAGGTAGGACACGATGCCGAGCGCGGGTGCCACCCGGAAGACCCTCTTGTCCGCGGCCAGGGGGACGACGTCCTCCTTCTGGGCGAACTTCACCCCGTCGGCGATGAGCTGGGCCCAGCCGTGGAATCTGCCGGCCTCCATCGGGCCGAGCCGGCCCTGCATGTGCGCCATCACCTTGTGCTCGGTCTGGCCGACGACGAGCGGCAGCACCAGGAAGGCGGCGAGCACGCAGACCGACCGGATGACGATCTCGACGTATTCGTTCATTACCGCGGACCCCAGCTCTCGTCGGGGACACCGGGCGGTTGCAGGCGACGCCGGGGCGCACGTGCCGGCTTGCCGTCGGTGCCACC